>Ga0194132_10002951_pt1 | contig 30963 bp, 27 predicted proteins | sample TA2KigOf80mmetaG_FD_148612 | JGI IMG/M metagenome (GOLD analysis project Ga0194132, IMG submission 148612) | Freshwater microbial communities from Lake Tanganyika, Tanzania - TA2015054 Kigoma Offshore 80m | ecosystem: Environmental > Aquatic > Freshwater > Lake | place: Tanzania: Lake...
TACTTGCAATGCCACGTAGAGCACGCACGAAATCAGGATCGGATACGCGATGGCTACGACCGGCACGCAGTTCATGACCATTTCCAGCGCCTGGAGTGGTTGAGGCTGGTTTGACCACTTTTGAATCAAGACAAAAAGATTGCCTCCAAATACCAATGTAGGTACCGTCATGCCCAGCACGATAACCCACATGAGTCGCTGTTGCAGTCTCGTCTTTATCGTAAAAGGACCTTTTCGAGAGTTCATAACTGGTCTCTTGAGCTTCTTTTCCGCAGCCCGAGGAGGTCCACCCCGCCACGACCTCGTTAAACTGCGTTGAGTATACCTTCGGACATCCTGGAGTCAGGTTAAGTAGAATTTAGGCACTACTCCGACAGTCCGAATGGCTCGGTCACGGGAAAGGCTGGACCTACTCCAAGCTGCCCATTCATCTCAACCTTGAGAATTGCGCTTCTCGATCTTGATTTTGAGAATCGAGCCCCCTCTCGATATGCTCTTCAACGTGCTTCACATCAAACACATAGGAAACAAGTTGAATCCTAAACTCAAGTGGAGAGTTCGGAATTGGGCTTGCTTCACGCCATCTTGATCCATGGCGTCGGATGAGTTGCCAACGCGGATGATATCTTTATTGAAAGCTCGCGTGATTCCGAAACTAAATCGAACGAAGTGCCAGCGGACTTCCGGCTTTTGCCTGCTGGAGGTGGTCACCTCGGTCGCGATCAGTGCGGTGGGAATCACGGGCGTGATTTCGGGATACATCCTGGCGGCGGAGCGTGCCGAATGGTCCGCCCTCTCGGCGGCGGCCAACGAGCAATCCATCCAACGGGTCGAACAAACGCGTGCGGCGAAGTGGGAACCGGGCGCCGCGTCTCCCCTCGACGAATTGGTCGCGACCCACTTTCCCATGCAGGTGGTCGAACTGAGCCTGCCTCGGAAAGGCACCAACGTGTCGTGGGCCACGAATCGCACCACCATCTCCACGATATCTTCAGACCCGCCCCTGAAGATGATTCGCTCGGAAACCACGTGGTCCTACTTATCCCGCGGTGTTTTCACGAATACCATCATCGCGTATCGAGCACCAGATTCATGAATGGCGAGTCTCGCCCGTTTCGTCTCTAGGAGCCCGCGCGAAGCCATTGCCCTCCAGGGCACGAGGAGCGATCGCGGTTCCATGTGGACACCTCCCGCGCGGTGGGTTTGCGAACCTTGGCGCAATCCGGCACAACCGACAGCATCGTAAATACCAACGAGCGCTGACGCTCACGCAGGTTCTCGTCGCCTCGACCCTCTTCATGTTTCTCGTCCTGGGTTTGATTTCCTCGAATTTCTTCGGACTCAAAGTTCTTGAAATCACTCAGTCGAAACTCGGCGCCAACGACTACAGCAAACGCGTCGTCGGGAGGTTGACCTCCACATTCAATCCGCCCGGTTGCTTTCCGTCGGCGACGGAACACTCTACGGAATGACCCCGGCCGCGGTGAATGCCAACCAGCAAGGCAATGCGGTTCAACTCCATTCCACCACCAACACAAACCAGTTCACCCGCTACTTTTGGGATGCCTCCGACCAATCCTTGAAGCGCGTCACCAACGGTTCCACCACGGCCGAAACCGTGGCTTCTTCCATCAGCAACCGGATTGTCTTCACGGTGGAGAATCACCGGGGAAACGTCCTGACCAATCCCCAGAATAATTTCGTCGTCGGAGTGGACCTGCAATTCTTCGAGTTACCCAATCCGCGCTCGCGGTTGGATGAGTCCACCCATTTCGATTCGTATCGAGTTCGAACCCGCATCGCGCGCCGTGCCACCGATTAAGAGGCATGAAACCGAGCCACGGAAACCCTAGCCGCAAAGGCTACGCTCTGATCATGGTGCTGGTCTTCACCGGCATCGGCCTGGCCATGGTGGGTGCCGCGCTCCGCTGGGCATCCAACAACGCGATGCTCACCCAGCGGAATAATCTTTTCATCAGCAACGTCTCCGTCGCCGAAGTCGCCACTCAGAAGGTCATCGCCAAGGTGGCCCAGGATTTCCAAACCAACGGTGAGTCCTACGTCTACGACAAGCTGGGGGACTACCGGCGGCTCGTGCCTGTTCCTTCGGAAAATCCCGTCTGGAGCAATTACCGGTTCAGCGACGGGCGCGGCAACACCGATCGCACTTTCGTGGAACGCCTCACCCCGCGCACCTATGGTCTCCTCACCACCAAATACACGGGACTCCAGGGCTATGGCGCGACGTATCGAGTCCTCTCCAATGCCCGCCTGCTCGCCAGTTCCTCGGGAAGCATGGTTTCCGCTGTGCGCCAGGACATTCAGCTCGCCGAAATTCCTCTCTTTGAATACGCGGCCTATTACGCCATTGATCTGGAAATCTGTCCCGGCTTCAACTTTGACATTCTAGGCCCGGTCCATTGCACGGAAAACCTCTACTTGCAGCCCGGCGGCGCGCGATTGTCCTTCGGCAGCCACGTCACCGCCGGCAAACAACTGGTGCAAGGCAAGAAACCCGGCGACCCCAACCTGCGCTCACCTGGAGTCATCGAGTTTCGGGGTGAACGCGACGGCGGCGTTCGCGCGGTCAATATCCCGATCGGCGTCCCCAACACTTCGAATAACCTCCGCCTTCTGGTCGAGATTCCTTCCACCGCTGAATCCCCATCCTCTCCGCTCGGGAAGCACCGCTTTTATAATCAAGCGGATTTGATCGTCCTCGTTTCGAACACCATCACCCGGGTCTTCAGCGGCGCTTACAATGGTTTTTCGACCGTCATCCCCGCCACCAATCTGTTCGACACCACCGTCATCGTCACCAATCGCACCGGGCGCGGGCGGGGACGGGGACGAAAAACTCGCGTGACCTACACCACCAACGTCTATGATGGCATCCTGTCGACGAACCAGATTTTTTACGACCGGCGCGAGAACCGAAATGTCCTGGCCACGGAATTCGATGTGGATGAAATGATCGATGTCATGCCCTATCTCGTCTCGGTGCTCGGCCGGCAACCCAGGGTCATTTACGTGGCCGATCACCGGTCCCAATCCTCCACCAACATGACCGCCCTCCGCATCGTCAATGCGGACACACTCCCCACAGGGGGATTGGCCATTGTCACCCCCAATCCAATGTACGTGGTCGGACATTTCAATGTGAGTCCGGATGAGATCGGAACCGCCAATACAGCCGGATCTCAGCCAGCCTTGCTGGTTTCAGATGCCATCACCATCCTCTCGACCAATTGGTCCGACATGAATAGCGGCCTCACGATTGCTAGTCGCGTAGCGCGCCCCACCACCGTCAATGCGGCCATGATTACCGGAATTGTCCCAACTCGGAGCGGCGCCTACAGCGGCGGGTTCGAAAACAGTCTCCGCCTGCTCGAAGACTGGAACGGACTCCGACTGAACTACAACGGGTCCATCGCCGTCCTTTACCAGAGTCTCTACGCCACGGCGCCGATCACCAGCGGTTCCACCATTTACCGTCCCCCCATTCGGAGTTTTGCCTACGATTCCAATTTCGACGACGTCAAAAAGCTCCCCCCGGCCACACCTTTCTTGCGCACCGTGATGCGCGCTTCCTACGCCCAAATCAAGCCGGACCTCATCGAGTAACCCGGCATGCGGCACCTCTGGACGCAAGTCATCGGTGCATGGTGCCTTCTCTGGGCACCCCACGGATTCTCTGCCGCCGAAGCCTCGGGGCGCGAAGCCGAGGGATTTCGCTTTTTCCATGGTCGTGAGGCGATGCCTGAAAACAGTGAGGTTGTCAGCGGCATCATCCTCACCCCAGCCGGACGTTTCGTTTTCCTGCCTCCTGCGGATTGGAATCTCCAAGTCAAATCCCGGGATAAGACATTGATCTTCCAAGGCACAGAACTCGGCTTGGTCCTCACCATGATCCTGGATCCGGGCCAAACCAACCTGCCCGCCTTCTCCGCCACTCAAGAATGGGAGTCGCTGGCGAGAAACAACGAAGATCCGGCAGGATGGACCCTCACCCCGCGAGGCGTTTTTTGGGCAGACGGCCTTGTTGGGCACGGCTTCGACTTGGTCCGGGCCACTCCAGGCAAACCCAAATTTCTCAAGCGAAGAGTGTTTTGCTCTAGCCCGGCCGGACTCATGCGTTTTGAACTGGCCGGACATCCCGATTCCGTTGAAAAGCATCACCCCCTCCTCGCCTCCCTGGTGGGATCGCTCCGATTTGAGGCACCACTCGAAAAGGCTGCCCCGCCCCCCTCGCCTTGATTGAAGCGGGCGGTCACTGACCCGGCCCAAAGCGTTCGCGCGACCAAGGGCATCGCGGTCCGAAGCCAGGCACCGCGATGGATCAGGACCGGGCGACCGGACCGCAGCATTTCGCCATTCCTGGTGGGCGACCAAACTTGCCTTCCCCGTGAGGTTGGGGGCTCGCATCCGTGGATCCCGATGTTGTTGGTAGGGCGGGCCTGTCCCAGCCCGCCGCCCACGGGATGCAAAACATCATGCTCCGGCGGCGCGCCGGGACGGACGCGCCCTACCTGCATCACCGGCAACATCGGGATGCACCGGGCTCGCATCCCCCCGGGTCTGAACGCTCGACAGTCGCCATTTCCTCGCGCATTTTCCTCCGCAATGTCCACGCCGCCTTCGTTGCCAACGATGATGAAAGGGGCCGTTTTTCTACGCCGGCTTGCGAGCACCGCGGTGCTTTGGACCACGATTCTCACCGCCCTTTTCTCAGGTTACGAGAGCCTTTCCAACGCGGTTTTCATTGTGATTTTGCTCGCGCTGGGAACTTCGGGACTATGGGAGTTTTACGACCTGGCAGGCAAGCGGGGCTATCCCTGTTATCGAGGCTGGGGCATTTTCGGAGGACTCCTCCTCTTGTTCAGCACCTTTCTTTGGCTTACCCAACGACTTGGACCCGTGCTCCAGCCTGCCAAGGCCAATGATTTTGAAACCGGATTCCTCGTGCTGTTCGTGCTCGGGCTTTGCCTGAGGCAGTTCTTCAATCGCGAGAATCCGGACGGACTGCTCGCCATTTCCGTCACCCTGTTCGGGCTCATGTATGTGCCCTGGTTGTTGAATTTCCTTCAGAAAATCACGTTTCATCCCAAGCTGGGTGGAGACGGCAAATTCTATCTCCTCTACTTCATCGTGGTTACAAAGTTCAGCGACATTGGCGCTTATGTCGTCGGCTCGATGATCGGGAAACACAAAATGATTCCGCGCATCAGCCCCGGCAAGACGTGGGAAGGATTCGCCGGCGCCATTCTGGTCTCCACCGGAGTCAGCCTCTTGTTCGCCCACTTGGCCGGAAGCCACCTTTACGGAATGAATTTCCTCCACGCCCTCATCCTCGGCATCCTGCTGAGCGTTTCGGCCGTGCTGGGCGATCTGATCGAGTCCCTCTTCAAGCGCGAAGCCGGAGTGAAGGACTCAGGACGGCTCTTTCCAGGGATTGGCGGCATTTTGGACCTTCTCGACAGCCTGCTGTTCAATGCCCCACTGATGTACCTTTACCTGCGCCACGTGCTCACGCACCCATGATCTCGCACTGCTATTCATTCTTGACCGGAGCGCGGCTGTGTCGTCCCGACCCACCGCAGCCGATTCTACGGAAAATGGCCGCCTCACCAGGGCCGACCGCTGCGGCTGGGGCTTCGCACAGAGCCGCGTTCCGCAAAATGAGGATTGCTGGCCACGCGGGGATCCCGCTTGCACCCGTGAGCCGGAGCATGAGAAACATGCCGTCACCATTCACCGCTCGCCTATGAATTCCTATTCAACTGCTTCCGCACCCACCCGTCGCACGTTCTTGAAAGGCGTCGCCGCCCTCGCCGGCGCCGGTGTCGTCGATCAAATTTCAGCCCGAGCAGCGAACCCCCAGCATCGCTTGAAACTGGGCTTCGACAATTTCGCGGTCCGCGACATGAAATGGAACGCGGTTCAACTCATCGAGTACGGCGCGAAACTCAAGGTGGATTCCATTTTCATCACGGATTTCGGCCCCTTCGAAAAACGAGACGACGCCTCCCTGGGCGAGATCCGCAAGCGCGCCGAGGATCAGGGCATGCAAATCCAATTGGGCAGTTGGAGCATTTGCCCGACCGCCAAATCATTCCGAAAGGATTGGGGCACCGCCGAGGAACATCTCCGCCTTGGCCTGCGCATGGCGAAAGCGCTGGGGTCTCCCGTCTTTCGCGTCATCCTCGGCAACGGGGACGACCGCAAGAGCGCCGGCGGCATCGAAGCCCGCATCGAGGACACCGTGGCCGTCTGCCGGGCCTGCCGCAACCAATCGCTCGATTCCGGCGTCAAAATCGCCGTCGAAAATCACGCGGGCGACATGCAGGCCCGCGAATTGGTCACCCTGATCGAAGCCGCCGGACGCGACTACGTTGGCGCCAACCTCGATTCAGGCAACGCCTGCTGGACCATGGAAGATCCGCTCCGCAATCTCGAAATCCTCGGTCCCTACGTGCTCACCACCAGCCTGCGCGATTCCATGATTTGGGAGTACGAGAAAGGAGTTGCCGTGCAATGGACCGCGATGGGGGAAGGCATCGTCGATTTCAAATCCTTCTTCGAACACTTCATCCGGGTCTGCCCCAACGCACCGGTCCACATCGAGACCATCTCGGGCTTCACCCGGCGTTTAGCCCTGTTTGAAAACGAGTTCTGGACGCATTGGCCGAAGATGGAAGCCCGGGATCTCGCCCGCTTCATGGCCCTCGCCAAGAAAGGCAAAGCCATCCCCGAGTTCCGCGCGCCCAACCCTCAAGCCGGCCAGGAATATCAAAAAGGCGAAATCGAACGCAGCATCGCCTACTGCAAGAACACTCTCGGTCTGGGACGAAGAATGTGAGGGTTCAAGATGCTCTCAACTTCCGCGTCCCTCAGACTCCGGCAACCGAATCGAATCGGCCACGAGGCAGTCGTTCTCGCAATGACATGAAACAAAACGATCTGCCTCTTCTCGACATTCCCAAAGTGAAGCTTCAACAACGATCGAAATAGCAGGTGCGTGATTTCACCTCATCCTGTGGACGATACGGGGTGGGCCGGACGACAATCAACCCTCCGGGCAACATGATACGATCGCTAATAGGACCACTTGCGACGCATCGCATCGCACCGCGGGCAGGCTGATACGCAACCCAACACCATCGCGGTTGCGAGTCATGGTATGAGTTAGGACACCATTCGAACAGGGCAACGCCCCAGTCAAAGCAGTTGAGATCCATTGCAGGCACCCCTGCTGCTGTCAGGGCGTCAACTGAATGCAGCTCAATTCCCTCCCATCGCGCAGATAGAGGCGTCCTTCGGCATAAGCCGGATTGCACCAGTTCGAGCCGCAGGCCTGCACCCGGCCTAATTCGCGATATCCCGCAGGATCCGCGGCCACCAGCACCAGTTCGCCTGTTTCCGTGAGCGCCAGGAGGTTGCTACCCACTGCGATTAAACCAAGGTGGGACTTCTCAGCGGACTGGGTGGCGAATCCCCCTTTGGACCACTTGATCGCGCCGGTTTTAACTTCAACACAAAAGAGATTCCGCTCCGGGCCGAGTCCATACAGATGGCCACGCACCGCGACGGGGCTGGAAAAGTTGACCAGAATCTCCTTTGCCCCCCAGACGATGGGTGCGTTCCATCGACGAGCCACCGGATCGAACGCCGGAGCGACCCCGATCAGACCGTTCTCCTTCGAGGAGACCATCACGATGCCGTCCACCACCACCGGTGTCATCACGTGCCGGCCATAGGTGGTGGTCCTCGGCACACGCCAGAGCAACGCGCCGTTGTCGAGGTTCACTCCGATCAACCCCTCCACCGTGAATGCCACCATCTGACGGGGCTCCGTCGCGGCAAAGGTCGTGACGATGGGGGCTGCGTTGGCCGCGCGGTCGTTCTGGGATTGCCACAGCACCTGGCCGGTCCGCTTGTCGAAACACACCACCCCGGCGCCATGCGTGCCGCCCACCAGCGCGATCAATTTGTTTCCCTCCACCCACGGCGCCGCGGTGAACCCGTGGCGTTGCGCTCCCTGGTTATTGCCCACTTCCGCGGGGGACTCGGACTGGAAGTCGCGCAGAAAATTGACCCGCCAGTGCAACTTGCCATCCGAGGCGCCCAGGCATTGGAGCTCACCCCGGCACGATTGTACATAGATGCGCTCTCCATCCACAAGCGGCGTGCAGCGCGGCCCCGGCGCCGTCTGGCCGTTCTTGAAACCATCGTCAAGTGTGACGCTCCAGACCTTCTCGGCCGTCTCGCGGTCGATGGCATGCACGGTCTCTTTCGTATGCTGCGCATCGAGATAGTACACGCGTGACCCGGCCACGACCGGCGCAGCCAGCCCGTCGCCAATCTTCAGACGCCAGACCCGACGGGGCTCGGCCGGCAATCCGCGCAGCGCCGGACCACCGGCGGCACTATGCCCGTCACGAGCCGGCCCGCGCCAACCCGGCCAGTCCGCCGCCGCGGCGCCGAAGATGCCTAGCAGACCCAAAAGGAGCCACGACGCGACTTCGATCCGGCGCAGGAACGAGTGCCGATAGGCAAAGCAAGGGAGGAAGGGATGAGTTCGTCGGGATCGAACCAAACATGGATTGAGTGAAAGATCAGTCGACTGCATCAGTTTCTGATTTCCTGGAGATCGCGAGTCGAAAACGTGCATGTCATGAGGAAGGGGTTCAGGACCGCGTCCGCGTGGGAATGATGGCGGCAAACGTTCATGAGCGCCGCGACGCGCTTGATCGCCGGTTCGGCAGCACGGGTGGACACACGGCGAATAGAAGCAACGGCCGAAAACCCAAGCCACGGTTGAAAACAGGTGATGGTTGATTGGAAGCGCTTCGGCTAACGGACAGGACCGGTCGTGCGCTCGGCGAGCCACAAATAGTCGTTGGGTGAAAGCCCACCGGCTGCGGTCGGATGCGTCGTCCGCCGGATAGTGGCCACATCTCTCCATCTATGGATTTCGGAATGACCATCGGCAAAAGAGAGGGCTCCGGATCCGCCATGATAGCTCGCCGGAGAGTCGTTCATCGATCCATTCTTGGGCAACACGGTGGTGCCGATGGGCATCAGATGCACCAGGAAGCCGTCGTTCAGAGTGGGGCATTCATCGGTAAACACCCACCGATGGGAAGGTGCGTCGAAGGAGTCGATCGTGCGATACTCTTTCCAAGTGGGCTTTCGCTCGGCGATCTGCGACCACGAGGAACCATCCCAGAATCCACCCACGAACGCGTTCATGGCAATGCTCCGGACTCGCGGGTCCTTGCGGGGCGGATTGACGGTGCGATCGCCCGGGCACTTGAAGATGCTTGCTTCACTGCTGAAATACGGCCCCATGAGCGCCTTGGTAAAAAGGAGCTTATTGGTGTTGTCCGGATTAGTCATGTTATAGCTCATGAATCCGGTACACCAACTCCGGGTCAGGTCGCGTTCGGTCACGGTGTTGAACGGCAACTTTCCCTGGTTGTCGTCCGCATAGAGGCGCCATGCGAGCATGACCTGGCGCAGATTATTCATGCATTGAAGGCTCTGTGCTTTTACTTTGGCCTTGCTCAACGCAGGGAGCAACATGCCGGCGAGAATCGCGATGATGGCAATCACGACGAGCAGTTCGATCAACGTAAAACCTGACCGGTGCCGGTGTGCCGCTGCTTTGGGTATCATGGACAAAACTCTGACAGGATCGTTGCGACTCTGAAAGCCGAAATTCCGCTCGGTGTTATCTATTCAATCGGCTCCGACTGCGGTCCGGACAGGGGTGCTGTGGGCCATGTGCAACCAGGCCGAACCGGCCAAGCCTGGCTGGGTCAACCGGAGTTTCCGTGCTGTCACAGCCCCAAGCGGCGTGGAGAATTCCCAGAACCGCGGCGACAAGCCAAAGCCTGCCGACACATTTGGCTCTGGGTGCCCGTCCCGTCGGACGACCAAGACTGACACCCCACCAAGGGCGTTCAGTCCCGGTGATGAGGCCCGGCCAATGAGAAAACATCCCGAACCCTGCTTGTCCCACGCAGAGCGGAGTTGCCCACCAATCTCACGAATGAACACCAATAAGACCAAGACTTCCCCTTCCTGAGGAATCGGTTCCCTGGGGGGGCAATGGGGTCGGGGGGCAATGGGGTCAAGTCTATATCTATTACAAATCAGTTGGTGAACTCACCCCGGGGCATGGGTGGGGCTGCTGCAGAACCACGATGCACCAACCGGTCAAACACGGGCGAAGCCATCAAGGTCGTCACGACGGCCATGATCACCAGAGCCGCGAAGAGAGAGGGGGTGATCAGTCCGCGCTCCAGGCCGATGTTGATAATAATCAGCTCCATCAGGCCGCGTGCGTTCATGAGGGTGCCGATGCCCAAGGATTCCCTGTGGGATATCCCGGTCGCACGCGCCGCCAACCAGCACGCTCCTCCCTTCCCAGCCATCGCGGCCGCCAACACTAATCCCGCCATGCCCCACAACGCAGCGGTATCCAACAGAGTGATCTGCGTGTTCAATCCGGAGTAGGTAAAGAAAAACGGCAGCAGCAGAGCCACCGTCAATGGCTGAATCCGTTCGATCAAGGCGCGCGTGACCAGCCCGCGCGGCATGGCCACTCCCATAGTGAAAGCGCCAAAAACCGCGTGCAATCCGATGAGATCCGTAAACCACGCTCCCAGAGCCAGGCAGACGAGGCACACGACGAATTCCCGGTCTGAGAGCACGCCACGACCTTCGATCGCTCGCGCCCAGCGAGCCAGGATGGGACGCACCACGCCGAGCGTGACGAGCACGTAACCTATTCCCCCGCCAATGTTGAGCAACGCCCGGGCGGGTTGGTCGTCGAAGCTCGCCAGCACCAACGCGAGCAGACACCAGGCTGCCGCGTCGTCGATGGCGCCCGCACCCAAAGCCACCGTCCCCATCGTGGTGCCCGCCAGTCCCTTGAAATGAATAATCCGCGCCAGCATGGGAAAGGCGGTGATGCACATGGAAGCGCCCAAGAATAAAATCGCTTCCATCCTCGAAACATCGGCGGGAAAGAGGGCCGTTTCCGCATGGAAGTACCAACCGAGCAATCCCCCCAGGACGAACGGCGCCGCCATGCCGGCCGTGGAGACCGCCACCGCGCTCCGGAATCGATCCCGCACGATATCCACCCGGAACTCCATGCCAACGACGAACATGTAGGCCGCCAGACCAAGCTGGGACACCGGGAACAAGACCCGCAAGGTCTCCTTGGGAAAAAGGCGAGCGAACGCCTCGGGCCAGAGCCAGCCCAACAGGGAAGGACCAAGCATCACCCCGGCAATCATCTCCGCCACAACTTGGGGCTGTCCAAAGCGCGCCGCCACTTTCCCGACCGCCTGGCACACCGCCAGGATCACGGCGATTTGAAAAAAGAAGTAAATGGCCAGCTGGAGATTGCTCACGCTTCGTCCAGCTTGCCATGCATCCCTTGTAACGGAAATATCATTTTCCTATTCTTGTTATGCCATTCTGTTATTAAATGTCCTTTGTGGACTTTCGACACCTGCGCTACTTCCAAGCCGTCGCCGAAGAACGAAGCTATTCCCGCGCGGCCGTCCGGTTGCGTGTGGCGCAACCCGCGCTCAGCCGCGCCGTCAAGGAGCTTGAAATCCGACTCGAGGTCCGCTTGCTCGATCGTTCGCGGCACCACGTCCAACTCACACCACCCGGCTCCATTCTCCTCCAAGAGGCCGGGCTCATTCTGGACCGCTACGAGGAAGCGATTCGCCGCGTGCGACGATCCGCCGCGGGCGAGGAAGGTGAAGTGCGGTTGGGCTATATCGGCCTCCCGACCGAACCCTTCCTGGCACGCCTTCTGAGGACATTCCGGGAACGGCATCCGCGTGTCTCCATCCATCTGGAGGAGCGAACGCCGGAACGGGTTTGGGAGAGGGTGGCCCTAGGGCGGTTGAACGCCGGCTTGACGCGGCCCGTGGAGTCTCATCCGGGGCGTGGACTGCGCACGCTCTTGCTACGCGACGAACCCCTCGGCGCGGCGCTTCCCGCTTCTCATCCCCGGTCTGCCTCCCGGTTCCTGCCGTGGCCAGCCCTGGCGGGCGAGTCCTTGATCGTCCTGGCCCGCCGTGAAGGCATGGGGTTGCACGACGCGGTCCTCAAGGGCTGCTTGGACGCGGGTTTCGCGCCCCGCATCGCGCGCACTCCCAGCCTCATCAGCACCGTGCTTCATTACGCCGAAGCGGGTGAGGGTTGGGCCGTGGTCCCCGACTCTGTGGTCCCCGCCCGAGGTTCCCTGCGCTTCATTCCCCTCCGCCCGGCCATCACGGTTCCTTTGGTTCTGGTCTGGAAAGAACCCGGCGAGCCGGCCGAGGTCCGACGTTTTCGTGAATTGATTGAGCAATGGAAAGCGGCGGGATCGCTGTGGCCCAGGCTGCGGCCTGCTTGAAAAGCAGTCCGGCGGGCCCGGAATCCTTCCACTTCAGGATTCAGGTTCAGAGTTCCAATTTGAGCCCTCGGTAGAAGTCTGTCATGTCCGGCGTGGCACCCCGTTGCCCGCAGACAAATGCCGCGGCTCGTGACGCGATCACCGCCATCGTCTCGAGGCTCCATCCTCGAAGCCATCCGACGGTCACCACCGCGGCAAACGCGTCCCCTGCTCCAACCGTGTCTTCGATCCGCTCGACTGGAATCATCGGGGCTTCGACCACGCGCTCGCGCGTGATCAAACGCGCACCTTTCTCACCCCGCGTCAGCACCACCCCCTGGATTGGAAATGCGCGAAAAAGTTCCCGCATCACCTCGTCCTCCCGAGAAACCCATCCGAGCGCGGGCCCGAGCCAGACCAACTCCTCGTCGTTCAATTTCAAAAGCGTAGTCCGGGACAACGACTGCCGGATCCGCGCGGTGTCCACGTCGGGAAAACGAAGATTAATATCAAAGACGCGCAAGCAATCCGGTCGCGTGAGGCTCAGCCATCGTTGGATCGTTTCCGCCGAAGGGGCGCTTCGTTGCGCGAGGGAGCCGAAGCACACGGCGCTGGTTTCCTCCATGGCGTTCTCGACGGAGGCGGGAGCGCGGTGCGATGGGCTACCCAGAAAATCCCAAGCGACCCCCCGCCGGATGCTGAAGGCGGGCTTGCCCTCGGCGTCCAGCCCCACCTCAGCCGTGCCTGTGGGATGCGCTGAATCGACCGCCAACAAGCGAGTGTCGAGTCCGGCGGATTGCAATCGTTCGCCGGCCTCGCGACCCCACGCATCATCACCCACGGCACTCACGGGAAGCGCCCTGGCGCCGAGTGCGTTGGCGTGGTGGGCGAAGTTCGCGGGAGCGCCTCCGAGCTGCCGTCCCGCGGGCAGCACGTCCCACAACACTTCGCCAATCCCCAAAACCGGTTCGTTCACGAGAAGACGAAACGATCAGCGCCATCCAGGGTCCTGGCGGGGTCCGTCTGGAGATCGAGCGCCGCGGGAACAAGGACTTCAGCCGCGACATCTTCCCCGTCGAAATACTTGCAAGATGTCTGGGCGGCGATTTCGCCGATGCGATCAGGAAATGAAATGAGATCGGCGTCGAAGAGGCCGGCCTTTTGCAACGCCGCCCCTTCCTTGAAGGCTCGTCCCCATTCGACCAAGAACGGATTGGCCGGATTCAAGAGGGACACGCCGATCTGCCGCTGATTCTCCGCGGCTCGTGCGCGCGCGGTTCCCACCAGAACGCCCGCCACGACCAGCAGGCAGGAGGCAGGGCGAGGTGACTTCATTGGTGATGACGGGAATCTGGCGGCTTCCTCCAGTGAGTTCAACCTTGAAAGGATTGCCACGAAGCGACCCCCACGGCGACCCCCGCGAACATGCCCCTTGTCCGAGGCTCAGGAGGATGCCTAGGATCGCCGCGCATGACACGAGTGAGTGACTCGCATATTCAGTCCAACACGCCGCTGCCGGCGCCGGCCGAACTGGCCCGCGACATCCCGCGAACGGAACGTCATTCCGCCTTCGTCGCCGCGTCGCGCCAATCGATCGCCCGGATTCTCTCCGGGCAAGACCCGCGATTCCTCCTCATCACCGGGCCTTGCTCCATCCACGATACGGGCGCCGGAAAGGAATATGCCGCCAAGCTTGCCGCCCTCATCCCCCGCGTGAGCGAGCGCCTCCTGCTGGTGATGCGCGTTTATTTTGAGAAGCCGCGGACGACGGTGGGCTGGAAGGGGTTGATCATGGATCCCCATCTCGATGGTTCTTGTGACATCGGGGAAGGATTGCGCGCCGCCCGAAACTTCATGCGTGAAGTCATCGATCTGAACGTCCCCACGGCCACGGAAATGCTCGACCCCATCACCCCGCAGTACATCGCGGATCTCACGTGTTGGACGGCGATTGGAGCGCGGACCACGGAATCACAAACGCATCGGCAAATGGCTTCCGGCCTCTCCATGCCGGTGGGATTCAAGAACACGACCAGCGGCGACATCCGTCCAGCCATCAACGCCATCAAAGCCGCGCGTCAGACTCAAACTTTTCTTGGCATCAGCGAGGAGGGCCGGGCTTCCGTGGTGACCACGACGGGCAATCCAGACACGCACGTCATCCTTCGCGGCGGAGAGCTCGGGCCCAACCATGATCTCAAGTCCGTCAAGGAAGCCATGAGCTTGCTGCAGAAAGGCGGCCTGAGACCGGTGGTCATGATCGACGCCAGCCACGCGAATTGCGGCAAGGACTGCGCCAGCATGCCGGGGGTCTACCGCCAAATCGTGGCGCATCGCGCCTCGGGCGAGCGGGGCGTCATCGGCGCCATGCTCGAAAGCAATCTCGCCGCCGGGACCCAGCCGTTTCCGCAGCCCAAGGACCGCTTGGTCTACGGGCAGTCCATTACCGACTCCTGCATCGATTGGGCCACGACCGAAACGTTGGTTTGGGAAACTTTCGAACGTCTGGCTCCCGCGTCTTAAAGGCCTCCTGTCGTCGTGAAGAAACCCCCGCGTCCGGAAATTCCGCGCAAGACGATTTACCGCCTTTCGATTTATCTTCGGTGCTTGCAGCGGTTGAAGGAGAACGATCTGCGCACGGTTTCCAGCGAAGCCCTGGCCAAGGCGGCCGGAGTGAAATCGTCCCAGCTCAGGAAAGATCTGACTTATTTCGGTCAATTCGGCACGCGTGGACTGGGTTACGACGTCGAGCAACTCGCCAAGATGATCGGCGGCCTGCTGGGAACCAGCCGTCTCCAACCCGTCATCCTCATCGGGATCGGCAATCTCGGTCAGGCGCTCCTGGCCTATCGCGGCTTTGAGCAGGAGGGATTTGAAATCATCGCCGCTTTCGATGCCGCTCCTCAGCGCCGCCTTGACAAGCCGGTCACCCAGCCGATCCTGCCCATGGAGGAATTGGAATCCTTTCTGAAGGATCGCGGAGTGCGCATGGCGATCCTGACCGTGCCGGCCGCCGCGGCGCAGGAAGTGGCCAATCGCCTGATTCGATGCGGCATCGGGGGCATTCTGAATTTCGCGCCCATTGTGCTCTCCGTGCCCGAGGAGGTGACGGTCAACAACGTCAATGTGGCTATCGAGCTCGAAAACCTCAGTTACTTCATTCAGACTTAACCGGTTCCCGGCCCGCCGGGGTGGACAACGCGGTGTCCCAATCCTTCCAAACCGGATCAAGCCCTTGCCTGCGCAACACGGCCGCCATGGCCTGAGGTGATCGCGGGTCGGCAATGTCGAACTGGCCGGTCGCCCGCGGGTCGTCCACGGAGGATTCCAACGCCACCATCCGACCGCGCTCGGTGCGATGCAATTTGTCGCGTCCTGTTCCGGCATAGCCTCCAGGTTCCGTGTGGCTGCCCGCGCTCATGAGCGTGATGCCGAGCGGAATCAAACCGTCCCGTAATCGGGCCGGTTCGCGAGTCGAGAGCACCAAACCCACGTCGGGAAACACCAACCGCAACGCCGCCACGGTCTGCGCCAGGTTGCGGTCAGGCATCGGTGAAAGCGGTTCGAACTCTCCCGCGCAGGGACGCAGCCGGGGCAGGGAAATCGTGAGCTGAGCCCTCCAGCAATGCTTGAGCAAGTAATCCGCGTGGGCCGCCACGGACAACACCTCGAACCTCCAATCACTGAGCCCGAACAGGGCGCCGATGCCCAAACGCTTGAATCCCGCGGCGTATCCGCGTTCCGGCGTGGCGAGGCGCCAGCCGAAGTCCCGTTTGGGACCGGCGGTATGCATCGCAGCGTAAACTTCGGGATCGTAGGTCTCCTGGTAAACCACCAATCCCTCCGCCCCGGCCCCCGTCAAAGGACGATACTCGTCCGTCTCCATTGGTCCGACTTCGATGGAGACCCCGGGCACTTCCGCCGCCACGGCTTGGACACATTCGCGGAGGTAGCCCTCCGAAACGAAGCGCGGGTGTTCGCCGGACACCAGCAGCACATTCCGAAATCCTTGCGCCTTCAACGCGCGCGCCTCTCTCAAGACCTCCTCGACGGAAAGCGTTACCCTTAGAATCGGGTTGTCCCGCGAAAAACCGCAATAAGCACAGTTGTTGATGCACTCGTTCGAGAGATAGAGTGGTGCAAACAGCCGGATGGTCCGCCCAAAACGCTGACGCGTTGAATCCCGCGAACGGGCGCATAAACACTCGAGAAAAGGCTCGGCGGCCGGGCTGAGAAGCGCTGGCAAATCCGCCAAACGCGGAGACTGGCACGCCAACGCCGACCGGACTTCCTCGGGGGTGGAAGACCGGGCGCGATCCGCCCATCGAGCCAGGGGCAGCGCGGGAAAGACGTCGGCAAAACTCGTGGATGCCATAGGCGCCTTCGCCGCTTAAGCCAGCCGCGGCTCGACCAGGGCGAGCTGCGAAGTCAGGTACGGGAGCGCCTGCTTCTTGCGCGACACGACTCCCTCCAATTCGAACACGCCGGGCTCGATCTCGGGATAATCGATGGACTCGACGTACACGGCCGGCCCAGCCACGAGGAGCAAGGAGATTTGTTGCACGACGTCCGTCACGAGCAATGCGGAGAAAAGGTATCCCTTCGCGGCCCGATGCTCCTCGAGGGCATGAGTCAGTTCAGCCCGCCGTTTCCAAAACGCGTCGAATCCAAGCTCCTCGATTTGAGCCACACTGAAGGTTCGTCCCTTCTCGGCGTATGCCTTGCAGTCCGCCACCACCGCCAAATCGGGCGTCTTGGAAACGAGCACGGAACCCGACGCGAACAATTTCTCGGTGAATTCTCCGGCTTGAATGCCCGAAACCTGCTCCAGCTTCGAAAGGACCGACGCGTCGCGCTCGGTCGTGGTGGGCGAGGTCAGGTTGAGGGTATCGGAAATCAAGCCGGCCAGCAGGAGCCCCGCCGTGGCGGGAGTCAATTCAACCTGTTGATGGAAGAATCCCTCGGCAACGATCGTGCTGGTCGAGCCGACGGGTTCGTTGCGGAACAGGATCGGCTGCGCCGAGGTAAACGAGCCGATGCGGTGATGGTCGATGACCTCAAGAATCTCCACCTGATCGGCCCCATGCACCGCCTGAGACAGCTCGTTGTGGTCCACCAGAATCAGCTTGCGATGGACCTTTTTCAAAAAGTCGGTCTTGGAAAGAATGCCCACCACGCGGGCCTTGTCGTCCACGACCGGAAAAGCCTGAAATTTGGAGGCGGCCGCCATGCCTTTCACCGACGCGATCGACTCCTCGGCCCGGAAGGAGAGGAACTTGTCGTGACTCATGTGATCGACCGTGATCGCGGCGCGGCAGAGCATCGCCGTGCTCGCTGAATCATGGGGCGAAAGGAGCACGCTCACGTCATTCCGCCGCGCGAATTCAAGCAGATGCTCTTCGATCGGCAGGCCGCCCGTGATCACCACCACGCGCACCTTCTTGTCAATGGCCAGCCATTGAATGTCCGCGCGATCCCCCACGACAAGCACGATCTCGGCGGGTTTGTAACTGGCCAGGCGCTTGGCGAAATTCTCATGCGCCATGGCCGCGATCATCAACTGCATCTCGTCCTCGCGGTCCGGCTCGACCATGTGGGCGGGCTTCGCGTTGAGCGTCCGGGCCAGATTTCCAATCGTGGCCAGCACACGACGGGAGGCCAGCGGCTTGGCCGTCGAGGGAAAAAAGAACTTGCTCATCTTGAACACCGAGAGCAGCCCCTTGCATTTCAAGTCCGCGTCCAGCACGGGCAGCACCCGGATGTTCCGGTCATCCATGATGCCCAACGCCTCGGCCACCGTCGTGCGCGGCGGCACGCTGACCACATTCGACTGCATGACATCCCGGATTTTGGGGGAAACGTCCGCGACAAACTTCGGAGGCGCCGCCCCGAAGGTCGAAAGCACAAAATGAATGCGGTCGTTGAGCTCGCCACAGCGAGCCGCGACCGCGGTCTGCATGCCGGTGCGTCGCTTGAAATCGGCGTAACCAATGGCCGCGCAAATCGAATCCGTGTCGGGATTGCGATGCCCCATGACCAAGACTTCACTCATGTTCGGGATTCAGACAGGTTGAGAACAGGACGCGTTCATCCGCGCGCGAAGATTCGCCCGCCCCCCCCGCATCGACAAGCAATTAGCTCCGTAAATAACGCAGCAACACCTGCGCGGCGCGTTCCGCAAAGACGGGATCGTTGATCGCCGCGTCCACTTCCACCCTCTCCACATGAGGCCGAAGATGCCGGCGTATCGCGTCGAAAAGGGCTTCATCGGCGCGGGCATCATGAAAACTCCCGCCCGCTGCACTGATCACGCTGATGCCGCGCAGAGGAAGGAGGACTGCCACCGGTCCGCGCGAAAGGTTGGCCTTCTCCGCCAGGATCCGCCCCAGCTCGGCGCATTCCTCCGGGGTGGTGCGCATGAGGGTGACTTGGGGGTTGTGCCGGTAGAACCGTCGTCCTTGGAAACGGGCGGGGACCGTCTCAGGCGGTCCAAAATTCACCATGTCCAAACACCCCGGAGCCAGCACCGCGGGCACTCCCGCCTTGGCGGCCGCCTCACATCGCGTCGGACCCGCAGTGAGAATGCCGCCCACCAGCTCGTCGGCCCACTCCGTCGTGGTGACATCGAACACACCGGCCGCGAGACCGGACTCGATCAAGGATTCCATCGTCCGGCCACCCGTCCCGGTGGCATGGAAAACCAGCACTTCGTATCCCGCGTCTTCCAGAATCTTCCGGCCCGCCTGGACGCAATCGGTCGTGTTCCCGAACATGCTCGCCACAATCACCGGTCGGTCGGAGGCGGGGGGGGGCGAGGTCTCCACCATGCCGCAAATGGCCCCGGCGGCACGCGCCAGAATCACCCGAGACACCCGGTTCAATCCGGCTACATCGACGATGCTCGGGAAGAGAACGATGTCCTTGGAACCCACATAGGGCGCGGTGTTCCCGCTGGCGAGCGTGGTCACCATGACTTTGGGAAACCCCACGGGAAGCGCCCGCATCGCGGTCGTGGCAATGGCCGTGCCGCCGCCTCCCCCCAGTGAAATGACCCCTTGGATTTGGCCTTCACGCGCGAGCCTGCCGACCACTTGCTCGGCGCCTTTCGCGAAAGCAGCCACCATCTCCCCACGATCTTTCTGGGCCTTCAGCGCCGCCCAATCAAAACCCGCCTCGCGGGCAACCATCGGGGGGCTGACGTCGGCTTGAATCTGCGGTTCTCCGAATCCACCCACATCCACGAGCAGAGGATGATGCCCTCGTTTTCTGATCAAATCCGCCACATAGGCGTGCTCCGCCCCTTTGGTGTCGAAGGTCCCCAAGACCGCGATGGTTGCCATAAGCTTGTCAGTCGGCGCCGGTTCGATTCCGGAATCGGAACGGCGCTGCGTGGACTTTACCGATTCTCACCGCCCAGGCAACCCTGCTCCGAATTCCCTAATCCTCGTCCGAGCATCCACAGGTTGACGGTGCTGCGCGCAGCAGCGTCGGGGCGCGGCGTTCACGCCACTTCAAGGCGTGTCTTCAAAGGGGCAGGGCAGGTTCAACGGGCAAGGGTGCTGCCAGGGCGAAGGCATTCACCCAGGGCGGGCCATGAAACGGGAGGAGATCGCCGCGGCCGATGGGCGCGAGCGCAAGCGCCGTGACCGGCGCGCCCCGACCCCTTGCGGATGCACCGGATCCTCGTTACAGCCGGATCCGGCGTGAATCCGCTCTCGCCTCGTTGGCAGCCCCTGAAACCTGCCTTCATTCATTTCCCTTCACCCCCATCGACAAGCCGCATTCGCGCTCAAATCGATTCAAATTCTCCCGCAATCCGGAGACAAACAGAATATCCCCGGATCGCATCACCTCGTTCGGGTCCGGTTCGATGGAATGAATGGTACCATCCGGACGCTCGCGGGTCAGCAGAACCACGTTCACGTGAAATCGCCCCCGCAGACCGGCTTCCGCCAAAGCGCGACCGTCCAATGCGGAACTGAGGCGGATCTGAGCGAGTTGATAATCCCCGCAAAGTTGCTGCCGATCGCTGCCGAGATTATCCCGCAAACGCTCCGCCAGGCGGTTCGCCACATCCCGGTTGGGCAGCACCACCAAATCAGCGCCTAATTTCTCCAACACCGTCGCGTGCTTCGCATCCACGGCGCGGCAGATCAATTGCCTGACTTTGAGTTCCTTCAAGAGCAACGTCGTCAGAATGCTGCCCTGCATGTTATCCCCGATGCAGACCACCACGGCGTCCGCCTCCTGCACGCCGGCCTCCTTGAGCGCCTCCTGGTCTTCCGCGTCCACTTCCACGGCATGAAAACCGTCCTGCACCAAATCTTCAACCCGATCCGGATCCCGATCGGCTAGCAACACATCACAGCCGAATTCCGAAAGTCGCGAGGCCAGTTGAGCGCCAAAGCGTCCTACGCCTATGATGAGAAATCGTCGAGCCATAGTCTAGCCTGTCAACCCACCGCAAGCTCTTCGCGTGGATGCCGAACCCGGATCGGCGCCGGGGGCCGGGCCAGATACATGGCAAGCATGAGAGGAGCAATGCGTCCGGTCAGCATGAGTGCGATGATAATCCCTTTGCCCGCGGGGGTCAAAAGCGGCGTGACCCCCGTGCTCAAACCCACCGTCCCGAACGCGGAAACCACCTCATACACCATCGCGAGCCAGCCGTGGCGGGTTTGCGCCGCCGGCTGACCTTGTTCCGCCATCAGCATGAGACCGAATCCAGCCACGATGATCACGGCGCTGAGCAAGGAAACCATGGTGGCGACGAACGACACCCTTGAAGGGAGTCGGCGATGCCAGAACTGAATCTCATCCCGTCGTCTCAAAGCCGACCACGCGGTCAGGATCAGAACCACAAAGGTCACGGATTTGATGCCCCCCGCCATGGAACCCGGTGCACCGCCAATGAACATGAGTCCGATCGTGACAAGCAGCGTGGGACCGTCCATCGCGCCCACGTCCACGGTGTTGAAGCCCGCCGTGCGCGTCATGGCCGAATGAAAGAAAGACCAGGATAGCTGCTCGATCCCGGAGGCATGCTTCAGCGTGTGTCCAATCTCGAACAGCCAGCACACCACCGTTCCCGCAACCAGCAAGCCGGCCGCGGAAACCAGCGACACTTTGCTTTGCAAGGTCAAGGATCCCCTCTTCCGCGGATCCCGTCGCCAAAAATAGTAGTAACGCAGATTGATCAGGGTCATCAGTCCAATCCCTCCCGCAATCACCAGCAGGGAGGTGATCAAGAGACGGTCGTGAGCCCGGTTCCACCGCAACAGTCCCTCGGGATAAATGGAAAAGCCGGCATTGCAGAACGCGCTCACCGCATGGAAAACGGCTTCCCACAAATGCCGGCCGGGAGGGATGCCCGGGTGCGATTTCGACAAGGACAGGAAAAGCGCCAGCGCCCCCGTGACCTCGATGATCAACACGAACAAGCAGGCGTAAATGAAGACATCAAAAGGTCGAGCCCGCTTTTGCTTTCCGACCGCGGCTTGGATCGACTGTTCGTCGGCGAAAGTCAGCCGGCTCCCGTTGACCAAAACGAGCAGAATCCCCGCTGTGAGAATCCCCAAGCCTCCAAGCTGGATCAGCATCAGGAGGACGACTTGTCCAAAAAGATTGAACGTCTCCGCCACGTTCACCGTGCTCAATCCCGTGACGCAGGCCGCGGAGGTCGAGAGGAACAACGCGTCCAAAAAGCTCAGGCTTGCCCCCGGTTGGTGCGCCCACGGCAAAACGAGCAGCAAGGTGCCGGTCGCGATCAGCACGACGAACCCAAGGGGGATGAGTCGAAGATCCGTGTCCTTTCTGGGAAAACGCGCCATCGGCTCCCGAAAGGTTGACTTGCGGCCACCTTCCATCAAGTACACGAGAGTAGGGTCCATGAGGTCCGTCGGAGAACGAGAGCTGGTGGGCGATGAGGGACTCGAACCCCCGACCTGCTGCGTGTAAGGCAGTCGCGCTAGCCACTGCGCCAATCGCCCGACCGAACGGGGCCATCTTGTACCGCCCCGCCACGAGCCGGGGCAAGCGCGGAGTTCGGGGCGGATCCGATTGATTCCCGGCCAGCGTCATGTTTGAATCCAGGCACTTCGTGCCATGAATTCCTCCCCTGCCTCCGCGCCGCGTCTCGGTTCCGTTGACGTTTACCGGGGTTTTGTCATGTGCTTGATGATGGGCGAGGTGCTGCGGCTGTGCGCCGTCTCCTCCAATCTGCCGGAAAGCGCATTTTGGAAGTTCCTGTGTTTCCATCAATCGCACGTGGACTGGATTGGCTGCTCGCTGCATGATTTGATTCAGCCCTCTTTCTCCTTCCTGGTCGGAGTTTCCCTGCCCTTCTCCATCGCGTCCCGGTCCGCACGCGGCCAATCTTTCGCTTCCATGTTCGGGCATGCGATGGGACGCGCACTGGCTTTGACGTTCCTCGGGGTGTTTTTGCGTTCACTGGGCCGCAGTCAACCCAACTTCACTTTCGAGGACACGCTCTCTCAGATCGGATTGGGATACGTCTTCTTGTTCCTGGCGGGATTCAGACCCGCGAGGGAACAGTGGGCCATCATGGCAGGGCTGCTTCTAGGTTATTGGGCGGCCTTTGCCCTTTACCCGGCTCCGGGGTCGAATTTCGACTATGCCGCCGTGGGGGTGGCCAAGGGATGGCCGCATCTGATGCAGGGATTTGAATCCCATTGGAACAAGAATTCGAACTTGGCTTGGGCCTTCGACACCTGGTTCCTCAATCTCTTCCCGCGCGAGCGCCCCTTCCTCTACAACGGCGGCGGCTACGCGACCCTCAGCTTCATTCCAACTCTCGCCACCATGATGCTGGGGTTGATCGCGGGCGGAGTCTTGAAGGGGCCGCGCCCAGCGGGCGCCAAATCACAGTGGCTCGCCCTCGCGGGATTGTCCTGCCTGGCGTTGGGATGGTCCCTCGGGGCGCTGGGCGTCTGCCCGGTCGTGAAAAAAATCTGGACTCCGAGTTGGACCCTGTTCAGCGGCGGTTTTTGCCTTCTGTTGTTGGCCGGGTTTTACACGGTGATTGATTTGCGCAGGTGCGACTGGTGGGCTTCGCCCTTGCGGGTGGTGGGCATGAACTCCATCGCGGCTTATGGCATGGACCATCTCTTTGGCGGATGGATTCGCTCGACGCTGAGGACATTTCTGGGACCGAACGCCTTCAAGGTTTTCGGCGCGACGTATGAACCCCTGGTTCAGGGGGCCGCGATTTTTCTCGTGCTTTGGCTGATGTTATACTGGATGCATCGGCGGAGAATTTATCTCCGCATTTGAGCCTTGGGATCACGCTATGCCGAACGACACTCGTTATGCCGCGGGATTGGATTATGGGACCAACTCGGTCCGCTGTTTGATCGTCCGCGCCGAGGACGGGGCCGAAATCGCATCCGCCGTTGCCGCTTACGCGTCGGGAGAAGAAGGAATCCTGCTCGAGGCGCGCAATCCGGATCTGGCCCGGCAGCATCCGCGGGATTACTTGGACGGCACCCAAAAGGCGGTGCAAGCCGCGTTGGAGCTGGCCCGTCAAGCCGATCCCGCGTTCGAACCCGCCCGGGTGGCCGGAATCGGCATCGACGCCACGGGCAGCACTCCCCTGCCCATCGGCCCTGATCACCGTCCGCTCGCGTTTCAGGATCGATTCGCGAACAATCTTCATGCGATGGCCTGGTTGTGGAAGGATCACACCGCCACGGAAGAAGCGGCGAGTTTGACGAAGCAAGCCAAGCGCGAACATCCCGAGTATTTGGCGAAATGCGGAGGCACCTATTCGTCAGAATGGTTCTGGGCGAAAATGTGGCATTGCGCGCGTCAGGCTCCGGAAGTTTCCCGGGCGGCGTCGCATTGGATCGAGTTGTCGGATTGGATCCCGGCGGTCTTGACCGGCACCGAGTCTCAGCCCTCGAGAAACCGATGCGCGGCCGGTCACAAGGGACTGTATCACGACGCTTGGGGCGGCTATCCCAGCGACTCATTTCTGGGCGGATTGCATCCGGAGTTGGCCCGATTTCGGAAGCCTTTGGGCGGGGTACGCGCCAAGTCCATGAACGAACCGGCCGGACGGCTGACGGATCCTTGGGCGGCCCAACTTGGATTGCCGGGAGGCATGCCGGTGGCCGTGGGCGCGCTGGATGCCCATTTCGGCGCCGTGGGGTCCGGCATCCGCCCGGGCGTGTTGGTCAAGATTCTGGGCACATCCACGTGCGATATCATGGTGGCGCCATTGGACCCTCCCCTGCCTGACGTGCCCGGATTGTGCGGCATGGTGCCGGGGTCGGTGCTCCCGGGTTACTACGGTCTGGAAGCCGGACAAAGCGCGGTGGGGGATTTGTTCAACTGGTGGGTGCATCGCATCGCGCCGGCCGGCGCGACCCACGATCGTTTGTCCATGGAAGCGGGTCAACTCGCGCCGGGGGAATCCGGGTTGCTGGCGCTCGACTGGAACAATGGCAACCGCACGGTGCTGGCGGATCAGAGGCTCACGGGCTTGCTTCTGGGTCAAACCCTGGCGACAAGGCCCGCCGAAATCTATCGGGCGTTGATCGAAGCCACGGCTTTTGGCGCCCGCATGATCATGGAGCGCTTCGAGGATTTTGGCGTTCGTGTCGAACAGGTTGTGACCTGTGGCGGCATCGCCGAGAAGAGCCCCTTGGTCATGCAGATCTACGCCGATGTGACGGGACGGCCGATGCGCATCTCCAGGTCGAGCCAAACCTGCGCATTGGGAGCGGCCATCGCCGGAGCGGTGGTCGCAGGCCTGCATCCTTCAGTCCCGGCTGCATGCGCCGCCATGACCGGCGTCAAGTCTGCCACCTACGATCCGAATCCGGATTCCGCCCAGGTCTATCAGGAGTTGTTTCCACTTTACCGTGCCCTCCACGACGCGTTTGGAACCAGCCAAACCGCCCTGGATATGGGCGCCGTCATGAAGCGCCTGCTTGAAATCAGGGATCGAGTGAGGAATCTGTGAACCGTTGACCACGGCGAGCCCGCATCTTTCCCAAAGTGCCATGGCCTGGACTGGCCGTCCCTTCCCCCCTGGGCTAGTGGCGGGCAGAGGCCTTGAGAACCCATGTTGATCGTCGCCGCCAGGGAATTTCGGGCTGCGGCCAAGCGCCGCTCCACATTCACCCTCCGCTGGCTCACGGCGCTGACAGCGTTCGTGCTCATGCTCTGGCTCTTCTGGCTGTTCGACGCATACAAGCACGCCGCTGCGATTCCCCGGGTCTTTACGGCCATGTCGCACGTCGCATTCTACTATTGCCTCCTGGTCTCCGCGGCCCGCGCGGCCGACGCCATCAGCGCGGAGCGGCGCGACGGCACCCTCGGCTTGCTGTTCCTGACCGATTTGCGAACGCTGGAGGTCATGGCGGGCAAACTGGTGACGCACGCCGGCGTGGGAGCCTATGGATTGCTGGCGATCTTTCCCATGCTCGCGGTCCCCATGCTGCTGGGGGGGATTACTTTCAATCAGTTCGCCTGGACCATCCTGAGTTTGTTGAACGCGATGTGGTTTGGAACCACCCTGGGACTCGCGATCTCCGTGATCAACTCCAGGCAGCACATGGCGATCGGACTTTCCCTGGCCTTGGCGTTGCTGTGTGCTCCAGGCCTGACCGCCCTGGCCGAGTTGCTCCGGCACTTCAAGTTTCCTCCATGGGCCGTGGATCTCACAAGCATGTTGAGTCCTTGGTACTTGGTGGGCACTCCGATCTGGAGAATGACGGTCAAGCCTTGGGAAAACCTGGCCTCGGTGGGAATGGTTCATGCCATGGGCTGGGTATTACTGTTCGCGGCCCTCCTTGAACTCTCCCGGAGCTGGCGGGACTCGGCGGGGATTCACGCGCTGTTCACCGTGTTGAAGTCGCGAACGGCGGCGACCGGGGGCGGCCGAAGCGCCCGCCAGGCGGCCTGGAGAACTCGCATGCTGGACCTCCACCCGATCTTCTGGCTCGGAGGCCGGAGCCGAATCGGGTCGAAACTTTTTCTCGCCGCCGCCGTGCTGCTGATTCTTCTGAATTTGGGGGTGGTGACGAAATTTGCCGCGGCGCAATTCAAAGCCGGGCCCGCCTTCGGATCGCTGATCGGACACACCATGACGTGGTTTGGCCTGGCGGTCTTGCTGCATCTTTGGACCGCGTACCAGGCGGGACTGGCGGCATCCCATCGTGTCGCGGAAGATCGGCAGACGGGCGCCTTGGAGCTCATTTTGAGCACCCCGCTTGGGTTGCGGTCGTTCTCACGCGGACTGTGGATGGCTTTCGCGCGAGCCCTTTTTGCTCCGGCTGTTTTCGCCACGCTGGTTCATCTTTTCTTTGTCTATCATATCGCCCAACTTTTCTTCACCGAGTTCAGCCAGCGAGCAGGCCCATTCAGCAGCACCAGCTTCCCCCAATACTTGTTCGACTGCCTGGTGGTTCCGCTGGCGGCGCACCCGGTCAACCAGTGGCTACCTTATTTTGTGGGACGGATCATGATCATGGCTTGGTTCGTGTTGGCCGCCAATTGGGTGGCGATCGGCTGGGTCGGTCGATGGCTGGGTTTGCGGATGAAGCATACCGGATTGGCTCCCTTGGCCGCCATGGTTCTGGCGCTCGTGCCGCCCTGGATCGGATTTGGAGTCACTTGTTACTTCCTCGATACAGCAGGCGTCTTCAAAGGACCCGAAGAAAACACTTTGCCGCTCGGACTCTGGCTCGCAGCGTGCTTTGGATTCGGGCATGCTTTGATGTTGTCCTTGTGGGGCCGGCACCGTTGGTGGCGCTATTTCAGCCTCGTGGTGTCCGAGAAGGAGGCGTTCAAGGAGCGTGGCATCCATGGGCCGACCTTGATGCGATGGATGGGCTACGCCGTGGTCACGATGGCTTTGCTGGCATCGGCGAACTACGTCTTGCAGGCGATTTACACCTCGCGAGCCAAGTCTCGCTGGGAGGCGGTTCGGCAACGGATCGAAGGGCCGGGCCCGAGGCAAACGTATGCGTCGATGGCTCCTCCGGATCCCGGGGATCACTTGAATTTCGCCCAAGGCCCGGCTTACTCCCGGTGGCTTGAGTCCAATGGCGGCGACTTGACGGCGAGAATCGACGAGTCGCCGGCTTACTTGCAGGCCTCCCCGATCCCGGCTCGATGGAGCAAACATCAGAAGGCTGATTTGGAAGGTATTCTTGGAACCTGGGGGAGCAGTGGGAACAAGGAAACGGGCCGCGTTTCCGCAGCCCTTGAATTGGAGGAAAAAATGGCGGCGGCCGGAAAGCTCTTGGACCAGATCAACCTCGATTCAAAGACGCGAACCCATTATCGCTCCCTGGGGACGCAGAACCACGCAGCGGTATTCTCCAAGGACGCGGTTGCCATGCTGCGTCTCCTGAGAATGGGAGGATTGCTCAGTTTGCGCGCTTCCGTTCGCGTGGCCCAGGATCGCACGGATGAAGCGTTCGAGGACGTGCTGGGAACCCTTCGGCTGGCGCGCATCGCCTCAACTTCCATTCACCAACATTCATCCCTGGCCGCACACGGAATTCTGCTGCAGGGACTCCAGCCGGTTTTTGACGGGTTGGCGGAGCGAAAGTGGAAATCCTCTCATCTCACGAAACTTCAGACCGAACTGGCCTCGGTGAATCTCCTCCGACTCAATACCAACGCCATCATGAGAATCGCCTGGGCCCACGCCGATCGAATTCTCCTGGACGATCCCTCGATTCAACATGCCCGCATCCCGTCAAGCTGGCTCGGCAAATACACGAAGTTGTTGGAATTCTATCGGGGCGTGGAACTGGCGATGTCCCGAGTCGATGTGGAACGCCAACGCGTGGAGGAGTCACATGAACTCTGGAACATGATGAATTCCATTGGACTCGAGTACGCAACCGTGCAGATCCTCGCTCCCTTTCCTTGGGTGAATGCCACTTCGACGTCGGTCGTGTTCGCTCAAACTTCGATCCATCAAGCCGTCCTGGCTTGCGCCTTGGAGGTTCACCGGCAGCGGCAGGGGGCGTTCCCCTTGAGTCTCGAGGCATTGACGCCCCCCTTGCCCGGGGGGATACCGAAGGATATTCAACGGGGATTGCCCCTTCATTATCGAATCCTCACGAACGGGTTGTTCGAAATTCGGGGATCCGGACCCAACCTCCAAATTGAACCGCCGGACAGGCCGGGTGCAGGGGACGACTGGGTGTGGTCTTACGAGCCGCCGGCAATCCCCAAACCGGCAACTGCTGTTCCCGGCATGGTCCGATAGTTTCAGCGCCGGAGCAGATCGAGGAGTGAAAGGCCCGCCGGAGCGAGCACCCATCGCGCCCCCTCCTTCCGGACCAACTGGCGGCAGGGGTGTTTGAGACGCTCATCCTGATTCACTTCGAGCACCTCGACGGACGTTCCCGGTCCGAGTTCTTGTTGGGTTCGGGGAACGGATTTGAAGGGCACACCGTTGAAGTTAAACCACACGTCGTAACCCGCGATGGCCGATGGTTCGATGGGGCGATCCCACTGGACGAGCGCGGGCTGGCGTTGGGCCCAGGCCCATGCCGCGTCGCGCAGGCGCACGCGAAACATCATCGGCTGCGACCTGAGGAATCGCAGCAAACTGAACTGATGGCCATGCTCGGCCTGGGCGAGAAAGAGCCATCTCGGATCCAGCCCCAGAAGGTTCCTGCCGTTGTAGAGTCCGTGATCATTCGTTTGTCCCGGCAGATGTTTTCGAAACCATTCCGCAAACCGTGGGCTCGCCAAGAGATCCACTTCGAAATGCAGATGCGCCCGGTCTTTGGAGATGCGTTCACGCGTGTTGGTGGTGCGGCCCATGCGGCCGAGCACCTCGCCCGACTTGACCCCGACTCCATTCTTCAATCCCGCTCGAATTTCGCTCAAATGGGCGTAGAGCGTCAGCACTTCCAACCCCTCGATGCGGTGTCTCAGGACCACGTATTTCCCATAGTTCGACAAGCCGGAGTGCCGCGACACGTGAACGACGACGCCCTCCGCGGAGGCCCAGACTGGATCGAGGGGTTCTCCCTGTGGGTCCCGCGAGACGGCGCGAATGTCGATGCCTTCGTGCACGCGGGATCCGCCCGACCGAACGCACCCGAAAGTGCCGGAAGTCCAGCTTGAGCCGGCGGTGCCGACAAAAAAGCGTGCCTCGCCGCCCGGTTCGAGCAGGGCCTGGTTGGCGGTCGGAAAGCGAAACGGCGGGGCGGCGGCGCCCGTGATCGCGAACCACCCAAAAACAGTCAACCCCAGCAGCGCGGTCTTCACGACTTTTCGGGAAAGTGCTCGGTCTTGTTTTGGCGTCTCTTGAAATTATTCAATCCGCGCACAATCCGTTCCGCCTCTTCGCGACTGGCGTCCGGAGTAAACGTGAGAATGCCGTCGGTGACCGTCTGAACGATCTTGACGGCCGCCAGCCATCGCATTTCCCCGAACTCGCTAAAAATCGCGATACGCTGGCCGCGGGCCGCCTGCGTGATGGTCTCCAGATGGAATCGCCCCCGTTGATCGAATTGCAATTGAATCGCGAACCCATGCCCCAAGTCCACCAGCGCAGCCTCGATGATGGAGCGCTCGTCAAGAAAGGACTGATTGTGAATGACCATCTGAATCGGCGATGCGCGCAGCACGGAAACATTGGAAGTGTAGGGCACCTTGTCGGAAGAAGTCTCAAGATGCAGGCGCAGCAACGTCATTTCCTTTTTCTGTTTCCTCTCAACCGTCGTACCGCAGCCGCAGGCCGACGCCGAGGCCAGGACCGCGACGACGAGGAGATTGAGGTTGAAGCCCCGAAGGCGAAACATCATAGTCCGCCTACCCAACTCAATTGAAGTGGCAAAGTAAAGTTCTATGAAGCAATCGAACAAGATCCAGAAACGCGCCCGGCGCCAGGCTTACAACAAGCGCCTCAAGGCAAAGGCCAAGACGAAGAAGACCGCGAAATAGCCGCAGTCTGGGTCGAACAATTTCCGTCCCTGTTCACGAAGCCGCCGTCCCCACGGCGGCTTTCCTCATTCTCCAGTCGGTGCATCCTGAATCGGATCCATGATCAACCATCGTCGGGCCGCTCTCTTGATCCTGCTCTGGCCCGCCCGCCGATGTTCGGTGCAGCAGAGTCTCCTCCCGCCGGCCGTTTCCCGGCGGTTCTCACACCGAGCCATTGAGCAGGAAGAGGGCTTCGGATGGCACTGACTTCAGTAGAATAGCTGAATTATCGGACTTCGATCCACCGTGTCTTGATGCCTCCGCCAGCGATCACCTTCCCGTCGGTGCATCCCGATGTTGCCGGTGATGCAGGTAGGGCGCGTCCGTCCCGGCGCGCCGCCGGAGCATGATGTTTTGCATCCAGTGGGCGGCGGGCTGGGACAGGCCCGCCCTACCAACAACATCGGGATGCACGGCCTTCCCGTCGCTCCCATTTCCTGCACTTTCCTTTTGAACGACGGCTTGCTCAGATGAGCGCGTGAACTCCCGCCGAATTTCGAATGGCCTGCTCGATCAAGCCGGCCGGGTGTTCCTGAGTTTACTCCCAGCGCGATCATCACTCCGTCCGATGGGCC
>Ga0194132_10002952_pt1 | contig 30960 bp, 22 predicted proteins | sample TA2KigOf80mmetaG_FD_148612 | JGI IMG/M metagenome (GOLD analysis project Ga0194132, IMG submission 148612) | Freshwater microbial communities from Lake Tanganyika, Tanzania - TA2015054 Kigoma Offshore 80m | ecosystem: Environmental > Aquatic > Freshwater > Lake | place: Tanzania: Lake...
TGCTCGTCGGTCACAGCCCCAAAACGGGGATGCTCCCTCCTGGCGCCTTGCATCCGGCCAGGCGGCGCTCCCGCCAAAACCGGAAGTTATTTTTGCACAGACCCTAAAGTCCACGGCCCGAAGCAACGGTTCATGGGAAGCGATCCTGGTGCAGACGGTTGTTTCGCGTGGTTTCCGGCTCATAACTCCGCCGATTTCAACTCGATCTTCCCCCAGTACCCGAATTCCCAGGCCCAATCATTGGCGCAGTTCTCCAGGCGCACCAGCGTTCTTTGCCCGGCGTACGGCGACAAGTCCACCTGGATTTGTTTCCAGCGTTCGCCGCTTCGTCCGATGATTTCCTTCTTCAGCAACTTGCCATCCGCCAGCACGCGCAACTCCCAATCGCCCCGCTCGTGCGACGCGGCTTCTACGGTGAGCACCGTTCGCTTTCCGCCGGGCACTTCGATCGCGCGCTCCAATGCCGCGCCGGTGTCGTGATTGAACGGGTGGGTCATCAGGACATTCTTATGTCCGGCATATTCCGCGAGCTTCGCGGGCGCCCCTTCGATGTCCGGACAGATCACGCGCCACTGCGGATTCCACAACGCCACCGATTCCCCGTCGCGCGGCGGTTCAATCGCCGAAGTGGTGCGCTCGTCCCCGATCAACTGCTTGCGCAGGTCGGGCGTCAGGGGCCGGTTGTCTTCCGGCGGATTCAGAAAGAACCAGATCAAATTCTGGAAATCGGCGTCGGGCATTTGCTCCAATCCTTCCGGCATGACCGACACTTCGCTGACGCGCATGGAGGCAATGTTTGACTTGGCGATGACTTCTTCTTTGGGTCCTTGCGCCAGCAAGCGGATGCGGGTCTCCGTGTCCTCCACCAGCCGCCCGCTCACCGTGCGGCCATCTTTGGTTTCCACCTCCACGTTTTCGTACCCTTTTCCGATGATTTGATTGGGATCGATGATGTTGGCGAGCAGGGCGTCCAACGTCGATCGCCCGACGCCGGTCAAATCGGGTCCCACGTCTGCGCCTTCGTTGTGGAGTTTGTGGCAGGTGAAGCATGTTTTCCGCGCGATCTCGCGTCCCGCATTCACGTCGGCCTCCCCATGAATGACGATGCGTTTCTTGGCCGCGATGAGCTTCAATTTGTCCGCATCGGTGTCGCGCACGCGGCCGATAATTTTCTGGGCGCGGTTGCGAGCATAATCGTCGCGCGAATTCACCAGCGAACGCACCACGGTCACCGGCAGGTCGCTCGGAGAAACTGTCTTGCTCTCCAACGCCGTGATGAAGGCGCGCGTCCAATTGCCGCGCGAAGTCAGGACTTCGGCTGCGACACGCTGTGTCGCGGGCGAAAACGCTTTCCAGCGGCGCATGATTTCCTCGGGCAGCGAGTCGCCGCCGATTTCGCCCAAGGCCCGCAGCGTTTCCTGCGCGAGCCGTTCAGCCGAAGTTTGCCCCAGCAACCTCACCAGCGCCTCGCGCACGGCGTCGGTCTTTTGCTGTTTCACCGATTGCAAGGCTTGAAGCCTTTGTTCGAGGCTGGCCTGCGAATTCTCGACCAACTTCAACGTCGCGCTCAACGCCGCGGCGTCGCCCCACAACGTGCCAAGCTGGCGGGCGCGCGACGCGACGTCCGGACTGGCGCTTTTGCTGAGCCGGGCCACAAAGGCTCCCGGCGGCCTGGATGGCACAAGCGCCTTGCCTTTCTGTCCTTCGATCAATCCGTCCAACGCGGCCACGGCCAGGGCGGAGGCGCTTTCCGGAATCGCTTGCACGAATTCCACGGCGGCGTCGAGTTTCGCCGAGTCTTGCGTGTCGCACAACCGGCGCATCAACTTGCGCGTGAGTTCGCCGCTGAGCGGCATGGAGTCCGGACCATTCTCGATCAACCAATCCAGGGCGGGTTGAGGATCACGAGCGGCCAAAGGTTCGGCCGCCATCCAGATCATGAATGGCAACACCGGATCCGCGCTCGAATCGGAATATCGGACCAGCGTGGCGAGAATCGGGCCGGTATCGGCGTCGGTGAGCGCCGCGGGAACTGGCGTGTTCACCGTGAGCGAACCGGAAATGAATTGGCGCGCCGCCGTGGCCACGCCCAGGCGCACAGAGTTGTCGGGATCCTCCGCTAAGGCCTGAAGCCTTGTAAGCGCGCGCTCCGAAGCTTCGCGACGTTCACCGGTCAAGCGCGCGACCCACGTGCGAATGGCTGCTTCTTTGTCCGTCGTTAGACTATCGAGCGTGGCGTCGTCCAGCAGGCCGGACGAGTGGAGCGTCCAGAGGGCGGCCAGGCGCGCCTCAAGCGTTCGGCCTTCGCGGAGCAAATTCTGCAACGGCGCTTTCGTCCGAGCGTCGCGCCGTTCATTCAAGATTCGTTGCGCTGTGCGCCGATGCCAGACGTTGCGGTGGGCGAGCGTGGAAACCAATTCGTCGCTGCTCAGTTTGGCCAGATTCAAGTTCGCGGGTCGAGGCGGCACCGGTTTCCCCGGTTGTTCGCCCACATAAACGACGCGCCAGATGCGGCCGTGCTCGCGATCGACGCCTTCGGGATCCGCGTTCGCGTTCTGGTAACACGGGTATTTGTCATACCAATCCATGATCCAGAGCGCGCCGTCGGGGCCGACCTGTGTGCTGACCGGGCGGAACCATCCGTCGTTCGCGCGGACAAAATCCCGGATGAACGACGCTTTGAAGCTCGATCCGTTCGGTGTCAGGCGGTCCTGATGAACCGCGCTGTCGTGAATGTTCCCCATGAATGCCGTGCCCAGATACTCGGCCGGATACTGGTCGCCCTGGTAAATCTGGACGCCGGCGTACGCCGCGCGAAAATGTTTGTGGTCCACGATGGAGGGTAGAAGTTGGTAAGCGTACGGATGCGGCGGCGTGCCCGCTTGCCGCGCGTAAATGCCGCCGGGCGCCATGTGGAACATGTGATCGATCACGCACGCGGTCACAAAGGCATTGCCCGCGCGATCGAAATCCACGCCCCACGGATTGCTCGTGCCTTCGGCAAACACTTCGAATTTCTTCGTGCGCGGGTGAAGGCGCGCCACCGCTGCCGTCATGATCACCGCCGGCTCGCCTGGCTGGTCTGGGTCTTTGACTTTCGAGTGGGTGAAAACCCCGTGCGTCATGTAAAGCCATCCGTCCGGTCCCCAGGTGAAACTGTTGAGCAACTCGTGGCGGTCCTCCAGGCCGAAGCCGGTCATCAGCACTGTCTTCTTGTCCGCAACGTCGTCGCCGTTGGTGTCTTCGAGGAAAAGCAAGTGGGGCGCCTGGCCGACATACACGCCGCCGTTGCCCACGAGCACGCCGGTCGCCAGATTCAGTCCATCGGCGAAGACAGTGACCTTGTCCGCGCGTCCGTCGCCGTCGGTGTCTTCGAGCACTTTGACATTGTCGCGAGGTTTCTTTCCCGCCGGGGCGCCGAGCGGATATTCATAAAGCTCGACGACCCAGAGACGGCCGCGTTCGTCCCAGGTCATCGCGACCGGATTCACCACGTCGGGCTCAGCAGCAAAAATCCGAATTTCAAAGCCGGGCGGCAATGCGAACTTCTTCTGAGCTTCGGCGGGAGGCAAGGCGGGCGTTTGCGTCGGCGTGTAAACGCCGGTCAACTGGCGTCCTGCGGCAAACACCGGTGGGCCTACAACGGAGAGACAAAGACAACCGAGAGCGAAGCGGAGGACAGAGTTCATGAGATGGATTAAAGGAAATCGGACTTGGGTTGGTCAATGATATCCTCACCCACGCCAAAATTCTGCCCATGAACAGTCGGTTCGTATAATCGTAATCCTAATCTTACTCTTACTCGAAAAGCTGCTTGTCTCTGAATGATTAGGATTAGGATTAGGATTAGGATTAGGAGCAGGAGAACTCCACAAGCCTAATTCAATCGCGGTGCGGACTCGCCCTACCATGGTCACGTCACTCGATTCTTAGCCACACCGTCTTCAGATAAGCCGGCTCTTTCCGGCTGACGGGAAAATCCGTGGGTTGAGGCGCGTAATGCTCGTGCGCGATCCGGCGGCCCGAAATCGCCATCGTTTCTTTGATTGTTTCCAGAAAAGCTTCCGGAGGCCAACGGGCCGAATTTGTCGAAACGAAGAGAATCCCTTCCCGTTTCAGGATCGGAAGGCATTCGCGGACGAGCCGGCCCAAATGCTTCTCCACCTGGAACACCCCGAATGGTTTCGACTGGGAAAAAGTCGGCGGGTCCAACACCACAAGGTCAAACATCCGGTTTTTTCTTTTCAAACGGCGCAACCATTCAACGGCGTCCCCGTAAATGAACTCGTGTTCCTCGGGCTGAAGTCCGTTCAAAAGAAAATTGCGCCGCCCCCATTCCAGATATTTTTTTGACAAATCGAGGCTGGTGACGCGCGCGCCGCTTTGGGCCGCGCACACGGAAAAGCCGCACGTATAAGCGAAGGTGTTCAGGACTTCCGGACGCCGAAGGGCCGAAGCGCAACAGGGAAATCCGCATCCGACGTGGCGCGTCAGGAACCGGCGCCGGTTCTCCCGTTGATCCAGGAACAGGCCCACGGAATAACCTTCGCCGAAGCGAATTTCGTACTGCACGCCGTTTTCCCGAACCGCAAACGCTTCCGGCGCCGCTTCGCCCGCAATCAGTCGTGGGCCGCTTTCGTCCGTCGTGGCCTGGCGAACGCGGCGAAGCAGGGCTTTGTGGTAAACACCGCGCAGCGACCATTGGCGCATCCATTCATCCAGCCGCTCGTGCTGCGCGGCGGAAAGCGGCTCTTCGGATTGAGAAAGCAGATAATCCCCGAACCGGTCCACGTACCACGCCGCCCGGCCGTCCGAGGCTCCGTGAAGCAGGCGATACGCGTTGGTTGTTCGCGGATCGATGAGCGCGGAGCGCAGGCCGAGCCGAACATCATCACTGAAATCCGCTTCCACCCGAAAAGTCATCGGAGCCGAAGTGACCGGATGCTTAAGCGTCAGTGCTTCGCTGTGCAGGAAAAGGCGTGCCGCCGGGGATCCGCCGTAAAGCGTGTCGCCCAGGATCGGGAATCCCTGATCCGCGGCGTGAACGCGGATCTGATGCGTGCGGCCCGTGACTGGATCGGCTTCGAGGAACGTATGATCTTCACGCGCGATCCGCAGGCGAAACCGCGTTTCGGCTCGGTCTTTCTCCAGGCCGCCGGGGCGGCTGACATATCTTTCGCCCGCTCGGACCAATCTGGACACGACCGTGGCTGAGCGCGATTTCACAGGTTTGTCTGTGGCCAGGATGTATTCTTTCCGGACCTGGCGCTCGGCGAATTGCCGGGTCAAGGATCGGCTGGCCATCGGTGTCTTCGAGAAAACGAGCACGCCCGAGGTCTCCTTGTCGAGTCGATGCACAATGGCCAGGTCAGCCCAGCGCGGCTCCCGGTGGCGAAGCCAATCATAGATGCCTTCTCCAGCGTAAGGTGCCGGAGCGTGCGTGTTCAGCCCGGCCGGCTTGTTCACCACGAGGAGATGTTCGTCCTCGAAAAGGACGCAAGGGATCGAGGCGTTCACGCTCAGAGAAGCATTGGGAGTCCCGGAAGACATTTACGCTTTAGCGCGTGTTTTGAAAATGAGTGGAACGGGCTAGCAGCCCGTTTTCGGCGGCAACTTGCCGCCGAACATTGCGGCAGGCCCGCCGCAAAAGGCCAGTGGCCTGGTATGTGTTTAGCGTGCCTTTCGCCGTAGCGCAGAGTTGCACTCTGCCGTATCGCCGATTTGCAATCGGCAGCGCTTCGGCGAGTTCCAAAGCCCTGGAACCTGTCGAGCCCCTGCGGAATGCCATTCCGCGATACGGCAGATTGAAAATCTGCGCTACACTAAACAGATACGTGGCCTGTTCCACCCAAAAGGCATTTTCAAAACGCGCTTTCAACGCTTCAACGACTTCGCTACTGGCGTTCACCAAAAATTCCAGGCTCCTTTCCAGATTACCCACAGGCCGAGCAGAAAGTTTGTTACGGCGTGCGCGGTCATCGCGTCCCCCAGCCGTTGTTTCCAAATCACTAATCCCTGGTAAACCGCCGCGCAGAGGATTGCGGGCAACCACTCGAAATGGACGAACCCAAAGATCGCCGCCGTGACCAGAAACGGCGTCCAACCAAAATGGCCCAACGGAACGCCCTGGAAGCCCGGATTGACGATGTAACGATAGAGAAAGGACCGGTAGAAAACTTCCTCCAGCGGCGGCACAACAAGGGAAGATCCGAGCACACGCACCCATATGAAGAACCATGCCCCGCCGCTTTGCGCACCGAAATGTTCGTGCGGGTTCCAGACTTTGGCCGTGCTTCCGAACTTCGGGTAAAGCCCCTCCAGTCCAACCCAAAGTCCAAACACCACGACACCGGCTGCGACGCCTTCCCAGGAGAACTTCCATCGCATCTCACTGACCCAGGGCCGGACCAGCCAGATCAACCAGGCGCCGAGCAAGGTTTTCACGAGGTATAGCCAGTACCGAGACCCTTCGCCCAAGAATCCCTGAGCGGAAGTCAACGCCGCGAAGGCCACAAAGGGAACGACGCGCGCCAGCAGGGGGGATTTTTCAAGCCGGCCAATGAGATGGTGCATGTGTGTTGTGCGCGCCGCACGTGCTCACGTAGCCCAGATTCGCAATCCGAGCAAGGACTTGTTGGACTCAGCGCCCTCCGGCAATCCTCTCTGCTCCCTACACGCAACTCTTCCGTTTAGAATCCCAACGGGATTCCGACGCCGTCCACAGATTCGTGTAAGGAGCCGAGAGGACTGGCGCACTCCAGTTAGCCTTGGCGCAGCCGAGTTGTATGGCCTGCGAAGAAAATTTGGGGCGGCTTCTGGTCCATATATTCGCGTTCTTGCAGCCCAAGCCTTTCGCCCGATGGCAGATAAAGTCGTAAATCTGGTCTCCAGCGAGAAAGACAGTTTCATTGTCTGTCGCAACAGCAAAGGGATGCCCGTAAGAGGCTCCCTCATGCACTTCACCAATCAAGCCACGGTTTTCGAGGTCTATAACCCGTTCAGCATCCTCCAGCTCAGCGAAGTCCTGAATGACTTCCGGATCGTCATTGGCGAACGCACGCTCTATGCCGGCCGGGGCGTGGTCAGCAGCCTGGTGAACACCGGGATCATGCTGGTGTGTGAGGCGACGCTGGTCGATGCCTGGAATGACGTGGACATCCTTTCTTTGATCAAGGATACCACCCTGTTTCGCGACGAAATCAAACGGTTCGTCGGCGATTACCGAGATGATCAACATGATCCTCGAACGCCAATACGAAGGCCGGACCCTCTTCGCCAAGACAGTCAACAAACTGTTGCTGGACACGGCGCCCGCCGAAGCCCACCGGAACCGCATCGCCATGCTGAAAAGGCTCCTGGAACAAGAATCCGAGCGCGCGCGAACCGCCGGACAACCGCTGGAAGTGCTCAACATCGGCTGCGGCCCGGCCAAGGAAGTGCGCGATTTCATGGCGGCGTCGCGCGACGCGGATTTGTGCCGGATGACCTTGATGGATTTCGGCAAGGACGCCCTGGAATTTGCGCAGCGAAGGGCCATCGACGAGAAAGCGCGGACCGGTTCCAAGATTCAGTTGGAGTTCATCGAAAAATCGATCGACGACCTCCTCCGGGAATCCATGGCGCGAACACGTGTCGCGCAAGCGGCAGCCAAACGCTACGATTTTGTCTATTGCGCGGGGTTGTTCGATTATTTCACGGACTCGGTTTGCCGCCGGCTCATCGCACTCTTCTACGAATGGCTGGCGCCGGGCGGACTCTTGAGCGTCACGAATATCCATCCGAGCAACCCGCAGCGGCATTTGATGGAGTATCTGCTGGAATGGAACGTCTTTCATCGGACGGAGAAAGAACTGGAGAGCTTAGCCCCTGAAGGAGAAAGAGAGATGATCGCCGACCGAACGGGCGTCAATATCTTCTTGAATATCAGAAAAACGCGCTGAATCCGTCATGACGCAAGGGCCACATTCTGGTTCTTCACTGTTTGCAGTGAGGCGGCCCATGCTCCCTTTCCATGAACCGCTCCTCCGGACCGTGGCCTTTAGGCCGCTTCAATGCTCGACTGCGGAGAGTGCGCGGGAGCAGCCTGAAGGCTGCGGTCCGCACAATCTCAGGTTCATGGGGAGAGAGCGTGGTGATCGGACCAAGGAAGCTTCCCATGACAGGCTCAACTGAACAGCCGGATGTTTCTTTCCAGGAGGCTTACAGGTCCTATCTTGCGGACCTCTGGGTGCGGCGGACGCGAACTCTGTGCATCATTGCCCTGGCGGCAATCCCTTCCGGCGTGGTGCTGGATTGGGTTATTTATGGAGAGCGCTACCTGCCGGCGTTCATCGCGATTCGTGCCGTCACTGAACTGCTTTTGGGAATTCTGCTCTGGTTCCTGCAGAAGCCCGCGGCGCGAAGCCATCATAAGCTGCTCGGTTTCGTCTGGATGGCACTGCCCATCGCCCATCTCTCTCTCATGATCGGCATGGCGGACGGCATTGAGTCGCCGTATTACATCGCCCACATTTTGGTGGTCATGGGCGCCTGTCTCATGCTCCCGTGGACCTTCAAGGAATGCGTCGGAGGTTGCCTCATGACCTGGACCCTGTACGGGGCTGCTTGTCTTGCGAGTTGGGCCGCCTTTGGACATTCAGACCGGACTGACTGGGTCCAGCGCGCGGTTTCGAATGGTTTCTTCATGATGATCTTTCCCATCATTGGCCTGGCGGGCAGCTACGCGTCGGAAGGATTTCGGTTTCGCGAGTTCCGGTTGCGCTTCGACCTGGATCAAAAGAAAAAGGAACTCAAGACGTCCTACGAAAAACTCGCGGAACTGGACCGCGCCAAAAGCCAGTTTTTCGCCAACATCTCTCACGAACTGCGCACGCCGCTGACGTTGATCGTCTCGCCGCTGGACCAACTCCGGAACGCGCCGGAGATTCAGTCCAATGCCAGGGCGCGTGAAGTGCTCGACATCATGTTCGGCAACGCCAATCGGCTCCTGGTGCTCATCAACGACCTGCTCGATTTGGTGAAACTAGAGGACGCCAAACTGGAGTTGCACCGCAAGCCGGTCGATCTGAAAGAACTGCTGCCCGGCCTCGTGGATTCCATGCGCGGCGCCGCCGAACGCGCGAATCTCCGGTTGGAAACGCTCCTCGACGAGCCATCCTCGCTCGTCGTGTCCGCGGACAAAGACCGCATGGAAAAGGTGTTCATCAATCTTCTGTTCAACGCGATCAAATTTACGCCGGCCGGCGGAACGGTCCGAGTGTCCGGGCGGCAGGAGAATGGCCACGTGGTCGTGGACGTCACGGACACCGGCATCGGCATTGGCGAGGATAAGCTGGATCAAGTCTTCAGCCGGTTCTGGCAGGAAGACGGTTCGTCCACTCGAACGCGCCAGGGCACCGGCATTGGCCTGGCGCTGGTCAAGGAGCTGGTCCAACTCCACAACGGCACTGTGACCGTGCAAAGCCAGAAAGGCGTCGGATCGACTTTTACCGTTCGTCTCCCGCACTGCGCCGAACGGCCTGAGGCAGCCACAACGGGCGATTCCGAAGACGCGTGGCTTGCCGAGATGCTCCACAAAGCCCAGCGCCACCAGGAAGCACTCGCGCCGCCGCCCACCCCCACTCCTCAGAAGAGCACGCCCGCGAGCAGAGATCCGCACAAACACACCTTGCTCCTGGTGGAGGACGAGCCCGCGATGCAGCGTTTCTTGTCCCTCGAACTCCAGGACACCTACAACGTCATCATCGCTTCGGACGGCCAGGAGGGCTACGAACTGGCCCAGTCGCATCAGCCCCGGCTCATCCTCACCGACATGATGCTTCCGAAACTGGATGGCATCACGCTCTGCCGGAAGTTGAAAGCGTCTCCGACACTGCAGCCGTCTCGCATTGTGATCTTGACGGCTCGGGCCGAAGACCGCACCAAATTGAACGCGTTGGAGGCCGGCGCGGACGACTTCCTGATCAAACCCTTCAGCACGGTGGAACTGAAAACCCGGCTGGCCAATCTCCTCTTGACCGCCCAACTCGAACGGGAATTGCACGCCCAGAATCAAGTCCTGGAATCGACTCTCAAACAGTTGCGCGCCGCCGAGGCCCAGCTCATCCAGACCGAGCGCCTCTCCGCGCTCGGCACGCTTTCCGCCGGGATCATGCACGAGATCAACAATCCGATTATCTTCATGATCACGGCGGTTCATTTCCTCAAGTCCACCGTCGCAGGCGCGTCGAGCGACGCCCAAGACACCATCAACGACATCGAGGGCGGCTTGAAGCGCATCCGCGACATTATCGCGGATTTGAAAAGCTTCGCTTACGGCGGGACCAACACGGCCAGGACGGAATGCGATCCGCAGAAGATCGTCCGCACGGCCCGGCGCATCCTGGCGCACGAAATCCGCGAGGACGTCCAGATCGAAGAAATCGTCAGCGCCGAGGCGCGATTATTCGGCAACGAAAACCAATTGGTGCAACTCCTGGTCAATCTCATTCAAAACGCCTTGCAAGCCACCGCGGGCAATCCGTCCGAAAACAAACCGCGTCAGATCCAGATTCGGGCGCAGCCGGACGCGAGGCATTTCGTGCTGGCCGTGCGGGACAACGGAACGGGAATCGCCCAAGAGAATTTGTCGAAAGTGTTCGATCCGTTCTTCACGACCAAGCCTGTGGGTGAAGGCATGGGCCTGGGCCTCAGCATCAGCCACACGATCGTGAACCAACACCAGGGCGAAATCTCCGTGAAAAGCGAGCCGGGCGAGTTTACCGAGTTCATCATTCGGCTTCCTCCGACCGCGGGATGACTCTCTGCCGTGCAAACTGTCAGAACCAATCAAACCGGGTAGGGACAGATTCCACTCCGTCCCTGATGTTATTCCGAGATCGTAAGAACATTCATTCCAGGGACGCGGTGGAACGCGTCCTTACCCGTTCATGGGCTGTGCGCACGGCTTCTTGGCCATGAAAGCTTCCCATGAACCCGACGGTAGGGCGAGCCTGTCCCCAGCGAGCCGCTTCCCACGTGTTCCCAATACGTCGGACTTGGCTCACCGGGACGGACTCGCCCTACCCTCTGCGTGCTCCGGTTGAGAAATTCAACGCCGCTCTACTGCTTGCTCACCCGTTGCGCCAATTCGGAGATGGTGCTTTGGGCGATTTCCTGGACGGAGATGGAGATGCTGAAATGCAGCTCCATCTCGTGCCGGATTTGCACGGCCATGATCGAATCCAGTCCCATCGCGCTCAAACGCCGTCCGGTGTCCAATCGGTCCGGGCTCGTCTTCAAGACTTCACTCACGATCTGCTTGAGCTTGGCTTCAACGGCTTCTTCGCCTCGTCCGCCGCGCTTGCGAGGCGCGCTTTCGCCGGAGCCATTCCTGAGTTCTTCCGAACTGACTGATCCCGATTGCTTCGATTTCCTCGGAGCGACGTGCGCGAGAAAAGGCGTGGCCGAAGCCCGGACATTGGCTTCGAAATACTTCGGCCAATCCACCGACATCATCGCGATCTGTGGTCGCTCCTGGCTCAAGGCAAATTCCAAGGCTTCCAGAGCCGACTCCGGTTTCATTGGGAACACGCCCTGGGCGGAAAGACGTTCGCCACGGCTCTCCCGCTCCGCCATGCCGGTCTTGTCCCACGAACCCCAGTTGATGCTGACGGCGGAAATCCCGGTCTGGCGAAGCGCCCCGGCCAGGCCGTCGAGAAATGCGTTGGCGGCGGTGTAAGCGGCGCTCTCCTTCGACCCCAGCAGCGGCGAACGTCCAAGCAACAGAAGCTTGCGCGCTCCGTTTTCCACCAGCCACCGCGCGACCTTGAGTCCAATGCCGCCCAGTCCGCCCGTGATCAAATACGTTCCTCCAACCGAAACCGGCAACGGCGCCCGCGGTCTTGCAGGAATTTCGACGCGCGCCAGACGCAAGACCTACCGCGTCTCCGCGCGAAGCGCGATTTGGTCGTCTGCGCCGCAGGAAAGAATCGCGTCCAGCAACGCCTGGGCTTCGCCGCTCGGTTCCAGCGGATCGAGATCAACCAGGCCTCCCCACAACATCGGGAGTTCAACTGCCAAACTCCTCCCCAATCCCCACAGGAGCGACTGCGCCGACGCAACCGCGAGGTTCTCCTGGCCCGTGACGCGCTGTGAGCCGCGCGTGACCAGCCAGAGACGTGGCTGAGTTTTGCATCCCTTGGTTTGGTGAATGAGGCTTTGCGCGGCGCGCGCGACCCATGCGCAAGCGCGCGTTTGCGCGTGGGCGAGCGACTCCGCCGTCAAGTTGGCGGAGACTCCAAGTCCCCACAGATAGATCAAGCCGCGGAAATGAGTCTCGACCTCCGACAGGTTTGCCTCCTCAAAAAGGCGGGCCAGGTTCTGCGCAGAAGGATCGAGCCGCCACGTTTCTGAACTTAACTTCTGGAAGCCTTCACCTGAAAAACATAAAAGCACCCGATCGCCGCGTTTTGCGAGAAGTTGGGCGAGTGATTTCCCAACACCGCCTTCGTCGGCGAGGATCAGCCACGTTCCGGGCTGCCGCGTCCGGCTCTCCTCGTACGCGGTAGGGCAGACCTGCAGGTCTGCCCTACCATCCGCCGGTTCGTGGTCACCTTCGGACGACGAGTTGCCTGGCGCGGCCAGCTCCCATCGCCCTTCATAAACGAGGTTCCGGATGGTCCAGTCTTGAAGGCGCATTGATGGCGCGGGCGTTGGTGCCGGGATTGGTTTCGGTATTTGCGCCGGAGCGGCGCGCGCGACGATCACGCTTTGACCGAATTTCTCACCCGTCGTGCGCGCCTCCGGAAAAACGGCGGCATGGGGAAAGTGGTCTCGCAAGACCTCGAGCCAGGCGCTGCTCGTCAGGAGCGGTTGGTCCGGGCGCAGTTCGTAATCCTCGAATCGCTGCCAGCCTTCCAGCAGCGAAAACGAAACGTCCAGCCACGTCTGTTGTTGTGTGGCTTCCCAAAGCAAAAGAAATCCGCCTGGCGCCAGGAGTTTCCTCACGTTGGCCAGCGTCTGCCGGAGTTGACGCGTGGCATGAAGGACGTTCGCCGCCACAATCACGTCGAAGCTTTGCAGATCGAAACCCTGCTGCGCCGGATCGTCCTCGATGTTCAGCACCTGATACGTGACGAAGGGAAACGCGCTGAATTTTTCCCGCGCGTGCTGGAGAAAACCGGGACCGAGGTCCGTGAACACATATGTGGTTCGCCCGGCGGGCAAGATCGGCAACAGATACTGCGTGGTCGCTCCGGTGCCGGCGCCGATTTCGAGCATTCGAATTGGACGCGCCGGATCCAGGGAGGCGACAATCGTGCCGGCGATTTCCTTGAGGATTCCGTTGCAGTACTGCGCGAGCGTGGAAACGGAATAAATCTTCTCCATGGTCTCGCTCGACCCCTTTTCAAACACGAGGCTCAGGAGATCCACCGCGCCGGTCAGAACTTCCGGCAAATTCTGCGAGCAATGTCTCACCAACTGAGGCAGGAAAAGCTCATTCTTCCAACGTTTCCCAACCTCGTCCCATAAGTCGGTCAAGTTGGGCGGGGCGTCGACACTCGCGTCGGACAACTTCTTCAACCATCCCGCGACGGCTTTTCGATGGCGGCTGAGAATGGGGGATTGGTTGATGCGTTCCTTGAAACGCACGTCCCCAGAGCCGGATGGAATCCCCCTCACCCGTCCTGCGGACACCCTCTCCCCCACTGGGGGAGAGGGAAGGGGGTGAGGGGGAATCGTTCAGGAAGATCTGATCGTCCTCTTGAGGACTTCGCAAAAACGCTCCGGCATCCGCCGAGATTATGCCCAGCTTGCGCAGCGCTCGAATCAGGTACCCCTCCGCCAGCCGGTTGAGCACCGCGAACTTCTCCGCCTCCACTTCGAAACTCGATTCGGCAAAGCCCGCCGCGGCTCGTTGGCGTCCTGTTTCCAGGATCTGAGGCCAAACCGTGTCCGGAGCCGCGGGTTCCGCTGGAACTTCCCGCCGCCGTTCCACCCAATAGCTTTGCCGCTGGAACGGGTAGGTCGGCAGGCTGACAATTCTCCGCGCATAACCGCGATCCAATTCCCGCCAGTCAATCCTCGCGCCGCGCGTGTAAAACTGAGCCAGAGTCGGCAAGACCACTTGCCAGTCGTCCTCGCCGTTTTTCAGGGAGGCGAGCCACGCAGAATGTAGGGCAGGCTTCCAGCCTGCCACTTCCTGAGGCATCTTTCCTCGCGTATGACATGGCAAGGATGCACTGTCAACCGGCAGACAGGATGTCTGCCCTACATTCTTGGACAGGCTCTCGGCACAACGCCGGGCCATGGCCAGGAGACTTGGGTTCGGTCCGCATTCCAGAAAATCCGTGAAGCCCGCCTTGAGGAACGTGGAGATTCCTTTGGCAAATTCGACCGGCCTGCGGATGTGTTGAGTCCAGTAGTCGGCATCCGGAGTGTGGTCGGCCGCGAGCCATTCGCCCGTGAGATTCGAGACCAGGGGAATACGCGGCGGATGGTAATGAACTTTCCGCGACACCGCCTGGAATTCTTCGAGCACCGGTTCCACGAGCGGCGAGTGAAAGGCGTGAGAAACCGCGAGGCGTTGATGCCGGACCTTCCGTGCCGAAAAATCCTGGAGAATTCGGTCTACCGCCTTTCCGTCGCCGGAGATCACGGTCAATTCCGGCCCGTTGACCGCGGCAATTGAAACCAACTCGCTCGACCCGGCCAGGGTTTGTTCGACGTCTTTCGCCGCGGCAAACAGCATCACCATTTGTCCCGTTCGAGGCAGCGCGTCCATCAAACGCGCCCGCGTCGCGATCAGCTTCAGCCCGGCTTCCAGATCGAAGACTCCTGCCAGACACGCCGCCACGTACTCGCCGACACTGTGTCCGAGCACGGCATCCGGGACCAGGCCCCAGGATTGCCACATCCGGGCGAGGGCGTATTCCAACGAGAAGAGAGCCGGCTGCGCATACCGGGTTTCATCCAACGGCGAGCCCTGGCCGGCCGTGGGATAAAGCACGGACAAAAGGGGCTGATCGAGGAGCGGGCGCAGAATCTCGTCGCAACGGTCCAGGGTCTCGCGAAACGCGGGGTGGGTTTCGTAAAGTTGCCGGCCCATGACCGGGTATTGCGAACCCTGGCCCGTGAACAGGAAGGCAACTTTCGGCCGGCTTCGTCCGTCAACGCGGCCTTGGTGCATGCCGCCAGTCTTTCGGCCCTCGCAAAACGCCGCGAGCAACTCGCGAGCCTGCGCGCCAGAATCCGCCACCAACGCGAGGCGATGCTCGAAATGCGCGCGCCCCGCGTTGGCCGTGAAACAAATATCCGGAAAAGCGCTTCCTTCAGGTTCCCCTCCCGGGAGGGGTGAAGGGGTGGGTTCGTCGAAAGCCTCCTTGGCTTGATTACCATGCTCTTGTCCCATGAACCCGGTAGGGCGAGTCCGTCCCGGCGAGCCGCTCGACGTGTCTGGAACACGTCCGACTCGGCTCGCTGGGGACAGGCTCGCCCTACCGTCAGGTTGATGGGAAGGACTACTGAGAAATCGCCCCATCTCGCTGGCCAGGCGGCGCAGTTCTTCCGGACTCTTCGCCGACAACGCGAGCACATGCAGCGGCCGTTCCGCCGGCGGTGGGGGCGGCTCGGTCGGCGGCGCTGCTTCCAGAATCAAATGAGCGTTCGTTCCGCCAAAGCCGAATGAACTCACGCCCGCAAGCCGTCGTCCGCCGGGCCAGTCCGTGGTTTGCGTGGGAATCACAAACGGCGTCTCCGCCAGACGGATGTGCGGATTGATGGATTGGAAATGGAGATTTCGCGGAATCTCTTTGTGCCGGAGCGCGAGCACGGCTTTCACAAAGCCCGCCACGCCCGCCGCGGACTCCAGGTGGCCGATGTTGGTCTTCACCGATCCCAGCCAACACTTCTGCGTCTCCGAGCGATCCGGTCCGAGCACGTGACTCAGCGCTTCAACTTCCTGAGGATCGCCCAGCGAGGTGCCCGTGCCGTGGCATTCCACGAAACTGATTTCGCGTGGGTGGACGCCCGCTTGCGCCAGCGCCGCTCGAATCACCGCTTCCTGCGCCGGTCCATTGGGCGCGGTCAAACCGTTGCTCCTGCCATCCTGATTGATCGCCGAGCCGCGCACCAAGGCCCAGATGCTGTCGCCGTCCCGCTGGGCGTCGGACAAACGTTTCAACACGATCACGCCGCAGCCTTCCCCGCGCACGTAGCCGTCCGCGCGGCTGTCGAACGTTTTGCACCGGCCATCCGATGCCATCATGCGCGCGTGCGACAACGCGATTGTGATTTCCGGACTGAGAATGAGGTTCACGCCGCCGGCCAGTGCAAGACTGGATTCGCCGCGCCGCAAACTTTCGCAAGCCTGATGAATCGCCACCAGGGAGGAAGAGCATGCCGTGTCCACCGCAACGCTGGGGCCGCGCAGGTCGAAGAAGTAAGAGATTCGATTGGCAGCGATGCTGTGCGACAGGCCCGTTCCCGCATACGCGTCAATGGCGCCGGTCTCCTTCAGTTGAAGAAGCGAGTAATCGAAACTGCTGAGGCCCACGAACACGCCCGCGTTTGAACCGGCAAGTTGTGTCGAGGGAACGCCGGCATTTTCGAGCGCTTCCCAGCTCACTTCCAGGAGCAGGCGCTGCTGCGGGTCCATCTGGATCGCTTCCCGAGGGGAAATCTCAAAGAAATCGGGGGCGAATCGGTCGATATCGCGAAGGAACCCTTCCCATTTCGTGGTCATCTTGCCGGGAGTTCCCGGCTGCGGATCGAACAGCGATCGGCTGGCCCGGGAGAATCTCCGACGCGGGCATTTTGAGAACTTCAGCCAGGCGAGAAACCAACCAACGCTCCAGCAATCTGGCCTGCCCGCCCGCGTGGGGCGAGGCTCCTGCCGAGCCTTCCATCGCAATGTTCGATTGAATCTGGCTCGTGAAGCCGCTCGCCCCACCGGAGTTCACTGAAGCATTACTTGGCGCTTCCGCTTTCCATTGCCATTCCGGCTCGAAGCTGCCTTCCAGAAACATCTCGCGCGCTTGGCGCCGTTGGATTTTGCCGCTGGAGGTTTTCGGCACGGTGTGCGGTTTGACGAGCAGAATGGAATGAACCTGGATTCCGTGCTCCTCAGCGATTGCTTCGCGGATCGCCGTTCCAACTTCCGCCAGATTTGCTTTGTGGTGGCGAATGAGCTCCTGCGCCAGGACGAGCCGTTCTTCGCCATCTACCTCGACAGAGAAGGCGGCGCCTGCATCGGCCTGCAAGGCGCGATGGGCCTTCTGCGCGCTCAATTCAATATCTTGCGGGTAGTGGTTGCCGCCTCGGATAATGATCAGGTCTTTCAACCGACCGGTGATGAACAGTTCATCCTCGTCCACGAATCCCAGATCGCCTGTGCGGAGAAACGGCCCTTCGCCTGTGTCCGCAATTCGCGCACGGAAGGTCTCTTCGGTTTCCTGGGGCTTCCGCCAGTAGCCGCGCGCCACGCTCGGACTGGACAACCAGATTTCGCCGACTTCGCCGGGACCGCAGCGGCGGAGCGTGTCCGGATTGACAATGGCAATCTGCTGGTCGCGCGCCCCCTGCCCGCAGCCGATGGCCTGGCAAGTCAAGGCGTTTGCTGGAGAGAATTCTTCGGAAGATTTCGTGGATTGAAGTTCCGAACCACCCTTCGCTTCCCCTTCAGGCACCCTCTCCCCTCCGAGGGGAGAGGGAAGGGGTGAGGGGTCCACCGGAGATTTCAAAACTTGTGAGGAGGCTTCGACGATACGATGCGTCTCGAACGCGGCCTTATCAAGCGTTTTGACACAATAAAGCTTCGGCCCGGCAAAAATGGAGACGCCGAGCGTGGCTTCGGCCAGGCCGTAGGCCGGTTTAAGGAATTCGGCGCGAAAGCCGCACGAGGTAAAAGCCGCCGCAAATCGTTCCAGGGTTTCCAGCCGCACCGGCTCCGCCGCATTGAGAGCCATCGTCCAGCAGGACAAGTCAAGCTGGCGTTTCTCTTCGTCGGAAATCTTCTGCGCGCAGAGTTCATAGGCGAAGTTCGGGGCAATGGCGGTGCTGGCGCGATGCCGGGACAGGGCGTGCAACCAGCGAAAAGGCCGCTGCAAGAAGGACGCCGGCGCCATCAACACGCATGGGAACCCGCCGTACAGGGCCTGCAGGATCGAATAGATCAGCCCCATGTCGTGTAAGAACGGCAGCCACGAAACGATTTTCGTGTGGCCGCGTCCGTCGCACAGGAACGACAGATTGTGCATCAGGTTGCCATGGCTGACCATCACCCCCTTCGGAGTGCTGGTGGATCCGGAGGTGTATTGCAGGAAAGCGAGCGTTTCCGGAGTCACCTCTCCGGGGTGCCAATCCGCCGCGGCGTCGTCCGCAATTTCATCTGTGGCCAGCCAGAGCATGTCCTCAAGTCCGGGCACGACGCCGAACAATTCGCGCGAGCGCGCGAATACCATCGAACTGGTCAGACAAAAGCTGGCTTGCGCATCCGACGCGATCGTTTGAATGCGCGGCACGTTCCGCGGATTCCGCGGGGGATACGCGGGCACGGCGACGATTCCAGCGTAGAGGCATCCGAAAAACGCCGCGATAAATTCCAGCCCGGGATGATACAACAGCAGCGCGCGGGCACCGGGAGGCTCGACCGCTTGAAGCTTCGCCGCGATGGCGCGCGCGTTTCGATCCAATTCCTCGTAGCTCAAGGCGAATTCCTCCGCCTCGCCATCGGCCAGGAATATGTAGAGCGGTTCGTGGGATTGAGTGACGGCGCGCGACCGGAGCAAATGCACCAGCGTCGAAGGTCTGCCAGGGTCATTCATGGAGACAACAGACTGTGCACTGTAGATTCGTTACCACCGTGATGATAGGTCTTTCAATAACTGAAACTGGACCCTGCGCACACTGAGAAAATTGCTGGGGGCGCATCCCCGAAAGAGGACACCGCAGTGCAGACTTGAAGTCCAGTTTCCAATTGCGGATTTCGATCCCGAAACTAAAGTGCGCCTAACATTCATCCAAACAAAGCCTATGTACTTTGGAGCCGACTACTACCCCGAACACTGGGTCTATCCCTACGCCGGCACGCCGGAGAATCCCGAATCCCGTTGGGAGCAGGATGCCCAATTGATGTTCGCCGCCGGCATCAACGTCGTTCGCATGGGAGAATTCTCCTGGGGACTCTGCGAGTCCAAAGAAGGACAGTACGACTTGGCCTGGCTCAAACGCGCCATGGACGTCATGGCCAGGGCCGGGATCAAGGTCGTGCTCGGCACGCCTTCGGCCGCTCCCCCGATCTGGCTCTCGAAAAAGCATCCGGAAATCCTCCCCATCGACGAACGCGGTTTGCGGCGTCACGCCGGCACCCGGCGCGCCTACTGCATGAACAGCGACATCTACTGGGATTACAGCAAACGCATCGTCCGCGCCATGGCGAACGCGTTGGGGGATCACCCGCAGCTCATCGCCTGGCAGATCGACAACGGCATCGGCGGCCATGACACCGAATCTTCGTTCAACGAAGAATCGCGCCGGGATTGGATCGCCTGGCTCAAAGCCAAATACGAGACGATCGACCGACTGAATGACCTGATGGGAACCCGCTTCTGGGGCCAAATTGTGGCCGATTGGAATGAAGTCCCGATGCCCATGCGCGCGCCCACCGTGCACAATCCCGCTCTGGTCACGGACTGGCGGCGATTCGCCAGCGACACCTGCGCCGCTTTCGTCAGAATGCAGGCGGACTTGCTCCACGAACTGACCCCCAAGATTCCCGTCACCACCAATCTTCGCGGCCTGGATCGGCGGTTCGACCACTTCGACATGGCGGCGGCAGTCGATTTCGTCTCGTTTGTCAGCAACGCGGCGGTCAAAGCGAGGTCGGCCGAGAACGCCTGCGAAATCGACATGCTCCGTTCGCTGAAAAAAACGGACGTGCGCACGCCCGACGGCGATTCGGGATTTTGGGTCATCGAGCAAAAAGCCGCGCAGGTCAACTGGCAGGATGTCAATTCGTTGGTCCGCCCCGGCGTCGTCCGGCTGTTCACCTACCAGATGATTTCGCGCGGCGCCGGTGGCATCCTCTACTTCTTCTGGCGGCAGCCGCGCATTGGTTCGGAGAAATTCTACGGCGGCGTCCTGAGCCACGACGGCCAGTCCCGCAGCCGCGCCTACAAGGAAATCAGCCAGATCGGCGAGGAACTCAAACGTCTGGCGCCGGTTCTGAAGGGCAGCCGCGTGGTGGCCGAGGCGTGCATTCTCTACAGCCACGACAACGAATGGCTGCTTCAGGAGCCGATGCAGCCGAACAAACATTTCGCGCTCCGCGACCATATCCAGCTTTTCTACAACGCCCTGCACGACCGGAATATCCCGGTCGATTTCGCCCGGCCGACCGAAGATTTGTCCCGCTACAAACTCGTCATCGCGCCGTCGCTGCACTTGTTGGCCGGAGGCGAAGCGGACCTGCTGAAGCTCTACGTCCAGAATGGCGGCACCCTCGTGGCGACCTTCAATACCGGGTTGGTCGATGAACATTGCATCGCGCCGGACACCGGGTATCCGCACGACCTGACGGATTTGTTCGGCATGGAGGTCATGGAGTTTGATCCGATCCCGCCCGGCGAGGACAACCATTTGAATTTCAAAGGCGCCTTCCCGACCAGCCACCTGCATCCCGCGCGCCTGTGGTGCGATTTGATCGAGCCGCGCGATTGCCAGATTCTTGCCACCTACGCGAAGGACTTTTACGCCGGCCGCCCCGCGATGACGATGCATACCTTTGGACTCGGCGCCGCGGTTTACCTCGGCACGATGAGCCACCAGCCGTTCTATCAGGATTTGATCGTGTGGCTCCGGCAGATGTGCAACCTTTCCCCGCTCCTGAAAGTGCCGGAAAGCATCGAGGCCAGCCTGCGACAGAAGGACGACACGCGGCTTTACTTCCTGCTCAACCACCAGCACAGCCCCGTGCGCATCCAACTGGTCAAACCGATGCACGACTTCCTCACCGGCAAAACGCTCACCGGCAACATCGATCTCCCCGCGCATGGGGTGCTCGTGCTGGATGAGCACCATGCCACTGAAGAGTAGGGCAGGCTTCCAGCCTGCCCCTGGAGTTTGGGCATTTGCATAAGTCTTTGGCCTTCCTTTGTCGGAATAGGCCCAAACTCCAGGGCAAGTTTGGAAGCAGACCTCAGGCAGGCAGGATGCCTGCCTTACTTTCCGACACGATGGCGCCAGTCGAAATCACTTGAGGACGCGGAGGATTTCATGACACTGGACGCGAGAGGCACAGATGCCAAGAACTCGAAACCGAAACCCCGCCCCGAAATCTCGGGCGAACACACAGCATTCGCCCGCGGCCACCGACCCCCAGAAGCCATGCCGCAGCGCGCTCGCAGAATGGCGCGGGATCGACCTGGTGGATTTGGAGAAGACTCAAGCGCCCAGCGCAAAGCCCATCCACAGCATCATGCCCGAGGTCCTGAAGTCCATGGGACTGGAGCGCCGCCGAACCGAGGCGGAAATCTTGCGCGTTTGGAATCACCTGATCGATCCCACCATCGTGGCTCACGCCCAGCCCACCGGCCTTCGCAAGGGCACCCTCTTCGTCACCGTCGATCACAGCGTCTGGCTGAGCGAAATCGTCCGGTACCGGCGCAAGGAAATTCTGGAACGGCTGCAACACAGCTTCGGCCGCGATTTGATCGCCAAGATTTCGTTCCGTGTGGGGTAGCTTTCTTGGGCGAAAGACAGAGCCCACGAAACACACAAAACACACGAAAGAACGCTGAGTTGAGGTTGGCGAGCTGAACTTCTCCCGTCTGCTTCCTGCGTTCTTCCGTGTGGCTGGTGTGTTTCCTGGGCCATCTCCAATGTTCCAAATCCACAAGGGAAGAGGGCCGAGTCTCTGAGCTTGCCGTCTTGGCCATGGAAGAGTCCGCCACGTTCATCAACCTGCAAAAAAGAAGAGTCCGCCGGGAAGGCGGACTCTTGCGAGAACGGAACCGACTCGTGCCAGGATTACTTGCCGCCCTGGGTCTTGGGCACCGAAACGGTCACCGTCTTGGTGCTGGCGTTGCCGGCGGCATCTTTGGCTTCGACCGTGATGGTGTAAACACGGCCGTTGCCCTTGCCGCCGCGCTCGGCGCGGAGGTTGAGCGTGAGGGGGCCGGTGATTTCGATGTCGCCCGCGGTGTCGCCATCGCCCAGGCCGTTGTCAGGCTCGTTGCTCGTGGCGCTGATGATTTGGAGCGAGGCCACGCCGACGGCATCGGACGCAACCGCGGTCAACGTGATCGGAACCATCTTGTGATTCGGCGGCCACAGCGTCGCGCTCGACGGAGCGAGGCTGGAGATCACAGGCACCGTGGTGTCGCGGACATTGATGAGGATGCTCCCCGAAGCGGTGTTGCCGGCGGCGTCCGTGGCGGACAAGGACACCGACGACAATCCGATCCCGAACGTGCTGCCCGAAGCCGGACTCGCGTTCACAGGCACATTGCCGCTGACTGTGTCGGTCGCAATGGCGACAAACGTGACCACAGCCCCAGTCGGGCTGGTTGCTTCAGCGGTCTTGGTCGCATCCGCGGAAATAACTGGCGGCGTCGTATCACGCACGGTGACCGCGAAGGAAGCGTTCGCGCTGTTGCCGGCAGCATCGGTGGCCGTGAGGCTGACGGTGGTTGTCCCAAGCGGGAAGGTGCTCCCGGAAGCCGGGCTCGCGACGACGCTCACCGGGCCGTCAACGTTGTCGGCGGCCATCGCGGTGAAGTTCACCGCTGCGCCGGCCGCGCTGGTGGCTTCGGCGGTGATGTTCGCCGGGACGGTGATGAGGGCGGCGTGGTGTCCGCCACGGGAGGGGGGGCGCCGTTCGGCCCGTTACGCAGCATCCACGTTCCGGAGCCACCGGTACCGACCACGACATCGAGCGTGCCGGGTCCGCTGCGGGTCAGATCGCCGAGCGCGAGTCCAACAGCACCCGTATGAGGAATATAAACAGGCGCCCCCAGTCCGCCGCTGCCGTCATTTAGGAAATAGGCAAGGCTGTCACCGGAGGTGGCACCCGTTACCACCACGTCGGGATGTCCGTCGCCATTCAGGTCGCCAACTGCACCCATGCCGTTCCGGAAGAACGTCGTGGGGTAAGTTGTCCCGGGAGCAAAAGTGCGCGAGCCCGTGCTTCGGAACACGACCACGCCGCCGGTCCGCGTGCCGCCAATGTCCGAGGCGGACACAACGAGGTCGGGCAATCCGGCGCCATCCATATCGGCAATCACCACGCCCTGCGCCTGGTTCGCTCTTCCGCTCGGCGTATTGGGAAATGGCATGCCCACGATCGAGGGGAACACCCCGGTCCCGTTGCCGTAGAGAACGGTGACCGCATTGCCGCTCCCGAACTGCCCAACCCGGAAGTGACGACGATGTCGCCGTTGCCATCGCCATCCAAATCTCCCGCCGCCACAAATTGTGCCGGAACGTCGCCGTGACCCATGAACCTCGTCCACACGATTGTCCCTGGCCCGAAGTTGCCGGAACCGTCGTTGAGGAAGACCCACACATCGCCCTTTGAAGTGAAATAATTGTTGGCACCCCCCACGATCAGGTCGGGCTTGCCGTCGCGATTGACGTCCCCGAGCGCCGCGGACCAGACGACGTAGCGGAAATCACCGGGATCACGTGTGTCGTGAACATTGTGGACGGCCGGGCTCCCCAAATTTCCTGCGCCATCACCGGGAAGCACGGACACAGACGCCGACCAAGCATAGTCGTATGTCACCAGGTCCAGTTTAACATCGCCGTTGACATCGCCGCCGACAATGCCCCTTGGCCTCGCCGCAAGGGGGGATAGAAAGGCAGGAAATTCCGCGGCGGCTCCAAACCCGCCTTCGCCGTTTCCGGCAACTACCTGGACATTCTGGCTATCGTGGCGTCCGATGATGACGTCATTCTTGCCGTCGCCGTTCATGTCTCCAACGGCAACAGAAGCGGAATTGCCGGTGGCTGAAATCCTCGTGTAGGGTGGCCAGGTCGGGAGGGAAACTTGGGCAAGCGAACGAGCGGGCGCCGCGAGCGCGACCAGCGCGAGAGCAGTTAACAAGCTGCTGACGCTCGAAACGAGTCGCTGGCCGAATCGGCGAGCTTGAGGGGTTGGGTCCGTGTTTCTGGGAATTCTGCCGAGATGGGATCGGCACCAAGTTTGAACGAGGTCTGGTTTTTTCATCGGTTTACTCTTCGGGTTGAATTTTATTTTGGTTCAAATCGACAGTCGCTGTTCCGTTCCAAGTGGTCTCCCCTCTGCAACCGGTGTGCCAAGGACGCGGAGTCGCCTCTCAACCGCAGTGCTGAAGTGGCTCAAGCATGGTTGCGGAAGCGAAACCAAACCCGAGGAAACCCGCTCCAGCACGGCTCGAAATCAGGCGCGGAGCAAGCAGGCGATGAATCGAATCAAGCTGGAAGAATTCAGGAAAAATATTTCACGACCTGGAATGTGCGAGCCGGAAGAGCAGTCGAGACCGGCTGGGTTCTACAATCAAATTCCAATCAAACTGCGATGATGTTGCGAGCAAAGTGCGAGGAAAAGGTATCCCACGAAGAACTCCAGAAGCTGGGGAGATGGCCCACGGAACACACGGAACACACGAAAGCGGAGCGGGGTTAAGGTCGGCGAGAACGAACTCGCCCTCAGAATTCCCTCCCTTTTTCGTGTGGTTCGTGTGTTTCGTGGGCAAACTCCCCGTGAGAAGTTTCACCGCACCAGACGTTCGTATTCCAACTTGGGGTGGTGCCCGAAATTTATTAGCAAACCCAGTTTGAAGCCGCTGGCGTTCAAGTAATTGAGAACTTGCGCCCGATGCTCGTCCGTCAGTGCCGACACGGCTTTCAACTCCACGATGATCTTGCCGTAACAAACAAAGTCAGCGGTGTACCTCTGCTTCAGAGGCAGAATGCCCTGCATCTCGAATTCAATCTCCAGGCACTCTTGATAGACTGCCTCCAAGAACCCGCACCCCTTCTCGTTGTACACTTCGAAACAGGCTCCGATAATCCGGTAGCTCTCCTCCTTGAAAATCAAGTCCTTCATAAGCCTCCTTTCGGGTTCGTATTTGGCGCGTTTCGCCTGTGAATGTCAATTCGTTTGGAGGCCCACGAATCACGCGAATCACACGAATGGAGAGGGGAATGAGCGGGACGCCTTTATTGACGGCGCGAAGTCCGAGCGTCCCCCATCTTCTCTCCCCATCCCCTATCCGTGTAATCCGTGTGATTCGTGGGCCAACCTCTCTTCAGATTCATCGCGGCCGATCGACGGCATCTGCTTTGGAACGAAGGCGCGTCCAGGCCAACTGCTTTCCATCCTTGGTTGAAACCGTATCGCCTTCCTTGGGCCGGACGTTCGCTTCGCCGCCTGCGCTGGCCAGGAAGTCGGTCTCGAGGTCTCGGGAAGGAAAAGGCCCCAAGACGAGCCATTCGCGGACGAACGAACCGTCCACGATATGCACCGGAGCCGCGTTGTCACCCGCTTGCGCTGTCACCGATTGGTCGCAAAAAAGGCACTTCAGCAACACCAGCCAAATAGTTGAATCGACGGGGTAATGCTGTTTCACTGGTGGCCCGAGTTTAGTTGTCACGCAGAATCCAACCAAGGGAAAAACAGGACCAGGCGACTGGTAGGGCGGAGCTGCTGCTCCTCCACATCGACCGAAGACCGGCTGCGCGGCAACGCAGCCCTGCCAGTTCACGCGGAACTCGGTTTGAGGGGCTGCCTCTTGGCTGCGCGTAATTCCTGTTGCTGCTGGAGAAGTTGAACCCGTTCCGCGTCACTCGTCCCCGGCTGGCTCCCACGGTGGACCAAACGGGCGAGCTGCTGGTCCAGGAATTGGTTGCGCAAGCGCAACGCAAGATCCTGGAGTTGCTGCATGGGATTCGGGATCGGGCGGTTTTCCGCCAGCGCTTCGCTGATCAAACTGCGCACGGGCGGGGCCTCGAATTGATCCATCAACCCGCTCACACCGGCTTCGGGTTGCTTCCCGTGCAACGCCAGCCGGGCGGAAAGGATTTCGCGGACTTGCGCGTGCTGAACCCAATCGAGTTGAAGGTGAGCCGCGATCCAATCGATTACGTCGTCGTTCAGGAGCACGAGTTTCAGCAGCCAGAACTCCTGTGCGTTAGGCCTGGGAACGGCCTCCGGAGGGGCTGGGGAATTTGTTTCCGCCGCTTCTCTGGGCGGAGCCGCTTTTCCGGAAACTTTCCTGAACTCCGCGCGCATGGATTCGGGCGCGATCCCCAGGCGCAGCGCGGTCTTTTGGGCGTATTTATCCACGAGCACTTGATGGCCGGTTTTCTGCACGGCCTCGGCCATCGCTCGGGCGACGGTCATCTGCCCTTTGTCCGAGTTAACGTCGTGCGCCGCGCAGAGATGATTGAGGTAATAATCGAAGAACCCTTCCGCTTGCCCGATCAGCTTCTGGAACGCCGCGCCGCCGAATTCCTTGATGTAACTGTCCGGATCGTGCGGCGCGGGAATGGTGGCCACGCGGATCGCCAACCCCGACGCGAGCAAACTGTCCAGAACACGCACGGCCGCCGCTTGCCCAGCCGTGTCGGAATCGAAGCACAACACGACTTCGTCCACGTAACGCTTCAGGATGCGCGCGTGATCGGCCGTGAACGCGGTGCCTTGCGGCGCCACGATATTGCGCACGTCCGCCATGTAACAGGCGATCAAATCAAGCTGGCCCTCGCAAACGATCGCGCACCCGGCGTCCAGGATCGCGCGCTTCGATTTGTCGAGGCCGAAGAAAACTTTGCCTTTGGTGAAGATGGGCGTTTCGGGCGAATTGACGTATTTGGCCGTCTTCTCGTCGCCGGCGATCACGCGGCCGCTGAAGCCGATGACGCGCCCTTGTTCGTCGCAGATGGGAAACATGAGCCGGCCCCGGAACCGGTCGTAGTAACGATCCTCGCCTTCCTTGCGAATGATCAAGCCCGCCTGCTCGACGATCCGCCACTCGTAGTTCTTCGATTTCGCCCAGTTGACGGTGTCATCCCACGCATCCGGCGCGTAGCCCAGCCGGAACAGCTTCACCGCGTCCGGCGCAACGCTCCGCCTGGCCAGGTAAGCGCGGGCGGGTTCGGCGTGGGCGTCGTTCAGGAGATTCGTGTGCCAGCGCTGGGCAATGCGCTCGTGAATTTCAAGCAGCGTTTCCTTGAGAAACCGATTTTGCTGTGCACCGGGCTGTTTCTCGAATTCCAACGGAATCCGGGCGCGCTCGGCCAGGCGCCGGACGGCCTCGGTGAAGCTGATGTTCTCGTATTCCTGAATGAAACTGAACACGTCGCCGCCCTTGTGGCACCCGAAGCAATGGAAGATTTGTTTGTGCGGATTGACATTGAAGCTCGGGGTCTTCTCTTTGTGAAACGGGCAAAGCGCGACGAAGTTCGCCCCCGCGCGCTTGAGCGGCAAGACCGCGCTGATCACATCGACGATGTCGCTGGCCGCGCGGATTTGTTCGAGCGCGGCGGTTGAGAAGAGGCCGGCCATGGCAACTGGAGCGCAATGTACTGAAGGCCGCGACGGAAACCAAGGCTTCGTTGCCTCGGTCTCCTCAGTATGGCGGAGAGGTGCGTTCGCGGTATCGCCCGAAATCGCGGTTTTAGCTTTTCTGCGGCGGAATCAAAGCGGCGCAGCAATTCTTCCCATGCACCGTCTCTTCGGACCGCGGCCTTCAGGCCGCTTCAACGCTCGACTCCGGAGAGTGCACGGAAGCAGCCTGAAGGCTGCGGTCCGCGCAGTTTTCGGTTCTTGGGCCATGGGCATGGCTTCCTGGCCAAGGAAACTTCCCGTGAACCGGGTAGGGCTGCGTTGCCGCGCAGCCGGTCTTCAATCGATGCGGCGTCGCAGCAGCGCCGCCCTACCATTGATGGGTTCATGGGTCGGGTGCATGGCGCCGTCGCCAAGCCAGCTTCCCATGAACTGACGATAGGGCGAGCCTGTCCCCAGCGAGCCGGTCTGGACGTGCTCCACTCACGTCGAGCGGCTCGCCGGGACGGACTCGCCCTACCGGGTTCATGGGCCATGAGCAGGTCCGATAGGCACAGGGAGCTTTCCATGAACCGTCGGTTCGTAGCCGCCGAGGTAACGAGGCGGACACTTTGGTTAACCCGGAAATCCGCCTCCTCACGTCGGCGGCTACGGTTCATGGGCAGAACTTGTGAAAGCGCCGGAAAGGCCCTTGCCGCGAATCCAGGATTCGTCATAGATTCACCATCGTCATGAACCACTCCAAAATGTTCCGCTGTCGAAACCTGTGTTTCCGCGCCTTTCTCGCAATCCTCGTGTCGGTTCTGTGTGTCCACACCCGGGCGGCAGAAACCGCGCCGATCCGCGCGGGCATGATCGGCCTGGATACTTCCCACGTCCCCGCGTTCGCGAAGATTTTCAACAACCCGAAAGCCACGGGCGATCAGGCCGGCATCAAGATCGTGGCGGGATATCCCGGCGGCACCGACTATCCCGCGAGCCGCAACCGTGTCAAAGGATTCACCGAAGGGCTGCGCACCAATGGCGTCGAGATCGTCGAGACCATTCCGCAGTTGCTGCAGAAGGTGGATGGGGTCCTCCTCGAAAGCGTCGATGGCCGGATTCACTTGCAGGAAGCGATCCCCGTGATCAAAGCCGGCAAACCGCTGTTCATCGACAAGCCCGTCGCGGGTTCGCTCGCGGACGCCATCGCCATTTACGAATTGGCCAAGAAACACAACGTGCCGTGCTTCTCCAGTTCGTCGCTGCGGTTCGGCGGCGTTCAAGAACTGGCGAAGAACGAAAAACTCGGCGGCATCGTTGGCGCGATCACGTGGGGATCGTGCACGTATCAAGAAGGCACGCCGGACATGTTCTTTTACGGCATTCACGGAATCGAGCCGCTTTATGTGCTCATGGGCACGGGCTGCGAAACGGTCACACGTGTGCAGACGCCGGACACGGATGTGGTCACTGGCATTTGGAAGGATGGACGCGTCGGCACGTATCGCGGAATTCGCAAGAACAACGCCGCGTTCGGCGCCGTCGCCTTTGGGAGCAAAGCGATCATTCCCGCTGGCCGCGAAGGGGGCTATGAGGGCTTGTGTCGCGAGATTGGCCGCTTTTTCAAGACAGGCAGACCGCCGGTAAACGCCGAAGAAACGATTGAAATCTTCGCTTTCATGGAAGCGGCGGACGAAAGCAAACGCCAGGGCGGCAAACCGGTGTCGCTGGCGAGCGTGCTCGCGAAAGCCAAAGCAGAGGCCGCGGCGAAATTGATCCCTTGAACCGGTTCAAGGCCAAATCCCAAGGCGTGCGCGGCGACCAGGGATCGCCCATCTGGATGAAGTCACACGAACGAGATCCCACCTCCTGCCCACCAGATTCATTCGGCAAAGAGCCAAACAAATGAAGGAGACAAACGTATGAAGAATTCCCTAACACGACGTGGATTCATTGAACGCACAGCCGTCGGTTCCGCGGCTTTGACTTGGCTCGGCTCGCGCCGGGCACCCATGGTCTTCGCGGCTGACACTGCGAAACCGGCCTTGCTCGGAGGCACACCGGCACATACCGGAGGTTGGTCACCGTGGCCAACCTGGCGGGAATCGTGGGAACCGGCGATCATCAAGGTCCTCCGCAGTGGCAAATGGTATCGCGGCGAGGGCGGACACGTGGCGGAGTTCGAGGATGCCTACGCGAAACTGATCGGCGCCAAACGCTGCCTCGCCACCGCCAGCGGCACGACGTCTTTGCTGGTGGCCTTGCACGTGATGGGTGTGGATGCCGGCGACGAAGTGATTGTCTCGCCTTACACCTTCATCGCGACGTACAACGCCATCCTGATCAACAAGGCGCTGCCGGTTTTCGCCGACACCGACCCGGCCACGCTGAACATGGACCCCGCGTCGATCGAAAGCCGGATCACCGAACGCACCCGCGCCATCGTCCCCGTCCACATCTACGGCATGCCTTGCGACATGGACCCGATCAACGCCATCGCCCGCAAACACAAGCTCGCGGCCATCGAGGACGCCTGCCAGGCCTGGCTGGCTGAATACAAGGGCCGCAAGTGCGGCACGCTGGGTGACCTGGGTTGTTTCAGCTTCCAAAACTCCAAGCACATTCCTTCCGGCGAAGGCGGCGCGGTCACAGGCAACAGCGACGACCTTCTGGACCGATGCCACGCGTTCCACAACGTCGGGCGCGCCACGGGGAGCTTCAAGGGCGCAAGGCCGTATTTCACCCGCGGGAGCAATTATCGCATGCAACAGTTCCAGGCGGTCCTGCTCCTGCAACAATTCGAAAAGCTGGTGAAGGAAACAGCGCATCGGCAAGAGAACGCGGACTACCTGATTTCGCAGTTGAAGCAGATTCCCGGCATTCAGCCGGCGCGTTTGCCGGAGAACAGCCGGGCGGTGTGGCATCTCTTTCCGTTGCGCTACGACGCGCAGCAATTCCGCGGACTGCCGCGCGACAAGTTCATTCGCGCGCTCAGCGCCGAAGGCATCCCCAGCAGCGGCGGTTACCACGAACAATACTTCGACGGCATTCTGGACGAAGCGATCCAATCGCGCGGGTTCAAACGGCTCTTTAGCGCCGAACGCCTCAAGGCGTATCGCGAGAGCTTCCAGGAACTGAAAGGCAACCGCCAGGTTTGCGCGACGACGGTGGGTCTATCCCAGAACCTCCTCCTGGCCGAGCGCCGCGACATGGATCACATCGTCGAAGCGATCCGGAAGATTCAGAAGCACAGCGCAGAACTGGTGAAGGCAACGGCGTGAGTCCCCCCGGCCGATCTCGCCCAACTGAGCCAAACTAGCCTAGCCTAAGTGGTCCATTTCATAAATACGCTCACGTTCGCGGCAAGGGATTTTTCGGCCAGACGAGGCGCGAGCGACGAGCATATCCCGAAGTGGATCTGTAAGGAGCAAGCAACGAAGTCTGGCGAAAAA
>Ga0194132_10002953_pt1 | contig 30954 bp, 27 predicted proteins | sample TA2KigOf80mmetaG_FD_148612 | JGI IMG/M metagenome (GOLD analysis project Ga0194132, IMG submission 148612) | Freshwater microbial communities from Lake Tanganyika, Tanzania - TA2015054 Kigoma Offshore 80m | ecosystem: Environmental > Aquatic > Freshwater > Lake | place: Tanzania: Lake...
CATCGCTACGCGACGCCAGAGCAAGCACGCCGTCAGTTGCTCGCTTGCCCTGTGGTTGCCGCATGAATACAATCACATCACTGTCCAAGAAATCAGGGGCGGTACAGGTCGTCTCTACGAAAACCGGCAGACCGCTGACTTTCAAAGGTGCTGAAATTGACCCCACCGTTCTAAAGCAGACGCTTCAAAGCGGGTTAGCTCCGTCTGATCTTGCTAATGTCCGTATTGGGAACTTTCTCAAGAGCGCACCTGCAGAGCCGATCAATGCCATTGTCGCCAACCCGCCGTATGTTCGCCATCACAGAATTCCACAGAAAGACAAAGTCCTGCTAAGGGCTATCGGGACATTACCTACGGGTCAAAAAATCGATGGCCGTGCAGGACTTCACATCTATTTCTTTATCCAGTCCCTGAGACTTCTCGCTCCAGGCGGACGATTGGCAATTATTCTACCTGCAGATTCCTGTGAGGGCGTCTTTGCCGGCGGCCTCTGGTCATGGATTCTGGCCGACTTCCGCTTGGATGGCGTCATTACATTTGATGCAACTGCCACTCCATTCCCACATATAGACACAAACGCCGTGATCTTTCTCATTGTCAAGAAGGAACCCAAGCCGGTCTTCTCCTGGGTGCGGGTTCATCAAAACGAAACGCCATTCCTCGCGAAGTGGGTCGCACGGCCAAGCGACGTGCCGCCGAGCGATGATTTCACTGTATATACGCGATCCCTGAGCGAAGGCCTCGCTACAGGGCTGAGCAGGTTCCCTGCAAAGGCCAACCACAATGCTCCAACGCTAGGGGACTACGCGAGAGTAATGCGAGGAATCGCCTCTGGAAACCAGGACTTCTTCTTCCTCACGAGTGAACAAGTAAAATCCCGGGCCATTCCGTCAAAATTTTTTATTCGAGCGATCGGTAGGACCCGGGACGTTGCCTCTGACGTAATTACTCCGGAAACTCTCGTGGCCCTTGAAAAGAGAAACCGTCCAACCTGGCTCCTTTCTCTAGATAGCCGCGGACTGGCGAGCTTCCCACGTCAACTCCAGCAGTACCTCCTAAGAGGTGAGCGCATGGGTCTCCCGGGGAAAGCTCTTCTAAGCCAACGACGGCCTTGGTACAAGATGGAAGTGCGCAAGGTGCCCCCCTTCTTGTTTGCCTACCTCGGAAGAAGGAATACCCGGTTCATTCGAAACGATGCTGGTGTCGTACCCCTTACAGGCTTCTTGTGCGTCTATCCTTTTGATTGCACTCCAGAGGGCATTCACAAGATGTGGCGAGTCCTTAACCATCCTGACACACTTGCAGGTCTTGCTTTGGTCGGCAAGTCGTATGGCCAAGGCGCACTCAAAGTTGAACCTCGGGCATTGGAGCGCCTTCCCCTACCTGAAAATGTGCTCCGAGAAGTCGGGCTCAACCTTCTGCTGGCAAAGCAACCTGGCATGGAACAGAACGGCCACCCTACCCGAACGGGCGGCTTCCAAGGCAATCGCTTTACCGAGGATCCTTCTCCCGTAAGGAACGTCAGAGCAAGAGCACAGTTGCCACTCCCGATCGGGTGACAATTTAGGGTTGGAATTAGCCGCTTGACACCACTGCCTATTCTGCGTAGTATTGTCTCGTAAGCACAAAAAGCTTACACCTCCGCCAGGACAGAGAGCCGGGGAGGCGCAAAACTGGCCGCGTTCCTTGCTCCATGGGCCTGGAACCGGTTAGCTGAGCGCCTCCCCTTTTCTTTGCCCGGCGCGCTTGCGGGACGATCGCCCGCGATCGCGCGGTGGAGGAGTAACAGGCGTTGCGTGGGCGGGTGACCGATGCAGTGGCGTTGCGGACGGTTGGAACGTGCGGAACCGGGGCACAGGCCCCGTGGTAGAACATGGCCGCGCCGGTCGGCAGTCCGGCGCGGTGTTGTAGGGAGCGGCGTACACCGCTCCCTACATACACGCGGCCCGTTGGAGCGGGCCGCCTCCTGCAGACTCACATGCGAGACTGGCGGGTTGACACCGGTCGCCTTGGAGAACGGTAAGTCGCCCCGCCGCCCTCCCAGCGGCGGACTCCATGCGTCCTGCTCGTCCCGGCCGAGTCGCTCTTCGCAGGGAAACGGCAGGACAAGCTAGAGTCTCGCAAACTTTCTTCCTCTTGCAGTGTGACCGGAAGGACCGAACACAAAACCGCCCACGCAACGCCGATCAAAACCCCAAACGCCAAGACGAACAACAAGGAGAAAAACCAGAGAGCAGGATGAAAAGCTAGCGGGACATGCGAAGCAGGCGGCGAGGGTCGAAGCGCCAGAGGGCGCGCTTGATGAGGTCGCCGCGGAGGGCGCGCCAGGCATCTTCGATAACGCGGCGCTCCTGCTCGGTGACGGGGCGGCCCGTGTAGCGCGCCTTGACGTAGCCCGCGGCGACGGTCCCCGCCTGCTTGCGGTCTACGCCGATGGCGGCGGCGAGGGCGGCGGCGTATTCGCCGGGCGTCTCTTCGCGCTCGGGCGCCTTCCAGACGAGCGTTCCCAGGCGCGACATGCGGTCGTAGATGCCGTGAGCGTAAGGCAGACCGACGAACCGCGACTGCCAGGTGACGAAGACGAGGGCGAAGATGCCAAGGGCCAAGGCCAGAAGCGCGCCGATGGCGAGGCCGATCTTCTTGAAGATGTCGGCGAAGAGTTGTCCCACTGGCTCGTCCTGCACGGGCAGGACGACATCGGCCGGGGGAGGGAAATCGAGGTTCTGGAACTCATCGAAGAACTCGGGGAAGCTCTCGCCCGCGCCGGAGAAGAGCGAGTCGTCGAACTCGGTGCGGATGGGCCCGCGCTCGATAGGCTCGAAGGAGGGCGAAGGCTCGAAGGGGAGCCAGCCGTAGGTGGGGAAGTAGACCTCCGGCCAGCTGTGGGCACCCGAAAGCCGGACGGTGAAACTCCCGGTCGTCTTATCGGCGATGCCGCTGGAATAGCCTGTGGCGAGCCTGGCCGGGATGCCTGCGGCGCGGAGCATGACCGTCATGGCGGAGGCGAAGTAGTCGCTGTAGCCGGCCTTCTGCGCGAAGAGGAAATAGTCCACGGCGTCCACGTTCACCGGGGGCGGCTCGATGGCGTAGGTCTCCGTGTAACCTGCGCGCAGCATATCGGAGAGCGCCAGGGCCTTATCGTAGGCGTTGAAGGCTGAGCGGGTCGTCTCGATGGCCAGGTCGCGCACGCGCTTGGGGAGGCTGTCCGGCAGGGCCAGATAGTTGTCCGCCACCCACTTGGGATAGTTGCTCCCGGCGGCGCGCAGCTCCGTCTCCGTGGCCACGGAGACGGAGGAGATCACGTCGTAGGTGGAATCGGCCTTCAGCCTGCCGGTGCTGCGGATGGAGAGGATATCGGGCGTCGCGGATCCCGTTCTCGTGACGACGACGGCGCCCCTGCGCTCCTGGACGATCTTCGTCTCCGAGGGCAGGAGGCGCTCCATCTCGGCGATGCTCGGGCGCTGCTGGACGATGCGCGTGGCGGCGCGGGCGAGATCGGCGGGCAGGCCTGCGTTGGAGCCGCCGCTGAGGTCTATCTGGAAAGTGCGCGGGACGGAGACTTCCAGGACGCTGGGGATGCTGACATCCTCCGGCGTTCCCCCGGCGAAGAGGACTTCGGATGGCACGTGGAACTGGATGCGCTGGGCGATGACCTCGCGCTTGCGGAAGGCCGGCTGGTCCGGGTTCGCGGCGGGCACATCGGCCTCTTTCACCGATTGCCGAAGGGAGGAGTTGGCGACCCAGCCCTGGCCTTGATACTGGTCGTAGGTTTGGCCCTTCCAATAGGTGGGATAGTCCGTGGTGACGCTGAAGACGGGCCCGGTTCCCGGGCTGACTCTGCCGCGCAAGGCCAGCGCCGGGCCGAAGCTGTGCAGGGGCGTCGCCTTCTTGGAGGCCACGCCGGCGAAGACGCGCTCGAAATCGTCCTCCATCCCGGCCCAGGGCTCCCGCGCGGCCTGGTAGGTATCGTGCAGGGGAGCGATGACGACCTTCTTGGTGGGGATGCTCCATCCCACCAGGAAGACGGCGGTGGAGAGGAGAAGCACGTTCCCGGCGAAGGCGAACCTGCCGGTGCGCGTCGTCAGCCCTTGGGACTGCCACTGCTCCGTGCGGCTGACGTAGTAGACCCGGGCCAGGAGGCCGACGGAGAAGACGAGGAAGAAGAAGAGCGGCACCGGATAGCCGGAGGGAGGGAGGTACGTTTGATTGGTGAGCAACACGGCCGCCGGGACAACAACGGCCACCCACGACCAGCGCAGGCGGAAGAGGGCCCATGAGGCGAGGTAGGCCATGAGGAATGCGCCTGCGACGAGGCCGAAGACGAAGGGCAATCTATCGTTGCTGATGCCCTGGCTGCCGATCTGGGAGAGCCAGGTATCAAAGCGGCTGAACATCTCGCTGAACTTGGCAGTGATGCCGCCTTCCGTGAGCGTGCCCGCCGTCTCAAAGAGCGCAAGGCCGAAGCCCGCGCCGAGGCCGAGGGGGAAGAAGAGCAGTTGGCCCTTCTTTCCCCAGGGAGCGCGGGCCACCAGCAGGGCGATGAACATGCCGAGGATGGTCACGAGCCAGAGGCGCGGCTCCGGGCGCACCCAGTGAGCGGTCTGGACGTTCATCACAGTGACCAGGAGGACCATCAAGAGGCAAAAGAGGCTCAGCCAGCCGACGGCCGGCGTGAGGGCGGAGTGACGCGTGTCCCACAGTCCTTTGGGAGGCGGCTTGGCCTTTCTTGAGCCTGGGGTTGTGAAGTAGCTGGCCACGTTTTCCTCAGGAGGCTCGAGCGCCGATGGGCTGCATGAAGCGATCGTGGGCGCGGGCGGTCATGCCGACGGCCGTGAGGCCTGCGGCAGGCTCCGCGCCCGCGGGGATGGTGTACGAGGGGACGCCGAGGGCGGCGACGCGCACGGCGACGGCCGGGGGCGCGGGAGCGGCTTCGCGCTCGTTTTCAACAACGACGCTGGTGATGCGCGATTTGCGCTGGAGGAGATGGCGCACGCTGTTCAGCCACTCTTCATCAAGGGAGGGCGTGATGATGGCGACAGAGGAATAGCGGCCGATCTTGGTGGAGAGCTCGGCGATGAGATCGAAGAGGGGCGTGTTGCCGGTGGCGCGCACTTCGGCGAGAGCATCCATGATGCGCAGAAGGTGGTCCGGCCCGCGCTGGGGGGCGATGGAGAAGCGCTCGCTGCCGTGGGCGAGGAGTCCCACCGGGTAGCCGCGTTCGGCGTAGCGCGTGCAGATGGAGGCGGCCATGGTGACCACCATCTCTTCGATATCGCGCCCGGCGGGGCCGCTGTTCGCGCGCTTCTCCATATCGGCCACGACCCAGATGCTGTTGGAGGGCTCCATCTCGAACTCTTTGACCATGATGCGCCCGTGGCGGGCGGTGGCCTTCCAAGAGATGCTGTTGAGGCTATCGCCGTTCACGTAGTCGCGGAGGGTGAAGGCGCTGGTGGTGACGTGCTGGCTGCGGATGTGGACGGGCCCTTCGCCGGGAAGGTCCGCCGGCAGGAGGAGGAAGCCGGGCAGATCGGCTGCCACCGGGTGGACGATGAGCTTCTGGGCCTGGCCGATATTGCGCTGGAGGCGATAGAGGCCGAAGGGGTCGGAGGTATAGAGCTTCAAGGGGCCGATCTTGTAGAGGCCGCGCTGGGGACAGGGGACTTCCAGGTCCACCTTTACATCCTCGAAGCCCTCCAGGCCGATGACGGCGCCGGGGGACTTGACCGGCATATCCGTCTGCTCCTGCACCTCCACAAGGCCGTGGAGGAAGCTGTGCCGCCGTCTGGCGGAGACGGTCTCCACCAGGGGCTGGCCCGCGCTGGTGCGCAGGGTGGCGCGCCGGACGCTCACGGAGATGCCCCGGGCCATCACGATGACCCAGATGAGGCTGAAGAGGAGGAGGAGGCCGAAGACGTAGAACATGCGCAGGAAAACGGGGAAGCCCGTCGCCAGCGCATAGACCAGGACGATCAGCGTGATGATGAGCAGGACGCGAGCGCGCCGCACAACCTGCCTCGCTGTCTTCTAAGGGGCCGCACAGACCGCCGAAACCGGCCCATTGTAGCATCAGTACGCCCGATTTCGAGCGTACGGATGTACCTCAAGAGGCGAGAAGGTCGTACAATCGAATGGCTGCTAGGCAAAGGCAAGCGTTACACAGGGGCAGCCCGCATGTCCGTCTCCGAGGCCCTCGATTTCGTCCGAACGCACCATATGGCGGTGCTCTCCACCTTCCGCAAGGACGGGAATGCGCAGATGAGCATCGTGACGGCGGGAGCGCTGGACGGGCACATCGCCTTCACCACCAGGGGAGAGGCGGCCAAGCTGGCGAACCTGCGCCGCAACCCCAGGTGCAGCCTGCTGTGCGCCTCCCGGGACTGGCGGACGTACATCGTAGTGGAGAGCATGGCCGAGGTGCGGGACCTGAGCAAGGACAACCCGGACCGGCTGCGGCTGCTGCTGCGGGACGTCTATCACGCCTGCGCCGACAAGGAGCATCCGAACTGGAGCGAGTATGACGAGGCGATGCGCGAACAGCGGCGGGCGGTTATCATGATGAATCCATCGCGCGTGTACGGAACCGCATAGGATCACCCCATGACAACGCCATCGCCCGCCGACCAAGAGCGCCTTCTCCGCGACCTGCTGAAGCTGAACGGCTTTGCCGTGACGGACGAGCTGGTGAAGCGGCTGCTCCCAGAGATAGGCAACACGGAACGCACATCGGCGCGGCTGCGGGACGCGGCGCTGGACCATAGGCAGGAGCCGGTGATCACGTTCGACCCGCGGACGGGCGCGGCGTAGCGGCGACGCCTTCGAAAGAGCCACGCATGCCAGGGAAACGCTCTCCTTCAGACCCGCCTGTCATCGGCATCACGATCTTTGAGCGGGAGAAGGCGGCCTACGCCGAGGCGATCCGCGCCGCCGGGGGCGAGCCGCGGTGGATCGCGCTCAAGACGATGGGGAGCGCGGAGCAGATGCTGGATTCGCTTGACGGGCTGGTGCTCACAGGGGGCGCGGACGTGGAGCCGCGGCTCTACGGCGAGGCGGAACGGCCGGAGGCGCACGTGGAGACGAGCCCGGAACGGGACGCGAAGGAGTTCCCGCTCATCGAGCGGGCGCTGGCGCGGGGCGACTTCCCGGTGCTGGGGATCTGCCGGGGGATGCAGGCGCTGAACGTGGCGATGGGGGGCAAGCTGATCCAGGACCTGCCGAACCACCGGCTTGTGGAAGAGGGGAAGCGGCTGCACGAAATCTTTGTGCCCCCGGGGTGCAGGCTGACGCACCTGCTGGGGATCGGCGGATTCATGAAAGTGAACAGCAGGCACCATCAGGGGGCCACGCTCCTGGAGAAGGCGCCGGGGTTGCTGGTGAGTGCGTTTTCCCTGAAAGATGGTATAATCGAGGCCCTCGACAGCCCCCGGGGAAACCACCGGTGGGTAGTGGGGGTGCAATGGCACCCTGAGAATCGCGACCAGCTCGCAGCGTTTCACCAGCGGCTCTTCACGCGATTTATCGAGGCAGCCAAAGGACAAGACGTCTGACATGGCCCGCGACCCGTATATACACTAGGCCCTCTCCGTAGGGCCTTTTTTGTTCCCATCGCGGACGGTCTGAGGAGGACCAGTGGTCACTGAGCAAAACGGCAACGGCAACGTAGGCATCATCAAGCCCATCAAGCTTGAAGAGGAGATGCGGAGCTCGTACCTGGATTACGCGATGAGCGTGATCGTCTCCCGCGCGCTGCCCGATGTGCGCGACGGGCTGAAGCCGGTGCAGCGGCGCATCCTGTACGGCATGCACGAGCTGGGCATCCGCCCCAACAGCGCGTACAAGAAGTGCGCCCGCATCGTCGGCGAGGTGCTGGGCAAATACCACCCGCACGGGGACGCGCCGGTGTACGACGCCCTGGTGCGCATGGCCCAATCGTTCTCCATGCGGTACCCGCTGATAGACGGGCAGGGGAACTTCGGCAGCGTGGACAACGACCCGCCCGCAGCCATGCGCTACACCGAGGCGCGGCTGGCGCGGATCGCGGAAGAGATGCTGGTTGACATCGAGAAAGAGACGGTGGACTTCTCGCTGAACTTCGACAGCTCGCTGAGCGAGCCGACGGTGCTGCCGGCGCGGCTGCCGAACCTGCTGGTGAACGGCACGTCCGGCATCGCGGTGGGCATGGCGACGAACATCCCGCCGCATAACCTGAGCGACGTGTGCGACGCCATCGCGCACCTGATCGAGCGCGAGGACGCGAGCATAGACGACCTGATCGCCATCATCAAAGGCCCGGACTTCCCCACGGGCGCGATCATCATGGGCACGGAAGGGATCAAGAACGCCTACCACACGGGGAACGGCAAGATCGTGGTGAAGGCGCGGGCCTCCGTGGAGGACATGGCGAAGTCCGGGCGGCAGATGATCGTGGTGACGGAGCTGCCGTACCAGACGAACAAGGCGGCGCTGATCGAGAAGATCGCGGAGCTGGTGAAGGACAAGCGGATAGACGGGATCAGCGAGATCCGGGACGAATCGGACCGGAAGGGGCTGCGGATCGTGATCGAGCTGCGGCGCGACGCGATCGGCGAATCGGTGCTGAACAACCTGTACAAGCTGACGGCGCTCAAGTCGTCATTCTTCGTCAACATGCTGGCGCTGGTGGACGGCCAGCCGCGGGTGCTGAACCTGCGGGAGATCCTGCAGCAGTACATCGCGTTCCGGCAGGAGGTCATCACCCGCCGCTCGCGCTTCGACCTGCAGAAGGCGCAGGAGCGGGCGCATATCCTGGAAGGGCTCATCATCGCGCAGGACAACCTAGACGCGGTGATCAAGACGATCCGCGAATCGGCGGATGCGGAGACGGCGCGGACGAACCTAATGACGCGCTTCGGCCTCAGCCCGCCGCAGGCGCAGGCGATCCTGGACATGCAGCTCCGCCGCCTGGCGGCGCTGGAGCGCCAGAAGATCTTGGACGAGCATGCGGAGCTGAAGAAGCAGATCGCCTATCTTGAAGATCTGCTCGCCCATCCCAAGAAAATCCTGGGCGTGGTGAAGGACGAGACGCTCACGCTGAAGGAAGCGTACGGCGAAAAGCGCGCCACGGAGATCTCCGGACAGGAAGACCGGGAGTTCACGGACGAGGACCTGATCCCGCACATGGACGTGGTGGTCTCCATCAGCAATCGCGGCTACGCCAAGCGGCTGACGGTGGACTCGTACCGCGTCCAGCGGCGCGGCGGCACGGGCGTGCGCGGCATGACGACGCGGGAGATGGATGTGGTGCAGCACCTGCTGATCGTGGACACGCACGACCACCTGCTGTTCTTCACGAACAAGGGGCGGGTCTTCCACTCGAAGGTCTACCGCATGCCCCAGGAGGCGACGCGGGCCGCGAAGGGCACGCCGCTCATCAACCTCATCCCCATCGCGCCCGAGGAGCTGGTGACGGCGGTGGTCTCCATCCGGGACTTCAACCGCGACCAGTACCTGATGATGATGACGAAACGCGGGCGGGTGAAGCGAACCCAGCTGAAGGAGTTCGCCTTTGTGATGGCGCGCACCTCCGGCATCATCGCGATCAAGCTGCGCCCCGGAGACGAGCTGGTCTCCAGCTGCATCGTGGAGAACCAGGACCACGTCATCGCCGTGACGAACAACGGGAAGGCGGTGCGGTTCCCTGTGGCGGACGTGCGGCCGCAGTTCCGAAACGCAGGCGGCGTGCGGGGCGTGAAGATAGACAAGGACCACGGCGTGCTGTACATGGCCAAGGTCCGCGAGAGCGCGTATATGCTGGTGGTGGGCCAGAAGGGCCTGGGCAAGCTCACCGAATTGAAGGACTACCCGTGGCACCATCGCGGGACGGGCGGCGTGCTGACGCTGCGCATCACGGACAAGACGGGCCCCGTGGCCGCCGCGTGCGTGGTGGACCTCGACGACGACCTGATGGTGACGACGAAGAAGGCGCAGATGCTGCGGACGACGCTCCGGCAGATCCGCATCACGGGGCGCGCGGCCCAGGGCGTCCGCATCATTGACCTGGACGAAGGCGATACCGTCGCCACCGTGGCCTACTTCAGCGGCAAGCAAGAAGAGGGCGAGCCGCTGCCGCCTTCGGCCCCCGGCCCGGCGGTGGAGGGGACGACGGCGGTGCAAGCCGCCCTTCCCGAGCCGACGGCGGAGGATGAGGGCGACGAAGACGAAGAAGGAGCTGAGGAAGAGGCAGCCGAGGAGAAGACGGAGGCGAAAGCGGCCGAGACGCCGAAGCGCGGTCGTGGGCGACCGAGAAAGGTTGCGGCCCCCGAAGCGCCAGTGGCAACACCGCCACAAGCTCAGGAGCAACCGAAACGCGGGCCTGGGCGGCCGAGGAAGGTCGTCACGCCCGAAGCGCCTGCGGCGGCAGTCACTCCGCCTGCGCAGGAGACGCCTACGCCAAAGAGGCGCGGCAGACCGCCCGGCTCCGGGAAGAAGCAGGTCGCACAACCACCTGCTGTCCAGGCGCAACCGAAGCGTCGCGGCAGACCGCCCGGCTCCGGGAAGAAGGCCGCCGAAGCCTCCACAGCGCCAGCGCAGCCGAAGCGCCGCGGCAGACCGCCCGGCTCGGGGAAGGCGAAGGCGGTTGAGGTTGCAGCGCCGCGAAAGCGCGGTCGCCCGCCGGGATCAGGCAAGGCGAAGGCAACAGCGCCGTCCGCGCCCAAGCGCCGCGGCAGGCCGCCGGGCTCGGGCAAGGGCAAGGCCGCGCCGAAGGCAGTGGCAAAGCCGACGGTGAAGGCGAAGCTGAAGGGAAAGGCCAAGCCGCCTGGAAGGCCGAAGGGGAAGGCGCGGGCGAAGGCGCTCACACGACCAAAGGCCAGAATCACGGCCAAGGCACGAGCAAAGCGACGCTGATCCGCAGTCTCATGAGATGTCAACGGCCCCTCCGTTAACGGAGGGGCCGTTTTTGTTAGCTCACTGTGCCGAAGCACGCAAATTCATTGCTTCATTCGGGAGACTATCTTCTGGATCGCTACCCGCACCGGCGGAAGGTCGTTCATCACTGTCTGCCATAAAATAGCGGAGTCAACACCGAAGTACTCGTGGGCCAAGATGTGTCGCATCCCACGCATCTTGCTCCAGGGCACTTCAGGGTGCTGACGTTCCAGCGCTACTGGAATGTGTCTGGCCGCCTCTCCGATGACCTCTAGGTTCCGCACAACGGCATCTATGGTCTTCGTGTCGCGCTTGAATTCCTCTAAGGAAAGACGTTCGCAGTAGCGTTGGATCCGCGAGATGGCGTCAAGGATGTCCTCTAGACGGAGCTTCGGATCCCTACGCCGCATGGATAGCTTCGCCGAGGATCTTGTCACGCATCTGCGGCTTGAGCGCGTCCGCCGTTACGAGGTCTACGGGCCGCCCCAGAAGATGCTCCAGCTCTGTTTTGAGGTCGAGAAAGGCGAAGAGGCCGATGGGTTGGCTGAACTCAACAAGGACGTCAACATCGCTGCCGGGCCGCATCCGGTCACGCGCCACAGAGCCGAATAGCGCAAGCCTTTTGACGTTATATTTTCGACGCAAGTACGGCAAGCGTCGCTGGAGCAGTTGTCCGATCCGAGCTGCTTCAGGTGGGCGTTGGGATGGGCCTTTGTTCATAGCAAGCCTATTTTAGCATCGGCAAGGGACCCCCAAGAGTCACATGCGGCTAGCAGTCCCGGCCAGCGCCTAAAAGATGCTGCGTCCATCCGAAAGGAAAGGCGCTCCGCCTTCGGGGGGAGGGGGGCATCGCGCGTGCTGAGCGCTCGGCGCGGCTACATCTGTGGGGGGACGACGGAAGTGAGCTTGCCCATGTACCAGACGACAGGCTTGCCTTCGTAGAGATCCATCTCGTCCACTTTGCCGAGGAAGATGGTGTGGTCGCCGCCAGGGTACTTCGCGTGGACCTGGCAGTCCAAATAGGCGAAGGAGCCCTCGAGAATCGGATAGCCCCGGCCGGACTTGCGGAACTTGAAGGGCGGCTGTCCCGATGTATCGTTCCTGGCGAAGTAGCGTAGTTCCGGCTCTTGGGATTCAGTCAGCAAGTTCATCACGAAGCGGTCGGACTTGCTCATGAGGGGAAAGCTGCGGACTTTGTGGTCCACGGAGACGACGACGAGGAAGGGCTCAAGGGAGAGGGAGAGGACGGCGTTGGCGGTAAGGCCGTGAACGGTATGTCCATCGGCCTCGTAGAAGGTGATGACGCTGACGCCGGTGGGAAAGCGCGACCAGGTCTTGCGGAAGAGGTCCTTGTTCGCTTCGGGACTCATCGTAGCCTCATTCTCTTGTGCAATGGCTGACGGCACATCATCATAGGGACGGGTATCTGAATTGACAAGGGAGCGATGATTAGGCGCAGATAATCGCCACCCCATGAGGTGCGAAGGATGCCTGAACTAGCGATCGTTCTGCCGGCGGGCTATGGCCAGCTGCGGGCCATCGGCGATGCGGCCAGGCGCGCGGAGGCGAAGGGCTTCTCCGCCGTCTACTCGCCGGAGGGGAACAGCGATAGTCTGGCGAACATGCTCACCGCCGCGCTTGCGACGAGCCGGGTGGGGCTCGGCACGGCGATCTCCAATATCTACCTCCGCCATCCCGTTCTAACCGCCGCAAGCGCCGCCCACGTGTGGGAAGTCTCCGGCGGACGGTTCACCCTAGGCTTGGGCACAAGCCACCGCCTGCTGAACGACGGGCGCGGCATCCAGATCGTGAAGCCGCTGGAGACGATGCGGAACTATGTGCGAGACGTGCGGCGGTTCCTGCCCCGGGACCATCCGGTGCCGATCCACATCAGCGCCTTGCGCAAGGGGATGTCGCGCCTGGCTGGAGAGGTGGCGGACGGTGTCATCTTCAACCTGGTGCCGGTGAGCAAGCTGCCGGAGGCCATCGCCGCCGTCCGCGAGGGAGAGGCGAGGCGCGCGGACAAGAAGCGGGTCAAGATCACGACGTTTCTGGGCGCGTGCGTGCATCAGGACGTGCACGCCGCCCGCGAGACGGCAAGGAAGATGCTTGCTTTTTACCTGCGGCTGGAGTACTACCGCAATGCGCTGACGGAGTACGGCTACGGCGACGTAGCGGCGGAGGCCGGGAGGCTCTTCGCCGCGGGCGATGAGAAGGGAATGACAAAGGCCGTCCCCGATTCGTTATTGGACGAGTTCATGCTCTACGGTCCCCGCGAGCGGTGCCTGGAGCACCTGCAGCGGTACTACGCCAAGGGCATCGAGCTGGCCATCATTTCCGCGCGGGATCCATCGGACAGTTTCACCAAGGGCTTTGAAGCGGCCGTGGAAGGGCTTGCGCCCGGGGCGCGCTAAGAAAGCCACGCCTATGGGAGCGCGCCGCACCACCAAGTCGAAGCGGGCCTTCGCGCGGCTCGACCGCTACATCGCGGGAGGCTCCACGCGGGGCGGCGTGCTCTCCGGCAGCTACCCGATCTTCCTTGACCACGGCGAGGGCTGTTCCGTCTATGACGCCGACGGCAATCGCTACATTGACTTCATCAACGCGAGCTTCGCGCTGCCCTTCGGCCACAATTTCGCGCCCGTCCGCAGAGCCATCGCCTCCCAGGTAACAAAGGGGACCTTTTTCACAGCCCACAATGAGACGGAGACGGAGCTGGCGCGCCTTCTCTGCGAGCGCGTCCCATCCATCGAGCGGCTGAAGTTCTGCAACTCCGGCACGGAGGCGACGATGTTCGCGGCCCGGGCCGCGCGCGCCCTGACGGGGCGCATGAAGCTCGCCAAGATGGCGGGCGGCTTCCACGGCACGAACGACGTGCTCTCCACGGGCCTGGGCCTGATGTCCGGCGGCATCCCGGACGACGGCGACTACAATCCGGTGAAGCAAGCGGCCATCGGCATACCGCCTGCGATCGCCGGGGATGTTGTACTGCTCTCTTTCAACAATCCGACCTATTGCGAGGCGGTCATCGAGCGGCACAAGAAGGAGCTTGCGGCGGTCTTTGTGGAGCCGGTGATGGGCGCGGCCGGGATGATCCCGCCCAGGGAGGGTTTCCTGCAGTTCCTGCGCGAGATCACGAAGCGCTACGGCATCTTCCTGATCTTCGACGAGATGATCAGCATGGGGATCGCGCGCGGCGGGGCGCAGGAGTACTACGGCGTGACGCCGGATATGACGTGCTGCGGCAAGATCATCGGCGGGGGGATGCCCATCGGCTGCCTGGGCGGCAGCGAAGCGGTGATGGCCGTCTTTGATAGGCGCAAGCGAACGCCGATCGTGAACCACGGGGGCACCTTCGCGGGGCATCCCCTTTCGATGGCGGCGGGGGCGGCCCAGCTGCGGGCGATGACACCGGCGGTCTACCGCCGTCTGCACCACCTGGGCGACCTGCTCCGCTCCCGGCTGCGGGCCATGATCGCTGAGGTGGAGGCGCCGATCCAAGTGACGGGCGTGGGACAGCTCTTCGCCTTCCATGTGGCGCGACACGAGGTCTACAACTACGAGACGGCGTGGAAGGGCGACGCCAAAAAGGCCCAGGAGATCATTGATTCGATGACCAAACGAGGCATCTTCCAGACGCGCACAACGCGGGGCGCGGTGAGCTACCCGATGACGGAGAGCCACATCGAGGCGTATGCGACGGCGATGCGAGAGGCCATCATCGAAAACGGCCTAGCGGGCGGCTAGCGATGTTCCTCCACCACGTCCAGTTCGAGGTTGTGCCGGAGAAGCTCGCGGCTTGGGAGAGCTACATCCCGGACTACCTGGCGGTTCAGGCGAAGCAGCCGGGCGGCGTCTCCTTCCGCATCCTGAAGGTCCTTGGGCATGGCTATCGCTATATCGCCCTGCGCGAGTGGCTGACGAAGGGCGATTCGGAACGGGCCAAGGCGAACCCGGAGGTCTTTGCGGCAGGCCGCCCCGCCCGAGAGGGGGGCTTCTACGCCGGGCCCGCCGTGTGGACGGACTATGCCGTGTTCGACATGGTCTGGGGCCCGCGGGGAAGCGGCGAGTTCGTGAAGCCGGGGCTCTACGTGCAGGAGGTGCGCGGCGGAGTGGCGCCGGAGAAGTACGCGGCGTGGCGCCCCTACCAGCGCAACTTCATGTCCGTGATGGCGCGCCAGCCCGGCGTGGTGGCGGAAGAGGCCTGCGCCCTCTCCACGGATAGGCACCGGTTCATCTTTCTGCGCACCTTTTCCAACCGGCAGGCAGCCGAGGTGACGCCAGAGGTCGCGCCCTCCGCGGAGGTGGACTTGGCCCGCAAGCCCGCGGCGGACCTGAAGCTCTATGAGGGAGGCCCGGGAACGCAGATCACGAACTGTTCGGTGTACGCTAGTGTATGGGGACGGGAAGGCCCGCAGGCTTACCAGCGCTTCATGGAGAGCCTGGAGGCAGTCTAGCCCGCCCTTACAGAGGAGCCTCCGGCATGACCACCAACAACCACCAAAGCGCCTTTGCGCAAGTGACATCGTTCTTTGACGAGGCGGCCGACCGCATCCGGCTCGATGACAACCTTCGCGGCATCCTGCGAAAGCCGTGGCGAGAGCTGACCGTAGCCGTCCCGGTGCGGCTGGACAACGGCACGGTGAAGACGTTCACCGGCTACCGGGTGCAGTACAGCGCGGCGCGCGGGCCGTACAAGGGCGGAGTGCGCTATCACCCCAACGCCGACCTGGACGAGGTGCGGGCCCTGGCCGCCTTGATGACCTGGAAGACGGCGGTGGTGGAGATCCCGTACGGCGGGGCGAAGGGCGGCGTGGAGGTGGATATCAAGACGCTGAGCCAGCCGGAGCTGAACCGGATGACGCGCCGCTACACCCAAAGCATTGACCATATCATCGGCGTGAACCGTGATATCCCCGCGCCGGACCTGGGGACGAACTCGCAGACGATGGCGTGGATGATGGACGCCTACGGCCAGCTGCACGGCTATACGCCGGGCATCGTGACCGGCAAGCCTGTGGAGCTTGGCGGCTCCTACGGCCGCGAGGCGGCGCCGGGCCGGGGGTGCGTCTACGTCCTGGAGCAGGCGATGCAGGACTTCAAGCTGCCGCTGAAGGGTGCGAAGGTGGTGGTGCAGGGCTTCGGGCAGGTGGGAGGCTGGGCCGCCAAGCTCCTGCCGGCGCTGGGAGCGAAGGTGATCGCCGTCAGCGATGTGCAGGGCGGCGTGCACAATCCTAAGGGGTTGGACGTAGATGCGCTCCTGAAGTTCTACGATTCCACCGGGAGCGTCATCGGCTTCAAGGAGACGGAACGCATGGGCAATGCGGAGCTTCTGGAGGTGCCCTGCGACGTGCTCGTCCCGGCGGCCATCGAGAACGTCATCACGGAGAAGAACGCCGGAAGGCTCAAGGCGAAGGTCCTTTTGGAGGCGGCGAACCACCCGACGACGCCCGAGGCGGACAAGATCATGAACGACCGGGGCATCAAGGTCATCCCGGACATCCTAGCGAACGCGGGAGGGGTCGTCGTCTCATACTTCGAATGGGCGCAGAACATCCAGCAGTTCCGGTGGGACGAGACACGGGTGAACGACGAGCTGCGACGCATCATGTCGCGGGCATACACCGCTGTGCACCAGCGCGCCGTGAAGGACAAGCTCACCCTGCGCCAAGCGGCCTTCGTCGTCGCCATCGAGCGCGTCGCCCAGGCCGATCGGCTGCGCGGCTTCGTGTAGACCAAGGCCGATCTTTTGACCAAGGCGGTAGACTGAGGGTGTCCACACCCGCATCACAAGGAGCATGCCATGCAGCGCTCGCAGGACGAGATGGCGAAGGCGAACGGCAAGATCATCGGCGCAGCGACCCAGGCCAACGTGCGCTACCTAAAGTCGCTCAAGGACAAGGACTGGGAGAGCCCCACAGGGTGTGAGGACTGGAATATCCGCCGCCTGGCGGAGCACCTGGCGGGAGGCTCGGCGAACTATAGCGCCAAGATTCAGGAGGTCATCAACAAGCGACCTTCGAATGTCGGCGACCTGAAGCTGGCGACGCTGGACAACAAAGCGCTGGTGGACCTGATGGAGTCCAACTGCATGGCGATGGATGCGGCCCTCCAGAAGACGACTCCCACCCAAGCGACAACGACGGTGCAGATGAGCTGGGGCTCCGTGCCGCTGGCGAACGTGGCCGGGACATGGGCCAACGAGAGCGTCCTGCACGGGTGGGACCTGCAGATCGGGCGTAACCCGAATGCCGCGATCCCTGCCGACTGGGCGAAGGCGATGATCCCACGGGCGGAGGCGATCATCGGCGGGCCGCTGGCCGACCCGGAGGCGGCCATGAAATCGGAGGGCGTCTACCTCCTACAAGTGAGCGACGGCGTGGGCCCGAAAACGATTACGGTGAAGGACGGCAAGCTCAGCCTCACCCACGGCGCGGCGGCCAAGCCGGATGTGACCATCGCGCTGACGGCGGACCAGTACCTGCGCCTGCTGTGGGGACGGATGCCTCTGGAGTCCGAGGCCAAGAAGGGCCTGCTTGGCGTGATTCTGCGGCAGGGGGCCAAGGTGAAGGTCACCGGCAAGGCCAAGATGGCCAAGAACCTGAACGATATCTTCCAGGGCATCTAGGCGGACGCCCCCGGCGGTTGCAAGCGTGTAAAATGGGGCGAAGCGACGCAGGAGGCGGCCTATGGAGATGATGAAGCCGAAGCGGGATGTGAAGGTCTATAGACTGGGAGAGGAGCGGGTCCTTCCCCTGGGGCCGCTCAATTTCCACATCAAGCACCTCTATCTCATCATCGAAGGCAAGCACGATTGGGGCCCCTCCATTGACGTGCATGCCGAGGTGGATGGCAAGGATACGGAGGTCGTCAGCTTCGATTGCCTGGCCAACGGCCCCCACTACCATGCGCCGGGCTCCGCGCGGCCGACGCCGCTAGATCCCAAGGGCGTGGGAGACGGCTTCGACTGGTCCATGGGGATGATCCGCGACCACATGCCGGAGATGCTCTCCATGGCCGGGTACATGAGCCTCGCTAAGACGATAGACCGCGAGATGTTCGCCAGCCGCTGGCGCGAGGTGAGGCAGGCCATCCTGGAGAGCGCGCCCCCGGCCTACGCCGTCCCAGCCAATGCCCACGCCTAGCATCTACGTCACCCGCCGCATCTTCCCAGAGGCCATCGCTCTTCTTCGATCAGTCGCCGAGGTGCGCCAGTGGGAGTCCGACCTCCCGCCGCCCTACGAACGCCTCCTGGCTGAGGCCAAGCAGTCCGACGCGCTCTTCACCCTGCTGACCGACCGCATTGACGCTCCCTTGCTGGCCGCCGCGCCGCAGTTGCGTGTGGTGAGCAACATGGCCGTGGGCTATAACAACGTTGACGTGGCGGCGGCGACGGCGCGGGGCATCTACATCGGCAATACGCCGGGGGTGCTGACGGAAACGACGGCTGAGTTCGCCTTCGCCCTGCTGCTGGCCTGGGCGCGCCGCGTCCCGGAGGCGCAGCGCTTCGCCCGGGAGGGCAGGTGGAAGACGTGGGAGCCGATGAGCCTGCTTGGCGTAGACCTGCACGGGGCGACGCTGGGCATTGTTGGCGTGGGGCGAATCGGCGAGGCGATGGCGCGAAGGGCGCGAGCCTTTCAGATGCGTATCCTCTACCAGAGCCGGACGCGGAAACCGGCGCTGGAGCGGGAGCTGGGGATCATCTATGCCGGCCTCGACACCCTGCTTGCAGAGAGCGACTTTGTCAGCCTGCATGTGCCGCTGAACGCGGAGACGAGGGGACTCATCGGCGCGAGGCAACTGGCGAAGATGAAGCCGACGGCGGCGCTCATCAACACGGCGCGCGGCGATGTAGTAGACCAGGCGGCGCTCATCAAGGCGCTCCAGGCCAAGAGCATCGCCGGGGCGGCGCTGGATGTGACGGATCCGGAGCCGTTGCCGGCAGGCAACCCGCTCTATCAGATGGAGAACGTGCTGCTGACGCCGCACATCGCCAGCGCGAGCCGGGGAACGCGGTTGAGGATGGCGATGATGGCGGCGCTGAATATCGTGGATGTGCTGGAGGGGCGCGCGCCGACGCACTGCGTGAATTCGGAGGCCACAGGCCGCCGGCCCTCGCGCGCGCCCGCGTAGGAAATACACACTTGTAGGGATGCTATGCCAAGAAAACCTATCATCGCAATCACGATGGGCGATGCCGCAGGCATCGGCCCTGAAGTCCTAGTCAAGGCGCTGGCGGAGCCGAAGGTGAACGAGCTGTGCAGGCCGCTGGTCGTCGGCAAGGCCTGGGTGGTGGAGCGCGACCTGAAGTTCACGCGCGCGCCGCTCAAAGTGCGCCGGGTGGACGCGCCGTCAGAGGCGGAGGCGGACGCGAACACGGTGGACGTGCTTGACGTGGGCGACCTGAAGTCGGAGGACGTGACGATGGGCAGGGTCTCCGCCGCGGCGGGGAAGGCCTCCGTCCAGATGATCGAGAAGGCGGCGCGGCTGGCGATGGAGCGGCGCATCTCCGCCATGACGACGTGCCCCATCAGCAAGGAGGCGCTACACCTGGCGGGCGTGCAGGAGATGGGGCACCAGGAGATCCTGGGGCGCATCGGCGGGTCGCGGGACGTGGCGACGATGCTGATGACGAGGGGCCTGCGGGTAGTCCACCTGAGCACCCATAAGCCCCTTGCCGAGGCAGTACGCCATGTGACCAAAGAGAACGTTCTGGCGCGCATCAAGCTGACGGCGGAGTCGTTCTCCCGGTGGGGGATGGACAGGGCGCGCATCGCGGTTGCGGCGATCAACCCCCACGGCGGCGAGGGCGGGCTCATCGGACGGGAGGAGATCGAGCAGATCGCGCCTGCGGTGGAGGCGGCGAAGGCGGCGGGTATAGACGCGCGGGGGCCCTTCCCGGCCGATTCGGTCTTCTACCGCGCGGCGGGCGGAGAGTTCGACGTGGTTCTGGCCATGTACCACGACCAGGGGCACATCGCGATCAAGACGCTGGACTTCGAGAGCAGCGTGACGGTGAACCTGGGCCTGCCGTTCATCAGAACGTCCGTTGACCACGGGACGGCTTATGACATCGCGGGGAAGGGCGTTGCCAAGCACCGGGGCCTGGTGAAGGCGATCGAGGCGGCGGTGCACCTGACGACGCGCCGCATCTCGGCGACGGCGACGTAGGGGCTATTCGAAGACGCCTTCGCCCCTGAGGGTCTCTAGCTCAGTCTTGGTGAGCCCCGCCACTTCGCCCAAAATGGCCTCTTGGTCCTGGCCGAACATCGGCCCGTAGCGATCGGGGCGCGCCGGAGTTTCCGATAGGATCCAGGGCGGGCGCACGGGGTGTGTGGCTCCCAGCTTTGGGTGCTCAACGTCCCAAAAGATGCCGCGGGCCTTGCTGTGGGGGTCGTGGAAGATCTCATCGGCGGGCAGGGAGGGCATGGCGGCGACGCCGGCCTGCTGGAGGGCGCGGGTAAGCTCCCAGGCGTCCTGATCGCGGGTCCACTGGGCCAGCAGGGCGTCCAGGGCGTCCTGGTTGACGGAGCGCAGATAGGCATCGGCGAAGCGCTCGTCCTTCGCCCAATCGGGCCGCTTCGCCACATCGCACAGGGCCTGCCACTCCTTGTCCGTCTGCACCGCGATGCTGATCCATCGGTCGTCGCCCGTGCAGGGGTAGCAGTTGTGGGGGGCCATGATGTCGTCGCGGTTGCCGCGGGTTCTCGCCAGGCGTTGGTTCATGAAGTAGTCCATGAAGATATCGCCGACGTTGCTGCTGATGATCTCGCGGGAGGCGATATCCACGTGCTGGCCGCGCCCGGTCTTGCGACGGTGGTAGAGGGCCGTCATCATGGCAAAGGTGATGCCGGTGCCGAGGCGCATATCGGAGGAGTCCCATATCTCGGTATCGGGCCCGCCCAGGTGGCCGGTGATGTGGGCCATGCCGCCCAGAGCGCCGAAGGTGGTGGCGTAGCCGCCCAGGTGGTTCTCCGGCCCCTTGGCGCCGCTGGTGGAGGCGGAAACCATGACGATATCCGGGCGCACCTTGCGCAGGGTCTCATAGCCGAGGCCGTTGCGGTCCATGACACCGGGGCGGTAGTTCTCCAAGACGGCATCGCTCTGGGAGATGAGCTTGAGGGCGAGGTCGCGGCCCTTGGGGTGGGTGATGTTGAGCCGGATATCGCGTTTGTTGATGCTCACATCGTTGAAGTTGGGGGAGGCGTTGATATCGGCAACGGGGGTGTAGAAGCCCCGGCGGGCGATATCCGGACTGCGGGAGGATTCAATCTTGATGACCTCGGCGCCGAGCATGGCCAGGTAGAGGGTGCAAAGGGGGCCCGCCGCCGCCCAGGAGAAGTCCACGACGCGGATGCCGTCGAACGGTCGTTTGTATTGGGGAGTCGGCATCAGATGACCCCGTTCGAGCGAAGGATGCCCAGCTCTTCGCCGGTGAGGCCGATGCGCCCCCCGAGGATTTCCTTGTTGTGCTCGCCGAGCTGGGGGGGCGGGTGGCGCAAACGCCAGGGCGTCTTGGCGAACTGATGCGCCGCCGTGGGAATCGTGACCTTCCCGGCGACGGGATGGGCGATCTCCTGGAAGTAGCGCCGGAATCTAATCTGGGGCGAATCGGCCACCTCTTTCGCGGTGGCGAATGGGCCGACGGGGACGCCAGCCTCGATGCACTTATCGAAGATCTGCTGCTTGGTGAACCGGCGGCTCCAATCGGCGACGATGGCGTCGAACTCCTTGCCGTTCCGCACGCGGTCTGGGCGCGTATCGAAGCGAGGGTCATGGGAGAGATCGGGGCGTTCCATGACCTTTTCCGAGAAGAGCCACCACTGTTTGTCTTCCGAGGGGCGCAGGGCCACATAGCCGTCGCTCGTGGGGTAGAGGCCGCCGAAGTAGTAGTTGCGGGTGGCGCGGCGGTAGACCTTGTCTTCCGTGAGGTAGGTGACGAACAGGACGCGGTTGAGGGCGATATTCGCCTCCTGGCGGGAGGCGTCCACATGCTGGCCCACGCCGTGGAGCTCGCGGGCCATGAGGGCCGCCATGGCGCCCACGGCCGCCGCGATGCCGCCATCGTAATCGCCGGCGTGGCCACCGATCTTCACCGGTGGGCCTTCCGGCTTCATGCGATTGGCGTAGCCGCCGGGGAGGACGTAGCCCTCGCTGCCGGCGTGGGTGATGTTCAGGTTGTGGGCCTTGTATTCGGCGTAGGGGCCGGTGTGGCCGAAGGGCGTCACGGAGGTGACGATAAGGCGGGGGTTGAGGCGGCGGAGGGAGGGGTAGTCTATGCCAAGCTCTTTGGCTTCATCGGCTGTGCGGTCGTGGATGAAGAGATCGGCCTCTTTAAGGAGCTCCAGAAGGATATCGCGACCGGCGGGATCGTTGAGATTGAGGGTGACGCTCTTCTTGTTGGTATTGAGGTAGATGAAGAGGCCGCTCTTTTCCGGGTGGGGGATATCGCCGGGGTAGGGGCCGCGGGCGCGCGAACTATCGCCGTGAAGAGGCTCCTCCACCTTGACGACTTCGGCGCCCATATCGGCCAGGAGCTTGGCGCAGTATGGGGCGGAGACGAAGGTGGCAAGCTCGACGATTTTCAGGCCGTCAAGGGCGGTTGGCTGAGGCGTGTTTGGCATGGGGAGAACTGTTCAGGAAATGCGGGCACAGTATAGCAAGGGAGCGAACCGGATGCAGGGGTGAATCAGCGCGCCGTACGGCGGGACGGCGTCATTCGGAGACAAGGCAGAACTCATTGCCGTCCGGGTCGGCACAGACGATGAAGTACGTCCCGCTTTTCGTATGAACGTGCCGCGCCAACCGTCCGCCAAGGGCCTCAACTTGCTTCAGCGCCCTTCCAGCATCGCCGACTTCTACGTCCAGGTGAAGGCGATTCTTGATGCGGCGCTTCTTTTCCGGGACCTCTTGGAGCACCAGGCTGATGCCTGAGCCGGGATAGAGCGCCGCGCGCCGGAACTGCGGCTCGTAGGAAGGCCCGAAGGTGAGCCCGGTCACTGCCGACCAGAAGGCCTGCCCGCGCTTGATGTCGCACACATCTATCACGATGGCCTCTACTCTGCCTATGGGCCGTTTGGCGACCATTGACGTTACTCCATCTCTCCCCAGGTGCGCCCCTGCTTCAAGTCAACCTTAAGCGGCACGTCCAGGTCCAGGGCGGTGGGCATGAGCTCCTGGGTCAGGGCCTTCATCTTGCCCAGCTCGTCCAGGGGCGTTTCGAAGATCAGCTCATCGTGGACCTGGAGGATCATTCGCGAGCGCATCCTCTCCTTGTCCATCCGCGCCTGGAGGCGGATCATGGCCACCTTGATGACATCGGCGGCGGTGCCCTGGATGGGATGGTTGACGGCCATGCGATCGCCGGCGGCGCGCACCTGGGCGTTGGCGGCGTTCACCTCCGGGATATAGCGGCGGCGTCCCAGGAGCGTCTGCACATAGCCCTTCTGCTTCACTTCCAGCTTGGTCGTGTCCAGGTATTCCTGGATCTTGGGGTACTTCTTAAAGTACTCGGCGATGATGGGGGCCGCCTCTTCGCGGGACATCTCGGCGCGGGTGGCAAGGCCGAACTCGCCCATGCCGTAGAGGAGGCCGAAGTTCACCACCTTGGCGAAGCGGCGCTGATCGGGCGTGACCTCCTTGAGGGGGACGTTGAAGACGCGGGAGGCGGTGGAGGCGTGGATATCCTCGCCGCGCTGGAATGCCTCCACAAGAGCCGGGTCTTTGCTAATGTGGGCGAGGACGCGCAGCTCGATTTGGGAGTAATCGGCGGAGAGGAGGGTCCAGCCCTTCGGCTCGCCGACCACAAAGGCGTCGCGGATGCGTTTGCCCGTCTCCGTGCGGACGGGGATGTTCTGCAGGTTCGGGTCGCTGGAGGAGAGACGGCCCGTTGCGGCGACGGTCTGGCTAAGTGTGGTGTGGACGCGGTGGGTCTTGGGGTGGACGAGCTGGGGCAGGGCATCCACGTAAGTGGATTTGAGCTTACTGACCTCCCGGTAGTCCAGGATGTGGCCGACGACCTTGTGGAGCGGCCGCAGGGACTCCAAGACCTGGGCGTCCGTGGAGTAGCCGGTCTTGGTGCGTTTGGACTTGGGCAGGTTGAGCTTTTCAAAGAGGAGCGCCGAAAGCTGTTGCGGCGAGCCGAGGTTGAACCGCTCCCCTGCGCTCTGATAGGCGGCCTGCTGGATCTCCTCCAGCTTCTGGGCGATCTCCTCGGACATCTTTTTCAGCATGGGCGAGTCAATGGAGATGCCCCAGCGCTCCAGCTTCGCGAGCACGGGGAGAAGGGGCATCTCCACATCAAAGAAGAGCTTGGTCAGCTCCTTTGCCGCGAGCTCTTTTTCGTAGACGGGCCAGAGGCGCGCCGCCATGTCCGCCTGGGCGCAGGCGAGGGCGCTCATGCGCTCGATATCGGTGTGGGCGGCGGTGACCTGCTTCGCGCCGGTGCCCAGGAGGTCGCTTGGCGCGGGGATCTCCTCGGCCAAGCGCTCGAAGGCCTGACCCTTGATGGTGAGGTTCTTTGCGCCGAGGAGGTAGGCGGCGATGGTCACATCCAGCGCGAGGCCGTGGAGAGCGAGGCCGTTGTTAGCCAGGACGATGACGGCGTACTTGCCATCGTGGGAGAGCTTTTCGACTTTCGGATTCTCCAGAACCCCCTTGAGCTTGGCGAGGACTTCGTCCACGGGGAGCTGGTTCGCCATGGCGTGTCCCACGGGCACATACCACCCCTTGCCGGGAGCGGCGCTGAAGGCCAGGCCCACAAGCTCCGCCCACATGGGCTGTTCGCTTGTCCCGATGATGTTGAGGCTGAATCGCTTGGCGGCCGCCAGCTCCTTGGCGAGTTTTTCGAGCGCGGCTGCCGTATCCACAACGGCGTAGGAACGGTCTTTCGCAGGGGCGGCAGGAGCGGCGGCGGACGCCTGGGCCTCTGCGCCGTTCGCACCGGGGAGCCGGGCCATGAGGCTGTTGAACTCCAGCTTCTGGAAGACCTCAACGGCCTTGGCGCGCTGGTAACGGTCGGCGCTCATGGCCTCTCTCTCGAAGGCAACAGGGGAATCGGTCTTGATGGTCACCAAGACCACGTTCTCCCTGACTCGCTTTTCGTGCTGCCGCACCAGCTCGCGGATGCGCGGCGGCTCCACTTTCTCGATGCTCCTATAGAGGCCGTCTATCGTCTTGAACTCTTGCAGGAGCTTGGCGGCCGTCTTTTCGCCGACGCCGGGGATGCCGGGGATGTGGTCGGAGTCGTCGCCTTTGAGGGACTTATAGTCAATCATCTGGTGAGGCTCCAGCCCATAGCGCTCGCGGACCTTCGCCTCATCGTAGATGGCGGTATCGCCCTTGCCGCTTTGGTAGCGGACGCGCACCTGGGGCGAGACGAGCTGGACGGTATCGGTATCGCCGGTGAGGATGACGGTGTCTATGCCCTGCCGTTCCGCCTGGCGCGCCAGGGTGCCGACGATGTCATCGGCCTCGTAGCCGTCCTTCTCCAGGATGGGGAGGCCGATGGCCTCCAGCACTTCGCGGACGCGGGCGAACTGGGAGGTCAGCTCATCAGGCGCGGGCGGGCGGCCAGCCTTGTAATCGGCATAGAGCTTGTCGCGGAAAGTGGGGGCGCGCGTATCGAAGGCGATGGCCCAGTAGGCGGGCTTCACATCTGCCCAAGCCTTGAGGAGCATATTGACGAAGCCGAAGACGGCGCCGATGGGCTCTCCGGTAGAGCGAAGGTTGAAGGCGGCCTGCGGCGCGAGGGCGAAATAGGCGCGGTAGACCATGGAATGGCCGTCTATGGCCATGAGGACAGGCCGCGCCAAGGCGTCAGAGGGTGGCTTTTCGGGCATGGGTCACCTGCGGGTGGGCGTCATGAGACGCGGGCATTATACACCCAGAGAGGGTCAGCCAAACCGGGAAAACGCGGATTACCGGCGCTTGGCGCGGGCCTTGGAGCGCTTGGGCTTCGCGGCCCGGGCCTTCACGATCGTCCGCTTCGCCTTCTTGGCAGGCTTCGCCTTGACGATCTTGCGCTTGGCCTTTTTGGCCGCCGGGGCTTTGGCCGGAGCGGCGGACGCGACCTTGTGCTCGCTGACGAACTTGAAGGTCTTGACCTGGATCGCTTCGATGTGGGGCCAGACGTTCATCTGGGGAGACTTGGTCCGCATGTGGGCGAAGGCGGCCTCCGGGTCGTCCCAGTCCGTCTCGTAGATAGCCAGGTAGCGCGCCTCGCCCGGGTCAAGGACGGGCTTGGTGTTCACGAAGCGCTTCGCGGCATAGTAGGAGCCGGTGCCGCAGACTTCGCCCAAGTGGATATCGTTGTACCACTTGTTGAAGTCCTCTTCCCGGTCCGTGGCCTTGTTGTTCACCAGCACCATCAGCACGCCGGTCGGTCGCTTGTCAGCCATGGCAGCCTCCCTTATTTCTTCTTTTTCGCCGTTTTGCCTGTCTTCTTATTCGTCTTCTTGTCTACCTTCACCGGTCGCTTCGCACCCTTCCCCTTGGCCTTCTTTTTCGGCTTCGGCGCCGGGGCCTCCAGCCGGCCTGTTATGGGTATCCAGTTCTTCACATAGAGCGTGTCCAGGCCGGGCCACATATTGAAGGTGGGTGTCAGCTCCATGAGCTTCTTGAACGCCTCCTTCGGCTCCGGCCAATCGGTCTCGTAGACGGCCAGGTAGCGCGGCTCGCCGGGCTTCTGGTTCGGGTTGGTATAGCGCACCGCCGAATAGAAGGTTCCTGTGGCAAAGACCTCCGGCAGGTGGGTCTTGTTGTACCACTGGTTGAAGGCTTCCTCAGAATCGGGCGTGGTGTTGCTGACGTGCACCACCATGAAACCGGTCGGCTTGCGAGCCATAACGCTCCTTTAACTTGATCCGCTTATAGGTCTGAACGTGCATGATATCGAGAGTGTCGCTTGTGTATGTGGTGCCTTGGGCGCGGCGCGCGTTCATGCCGGCTCGCATGCGGGCGAAGGTGCGCTCCGGGTCGCGGCCGGACATATCGTACACCGCCAGGTAGCCGGGGTCGCCGGGCTGGGGCGAGGTGTTCTTATAGCGCCGGACCGTGTGCAGGCCGGGGGCGTTTGTCTCCAGAACGTGGGGGATGTGGACGCCATCATACCAGCGGTTGAACTCCTCTTCGCGCACCGGGTCTTTGCAGCGGGTCAGCACCAGAAGGAGGCCGGTAACCGGCGGGCGGGCCTGCCCTTTTGACGAAGGTCTTTTCCCGGCATGTTTTGCCTTCATCGCTTCTTCGTCCTCGCTTGCGCATTGAGACCTGGGTTGACCGCGCTGTTCACCGGCAGGCCGAAGAGCCGCCGGGCGTTGCGGCTCAAGATATTCGCTTTATCGCGCTCGGGCAATGTTGAGTTGAGGATCGCCTCAAGCATCGGCGGGCGTCTGGGCGAGCGGTTGAAGGGGTAGCTGGAGCCGCTGCTGAAGGCGAAACGCTCGGAGCCGAACTTCCGGATGAAGCGCTCGACTGCGCCCCAGGGAGCGCGGTTGCCCAGGTCCCAGATGATGTTGGGCGTGTGCTGGGCGATGTGCAGGACTTCGTGGGCCTGCTCGTAGGCGTCAAAGCCGTCCATCGCCAGGAAGAGCATCTCCGAGAACTCATAGGCGAGCTTCTGCAATCGCCAGGGGGCCTCCATCTTGGACTCCGGGTTCGTGTGGACGATGGGCGCCATCTTTAGCTGGGCCATGCGCTTGAGGACGGGGCGCATCCACCGGTTGTCTATGTAGACGCCCTGGAGGCGGCTGTGCCAGCTAAAGCCGTTGAGCTTGAGCTCGGCGTGGCAGCGCTCAAGCTCCTCCAGACTGCGCTCGCGGTGGGTGGGCTCCAGGATGCCCAGGGCCATGGGGTAGTGCAGCGGATCCAGGGCTCGGTAGCGGGCGATGGCGTCGTTTATCCGCATCGTGTCGCGGATGCCGTCGGCGCGCATGTAGCTGTGGGCAGGCTGGATGACAGCCCAAGAGACGCCGGAGGCATCCAGGGCGGGCGATCGCCACTTGATGTCTTCTTCCGGGGTGAGGAGCCTGCCGTGGCCTTCGTAATCGCCTAGGGCGTCGCTCAGTTCGCCGTAGTGGTGGTGGACGTCTATGACTTCAAGGCGCGCCATAAGGTGACCCCGTGGAAAGTGGCGCACAGTATATCAGGGCATATCAAAAGAGAATGGAAGCCTGCCAACCGGCAATATTGAATTAGGTTCAAAACTTCTTCACAAGCATAGCGTCCATAGGCTAACTGGGTGGTGAGGCATTCCGGCACGGAGAGGCAGGTCATGCCTGCGCTCTTTTACCGCCCTTTTTGTGGGGAGGCGAATTGACGACACGCAGCAGCAGCGTCACCTCGTTCGAACAGCGTGTTGGGCAAGTGCTCGTGGAAGGCGGGTTCATGAAGGCTGACCAGTTGCAGAAGGCGAAGCAACTGGCGGAGGAGAAGAAGACCGGCCTTCTGGACACGCTGGTTGCCCAGCGCATGGTCTCCCGTGAGACGCTGGTCACCGTCCTGAGCTTCCAGCTGCGCATCCCCATCGTTGACCTGAAGCATGTTGAGGTGGACCCGGAGGCGCTGGCCCTTATCCCAGAGGACTTCTCCCGGAAGAACCAGATCCTGCCGGTGGGTTTTGACACAGACGGTTCGCTGCGCGTCGCGACGATGATGCCGAACGACTTCGCCCTTTCGACGCAGCTTTCGTCCATGACAGGCCGCCAGATCAAGTTCGCCCTTGCGCCTGGCGGCGGCCTGAAAGAGCTGATTGACCGCACCTATGCCGTGAAGTCCGGCGGGCTGACGGCCCCCGTGCCTGCGCCGCCGGGCGGGGTAGCGCCTGCGCCGGCCGCCGGGCGAGCCATCGCCACCGTCACGGAGACGGGTGCGGTGGTGGGCGGGGAGCTGAGCGCGCTCTCCGCCATTCAAGCGGTGGAGACGGTGGCGCTGCAGGCGGTGAAGCGCCGCGCCTCGGACATCCACCTGGTGCCGACCTCCGATTCGTCCAAGGTCCTCTTCCGCATAGACGGCCAACTGCAGAACGTGGCGGTACTGCCGCTGACGCTCCATGAAAGCATGGTCTCCAGGATCAAGGTCCTGGCGAACATGGACATCTCGGAGCGGCGGCGCTCCCAAGACGGGAGCTTCAGCCTGAAGTTCGGAGAGAAGACGGTGGACTTCCGCGTGGCCACCGTGGGCATGGCCTGGGGCGAGATGCTGGTAGTGCGCATCCTGGACCGCTCCGGCGGCCTCGTGACGCTGGAGGACATCGGCCTGGACTCCAACTCGCTCCATACCTGGCGCCAGTTGATGACGCTTCCCTACGGGATGCTCCTGGTCTCCGGCCCGACCGGATCCGGCAAGACGACGACGCTCTACGCCTCCATCGCAGAGCTGGTGAGCAGCCGGGGCAACATCATGTCCATTGAAGACCCTGTGGAATACCGGATGGAGACGATCAACCAGATCGAAGTGAACCGGCAGGCGGGGATCACCTTCGCCACCGGCCTGCGCTCTATCATGCGCATGGACCCCAACGTCATCCTCGCCGGCGAGATCCGCGATAAGGAGACGGCCCACACGGCGGTGGACGCCTCCCTCACGGGCCACTTGGTACTCGCCTCCATCCACAGCAATGACGCCGCCTCATCCATCGTGCGCCTGCTGGACCTGGGCACAGAGCCCTAACTGGTGGCGACGGCTGTGGTGGGCGCGCTGGCCCAGCGCCTTGTGCGCAAGGTCTGCCCCCACTGCGGCGTGCCCAGCGACCTCACGGCCACAGAGGCCATGGCCTACGAGCAGGAGATGCAGGAGCCTGCGCCGCAGCTGCCGCTGGGCCAGGGCTGCAACTTCTGCGGCAACACCGGCTTCCTTGGGCGCACGGGCGTCTTTGAAGTTCTCACCGTTTCAGAGCCGATCCGCAAGCTGGTGGCCGCCAACGCCAGCGGCCAGCAGATCCGCGCTCAAGCGCTGGCGCAGGGGATGGTTCCGCTGCGGCGCGCCGGCATGCTCAAGGCGAAGGCGGGCGTCACCAACGTGGGCGAGGTCCTGCGGAAGGCCTTCTTCATCGATTAGCGGCCACCTAAGTCTATGGCGACCATTGACTACATCGCATATACATGACGGGCAAGCGGGTGCGCGGGCGGCTGGATGCCGAGAGCGTGGATGCCGCGTACGAGACGTTGCGGCGCGAGGCCCTTGTCCCCTATAAGCTCGCCCCGGTCAGAGAGCGGCGCACCTCCTACGTCAACCTGGCGCCGGCGCTCTTCAAGCCCACCACCCAGAACCTTGTGGACTTTCCCACACAGCTCTCCGCGCTCTTGGGCTCCGGCGTGCCGCTACGTCGCGCCCTGGAGACGCTGAAGAACGAATCGCCGAGCCCCGGTCTCAAGTACGCCCTTGCCACCGTGATCCGGGACATCGAAGGCGGCCAGCGCTTCTCTGAGGCGATGGAAAAGCACACCACGGTCTTCTCCGCTTCCTACATGCGCCTTATCAAGGTCGGCGAGGCCACGGGCGGCCTGCCGCTTTCGCTCCAGCGCATCGGGGCCGGCCTGCGGCAGCAGAAGGGCGTCCAGGATAAGGTGCGCGGCGCCTTAAGCTACCCCATCATCAGCCTGCTCATGGCCCTTGTGGCGGGCGGCATCCTCATCGTCTACTCCCTGCCCCAACTGATCGAGTTGCTCGATGAATTCGATTCAAACCTCCCCCTTGCGACACGGATGCTCAAGAATCTCACCGAGTTTCTGAACCAGTGGTTCACCACCATCGCGATCGCGGCCGCAAGCATCGCCGCCCTCGGCTGGGTCTACGGCAAGACCGAGCGCGGCGCCTACCTGCGCGACCGCCTCCTGCTACGCGCGCCTGTTCTGGGAGGCGTCATCCTGCGGAGCAATATGTTCTCCCTTACCTCTGACCTGCCCCCAGACTTTGTACCACTCGCTATATTAGTCCGGCGGAACTGCTGAACGCCAGTCGTGGCAACATCGCCTCAGGCGCTGGCGGGCGGTAGCCGAGGGCGCTGTGGGGCCGGACCTCGTTGTAGATTCGCCTCCACTGTCCGAGGAGCACCTC
>Ga0194132_10002954_pt1 | contig 30950 bp, 24 predicted proteins | sample TA2KigOf80mmetaG_FD_148612 | JGI IMG/M metagenome (GOLD analysis project Ga0194132, IMG submission 148612) | Freshwater microbial communities from Lake Tanganyika, Tanzania - TA2015054 Kigoma Offshore 80m | ecosystem: Environmental > Aquatic > Freshwater > Lake | place: Tanzania: Lake...
GTCATTTGTTTCATGTCTTGCCTCGTGGCTCGCGAATACGTCCTCCCAATCAGAACGTACCACTGGGATTCGCGTTTACAGAGCAATCGGGGACTTATTCAGCGCTTCCCTATCAAATCAGCGAAAATCGGCCCGGTTAGAGGCACCAACATGATCAAAGTCTATCAACCCCATATCAAAGCGCCCCAAGAACGCAGCCGCGAGTCGCTGTGGTTCGCTTTTTACGAAGGCCGTATTTTAGTGCGCGTCTCGGAAGGCACACCGACTCTACCCAACTGCAAACACCCGCTGGAATACGGTTTGGAAATCGCGCAAGAACATTATCTGGGCACCTACGGCGGCGAGCATTGTTATTGCGCGGAACTCGCGCCGCAGCAATCCGCGCACACAGTACCCGATGGCCACCAGTTGCTCGGCTTGCGCGATCTGCTGGGTCACGTCGACGACACGCTCGCCGGCATTTCCGGGCGCGCGTTTCAAATACTCGAATGGAACCGCAACCATCGTTACTGCGGCCGCTGCGGCGGCGAAACCGTGCCGCGCGCGGACGAACGCGCGCGCACTTGTCCCGCTTGCAAGCGCACCAGCTACCCGCCGGTAGCGCCGGTGATCATGATTTTGATCACCCACGGCCGCAAAATGCTGCTCGCGCGCAAAGTCGGTTGGGGCAACACGCGCTACTCGGCGCTCGCCGGTTTTGTCGAACCGGGCGAAACACTGGAATCGACGGTGATCCGCGAAACGCGCGAGGAAGTTGGCGTCGAAATCAAAAACATCCAGTATTTCGGCAGCCAGCCGTGGCCCTTCCCCAACAACCTGATGATCGCCTTCACCGCCGAATACGCCGGCGGCGAGATACGCCCCGATGGTGTGGAAATCGAACACGCCGCGTTTTTTGATGCCGATGAACTGCCCAATTTGCCGGCGGGCATCAGCATTTCGCGGCGTATGATCAACACGGTGAGCGCGCAATTGCGCAAACTGCCCAAAACCTCATGAACGCTCTCCAACAAACTAAACAGCTCGGCCAAAGCATTTGGCTCGACAATTTATCGCGCACGCTGATTCAAGAAGGCGGGCTGGAAAAACTGATACACGACGACGGCGTGAGCGGCGTCACCTCCAACCCCGCGATTTTTTTCAACGCGATCAGCAAGAGCCCCTACTACAAGGACGACGTCGCGCGCTTGAAAGCGGCTAAGACGCCGGCGGAGCCCTTGTACGAAACGCTGGTGATCCCCGACATCCAGGCCGCCTGCGACTTGATGCGCCCCGAGTACGAACGCACCCACGGGCGCGACGGCTACGTAAGCCTCGAAGTGTCGCCCGCGCTGGCGCACGACACCGCGGGTACGGTAGCGGCGGGTTTACGCTTAAAAGCCGCGGTACAACGCAAAAACCTGCTGATCAAAGTGCCGGCGACGGCGGCGGGTTTGCAAGCGATCGAAGAACTCATCGCACAAGGCTGCTCGGTCAACGTCACGCTGATGTTTTCGCTCGCGCATGTAAACAGCGTGGCGCAAGCGTATATCCGCGGACTGCAGCGGCTTATCGATCAAGGCGGCGATCCCGGGCCGGTGAAATCGGTGGCGAGTTTATTTTTGTCGCGCGTGGATACGCTGGTCGATAAACAACTGGAGGGTCAAGCGGGCACCGCACTGGCGCTGCGCGGCAAGGCGGGCGTAGCGCTCGCCAAACTCGCTTATCGCGAATACCAAACAACCTTCGCCTCGCCCGCGTTTAAAACGCTGGCCGCGCGCGGCGCGCAACCGCAATTCATGTTGTGGGCGAGCACCGGCACCAAGAACCCCGAGTACAGTGACGTGCTCTACGTCGAATCGCTGATCGGCGCGGACACCATCAACACCGTGCCCGACGCCACGCTCGCCGCGTTTCGCGATCACGGCAAAGCCGCGGCAACCCTGGAACTCGGCGCAGCCGAGGCGCAAGCGCATTTCGAGGCGCTCGCCAAAAGCGGCATCGACATGCATCAAGTCGGTGAAACGCTACAGGTGGAAGGGGTAAAACTTTTCGAACAGGCGTTCGATCAGTTGCTAGCGCTACTCGCTTAGCATTTAACGTGCAAAACGTAAGTATTTGATTTTATCGAATATTTTTCCAGAGGCATTTTCCACCACTGGCTTTGTCGATATCCGCCAGTTGCGCCTCATGTGCGGCGATTTCTTCGTCGCTCGCGCGTAACACGATGATGTCGAATTTTTCGCGCGCGGCCTCTTCCGCCTGCGCCACGGCCGCAGGCTCGGCATCAATCAACAAACTGTCCTGCCCGCGCGTCATCGCCAGATAAACCTCGGCCAGCAATTGCGCGTCGAGCAGCGCGCCGTGCAACGTACGGCCGGTGTTGTCGATTTGGTAGCGCTCACACAGCGCATCGAGGCTGTTGCGCTTGCCCGGATGCAGTTCGCGCGCCTGCTTCAAGCTGTCGATCACAGCAGCGCATACCGTGGTCACCGGCTGCAAATCTAACAGCCGCAACTCGTGATTCAAAAACGCGATATCGAACGCAGCGTTGTGAATCACCAGCTCCGCGCCCTTCACGTAATCCAAAAACTCTCGCGCGATTTCGCGAAACTTGGGCTTATCCTGCAAAAACTCGGTGGTGATGCCGTGCACTTGCAGCGCGCCCTCGTCGCTGTCGCGCTCCGGATTCACGTAGCGGTGAAACTGCTTGCCGGTGGGCTGGCGGTTGACGATTTCAACGCCGCCGATTTCGATGATGCGATGGCCCAGCGCGGGGTCAAGCCCCGTGGTTTCGGTGTCGAGAATGATTTGTCTGACTTCAGGCATGTTGTATCTGCACCTGCGCCACGCCGCGATTCGCCAATTCATCCGCGCGCTCGTTGCCATTATGCCCCGCATGCCCCTTCACCCAAATCCACTCGACGTCGTGTTGCTGCGCCAGTGCGTCAAGCTCGCGCCACAGATCTTCGTTTTTCACCGGCTTTTTGTCCGCGGTACGCCAGCCGCGCTTTTTCCAACCGTGAATCCACTCGCTGATGCCCTGTTGCACGTATTTGGAATCGGTGTGCAACTGCACTTTGCAGTGGCGTTTTAACGCCTGCAGGGCGCGGATCACCGCAGTGAGCTCCATACGGTTGTTGGTGGTGTGCGCTTCACCGCCGAAAAGTTCTTTTTCGCTGCCGTTCGCTTCCAGCAGCGCGCCCCAGCCGCCCGCGCCGGGATTACCCTTGCACGCGCCGTCGGTGTAAATACGCACCACCCCGGTCATTGCGAATCCCGCGCCGGGTGATGGCTATGCGAACTGTGCACCAGACGCAAACCGCGCGCGGCGAGTTGATCCTTGCGCGGCATCGCCACCAATTGCTCCTGGCGGGCCTTCGGTTGCGCCCACTGCGGTGTGATGATGCGCATGCCGCGCACGCGCTTGATGGCGTGCAAGAACGTCACCGCGCCGCTAAACGGCCACCAGCGGTCGCCCGCCGCGTCCATGAACTTAAAGCGGTCGAGCCATTTTTGGCTAACGCAGGGCGGCGCGTAACAGCCCATGGCACCACCCGCCATTTCAAAACCGAGCAACGCCAGCCAATCCTTCAGCCGCAGAATGTGGATAAACCGCCCGCGCCACGGATACGTCCTGCTTTTACCGAACGAATGGCGCATGCCCCACAAGCTCATCGGGTTAAAACACGCCACCACCACGTGCCCGTCGGGCACCAGCACGCGCTCGACTTCGCGCAGGATCTGATGCGGGTTTTCGGCGAATTCGAGAACGTGCGGCAGCAGCACCAAGTCGATGCTGGAACTCACCACGGGCAATTCCGCGGCGGCGGCGCGCAAATCCGCGCCCGCGGCCGGTGCCACGCGTGCGCGCAGCGGCATGCGGTTGGCGGCGAGCAAATCAATCTGAGACAGGCCGATTTGCAGCGCGTTGTAACCGAAAATATCGCTCACGGTTTTGTCGATGTACGCGCGTTCACGCGCGAGCAGATACTGGCCCAGCGGCGTGGCCAGCCATTCGGCCACTTCCGTTGAAGCATTCGACCCGGCAATCGAGCGCGTTTCAGTTGACATGCGAGCAGTTTAAATCAAAATAGCGACTGCGCTAACTCTCATTCGCAATCGTTTGCAGGAGGCACCTGATGGCCCTACCCCCAAACTTTGACGTCGCGCCGGTGCGCGCGTTCACCGACAACTATATCTGGACCCTGCGCGATAAAACCCACGCCATCGCCGTCGATCCGGGTGACGCCAAGCCGGTGCAAGACTATCTCGCCGCGGAGCAACTCGAACTCGCGGCGATTATCATCACCCATCACCACAACGATCACATCGGCGGCGTCAAGCAACTCATCGCCCAGCGCAACATCCCCGTCTACGGCCCGCACGATCCGCGCGTGCCCGACGCCACCCAGCGCCTGAAAGAGGGCGAAACCATCACGCTGCCGCATTTCAACATCACCCTCAGCGTGCTAGAAGTGCCCGGCCACACCAGCAGCCACATCGCCTATCACGGCGAGGGCATGCTGTTTTGCGGCGACACCCTGTTTGCCGCGGGCTGCGGGCGCCTGTTCGAAGGCACGCCGGCGCAGATGCACGAGTCGCTCGGTAAATTCATGCGTCTGCCCGACACCACGCGCGTTTACTGCACCCATGAATACACCTTGTCGAACATCAAATTCGCGCGCGCGGCCGAGCCCGACAACGCCGAGTTGCAAAAATGGGAAGCGCGCGCCAAGGCGCTGCGCGAAGTCGATACCCCCACCGTGCCCACCACCATCGCGCTGGAACGCGCCACCAACCCCTTCGTGCGTTGCTCGGCGGCGGGCGTCATCGCCAGTGCAAGTCAGCGCGCCGGCAAGTCGCTGACCGACCCTGTCAGCGTACTGGCCGAAATTCGTGAGTGGAAAAACAAATTCTGAGTGTGACGCCACCGTGACTTGATTTGCGTGAGCGCCTTAAGTATTTATCGTAAGCATTTGTTTTTATATAATTTTTTTGCTTGACGCCGAAAGCGGTAGCGGCTACCATTCGGCCACCAATAAACAGGGGGAAACGTCCAATGATTCGACGTTCGCGTACTGCGGCCCAGAGCTTGATCGTCTTCGCCGCGGCCATCTCCGCGGGCTGCGCCCAGATGTCCGGCACCTACACCGCCGGTGACCCACTGCCCAACAGCAACTGGCCTACACCATCGGTTAACAACACGCCGGCGCCGACACCACCGGAGCCCACGCACTTACCTCAGGTTGTGAAAGTCCCGCCGCTGCCCACCCCGACTCAGCTCGGCGACGCAGCGTCAGCGTCCAAGCACGCCAAACCAACGGTGCGCCGAGCCGCACAGGCCACAACGACAGCCAAACCACAGATCGGGAGCAGCCAAGCGGCGGACGCGGCTGAACCACGCGACATTTGGCAACGTGTTCGCAACGGCTTTCAGATGGCGCACTTTGAAAACTCGCTGGTGAGCGACTGGGAAAATTACTACGCAAGCCGCGGCGAATATTTTGGGCGCATGGTCAACAACGCAAGCCACTTCCTGTTTCATATCGTTACCCAAGTCGAGCGGCGCAACATGCCGCTGGAAATCGCGCTGTTGCCGATGATCGAATCGGCGTTTAATCCTGTGGCCTATTCGCACGCACACGCCTCGGGCATCTGGCAGTTCATCCCGTCCACCGGACGTAACTACGGCTTAAGGCAAAGCTGGTGGTACGACGGTCGTCGTGATGTAATTGCCGCCACCGACGCCGCGCTGGAATACTTGCAAACGCTCCACGGCATGTTCAACGATTGGGAACTCGCGCTCGCCGCCTACAACTGGGGCGAAGGCGCGGTGCAGCGTGCCATCGATCGCAACCGGGCGCGCGGCTTACCCACGGATTATCAAAGCCTCTACCCCGGCATGCCGGCCGAGACCCGCAACTACGTGCCCAAGCTGATCGCGGTGAAAAACATCATCGCCAATCCGGCGCGCTTCGGGCTCACCCTCGCACCGGTGCCCAACGAACCGTACTTCGAAGTGGTCGCCTTGCAGCGCCATATCGATGTTGCGCGCGCGGCGCAGTTCGCCAATATGTCTTTGGAGGAATTCCGCTTCTTGAATCCCGCGCATAACAAGCGTGTCATCAACAGCAATGTCGCGCAAACCGTGGTGCTGCCTAAAAACAGGGTTACGCAATTTAACGCCAATATGCACCAGCACGAGAACCAGCCTTTGGCTTCCAAGCGAACCCACACGGTGCGCGCCGGCGAGCGGCCTGAAACCATAGCCGCGCAATACGGCATCAGCGTGGAAGAGTTGAACCGGCTCAACAACTTCGGCGGCCGCCGCCAAATCGCCACCGGGCAAACGATACTCGTGCCCAATAGCGAACTGCAGCCGGTACTGGACGATAACCCGGCATTCGCACCAGTTGCCGCTTCAGCCGCGGCCACGCGCACGGTCATGCAACGCGTGGTCGTCACGCGTGGCGGGGCAGCGCCGGCCCGCGCCACGGCAAACGCGAAAGCGCGTCCAGGGCCCGTACCGCTACACACCGCGGTCAGGCGAGGGGGTGCAACGGCACAAGCAACCAACCCCGCGGCGCGGCCCGCCGCCAAGCCTGCCGCACGCCCCGCCGCCAAGCCGCGCGCGCAAAGCATCGCCTTTCAAGCGCCGGCACCGGCCAAGGCAAAACGTTAGTCGACACCGTCCTCACCGCAAAAAAGGGCGCCGCTGGCGCCCTTTTTTTAGCCGGCCATGCACGCGTCGTTTACGCCGCGCCCGCCCGCACCAGCATGCGCGTGTAATCCGATTGGCTGCGCGTCATGACCTCTTCCAGCGAGCCGCGTTCGACAATCGCGCTATCCTTCATCACCAGCACCCGGTGTGCCATCGCGCGCATCACGTCGATGTCGTGGGTCACCAGAATGTAGCTCAAGTGATACTTGCGTTGCAGTTCACCCAACAACGCCAGCACTTGCTTTTGAATCGTCACATCCAGCGCGCTGGTAGGCTCATCCAGCACCACCACCTCCGGCTTGACGATCAGCGCGCGCGCAATCGCGATGCGCTGGCGCTGCCCGCCGGAGAACTCATGCGGATAACGTGACAGCAGCGGCGCCACCTCGCCACTTTCACGCAAACCCACGTCGGTAAGCGCCGCCATTACGCGTTCGCGGCGCTCGTTTTCACCAAGCCGCGGCTCGTGAATTTCCAGTCCTTCGCCGATGATTTGCTCAACCGTCAAGCGCGGCGACAACGACGACAGCGGGTCTTGAAACACCACTTGTATCTTGCGCCGCAACGCGCGCGCCCCGTTACCCTTGCCGTTGCCCCTATCAAGCCACGGCGCACCGCCGATGCGAATATCGCCTCGCGCCTTGACCAAATTCAGCACCGCCAGCGCCAGCGTGGTTTTACCCGAGCCCGATTCGCCGATCACGCCCAGGGTTTCACCCGGCGCGAGATCGAAATCGACATCGCGCACCGCCGTGAACACCCCTTTCTTGAACCAGCCGCCAAATCCCGGCAGACGCTTGGGGTAATCCACCTGCACGTGTTTGGCCGACACCACCGCGCCTTCGCCCGGCGCGGTGACGTTGCGTTCGGGACGGCTATTCAATAACTTTTGCGTATACGCATGTTGCGGGCGCTGCGTGACCTCGGCAGTTTTACCCTGCTCGACGATCGCACCTTTTTCCATTACCGCCACGCGATCGGAAAAACGTTTCACCAGATTCAAGTCGTGCGTGATCAAGAGCAACGCCAGCCCCGATTCACTTCTAATTTTCTCAATTAAATCAAGCACTTGAATTCGTATCGCGACGTCGAGCGCGGTAGTGGGCTCGTCCGCGATCAACATGCGCGGATTGCACGCCAGCGCCATCGCGATCATCGCGCGCTGGCGCTGCCCGCCGGAGAGCTGATGCGGATAACTGCGCGCGCGCAACTCCGGCTCCGGGATGCCCACGCGCGCCAGCGCCGCCACCGCGCCATCGCTGGCTTGCGCGGCATTCATGCCCATGTGCAATTGCAGCGACTCGGCGATTTGCCGGCCCACCGTGTAAATCGGATTTAACGCCGTCATCGGCTCCTGAAAAATCACCGCGATGTCGCGCCCCCGCATGGCCTGCAACACTGGCTCCGGCAGTTGCAGCACGGACTTGCCGTCGAACGTAATTTCGCCCGACAAGCGTGCGGTTTCGATCAAGCGCAACAGCGACAACGCCGTTACCGTTTTACCGGAACCCGATTCACCGACCAGCGCGAGTTTTTCACCGGCATCGAGCGTGAAAGAGGCGCGATGCACCACGCGGCGCGAGCCGAAGTCGATGTTCAGATCGCACACGTCGAGCAGGCTCATGATTCCTCGGCCTCCAACACTTTGCGCGGATCGAGCGCATCGCGCAGCGCATCGCCGATCAACACCAACAGCAGCAACATGCCGACCAGTACGCTGAAAGTGGTTACCGCGATCCACCACGCATCGAGATTTTCCTTGGCCTGATTGAGCAACTCACCCAAGCTCGGCGTACCGGGCGGCATGCCGAGTCCCAGGAAATCCAAACTGGTCAGCGCGCCGATCGCGCCCGCCATTTCGAATGGGATCAGCGTTACCACCGGCGTCATGCTGTTGGGCAGAATGTGCCGCCACATGATTTTACGGTCGCTTTGCCCCAGTGCCTTGGCCGCGCGCACGTAATCGAGCGTGCGGTTTTTCAAAAACTCGGCGCGCACGTAATTCGACAACCCCATCCAGCCGAAGATCGATATCAACACCACCAGCAGCGTAAAACTCGGGGCGAACAACGCCGAAAAAATAATCAACATGTAAAGCCACGGCATCGCCGTCCAAACCTCCTTGACGCGCTCCATCACGATATCGGCCCAACCCGCGAAATAACCCTGCAGCGCGCCGTACAACACGCCCAGCACCGTGCACACCGCGGCGACGATCAACGCAAAAAACAGCGACAAGCGAAAACCGTACAACAAACGCGCCAGCAAATCGCGGCCCTTGTCATCGGTGCCGAGCCAGTTGTCGCCGCTGGGCGGCGCCGGGCTGGGGCTTTTGGCAAAGTAATTGATGCTGGTGTAGTGATACGCATTCGGTGGATACAGCGCGAAGTTGCCGGGCTTGGCGAGGTTTTCGCGGATCAGCGGGTCGTGGTAGTCGGTGGGCGTGGGAAAGTCGCCGCCGAAGGTGGTGTCCGCGTACGTCTTGAACACCGGAAAATACCATTGCCCGTCATAACGCACCGCCCAGGGCTTATCGTTGGACAGCACCTCCGCCAACAAGCTCACTACAAACAACGCGATTAAAACCAACAAGCTGTAGTAACCGAGCTTATTACCGCGAAAACGCCGCCACGCGCGGCGCGCGGGGCTTGCGTGTAGGTACGGATTGACGTGAGCGGTCTCGGCCATGGTTAGTCGAAATACGTCAGTCGAAATACTTCACGCGCGGGTCGACCCACAAGTAGCACAGGTCGCGCAGCAAATGCGTCAACAACCCGATGAGGGTGAAAATAAACAAGCTGCCGAACACCACCGGGTAATCGCGGCGGATGATCGATTCGTAGGACAACAACCCCAGCCCATCGAGCGAAAACAGCGTTTCGATCAGCAGCGCGCCGGTAAAAAACGCACCAATAAACGCAGCTGGAAAGCCGGTGGCGATCGGAATCAGCGCATTGCGAAATACATGGCGCCACAACACCTTGCCCCCGGGTACGCCCTTGGCGCGCGCAGTCAGCACGTATTGCTTGCGGATTTCCTCCAGCATCGAGTTTTTGATCAGCACGGTGATCACCGCAAACCCGCCCACCACCATCGCCGTCACCGGCAGCGTGATATGCCAAAGGTAATCGGTGATCTTGGCAAAAAATCCGAGCTCCGCCCAATTCGCCGAGGTGATATCGCGCAGCGGAAACCACTGCACAAAGGTGCCGCCGGCGAAATACACCATCAGCACCACCCCCAGCACGAAACTCGGTATGGCGTAGCCCAGCAGCACCAGAAACGTCGTGACGGTGTCAAACGGCGTGCCCGCGCGCACCGCCTTGGCAATGCCGAGCGGCAGCGAAATCGCGTAGATAAAAAAGAACGTCCACAACCCCAGCGTGATCGACACCGGCAGCTTTTCCTTGATCAACTGCCACACGTCCTTGTTGTGAAAAAAACTCTTGCCCAGATCGAGGCGTGCGAACTGCCACAGCATTTGCACAAAACGCTCGTGCGCGGGTTTGTCAAAGCCGTAGAGCTTTTTGATTTCTTCCACCCGGGCGGCATCCACGCCCTGGCGGCCACGGTAAACGCTTTCGGTGGCTGCCGCGGCGATTTCGCCGCCCGCGCTATCGCGCCCTTGCAACTGCGCCACCATCTGCTCCACCGGCCCGCCGGGCACGAACTGCACAATGATGAAGGTAATCAACAATACCCCGAACAACGTCGGGATCATCAGCAGCAAACGCTTAAGGATGTACGCCCACATGGCTACTTTTTACTCCACCAGGTACGCAGCACCCAATCCGCCGGCGAATAGTACTGCGGCGCTACAGGCGGCTGCTCGAATTTGCCGCCGCGATAAGCCACGCGATACCCTTCCGCAAACCACTGCGGCACGACGTAAAAACCGTGGCGCAACACGCGATCCAGCGCGCGCAGCCGCGCCACCAATTGCTCGCGCGTGGTCGCCAATACTACTTGTTTCAGCAAATAATCCACATTCGGATCGCGCACGCCGGTGATGTTGTACGAGCCATCGGTATCGGCCGATTGCGAGCCGTAGCGATCGACCAATTCGCTCCCCGGCGCTTCCGAACCGGGGTGGCGCTGCGTCGTGATGTCGAAATCGAATACATCCCAGCGCTTTTGAATCAGCGCGAAATCCGCCCGCCGATAGCGTGCCTCGATGCCGAGTCTCGCCAGCGCCTGCACATAGGGGCCGAAGACCCGCTCACCGCCGCCGCCATCGAGATATTCGATGGTAAACGCCTCACCCTTGGCGTTGCGCAGCGCGCCGTCGCGATACGTCCAGCCTGCCGCCTCCAACAGCGCCTTCGCCCGGCGCAAATTCTCGCGCAAGCCGCCGGGCGCCGCGGTCGAGGGCGGCAGCGGCACCGGTTGATCAAAAATCTCCGACGGCAGCTTGCCGCGCAGCGGCTCCAACACCGCGAGCTCCTCCGCACCGGGCAGACCCTTGGCTTCGAAATCGCTGTTTACAAAAAATCCGCGCACGCGCGTATACGAGTTATAAAACATCTGGCGGTTCATCCACTCGTAATCGAACGCGAGGCCCAGCGCTTCGCGCACGCGTTTATCCTTGAATTTTTCACGCCGCGTGTTGATCAGCCAACCCTGAAAATCGCCGGCGTTCTTGCTTTTCAAATGGGCGCGCTTAAGTTCGCCGCTGTCAAACTTCTTGCCGGTCATGGTGCGCGCCCATTCGCGCGCGGAGAAAATCTCGATGTAGTCGAACTCGCCAGCCTTAAAGGCCTCGGTGCGCGCGGTCGAATCCTTGTAAATCTTGTAGGTGATGCGATCGAAATTGAAGGTGCCGCGCCGCACATTCAGATCGCGCGCCCAGTAATTCGGGTCGCGTTCATAGCTGATATCGCGGCCGAAATTCATGCGGCCGATTTTGTAGGGGCCGCTGGCGATCGGCCGATCCATGACCACTTCGTTAAACGGTTTGCCCGCGCCCCACGCCCGGCTGAACACCGGCAGGCTCCCCACCAGCAGCGGCAACTGCGCACTGGCGTGTTTGAAGTCAAAGCGCACGGTGAGCGGGCCGCTCACCACCGCTTGCTTCACGTCCCCAAAAATCACACGGTATTGCGGCGCCGCCTGCTTGCTCATGAGCGTGTCGAAGCTGTGTTTGACGTCTGCGGCAGTCACCGGCGTGCCATCCTGGAAGCGGGCCTTGGGATTTAAGCGAAACGTCACCGATAGACGATCCGCCGCCACCGCCACATCCTGCGCCAATAAGCCGTAAGCGGTATTCGGTTCGTCGTAGGTGCCGGTTAACAACGTCTCGAACACCAGGGTATTGAGTCCCGGCGGCGCGGCGCCTTTTAACGTAAACGGGTTGAATTTGTCGAAATTGGTGAGCCGCGTCGGCGGCACCAGGCGAATTTCACCGCCCTTGCGTGCCTTGGGATTCGCCCATTCGAAATGCGGAAAATCCGCCGGGTATTTGATGTCGCCGAATTGCGCGTAGGCGTGAGCGGCATGCGCGTCACCCGCGAACAGGCTCGCGGCCGATAACACGCTGAGCACGCCAAGGAGCAAAGCGCGCTTCATGCGGTGGCCGAGCCGGCCAACGCCCGGCGCGGCATGGCGGCGAGCAACTGCCGGGTATAGGCGTGGCGCGGCCGCGCGTAAATCTCGTCCGCGTAGCCCATTTCCACCACCTCGCCGTCTTTCATCACCATGACTTCGTCCGACATGTATTTCACCACCGCCAGGTCGTGCGAAATAAAAATGTAGCTCATGCCGAACTCGTCTTGCAAATCCTGCAAAAGGTTCAGCAACTGCGCCTGCACCGATAGGTCGAGCGCGGACACCGCTTCATCGCAAATCAGCACCTCGGGTTTTAACGTCAAGCAGCGCGCGATCGCGATGCGTTGACGCTGCCCGCCCGAGAACTCGTGAGGATACTTGAAGAAGGCCGAATGCGGCAGCCCTACTTTGTAGAGCAGCTCCCGCACCAAGCCGACGCGCGCAGTTTCGTCGGTGGCTATGCCGTGGATACGCATGGGCTCCAGCAAAATCTCGCCGGCGGTAAAGCGCGGGTTCAACGACGCATACGGGTTTTGAAAAACAATTTGGATGCGCCGCTTGTAGCGCAACGCTTCATCGGGTGAAAGTTGCAGCAAGTCGCGGCCGTCGAACAACACCATGCCGCCGCTCGCCGGCGTCAACCGCATCAGCGTTAACGCCATGGTGGTCTTGCCCGACCCCGACTCGCCGACTACGCCTAGCGTTTTACCCTTGGCGAGTTTGAACGACGCGCCGCCCAAGGCTTTGAAGTCGCGTTTACGCAGCAGGCCCTCACGAAACTGAAAGTGTTTAGAGAGCGCATCGACTTGCAGAACCATTGCTTCGTCGCCACGCAAACCGCGTTCACGCACGGACGCATGCACATCGCGATTCGCATTCGCACCATTCAAAAAATCGTCGACCACCGGTAAGTAGCGCGGCCGTCTATCCATAGACGGCCGGCACGCCAACAACGCGCGCGTATACGCGTCCTGCGGCGCGGAGAAAATCTGCTTCACCGCGCCCCGCTCGCGCACCACGCCGTCGCGCATCACCACCACTTGATCGGCGACTTCTGCTACCAAACCGAGATCGTGGGTGATAAACAGCATCGCCATCTGGCGCCGTTGCTTTAATTCGGACAATAACATAAGTATTTGATTTTGAATAGAAATATCTAAGGCGGTGGTAGGTTCGTCGGCGATCAACAAACGCGGCTCGCAGGCAATCGCCATCGCAATCATCACGCGCTGCTGCTGGCCGCCGGAGAGCTGATGCGGATAGGCGTCGACGCGTATCCGCGGATCGGGGATGCCGACTTCGTCGAGCAATTCAATCGCACGCGCACGCGCGCGGCGTTTGGTTAAGCCCAAATGTTTGCGCAGCACTTCGCCCAATTGAAAGCCGACGCTGAACACCGGATTCAACGAACTCATCGGCTCCTGAAACACCATGGAGATTTCCGCGCCGCGCAGCGCGGTCAACTCACGCGGCGTCAGGCCGTGCAGATCACGGCCGCGATAGGTGATGGTGCTGCCCGGCAACACGCGCGCATTGGCTGCGGGCAGTAGGCCCAAGATCGCCAGCGCCGTCACCGATTTGCCGCTGCCCGATTCGCCCACTAGCGTCACGGTTTGATTCGCCGGCACGTCGAAGCTCACGCCGTTCACCGCGTGCAACACGGCGCCGTCTTCCAATCGAAAATCGACCTTGAGATTACGCACGCTCAACAACAGGTCGCCGTTCGCGATCATTATTTCAACCTCGGATCCAGCGCATCGCGCAGCGCATCGGTAAACAAACTAAACGCGGTGACCAGCACCGCCATTGCCAGCGTCGCCGCGGTGAGTTGCCACCATTTGCCGAGGATCAGTTCCGCTTGCGATTCGGCGAGCATGCTGCCCCACGACACGGTATCGACGCCGACGCCGAAACCCAAAAAGCTCAAAATCACTTCCGACTTGATAAACAGCACCACGTGCAGCGACAACTGCACCAGCACCACGTGGCTCACGTTGGGGAAAATGTGCACGAACATGCGCCGCGCGTGACTGGTGCCGATGGCGTCTGCCGCCAGCACGTATTCGCGCGTGCGGTGCTTGAGATATTCCGCGCGCACCAAGCGAAAAATCCCGGTCCAGCCGGTCAAACCCAAAATCAAAATCACGGTAAGCAAGCCTTTTTGATTGAGCACCGCCGCGATCGCCAGTACCAGCAGCAAATACGGGATCGACGTAATCACGCTATAGAGCCAATTCAAAAAGTCATCGGTGCGCCCGCCGTAATAGCCGGCGTAGGCGCCGAGCGTGGTGCCGATCAGCACCGCCAACAACGCGGCCACCAGCCCGACGATCAGCGAGGTCTCGGTGCCTTTGATCACTTTCTTGAGCACGTCGCGGCCCCATTTATCGCCGCCGAAAGGCAGCGTAGCCGCGCGCGGTTCGTGCGTGGGCTGGGCGGCGAGGTTTTTGCGCAACTCGGCGAGCACGCCCGCCAGCGGGTCGACAATGCCGGGCTCACTCACCGGCGGCGCTTCGCGCGACACGCGCTTTGTGGCTTGCGGCGCGGAATCGTCAGCCCCGACAAACCCCGGCGGCGCGTAATTCACCCCCGCCTCGCGCGGCCAGTCCGAGGCGATCCACCCCAGCATGGCCGCAATCACCACCGCGAGATAAACACCTACCACCGCCGCCGACACCATGCCCACGCGATCGCGGCGTAAACGCCGCCACGCCAAGGCCCACAACCCGGGTGACGCGCCGTTGGCGAGCGCCGCGCTCATTTCAGTTGCACCCGCGGATCGACGGCTTTATACAAAATATCCGCCAGCAAATTAACCACCAGGGTAGCCATTGCCACGTACACTGTCACCGCCTTGATCACCGGAAAATCGCTACGCTCCACCGCCAGCAGCACTTCGCGGCCGATACCGGGAATCGAAAAAAAGCGCTCGATCAAAAACGCGCCGGCGAGCAGCGCCGGCAACTGAATCATCACGTGGGTGACGATGGGGATCGCCGCGTTGCGCAGCACATGCACACCCATCACGCGCGGCTCGCTCATGCCCTTGGCGCGCGCGGTGCGTACATAGTCCTGGTTGATTTCGTCGAGGAAAAACGTGCGGTATAGCCGCGTGTCGGGCGCCAGCGATACCGCGACGCCCACCACGATCGGCAATGCGCTGAATTTGACGAGGTTGGTGACAAAATCCTGCCCCCAACCCTGCACCGGAAACCAGCCCAGTTGATAGGCGAACACGTACTGAAACACGATGATGTAGACCAGGATGCTGATCGATTGCCCCACGGTACAGCCAATCATGATCACGCGGTCGGTCAAGGTGCCGCGCCAATACGCCACCATTAGCGCCAAGCCCATCGCCAGCAGCGTGCCAAGGATCAGCATCGGCACCAGCACGGTCAACGACGGGATCAAGCGCGTGGCAAATATCGTGGAAACTTTTTCATTGGTGGCCCAGCTCACGCCAAAGTCGCCGGTCGCCACTTGCACGATAAAAATCCACAACTGCACGTAGTACGGCTGATCGACGCCGAGCTGTTTGCGGATGTTTTCGATTTGCTCCGGATTGGACATTTTGCCGGCAAGCAAATACGCCGGATCGCCGCCGATCCAGTTGAACAAAACAAACACCAGCAACACCACGCCCAACAACGTCGGCACGAATTGCAGCACGCGGCGCACGATATAGCCCGCCATCAGCGCAGCTCTAAATCGATGTAGAGCCACTCGTTGGACAACACCGGGTGTTTTTTGTAGCCCACCACATAGGGCTGCAGCAACACGTTGCGATAACGGCTGTCTGTCACGAGCCATGCGGTGTCGGCTTCCATTTGACGCGTCATTTCGCGATACAGTTGATTGCGTGCCGGGCCATCGGCCATGCGCCGCGATTTTTCGTATCGCTCGTCGTACGCCGGCGAGCGGTAACACGCCGCATTGGTTTGCCCGGTGTTCGGGCCATAGAGCAACTGCATGAAGTTGTCACCATCGGGATAATCGGCGATCCACGCCGAATGTTTCATCATCAAGCGGCATTGATTACCCAGTTTGATGAGTTCGGCGAAGCGGCCCTTGTGAATCTCCACCTTCAAACCGATGCGCTCCATGGAGCGCTTCATCAATTCGTCGAACTGGCGGTCGCGTTCCGACGGCGTAGAAAAGTACTTTAAAATCAATAACTTACCATCAGTCATTCGGCGATAACCATCAGCCCCGCGGACATAGCCGAATTTATCCAGGAGCGCGTTAGCCAAGCGCGGATCGTAGTCTATGCTGTTGCGGTACTGCGGCTCGTGCCCCGCCACGCCAGGTGGAATCGGGTAGTGCGCGCGTATCGCCTGGCCCTTGCGAATGATGTTGATTTGATCCTCGACGTTATAGGCCATGGCGATCGCGCGGCGCAGCGCGATTTTTTCCGGCGTGAAGCCGCCGAGCGGATTGTCTTCGTTGCCGATTTTTTCCCGGGTGTTGAAAAACAAATAAATCACCTCGGGATCGACGCTGCGCGCCAGGCGTATGCCTAAATTGGCGTATTCGGCCTTAAGCTTACCTTCAGGCGTCATGAACTTCGGCGCGAGCTCCTCCAACTGATACTCAATATCGGTTTCGCGCCGCTGGAACGCCAGCCAGCGGCTTTGCGCCTCATCCATGATACTGATCTCCAAACGGTCGATCAGCGGCAGACGTTTACCTTTCATGCGCGCGGCGATGGCCTGATCCTCGGCGTTGGCGCCCGGTTTGGCGTTCCACCGCATTTCGCGAAACACCGGGTTTTTGTCGAGCACCATTTTCGATGAACGCAGGTAATGCGTGAGCACATAAGGCCCCGTGCCCACCGGACGCGCGTTGGTATCTTCGCCATACGCCTCGATCGCCTCGCGCGCCACCGCGCCTACCATCGAGAACGCCAGCACATGCGAAAAATTTAAATCGCCCTGCTTCAGCCGGATGCGCAGCGTATGACGATCGGGCGTCTCCAGGCCGGCGATCGCGGCATCGTAGTCGAAACGTCCGGATTTTTTGGCCTGAGCGGCGAGCTCGTCAAGCCCGACGATCTTACCCTCGAACAAAAACGCGTAGGGAGAGCGGTTTTTAGGATCGAGAAACCGCTTGATCGAATACGCGTAATCGGCCGCGGTAAGTTCGCGCGGCTGGCCCTTGAACGCGGCATCCGGCGCGAAATACACGCCGGGCTTTAACCGCAATGTGTAGGTCTTACCGGCGTCGCTCACGTGCGGCAGCGCGATCGTGACATTGGGTACCAACTTGGCCGGCCGCGCGAGGTAATCGTAGGTGAGCAACGGGTCGAATATCGCGCTAATCACCACCCCGGAGTAATAGTCGGACACCTTAACCGGGTCGAAGCCCGTCTCGGCGGCTTGAAACGTGAAGCGCAACACCTTACGCGCGCTGCCACCATCGCTGCCGGATACCGGCGGCGTCGATGCGCATTCGCCGCACGCATTACACGCCGCAGCCAGCACCAGCACACTGAGCAACCGGACCATCGCTGTCATCATCTCGCGTCAGTGTAGCCGAAACGTGTGCGGTGCGTCACTTGGTATAATCGCGCACTACCGAGACGACGACGCGAAGGAACGGACATGGCGCTCTTACAAGGCAAAAAGATTTTAGTGACCGGCGTGCTCTCCAACCGCTCCATCGCCTACGGCATCGCACGCGCGGCATACCGTGAAGGCGCCTCGCTCGCCTTCACCTATCAAACTGAAGACTTGAAGGCGCGCGTGATCGATCTTGCCAAGGATTTCGGTTCGTCGCCGATACTCCCCTGCGATGTGTCGGACGACGCGCAAATCGCCAAACTCTTCGACGATCTGCGCGCACAATGGGGCGGGCTCGACGGTCTGGTGCACTCAATCGCCTTCGCCCCGCGCGAGGCGCTCAAGGGTGATCTGCTCGACGGTTTGTCGCGTGAAGCGTTTCGCATTGCGCATGATGTTTCTTCCTATAGCCTCGCCGCGCTGGCCAAGGCAGCACTGCCGCTGATGGAAAATCGCAACGCCGCAGTGTTGACGCTAACCTACCTCGGCGCGGTGCGCACGGTGCCCAACTACAACGTAATGGGCTTGGCCAAGGCGAGTCTCGAAGCCAATGTGCGCTATCTCGCGCAACACTTGGGGCCTAAGGGCATACGGGTAAACGGCATTTCGGCAGGGCCGATCAAAACGCTGGCCGCCGCCGGTATCGGCGGCTTTGGCAAGATTTTGAAGTTCGTCGAGGAAAACGCGCCGCTACGGCGCAATGTGACCATCGACGATGTGGGCAATGCCGCGGCGTTTTTGCTGTCCGATCTGGCCGGCGGCATCACCGGCGAGATCACCTATGTCGACGCCGGCTTCAGCACCGTGGTGGGCGGCATCAGTTCGGCTGGCGGCTAATCGACGGCCTCGAATGGGCCAGTCTCGCTGGCGCGCACGCGCGCCGGCAAGCGCACACCGCAATGCCATGGGGCACGGCTAGCGGTCTTTCCTGTCGTTTAGCTGATCCTTGCGAATATTGATTTTCGCATTTTGCTTGAGGCTCGCGAGAAACGCGGCGTTTTGCTCCTGGCCCTGCGCCTGCGCCAGCATTTGCGCCAAACCTTTTTCTTTTTCCACGTCGATTTTTTCCGGCTCGACGGTGCGCGTGATGCGAATCAGGGTATAGCCTGCCGGCGTCTCGACACCACTATAGGCCGGCAATTTGCTCACGTCGACGCGCAATATCTGTTTTTTGACATCTTCACTTAACCCTTTGATTTGACTTGTAAAGCTGATCATCTGCGGGCCGCCCCACTGCAGCTGCGCGTCCTTGCCCTGCCGCAAACTTTCGAGCATTGCACGGCCTTCCTGCGCCGCCAATTGTGCCGCACGCTGCCGCGTCAAACGCACGGCCACCGCGCTTTGCACGTCCTCGAATGGTCGCAACGCCGCGGGCTTGTGCTCCAGCACGCGCGCCGCCACCAGCACGCCAGGAGCGACCTCCACCGCCTCGGTATTGCGCTTGTTTTTTAACACATCCTCCGAAAAAATCGCCTGCAACAGCTTCGGGTTGCCTAGCAACGGCGTATCGCCACCGGCGCGGCTGACAAAGCCGCTTTTCTCGATTGGCGCCTTGATCAGTTCGGCCGCGGGCTTTAACGAATCAGGTTGGGTAAACACGATTTCGTTGAATTGATCCGCCTTGGCAGCAAAATCCTTGCGCGCGGCATTGCGCTTTAACTCGTTTTCGATTTGCGCGCGCTGCGCCTCGAACGCTGGCGCCTTGGCGGGATTGATCGCGGTCAATCGGATGATGTGGATCCCAAACTCGGATTCCACCAGGCCGCTGATCTCACCGACTTTCATGCCGAATGCCGCGTCGGCAAACGGCTTGGTCATATCGCCACGCTTAAATAAACCCAGATCGCCGCCGTTCACCGCCGAGCCGGGATCCTGCGAATGGGCTTTGGCGAGATCCGCGAATATGGCGGGCTTGGCTTGAACCTGTTTGAGCAAGTCCGCCGCTTTGGCCCTGGCCGCTTGTTTGTCCGCCGCGGGCGCCTGGGCATCCACCGCCACCAGAATGTGACTGGCTTGCCGCGTCTCCTGCAACGTCATGCGCCTGACTTGATCGTCGTAAACGCGCTTCACGTCTTCCGGATTCACCGTGACGGCCGGCAACATGGCATCCAGCGACAACACCACGTACTCGACACGTACCTGCTCGGGAATACGGAATTCGTCCGGGTGGCTGTCGTAGAATTTTTTGGCGGCGTCCGGCTCCAACGTCACCTTCGACTCGAATCGTTCCGGGGCCAGCGTAACAATACTTGCTTCGCGCTGCGTCTCGGTGAGCCTTGCCAAACGCTGCACCACGGTGCGCGGCAAGAAGTTCGCCGGGCCGTACGGGTCGTACGCTTGCTGCAGCATCAGATCCCGCCGAATGTCGGTTTCAAATGCCACCTCCGTCCTGCCGCGCGCGCGCAAGAACTGTTCGTAGCGATCCTTGGAAAACTTACCGTCTTCCTGAAACTGCGGCGCTTGGCTCAAAATTGTCTGCAATTGCTGATCGGGCACCGTCAAACGCGCGCGCGAGGCGTGTTGCAGCAGCAACGTCCGGTTCACCAGCGACTCGGCCACGCTCAACCGCACTTCGGGGTTATCGAGCATCGCGGCGTCAGCCTTGCCGCCGGCCATGTTCTGCAGCACTTCTTGGCGTTCACGCAGCTCTAGATTAAATTCGTGTTGCGCGATATGCAAGCCGTTGACGCTGGCCACCGGCGGACTGGAGTCACCGCCGCGCAAATAAGTGTCGACGCCAAAAAACGCAAACGGCGGAATAATCAGCAACGCCAGTATCAACTGGAGTACCCGCTTATTGCGATCGATAAAATCAAACATGTTCTCGACCCTTCACTAACTTCAAACAAAAAAGGCGAACCACGGTAAGCCCGCGGTTCGCCTTCCTATTACCTTTGGCGGAGTGGACGGGACTCGAACCCGCGACCCCCGGCGTGACAGGCCGGTATTCTAACCAACTGAACTACCACTCCTTACAACTCTAAAAGCTCCAAACGACACCGAACAATGACCGGCACCCCATGGACTTGGTGGGCGCTGACGGGCTCGAACCGCCGACACTCGCCTTGTAAGGGCGACGCTCTACCAACTGAGCTAAGCGCCCTTCAGGAACCCGCGTTTTTCCGGGCGCCCAAAGTTACAAAGGCGCGCATTCTAGCGTATTTTCCGGAAATTAGCCACGCGCAGCTAACGTTAAAACCGGCCGCGCAAGGCGACAAAACGTTAGTGCGCAGGTTGATGCGTACCGGTAGCGGCGGCGGGCGGCGGTGTTACCGGCGCGGCTTGCGGCGGTTGCTCCGGTAACGGTTCAGGCTTGCGTTCCAATGCGAACTCCAGCACGGTATCAATCCACTTCACCGGCTGAATATCGAGCCGGTTTTTGATGTTGTCCGGAATATCCGCGAGATCCTTCACATTTTCTTCCGGGATCAACACCGTTTTGATGCCGCCGCGATGCGCGGCGAGCAGTTTCTCTTTCAAGCCACCGATCGGCAGCACCTCGCCGCGCAGCGTGATCTCGCCGGTCATCGCGACATCCGCCCGCACCGGTATGCCAGTCAGCATCGACACCATCGCGGTGCAGATGCCGATGCCGGCACTGGGGCCATCCTTGGGCGTGGCGCCCTCGGGCAAGTGGATGTGAATATCACTTTTTTCGTTAAACCCTGGCGCAATGCCTAGGCGGTCGGAACGGCTGCGCACCACCGACATCGCCGCCTGCACCGACTCTTGCATCACCTCGCCAAGCTTACCGGTGGTGGTGAGCTTGCCTTTACCCGGCATTTTGATTGCCTCGATCGACAGCAATTCACCGCCAACCTCGGTCCACGCCAAGCCGTTGACCTGGCCCACCTGATTGTTCTTTTCGGCAATGCCGTAGCTGTAACGCCGCACCCCGCAGAACTTATCCAGATTGCGCGCGGATACCGTGATTTTTCGGCCCGCTTTGTCACCACTTGCGCCGGCCTTCACCAGATCGCGCACCACCTTGCGGCAAACCTTGGATAGTTCGCGCTCCAGCGCGCGTACGCCCGCTTCGCGCGTGTAGTAGCGCACGATGTCTCGGATCGCGCTTTCCGACACCACCATTTCGTCTTTTTTCAAGCCATGATTTTTTTCCAGCTTGGGCAGCAAATGGTTTTGCGCGATTTTGACTTTTTCGTCCTCGGTGTAACCCGACAGGCGAATCACCTCCATCCGGTCTAAAAGCGCCGGCGGAATGTTCAGCGTATTCGCCGTCGCCACGAACATCACGTCCGACAAATCGTATTCGACTTCGACGTAGTGATCGACGAAAGTGTGGTTTTGCTCGGGATCGAGCACTTCCAGCAGCGCGCTCGACGGGTCGCCGCGGAAATCCTGGCCGAGCTTGTCGACTTCGTCGAGCAGGAACAGCGGATTGCGCACGCCCACTTTAGACATGTTTTGCAAAATCTTGCCGGGCATGGAGCCGATGTAGGTGCGGCGATGCCCGCGAATTTCCGCCTCGTCACGCACCCCGCCCAGCGCCATCCGCACGAACTTGCGATTGGTGGCGCGCGCGATCGACTGGCCGAGCGAGGTCTTGCCCACGCCGGGCGCACCCACCAGGCACAGTATCGGCGCCTTCACTTTGTCCACGCGCTGCTGCACGGCAAGGTACTCGATGATGCGTTCCTTGACCTTCTCCAGGCCATCGTGATCCTGGTCGAGCACTTTTTCGGCGGCGACGAGATCGGTGCTAATCTTGCTCTTTTTCTTCCACGGCAGCGAGACGATGGCGTCAATGAAATTACGTACCACCGTCGCTTCCGCTGACATCGGCGACATCAGCTTTAATTTCTTAAGCTCGGCCTCGGCTTTTTTGCGCGCATCCTTGGGCATGCGCGCGGCCTTGATGCGCTTGGCGATTTCGTCGTGATCGGCACCCTCTTCGCCCTCGCCGAGCTCCTTTTGAATCGCCTTTACCTGCTCGTTCAAATAGTACTCTCGCTGCGATTTTTCCATCTGGCGCTTGACGCGGCCACGGATGCGCTTTTCAACCTGCAGGATGTCGAGCTCGCCATCGACCACCTTCAACAGATGATCGAGCCGCGCCTTGACCTCGAACATTTCCAGCACTTCCTGCTTTTGCTCGAGCTTTAACGGCAGGTGCGCGGCGATCTGGTCGGCCAGGCGGCTGGCGTCATCGATGCCTGCGATCGAGGTCAAAATCTCCGGCGGAATTTTTTTGTTCAGCTTCACGTACTGATCGAACTGCTGCACCATGGTGCGGCGCATGGCTTCGACTTCGCGGTCGGCTTGCGCGGCAACGGCGATCGGCGTGACGCTCGCCATGAAATGCGTTTTGACGTCGGTGACTTCGCCCATGCGCGCGCGCTGGCTGCCTTCCACCAGCACTTTCACCGTGCCGTCGGGAAGCTTCAACATCTGCAAGATAGTGGCGATGGCGCCGATCGCGTACAAATCCTCAGGACTCGGATCATCCTTGGCCGCCGAGCGCTGCGCCACTAGCATGATGTGCTTGCCCGATTCCATCGCCGCTTCCAGCGCCTTGATCGATTTGGGGCGGCCGACGAACAGTGGTATCACCATGTGTGGGAATACCACAACATCGCGCAAAGGCAGCAGCGGCATCTGCAGCGGTAAGTTGGAAGTCGTTGCCGGATCGTTCATGGTGGAGTACCTATTTACCTTAGGGCTATTTCGCGGACACTATAGCCTGATACGTGTCGCGCGGGCGCTTGGATCACTAAATCACATACCGGGAAGATATGGGGGGCAAATATCCACATTCAACCCAAAAACAAAAAGTTCAATAAAATCAACAACTTATCTATTTCGTTGTTCCTGACGCAACCTTCGGCGGATCGGAGTAAATCAGAAGCGGGGAAGCGTCACTGAGAATAGTGCCCTCATCCACCACCACCTTGGTGACATTTTCCAGCGACGGCAAATCAAACATGGTGTTAAGCAAGGTGTTTTCCAGAATGGAGCGCAACCCGCGCGCGCCAGTTTTGCGCTCCAGCGCCCGCTTGGCGACGGCTCTTAACGCGCTTTCGCGAATTTCGAGTTCAGCGCCTTCCATGCTGAACATCTTTTGATACTGCTTGATCAGCGCGTTTTTCGGCTGCGTCAAGATTTGAATCAGCGCGGCTTCATCGAGCTCCTCGAGTGTAGCCACCACCGGCAAACGCCCGACGAATTCCGGTATCAAACCGAACTTGATCAAGTCTTCCGGTTGCACGTCTCGCAACACCTTGGTGACGCTTTTGCGATCGTCCCTGCTGCGCACTTCGGCGCCGAACCCGATGCCGCCTTTTTCTGAGCGCGCGCGGATCACTTTTTCCAAGCCATCGAACGCGCCGCCGACGATAAACAAAATGTTGGTGGTGTCGACTTGCACGAACTCCTGATTGGGGTGCTTGCGGCCACCTTGCGGCGGCACCGACGCGGTGGTGCCTTCGATCAGCTTCAGCAGCGCCTGCTGCACCCCCTCGCCCGACACGTCGCGGGTGATCGAGGGGTTGTCCGACTTGCGCGAAATCTTGTCGATTTCGTCGATGTAGACGATGCCGCGCTGCGCTTTTTCGACATCGTAGTCGCACTTTTGCAAAAGCTTCTGGATGATGTTCTCGACATCTTCACCGACGTAGCCCGCTTCGGTCAGCGTGGTGGCGTCCGCCATCACAAACGGCACGTTGAGTAGCCGCGCCAGCGTTTGCGCGAGCAGCGTTTTGCCGGAGCCGGTCGGGCCCACCAGCAAGATGTTCGATTTGGCGAGTTCGATGTCGTCTTTTTTGCCAGCTTCTTTTAGACGCTTGTAGTGGTTGTACACCGCCACCGCCAGAATTTTCTTGGCGACATCCTGGCCGATCACGTATTGATCGAGTATCGAGCGGATTTCATGCGGCACCGGCAAATCGGACTTGGCGCCCTTGCCGCCTTTATCGCCCTGAATCTCTTCACGAATAATATCGTTGCAAAGCTCAATGCACTCGTCGCAAATAAAAACCGACGGGCCCGCGATCAGTTTGCGCACTTCGTGCTGGCTCTTGCCACAGAAGGAGCAATACAAAAGTTTTTCGCTGCTCGCTTTTTCTGACATTGTTGTGATCCAGTACCCTGACGTTTAATTAACCCGTGATTAACGTGTCTAGGCCGTTTGCACGTCGGTGCGCGAGGCCAACACGCGATCCACCAAGCCGTAGGCCACCGCCTGATCCGCGCTCAAAAAGTTGTCGCGGTCGGTGTCTTTACTGATGGTATCGACGACCTGGCCGGTGTGCTTGGCGAGAATTTCGTTCAAGCGCTGCTTCAAAAACAGGATTTCCCGCGCGTGAATTTCGATGTCCGAGGCCTGGCCGCGGAAGCCGCCCAGCGGTTGATGGATCATCACGCGCGAGTTGGGCAGCGTAAAACGCTTGCCCTTGGCGCCCGCCGCCAGCAACAGCGCACCCATGCTCGCCGCCTGCCCCACGCACAGCGTGCTGACATCGGGCTTGATGAACTGCATGGTGTCGTAAATCGCGAGCCCCGCCGACACCGAACCGCCCGGGGAATTGATGTAAAACGAAATGTCCTTGTCCGGGTTCTCGGATTCCAAAAACAGCAGTTGCGCCACGATCAGGTTGGCCGTCACCTCGTTGACTTCACCCACCAGAAACACCACGCGCTCTTTTAAGAGGCGCGAGTATATGTCGTAGGCGCGTTCGCCGCGCCCGCTTTGCTCGACCACCATTGGCACCAGGCCCAAGCCTTGGGGGTCGGTGTGATCCACATACGGCTTACCAAACTGCATCATTTGTTGTATCCCATCAACTCGTCGAACGTGATCGCTTTATCCTGCGATTTAGCCACCGACAACGCCCATTCAACCACGTTTTCTTCCATTACAACAGCTTCTATATCACGGAGCCGCTCGGTTTGTTGGTAATACCATTTAACGACTTCTTCGGGCTTTTCGTAACTTTGCGCTTGCAGGTCCACCGCCGCGCGCACTTGCTCGGGTTTTGCGTGCAAGTTGTGGGTGCGCACCACTTCACCCAGAATCAGCCCCAGTGACACACGGCGCTCGGCTTGCGCTTGAAACACTTCATTGGGCAATGGCACGTCTTCCTTGACGGGAATGCCGCGCATCGCCAGATTTTGCCGCGCCTGGTCACGCAGAGCATCAATTTCCATTTGAATCAAAGACTTGGGGACGTTTATGGGCGTTGCCTCGAGCAACGCCTGCATCACTTGGTCTTTGGTTTTGGACTTCAGGCGTACGCCGACTTCGCGCTCCAGGTTAAGTTTGACATCGGCGCGCATCTTGGCCACATCGCCATCGGCAACCCCCAACGATTTGGCAAATTCCGCGTCAATTTCCGGCAATTGGGGCGCCGCCACCTCACCTACCGACACTTCAAAGCGGGCCGTCTTACCTGCCACATCCTTGCCGTGATAATCGTCAGGGAATTTCACGTCAAACGCCGTATGGTCACCGGCCTTCATGCCGATAAGGTTTTTCTCGAAATCCGGCAACAAGCGGCCCTCGCCCAACACCATTTGCTGATCATGCGCGGTGCCGCCGTCAAACGCCACGCCATCGATGGTGCCTTGGTAGCTCATTTGCACGCGATCTTCGTTTTGCGCGGCGCGATCAACCTTGTCGTAGCTAGCGCGCTGCTTGCGCATGATGCTTAGCGTTTTGTCGACTTCCGCATCACCCACCTCGAGCTTCACCCGATCCACGGTCTTGCTGGAAATATCTCCTAGCTTGACCTCTGGATAAACTTCAAACGTGGCACTGTATTTGAAATCGCTGGCGCCCTCGGCCGGCGCCGCCGGTTCAAACTTGGGATAACCCGCCACGCGCAGATTCTGCTCGCGCACCGCGTCGCCAAAGCTTTTTTCCACCGTTGCGCCGATTACTTCCTGGCGCACTTGCGTGCCGTATTGCTGCTGCACCACCTTGAACGGCACCTTGCCCGGCCGAAACCCCGGCATTTTGGCGGTGCGGCCGATGTGCTTCAGGCGCGATTGAACTTCGGTTTCAATCTCGGCCAGCGGCACGGCCACGCTCAAACGCCGCTCCAGACCGCCGAGGGTTTCTAGATTCGCTTGCATGAACTGCTATTCCTTTGTGTTCTCGTTGGGTTGCTGGTGCGAAAGAAGGGACTCGAACCCCCACGCCTTTCGGCGCCAGAACCTAAATCTGGTGCGTCTACCAATTCCGCCACTTTCGCCGGGGTTGCTGGATTCGTTTTGCAACAGGTGGCCCTCAACACAATGCCAAAAAACAGGCCGCAGTCACACGCATCGCAACGCCGGCTATTGTAATATATCCCCCACTTTAACGACACCCCACAGAGCTTGCAATTTTCTTGAAATATCGTTAGCAAGCACCTGTTTCTATTAGATTTTTTTGCAACACGATGGCGGTCGATCATTACGAGAACTTCCCGGTCGCCTCGATCCTGATGCCGGCGCATTTGCGACATCCGGTGTCGCTAATCTACCGCTTTGCGCGCACCGCCGATGATTTCGCCGACGAAGGCGACTTGCCGCCGGCCGAACGCTTGGCGTTGTTGCGAAACTTTGAGCGCGAGCTGGATCGCATCGAGGCAGGCCAAGCGCCAGGCATACCGTGGTTCGCTGACTTGGCGCAGATCATTCGATTGCACCAACTGCCGATGCAACTGTTTCGCGACTTGCTGTCCGCTTTTTCCCAGGATGTCGCCCAATGCCGCTATGCGGACTACGCGAGTGTGCTCGACTACTGTCGGCGTTCGGCCAACCCCATCGGCCGCCTGCTGCTGGTGCTCTACGGCAAAGCCAGCGAACAGAACAACGCTTGGGGTGACGCCATCTGCACCAGCCTGCAACTCATCAATTTCTGGCAGGATGTGGCCATCGACTACCGCAAAAACCGCATCTACTTTCCGCAAGACGACATGGCACGCTACGGTATCACCGAACAACACATCGCTACCCACGATAGCGGCGGCCGTTGGCGTGAATTCATGACGTTTCAAGTCGAGCGTGCGCGTGCGCTGCTGCAGTCCGGGGCGCCGCTGGGCCGGGTGCTGAAAGGCCGGCTGGGTTTGGAAATGCGCTTGATCATCGCCGGCGGCGATCGCATCCTCACCAAAATCGGCAAGGTCGATTATGACGTATTCCGCTGCCGCCCGGTGTTAAAGCCGCATGATTGGCTGCTGATGTTCGCGCGCTCGGCGTTTGCGTAAATCATGACGCCCGACGAGTATTGCCAGCAAAAAGCGGCAGCCAGCGGTTCGAGCTTCTACTACAGCTTTTTGTTCCTGCCGCCCGAACGCCGCCGCGCGATTACCGCGCTTTACGCCTATTGCCGCGAAGTCGATGACGTGGTCGACGAATGCACCGACCCGGGTGTCGCGCGCACCAAGCTCGTGTGGTGGCGCGAGGAAGTCGGGCGTTTATATGCCGACAAACCGCAGCACCCGGTCACCCAGGCGTTGGTGTGCGCGATAAACACTTACGGTATTCAGCAACAGCACATGCTTGAGCTGATCGACGGCATGGCGATGGATCTGGAATACAATCGCTATCCCGATTTCGACACCCTGAAACTTTATTGCCACCGCGTTGCCGGCGTGGTGGGCCTGATGTCCGCCAGCATTTTTGGTTATACCGACAAGCAAACCCTCGACTACGCGCCGGAGCTCGGGCTCGCCTTTCAACTCACCAACATCATTCGCGACGTGGGCGAAGACGCGCGCCGCAACCGTATTTATTTGCCGCTGGATGAACTCGAACGCTTCGGCGTTGCCGAAGGCGACATACAAGCCGCGCGCGAAACCGAGAACTTCCAAAAACTCATGGGCTTTCAAATTGACCGCGCGCTCACGCACTACGAAGGCGCCTTCGCCAAACTACCCGCGGCCGACCGCAAGCCGCAGATTCCCGGGGTGATCATGGCGGCGATCTATCGCACGTTGCTGGAAGAAATCCGCGACGACGGCTGCCACGTGTTAAAGCAGCGCACCTCGTTAACACCCGTGCGCAAACTGTGGATCGCCTCCAAAACGTGGTTCAAGGGCTGACACCATGTTATTGACTCGCATCTTGCCCGCCGCGTTGTTCGCGCTCGCATTAGTCACGCTCAGTTCATCGGCGCAAACGCCGATACCCCCCGTAGATCCCGGCGCGCAGGCGCTAAATCAGCCGGTGGCCCCCGCCACCTCCGAAAGCGCGCGCGACGTGCTGGCGCGCGTGCGGCCGGCGGTGATCCAAATCAAGGGGTTTTTCGGCTCGAACACCGCGCAGGCGTTTCACGGCACGGGCTTTGCCGTCGCCGAAGACGGCGTGTTCATGACCAACTACCATGTCGTGGCGGAACAAGTGCAATACCCCGACAAGTATCGCCTGGAGTACCGCACCGCCGACGGTAAAACCGGCAACGTCACCGTGCTCGCCGTCGATGTGCGCCACGACTTGGCGGTGGTGCGCGCGGCCGGTTTTACGCCGGAGCCGTTGAAGTTGGAACCAGTGGTGCCGTCAAAGGGCGAGCGCGCCTTTTCCATCGGTTTCCCGCTTGACGTCGGACTGACCATTACCGAAGGCGTCTCCAACGGCAAGGTCGAGGACTCTTTCGACCCGCGCATCCACTACTCCGGCGCCCTCAATGCCGGCATGTCCGGCGGCCCGGCGTTAAACACCAACGGCGGCGTGATCGGCATCAACGTGTCCGGTTATCGATTCGAGCAACTGGTGAGTTTTCTGGTGCCCGCCGAACACGCGCAAGCCCTGCTTGCGCGTTCGCTCAAGGAAAAACCCGATGCCAACCGCTTAAGGCGCGACACCGCCACGCAGTTGCGGCAACATGCCCATACGCTGCTCGGCGCGTTGAGCGGCAAAATGCTCACGCAGCCGATAGCCGGTTACCAGTTGCCGGCGAAGATCGCGCCGTTTATCGATTGCAACGCCGCCGGCGACCCCGCGTCCAACCAGCCGGTGCAAATGGTCAACGTCAACTGCTCCGCCAAGGCCGGCCTTTATGTGCAGTCCCGGTTGTTTACCGGCGACTTGCGTTACTCGCATTACGTGCGCACCACCGACAAGCTCGACGCGTGGCGCTTCGCCAACAAACTCTCCGAACTCGCGGGCGCTACCGGCGCCTTCGGCTCGCGTCGCCATGTGGGGCCATTCGCCTGCGAAAACCGCGTGGTCGCGTTAAAGGGCTTTGACGCAAGCCTCATGGTCTGCACGCGTGCCTATCGCCGTATCGAAGGCCTTTACGATTTCACCGTGCGCGTGAGCAGTTTGAATCATCCCAAGCGCGGCTTTGCCAGCCATCTGGACATGTACGGCCTGGAATTCGAGGCTGGCATGCAATTCATCAGGCGCTACGTCGAGGCGATGGAGTGGCAACCGTGAATCACGAAATCGTATTGGTCGAAATTCTCGACAGCCATGGCCGCGTCAGCCTGCGCGAACGACTGACACTTTCGCAAGAGCGGCCGCGCTTCACGGTGGGCCGTTCGGTCAGCGCCGAGATCACGCTGGATGATCCGCACGTCGCCGCCATGCACGCCGAAATCGAACTGAGCCCCGAGGGCAAGCTCACCGTAAGCGACCTCGATACGCTAAACGGCGTGACACTCGCGGGCAAACGCCTGCGCGGCGCAAAAAATGCCGAGATCGCCGATGGTCTGCTGCAAGTGGGCCGTACGCGGCTTCGCATCCGCACCTTGCGCGAAACACTCGCCGCGGAAAAGCCCGACCAATTGCGCCCTGCCTCGATCCTGCGCGATCCGGCGTGGCTTGCGGGCATCGCCGGGCTCGCGGGTGTCTTGCAATTGATTTATGGCGAATGGCTTAACGCACCGCGCGATTTGCTCACCGTGGTGGTGACCGCGCTGATCTCCGGTGTCGTGGGTTCGGGGGTGTGGATCTCGTTTTGGGCGCTGTTATCACGCATGCTGCGCGGCGAATGGCGCTGGCTGCGGCACGCGGCGATTTTTCTCGGCATGGCCGCGGTTTTCTTCGCGATCAACGGCGTGCTGGAACTGTTGTGGTTCATGTTTTCGCTGCCGCAGTGGACGCATCGCACGGCGTGGCTGGCGGCATTGGCCTTTGGCTGTTTGTTGTATCTGCATCTGGTCAACGCCTCCAACATTGCGCCCAAACGCGCGGCGATC
>Ga0194132_10002955_pt1 | contig 30944 bp, 25 predicted proteins | sample TA2KigOf80mmetaG_FD_148612 | JGI IMG/M metagenome (GOLD analysis project Ga0194132, IMG submission 148612) | Freshwater microbial communities from Lake Tanganyika, Tanzania - TA2015054 Kigoma Offshore 80m | ecosystem: Environmental > Aquatic > Freshwater > Lake | place: Tanzania: Lake...
ACATGACCGCTCTTCACGCCGCTCTTGCGGAATCCCCCTCCGCGCCCTCTGCCGATATGGCCGCCCGTCTCCACCGGGCCGGTTTTGCCGATCCGCATCGCGCTTGGCCCATGCTCCATACGCTGGACCGCCGGATGTCGGCCCTATCGACCGACCACGACCTCGCCCCGCTGTTCGAGGCGATGGTCGTTTCATTCGACCCCGAACGCGCTTTTGGCAATCTCTATACACTCCTGCTCGAAACCGACGAGACGATGGCCGCGTCCCTTGCCCGTCTCATCACCCGTCACCCGGACCGCCAAACCGCCCTGCTGACGATATTGGCCGCCAGCCAGCCGCTCGCCTCCTTGTTGATCCAAGACCCCGGTTTTGCCGTCGATCTGCTTGACAACCCCGGATGGCGGACCTTGCACAGCCGAGACGATATGGCCGCGACACTGGACCGCCTCGTCCCGCCAACGACGCCGTTTGACAAAGCGTTCACCGGACTACGGCAGTACAAAAAACGCGAATACCTGCATATCGCCCTGTGCGACCTGACAAAATCCGCGGAAACCCCCGACGTGTTGCGGGCGCTGTCCGACGTGGCAGACCTCTGTCTTCAACGGGCTTTCGAAGTATGCGCCCACCATCTGGAAGAACGACACGGCCCCCCATTGCTCGAAGACGGAAGTCCGAGCGGCTTTGCCGTCATGGGCATGGGCAAACTCGGCGGACGCGAACTCAACTTCGATTCGGATATCGACCTTATTTATGTATACGACTCGACCGACGGTCATACCGCCCAAAGCGGTCTGTCCACGTACGAATACTACCCGAAATTGGCCCGCAGTATCACCGAACTCGTGGGCAGCATCACCAACAACGGGTTTGTTTTTCGTGTGGACCTACGACTTCGCCCCGAAGGCCGCGCCGGCGACATCGCCAACTCGGTGGAAGGATATCGCTGGCACTACGACACCAACGGCCAGCCTTGGCAACGTCAGGCGCTGATCAAGGCGCGTCCCGTCGCTGGTAGCCAAATCGTAGGCAACCAATTTCTCGATGCGGTCCGTAGCCAAGTCTTTCGCCCCAGCCACGATCCGTTGGTGTTGGACGACATAAACCGAATGCGCGAAAAAATCGCTCACGCCCTAATAGCACGCGGTAGCGGACCTTCGCACGTCAAACTAGGATCGGGCGGCATCCGGGACATCGAGTTTATCGTCCAAGGATTCCAACTGGTCTACGGCGGCCCGCAAAACTGGCCCTGGGAACGCAGCACGCTACCCGCCTTATCTTATATTACGCACCGAAGATATCTGACCGACGAAGAAGCCGCCGCGCTTCACCATGCCTATCTGTTTCTTCGCGACCTCGAAAACCGTATCCAGATGCTCGCAGGACGACAAACCCACGAAATCCCCACCGACCTTCACAGCCGCGCCGTTCTTGCCCGTATGTGCGGGTTTCATGACCCCCTACCCGAAAACGCCGTCGAAGCGCTGATGACCCGCTATCACCTCCATACCGAACGGGTACGCAGCATCTATGACCGGGTTTTTCATTCCGCGATGTAATTTTTGATCCCCTTCCGTGTTGCCATTTCCGTACAAAACCCAGTTCTTCCTCGCCCGCCGGTTGATTAGAACAAGCGGAAAAAAATTCAGACAGTCGCTAACCTCTCTTTTCGAAATAGGTTGACAACAACACACCGGTTTTGACTTATCTCTGTGATAGAAATCCATAACGGTTTGTCTTTCGTCTTATCGGAACGTCGGGCCATCCTATGCGGAGAAGAGATGATGACCGCACCTATTCCTTCCAACGAAACACACCGTCTGCGTAGTCTGCAACTGTATCGAATTCTCGATACCGCTTCCGATCAGTCGTTTGACGATCTTGCGCGTTTGGCCTCACTTATCTGCGATACCCCTATCGGGCTGATCAGCCTTGTGGACGGTGATCGCCCCAGTGGTTCAAGGCACGGATCGGGGTGGACGCCCACCAGACGCCCAGAAACATAGCCTTTTGCGCACATGCCATCCTGCAAAAAGAAATATTTATGGTGGAAGATGCCCTTCGGGATGCGAGGTTTGCCCAAAATCCCCTTGTAACGGGCGATCCGGGCATCCGTTTTTACGCCGGCGCGCCGCTTGCCGTCTCCGAGGGCGTTGCTCTCGGAACGCTTTGTGTCATAGATCGGAAACCCAGAAAACTAACCCCGGAACAAATCGAAGCCCTGAACGTCATCCGCAATCAGGTTGTCACTCAACTCGAAATGAGAAGAGCGCTCGCCGATCTGGGGTCGATAGAAAAGTTATTGCCGATATGCTCATGGTGCAGGAGCGTCGAAAATGAAGACGGCAAATGGATTTCCCTGCACGAATATGTGACCGACTCCGGCCGGGTTACACATGGCATTTGCCCGTTGTGCGACGCCGGGATGAGGGTAAAGATGAGTATGCCCCGGTAAAAATCGCTCGAGAACCCTGCCCACCTCAACTTTCCCTTGCCCCGCCCTCTGCGGATTTCTATAATGCCCCGTCCGCGTTCCTTAAACAGACGGGGTTTTTACCTTTACCTTTCAACCTTTCAAACCCATCCAAGGCGGTTCATGGCGCTTATCACCATCATCGGGCGGGGACACTCCGGAACCCGTGCCATGTCGCATACCCTGTACGCCAGCGGCGTGTACATGGGCAGTTCGATCAACCTTTCGGGCGATAAGATCCCCCCACACGATCTGTACGAGGCGTGTCGCGTTTTTGCCAAATACGTCACATGGCAAGGTGGGCTTTCCTGGGATTTTTCTACGGTGCTCCGCATGGCGCCCGACCCCGCCTTTATCAAACTGGTCGAAACCTATCTCGCCGACGTTCTGAGTCGAACCGACGAACACAAAGGCTGGAAACTTCCCGAAACCACGCTGATCTACCCCTGGATTCTCCGCATGTTTCCCGATGCCAAATACATCCAGTGGTTTCGAGATCCACGCGACTGTGTCATGGACAGTCATAAAACTGACGATTTACGCGATTTCGGAGTCGAATATCCGCAGACCGACGACCTGCGCCGTCGCCGGGCTATCTCATGGATATACCAGTACCATCTCATGCAGGCAACGCCACGTCCCCAACACACGATAAGCGTCCGGTTTGAGGATTTTGTCCTTAAACAGTGTGCCACCCTGCGTCGGCTCGAAAAGTTTCTGGGGTTTTCTCTGGGCCGCATCATCGTGCGTCCGGATGCCGCATATCGCTGGAAAAAGCAACCCGAAGGGTACGATTTCGACTTTTTTGCCGAACCGATCCGCAAAATGCGATACGAAAAATAACCGTATGCGCTTCCACGCCGATCTGCATCTGCATTCCCATTTTTCACGGGCGACCAGCAAAAACCTGAACCTCGAATACCTGTCCAAATGGGCGCAGATCAAAGGGATTCGGGTGGTCGGAACCGGAGATTTCGTACATCCGGCGTGGATGAACGAACTGGAAGAAAAACTCGAACCCGCGGAAGAGGGGCTGTTTCGTCTAAAACCCGCCTACGAGCGTCTTACCGAATCCGAAGTGCCTGCGGCGTGCCGCGCGTCGGTGCGTTTTATGCTGTCGGTCGAAATTTCGAATATCTACAAACGACTTGGTCGTGTACGCAAAATTCACAACGTAGTCTTTGCTCCGGGGCTGGACGCGGCCAAACGCATCCAAACCCGGCTGGACGGGATCGGCAACATCCGCGCCGATGGACGTCCAATTCTGGGGCTGGATTCGCGCGACCTGCTCGAAATCGTACTCGAATCCGATCCGCTATCCTTTCTCATTCCCGCGCATATCTGGACGCCGTGGTTTGCCGTGCTGGGGTCGCAAGGCGGCTTTGACCGTATCGACGAATGTTTTGCCGATCTTACCCCACACATTTTTGCCGTGGAAACGGGACTCTCGTCCGACCCGCTCATGAACTGGCGGCTCTCGCAACTCGACCCTTATGTCGTCGTATCCAACTCGGACGCGCATTCGCCCCCCAAACTTGGACGCGAAGCCACCACGTTCGGCACCGAGTGTACCTACCCATCCATATACCGTGCCTTGTCGGACCCGGCGGATCGGGGGCTGGCGGGTACGATCGAATTTTTCCCCGAAGAAGGCAAATACCATTACGACGGTCACCGGAAATGCGAAACCCGGCTGCATCCGCAAGAGACACAGACCCACGCAGGATTGTGTCCGGTCTGTAACAAACCGGTTACAGTGGGCGTCATGGCGCGTGTGGAGGCGCTGGCGGATCGTGAAGAAGGCGTCAAGCCTCCCCGATGGCGGCCCTACCGCAACCTGATTCCCTTGCCTGAAATCATCGGTGAGGCCAAAAAAACGGGACCGGAATCCAAAGGTGTGGAAGAGGTTTTTCATGCCCTGCTCAACCGACTGGGAAACGAGTTTTACATTCTCATGGATGCGCCGGAGGAGGATATCCGCAAAGTCGCAGGGGCCGTCGTTGCCGAGGGTATTTTGCGGATGCGGCGGGGAGAGGTGCGCATAGCCCCCGGATATGACGGCGAATACGGCACGATACGGTTGTTCGAAGGAGACGAACGCAAAACGATTGCCGCACAAACCAGCCTCTTTGAGACGCCGCCCGATGCGCCCGCATCCGCCGACGTAAAAACGCTCGCCCGATCCGATATGTCAGATCGGAAGACGGCTCCAATGGACGCGTCTTCGATACCTATCCTTTCATCACCGGAAACGACTCCTCCCACGCCTGCTCTTCCGTTGCTCGATTTGGCGTCTTCGGATGATCAGCCCACGACGATTTCGGACCAAATCCTTGCCTATCCGCTCAACCACGTGCAACGACAGGCCGTCGTCTGTGTGGGGCGTCATCTCCTTATTTTGGGGGGTCCGGGGACCGGCAAAACACATACGCTTACCTACCGGATCGCGCATACGGCGCGACTTTCCGATCCAAAACACATCCTTGCGGTGACATTTACCCACAAAGCTGCCGAAGAGTTGAAAGACCGTCTATCCATCGTTCTCGGAGACGCCGCCGGACAAATCGTCACAGGCACTTTTCACGGGGTATGTCTTTCCCTGCTCCGAGCCTGGACCCAAAAATCCCATATCCCGCTTTCGTTTTCGTTGGCGACTCCCGACGATCTGTTTCGGTTGGCGCGCGCGTTGTGGCTGGAGGATACCGGAACACAGCGCCGGGCGCGGCTGGACGGCATATCACGCTGGAAATCCACCGGGCTTACCGAAGAGACGCCCGAAACGGTGGCGATCTATACCCGTGCGCTCCGAAAACAGGGTCTGCTCGACTTTGACGACGTCATCCTCGAAACGCTCAACCTCCTGCGGGCAAGCGAACGGTTTCGGCAGGATACCCGCGAACGATTTCGTCATATTTTTGTAGACGAGTATCAGGATATAAACTCGGCGCAACATGCTCTGTTGCTCGAATGGGCGGGCGACGGCGTGTTGCTGACGGCTATCGGCGATCCCAATCAGGCGATTTACGGTTTTCGGGGGGCGGAAAACAAATACTTTCAGACCTTTGCCTCCGATTTCCCCGGTGCGCGGATGCTGTATCTGTCCGAAAACTACCGTTCCGCACCGGAACTTCTCAACGCCGCCTCCCAGATGATCCGTGCGTCGGATACAGGTCATGCGCCCGCGCTGGTAGCCACGCTCCACCGTCAGGGGCGACTGACGATCCATGAGGCGGCGACGGAGCGGGCGGAAGCCGAGTATGTCGTCCACCAAATCGAGCGCATGGTCGGGGGAACCAGTCTGTTTTCCAGAGATTCGGGCCGTGTGCACACCGTGGCGGATGTCGAGCGTTCTTTTGGGGACATTGCGGTGTTGTACCGGATCAACAGCCAGCGCAACGCGCTTATGGAAGCGTTCGAGCGGAGCGGTATTCCCTTTCAGGTCGTGGGGGACATTCCGCTGATCGATCGGCCCGGCGTGTTCGAAATCGTCACCCTGTTGCGTCTGAGTCAGGAGTTAAGCGTCACGGCGACCGCAGGGCTGCGGCTGTTGAACGCCGTTGTCGAAGGCGTAGGTGAGCGCACCACCGCCGAGATCGAAACACTGTGGGAACAACGGTCTCTGGTGACGACGGCGCATTTCGCCCTGCTGATCGACCGGTCGCGGGCGCTGTCCGTGCGGGCCAAAGCCAGTCTTCAGCATCTACTCGCGGACCTACGATATCTGGCGGCCTATCTCCAGGACGGAGGCATCGTCGCTGCGTTAAGTCATCTGTCCGGAGTATCCTGCTGGGCGGCGCTCAACAGCCGGTACGGAGAAATAGAAGACAACCTCGAAAAATTGATCCGCTGTGCCCGGTTGGAAACGCAAATTACACCGTTTCTCGACAACCTGTTGCTGAGCCGCGAATACGACGCCTTTGGCGTGAAAGCCGAGCGTGTCATGCTGATGACGCTGCACGCCTCCAAGGGTCTCGAATTTCCGATCGTCTTTATCACCGGTTGCGAAAACGATCTGCTTCCGCTCCAATATCCGGGGCTTACATCGGATGTGGAAGAAGAACGCCGGTTGTTTTACGTAGGTATGACCAGAGCCAAGGAAGGGCTTTATCTTCTCCGGGCCGGCCGCCGCAGCCTTTTTGGCAACGTCTCCAATACCTACCCTTCACCCTTTTTGGCCGATATCGAAGAACAACTCAAAGAATACGACCAGACCTCTCCCTCCCCCAACCGTCGAAAACAACCCCCACCCTCTACACAGATCAATCTATTCGAATAACGTACGTTTTCGGGAACCGATCCGTCTTTGCAAACATTTAGGAAGTAGGAAAAAGACATAAGACGGTCGTTTCGCCCTTTCACTTTTTACCCTTTTTCAAGGTGGTTTTTATGTCTCGAACCCTTCTGTGGTGGGTCACAGGATTGTTGCTGGCGACCGGCTGGATAAGCGCCGCACGGGTCGTGCAGGCGCAGAACAAGACGGCTCAGACGCCTGCCCCGTCTTCTCAGGGAACCGGCTATGCCGTGGCCACATTTGCCGGTGGGTGTTTCTGGTGTATGGAACCTCCGTTCGACAAACTGGACGGCGTTATCTCCACCACGTCCGGCTATATCGGCGGCAAGGTCAAAAATCCGACTTACGAACAGGTTTCAAAAGGAGGAACGGGGCATGCGGAAGCCGTGCAAATCGTCTACGATCCTCGAAAAGTAACGTTTCAGCAGTTGCTCGACGTGTTTTGGCACAATGTGGACCCGACGGTAAAAGACGGTCAGTTCTGTGACTGGGGCAATCAGTATCGCACGGCGATCTTCTATCATGACGAAACGCAGAAACAGCTTGCGGAATCCAGCCGGAAGTCGCTTCTGAGCAGTGGGCGGATCAAAAACATAGAGACCGAGATCGTGATGGCCTCCCCGTTTTACCCGGCGGAAGAGTACCATCAGGATTACTACAAAAAGAATCCGCTCCGGTACAAACTCTACCGGTACAACTGCGGCCGCGATAAAAGGCTGGAAGAAATCTGGGGTAACGACGGGAAGTCGTGACGTACAAAAAAGTCTGTGAATTTCGGGCGATCTGAGGATAGGATATACGGCTTTCGGTAGGGCAAAGGGGATTATTTGACCCGACCGATTACTACAGTTTGGTCGTCGAACTGTTCCGATCCGTGCGAGAAATTCCGGACCGCGCGCAAAATCTGTTCCTGAATATCCTCGCACGGACGGTTTTGGTGTGTTATGATGACTTCACGCAGACGGTCTTCGCCAAACTCGGTGTTGTCCACGCTCTGCGCCTCGGTAATACCGTCCGTGTTGATCACGAACAGATCGCCTCGTGTGACCGGAATGGTATTTTCTTCGTATTTCCACTCTTCGAACAGCCCGATGGGACACCCCCCGACATCGAGAAGAGAGACGGTTCCGTCTCTCAGCAGATACGGGGGGTTGTGCCCGGCGCAACAGTAAGTAAGGGTGGAAGCGTACGGATCGAATGCGCAGATAAAAAGCGTGGCGAATTTGTCGGGCGACGAGTTGTGACACAGATGCTGGTTGAGCCGGTTGACCAGCGTAGCCAGTCGGCCCGGTTTGAGTTCCACCGTATCGCTTACCGTTTGGGAGCGCAACGCGGCCCGAAGCCCGGCCATCATCAGGGCGGCGGACATACCCTTGCCCGAAATGTCGCTTACTACGATGTCGAGTACCCGCTCCTGATGCGGGATAAAGTCGTAATAATCTCCGCTCACCATCCGCGCCGGAATCCACGAGCCCACCAGTTCGAGACGCCCCATGTGCGGCGCATCCGTAGGGATAAAACGCGCCTGCACTTCTCGTGCCATGGCGAGTTCGGTATCCATGCGCTCTTTTTCTCCCACTTCGCGCAACAACACCTGAATGCTTTCGGCCATGTCGTTGAACGACCGGCTGAGTTCTCCAAGTTGGTCCTGTTTGGGGGTATCGATGCGAAAATCCAGATGGCCGAGTCGTAGCGTCTGCGAGCCTGCCGAAAGATCACGGACCGCCGCGGTAATCCGGCGCGAGATCACCAGACCGATGAGAAGCGAGATGATCTCCACACACGCCAGACCGAAACAAAGCCCGGTCAGCGTGACCAGCATGATACGGATGATCGACTGTTCGAGGTCCATGGCACCGGTGAGGATGCGGACGGGATCGAGCCAGATCGAGAGAAATACGTAGTCTTCCTCTCCGTTATGCCAACGAAGAGATTTGAACGCGCTTGCCCAGGGAAGCCGTACCTCGCCCAACCCCATCGGCATTTCCGACCAATCCCCCTCGATACCGGTGCGTTGGACCGACCGGCCCTGACTCAGAAACTGCGAAGAGATCAGCACCCCCGTCTGTTCCCATACCCGGGTTTGAAAAGGTTGGGTAAGCGGCATGGATACGAGGACGAAAAACCGGCGGTCTTTGAAGTCGATATGCGTGCCGGAGCGAAAGTCGATCAGCATGGTTGCGTCGGGAAGCGTATCGAGGATGACGTGTGCAAAAGGTTGCCGTATGGTCCATTCGGGCAGTTCGGTCCCCGGATGCACGTCTGGATGCGCATACAGGAGTTGATGAGCACCCTCTTTCTGCTCGTAGATTTCTATGTTTAGATCGGTCAGATCGGCATGGGCTTGGAGGGTTTGATTTACGATCTCCGAAATCGGCAATACCGGTTCCGCCGCGTTCCGATAGAGGTCCACCTGGAGCATAAGCGGGAGACGCTCCAGTCGGCTTATAGTCGTCTCGACTTGACGTAGCAGCAGATTTGAGCCGGGCGTTCCCACGAGAAACCACGCGATGACCACGCCGATGACAAGCACGATGCTGATGGGAACGATGCCTACAAAGACAAAGGAGACCAGAATCCGGTCGCGTACTTTCCAGAGCAGGCGATTGCGGAAACTTTTGGCGGCTATCCAGGTGTAGTGTAGAACGCTGACGATGAGGATGGGAACGGCCAGCACCTGAAATATGGAGCCTTCTTCGCCGAAGACGGCTAAAAACAGCCCGACATACGTCCATCGTTTCATGCGGGTGTCGGGTGTCAGCCAAGCCCATATCCTCTTGGCGAGACTCAAAGACCGCTCCGGGCTGATGTCGGTCGCTATGGGCAGTTTTTGATTCGGTTATCCATGCGGCTCTTCCGAAAGTTGTTCGATCGCATAGAACATAGCGCGGGCCTTGTCCATCGTCTCCGTGTATTCCGCGACCGGGTCCGAATCTGCGACGATGCCACCGCCAGCGTATACGTAGGCCATCCCTGCTTGTATGACTACCGTTCGAATAATAATGTTCAGGTCCATCGTGCCGTCGAACCCCAGATACCCCATCGCGCCGGTATACGGCCCTCTGCCGGTAGGCTCCAGTTCGTCTATGATTTGCATGGCGCGGATTTTGGGTGCGCCGGTGATCGATCCGCCGGGAAAGGTGGCTCTCAGCAGGTCGATCCGGTCGAATGTCGGCGAAAGAAGACCGGTTATGGTCGAGACCAGATGCCAAACCGTCGGATGCGCTTCGAGTTGGCAAAGTTCGGAAACTTTTACCGAGCCGGTCTGACAGACCCGTCCGAGGTCGTTGCGCTCCAGATCGACGATCATGATGTGCTCGGCACGGTCTTTTTCGCTGGCAAGAAGCGCGCGGCCTTTTTCATCGTCGTCATGGACGTTTTCTCCTCGCGGTCGCGTTCCCTTGATGGGGCGGGTTTCGACCCGGCGTGTGACCGGGTCGTAGCACAAAAAGCGCTCCGGCGAGATCCCCGCGATCTGAAAGTCGTTCGTGTCGAGATACCCGGCAAACGGGGCTGGATTGAGATGGATAAGCCGTCGGTACAGATCGGCAGGATTTCCGATATAGGGCGTGGAAAACCGCTGAGCAAGATTGACCTGATATACATCCCCGGCAACGATATATTCTTTTATTCGGCGGACGGCGTTCAGATACTCCGGTGGGGCAAAACCGGAAACAAAGCGGGCGGTCGGTGTGTCGGCGCGAGGCAAATTGGGTTTGGAAGCCTGCCTTTGTCCGTGCGTGGTATCGTGCCGCAACCGGTGTATATCGTGAAAACCCCCGAACCAAAGGTCCGGAAGACCTCTGTCGTCGGTCACGCAAGGCAGGACGGGTTCGATCCATCGGCGCAGACCGTATCCAAGATAACCGACCATACCGCCCTTGCAAAGCGGGGTATCGGACTGTGCGGTCAATCCGGAATAACGGTCGAGTACATACCTAAGCGCTTCGAACGGGTCGCCGGTCCACCGTTCGACGCCGTTTTCGGACACCAACTCGATGTGGTCACCGGAGGCTTTGAGGATGACGAACGGATCGTTTCCGGCAAACGAATACCGACTTAGCCTGCCAAAGCCTGCGCCGCTATCCAACCAAAACGCTGGTCGCATCCGTCTACCTCAGGAGCGCATCGTCGCGGCACACGACGATCGGCGGCGGCGGGCCGTGCCCCTTTCCGACGATCGGAGTATTCGAAAAGACGTTGTAACAACAGATATACGCGAGTCTATGTCGGCTGGAGAGGTTAGGGCCGGAACTGTGTAGCAGGTTGCAGTGAAAAAACAACACATCACCCGGATCGGCGATCACGGAATACGAGGGCAACAGCCGTTCGGTCGCCGTCATGCGTTCCAGTTCCGCTCCACGCTGATTGCCGATGCGTCCGTGGTCGAGCCGTCCTAAATGGTGGGATCCGACCAACACGCGCAGACACCCGTTCTCTTCGTCTGCCGTATCCAGTGCCACCATGGCCGAAGCCAGCCGCGGATACGGACAACCGTCGTAATACCAGTATCCGTAGTCCTGATGCCATTCCCATGCCCCTCCCTCGTAGGCCGACTTGAGCATGACCTTGCTGTGCCAATGATATACCGGCTCGCCGAGAAGCCGCGTCATGTTGTCCACGATCCGAGGGTGGCGCGTGACCAGCCCCAGCACATCTTCCGAAATGTTTGTCCACAGGCTGATTCGGCTGGCTCTGCCCTCCCGGTCAGGCATGTTCGACGTGGTATCAGCAATTCGCGTGGAATGCTCTACCGTGGCAATCATCCGTGCTACTTCTTTGCGTCCAAACATGCCTTTGGCAAGCACAAAACCATCCCGGAAAAACGTCTCCACTTAAGAGTTGGAAAGGTGTTTGCGAGGCATAATTACCTCAATGTCGATCCACACGTGGTTCTATGGGCAGGGTACGAAACTCGCGTATCAGCTCGGCCAGTTCGCGGGTGGCGGCCTGATAGAGTTGTTCCCCTTTTTCGACGGTGGCGACCGTAGCGTCTCCGATGACACCGGTTTCGGAAATACGTGACCATTGATCCATCATACGAAGCGGCGAGGCGCCCTTCCCACGAAACCACCCGCGCCAGTAATACTTCTGGTCAGGAATCTTTACCTCTTTGACCGCTTTGTCCATCTGTACGGCGTCGTCGTTGAGATACCGATACACCGAGGTTTCGATCTCGTCGGCGTGAGACTGAAGATCGGAGTCCCCGATCCGCCACAACGTGGACTGCGCCATGCTCCACCAGTTAAGCATACCGCAATGCACATCGGTTTCGATCACCGTGCGCCGTGCCACGGTTTCCATGATATTGGCGTTGGAGCCGTGACCGTTTACGATCAGGATTTTGCGAAATCCATGATGCCCGACGCTTCGCGTGATGTCCAGCACGAAATCGAGCAGATGGTCGTCCCGGATCGTGATGGTTCCGGGAAAGTCCATGTGGTGGTCTTCGAATCCGTAGGCCAGTTCGGGCAAAAGCAGGACCTCGTCCGGAATGAGCTGCGCCGCGCCCTCGCATACGCTGGAAACCAGAAAGGTATCCACGTCCAACGGCAGATGATGACCGTGATCTTCGGTGGAGCCTGTAGGCAAGACGACCACCGGCTGTCTTTTGACGACTTCGCGTATCTCCACCCATGTATAATGATCGTACCGATAGGGTAGTTTTGCGCCTTTCATGCCGACCCCCCGTAGCCATATTCGTTTTTCATGAAATGTTGGATGCGTAAAAACTCTTCGCCGAGACCGACGAGTTCTTGACCGGCTTTTTGAAGGTCCGGTGTTTCGGAACGGACGATCGTCACGATAGAATCGGCAATATGTGCGATAGCAGACAATCCGAGATTGGCGCTGCTTCCTTTAAGCGTGTGCGCGGCTCTTACGACCCAGTCGATTTTGTCTTGCGCCAGTTCCGTACGGATTTCCTCCATACGTTTTTTTGTATCGGAAAGATAGATGCCAAACAGTTCTTGCAGGCTCTCCGGATCGTCAAGAAGACCAAGACTGTCCAGCACATGGCGGTCGATCGAGGGATGGGCCGGCTCCACCATGACAGAAGCCGTTGTCATCAACTTGACGTCTCGGCTTTTTTCCAGCGACCTCTGAAGTTCTTCGATTTTGACCGGCTTGTGGATTTAATCGTCCATCCCCGCTGCGATACAAGCTTCCTGATCTTGTTGCATGGCGTTGGCAGTCATGGCGACGATCCACGGACGATGTTTGGATTTTGTCTTTCGAATCTCCCGTGTAGCCTCCAGCCCGTCCATTTCGGGCATCTGGATATCCATCAACACAACGTCGTAAGTCTGGCGGTGCACGGCTTCGATGCCTTCGAGACCGTTGGACGCGATATCGGCACGATACCCCAAGCGTTCTAAAATACGCACCGCCACTTTCTGATTGACTACATTGTCTTCCACCAAAAGGATTCTGAGCGGAAGCCGATACCCCATCGAGGCGTCGATCGGTTGGGTTTGTGCGGACCGCGATCTGACCGCCTCCGTCTTTCCGGCGATGACCGACAACTGCACGTCATAGAGCATCGACGGTTTGATCGGCTTGGTGAGATAGGCGGGAAAAGATACATCCCGTGTATCTTCGTCTCGACGTCCCATAGAAGTGAGCATGATCAGCGGCAGATGCTGGGTGGGCGGATGTCGGCGGATTTCCCGTGCCAGTTCGACACCGCTCATCTCCGGCATACTCATGTCGAGTATGGCTACGTCGAAAACCGTACCGCTATGGATCAGGTCGAGCGCTTCGCGACCCGATGCGACGGCATGAGGGTGTATACCCCACGATTGAGTTTCGAGTGTAAAAATACGCCGATTGGTTTCGTTGTCGTCCACGATTAACAGTTTTTTCCCGTTTAGCTCAGGCTGGGTGCCACGCAGATAGATTTTGGGTTGACCCGACGCGGCTTCGGCCATAAAAGTCGCATGAAACACCGAGCCTTTTCCGGGTTCGCTTTCGGCCCATACGGTTCCGCCCATCAGTGAGGCCAGCCGCCGGGTGATCGGAAGACCAAGACCGGTTCCTCCGTAACGGCGGGTCGTGGAAGCGTCCGTTTGGGTAAAGGATTCGAACAACTGGTCGATCCGGTCCGACGCAACACCGATCCCCGTGTCCTTTACCGAAAGCCGGATTTCGTATCGTCCGTTACCGTTTTCGACCGCCCCCGTAGTTCGGGCATCGATCCGCGTAGCCGAGACGGACACGACGATTTCGCCCGCTTCGGTAAACTTGACGGCGTTGCTCAACAGGTTGACCAGAATCTGCCTGACGCGCGTTACATCTCCTATGACCGTTCCGGGCCCGGTATTGTCGATCAAGTAGGCCAGATCAAGTCCTTTGGCTACCGCTTGGCTGACCACAAGATCGAGCGAGTCTTCGATACAGCTTCGGATATCGAAGGGGTGCTGTTCAAGGTCCATTTTCCCCGACTCGATCTTGGAAAAGTCGAGAATGTCGTTGATAAGCGAGAGCAAGGTTTCGCTACTGCTGCGGACGGTTTCGGTAAACTCGCGTTGTTCGTCGTTCAGAGAAGTGTCGAGCAAAAGCCCCGTCATTCCGATGATGCCGTTCATGGGGGTACGGATTTCGTGACTCATATTGGCAAGAAACTCGGATTTGGCGCGAGTGCCCGCCTCGGCCAGCTCTTTGGCCTGACGCAGTTCCGCCTCGGTGCGTTTTCTCTCGGCGATCTCCGATTGCAGGTCTCGGGTTCTTTCCGTAACACGAGTTTCGAGTTCGTCGTGCGCCTGTTGCAGGGCGTCGTCGCGTTTTTGAATCTGAGAGAGCATATCGTTGAATGCATCGATCAGCACACCGATATCGTCTTCGGACTGTTTTTTCGCGCGAGCGGTATAGTTGCGGTGTTGCGACACGTCTTTGGCCGTTTGTACCAGATGGACCAGCGGGCCGGAGATGATTTTCTGCACCTGTGAGGCCAGCACAAAGGCGACTAACAGCGAGGCGGAAAGCACAAGGGCAAGGACGCTGCCAAACTGTTGAAGACGTGCGGTCAGTTCGCGCAGGTCGGACCGGAGAAATACCGTTCCAATCCGTTCTCCGCCTATGACGACGGGATAGAACATGCCGGTGGCGTCGTCATAGGCGATTTCGCCGTCCTGTTGCACCTCCGGTGGTGTCAGACTTTCCGGAATGTCGTTACGGCGATATAACGCGAAGGGTTTTCCGTCGTCGTCGTAGATACAGGCCAACTCCACCGCCGGAACGGCACCCTGGCTGTTTAGCGTTTGAAGCGCGGCGGTGCTGTCCGAAAAAGAAAGTGGCGCGGTACTGTTTTCCGCGATGACGGCGGCCAGCGATTCCAACTCGTTGGCCGCGTTTTGGCGAAACCGCCCCGTCTCTACCCATAAAATCGCCGCAAAAGCCAACAACAGCGCCGCGACACAGATGGATACCATCATCCATGTCAGTTTCCAGCGAATCGACAAATTACGCAGAAAAGCAACGATCGGAGATCTATCAGGCATATCCCAGACGCTTGTTGAGCATGGGCATCACTTCACGGGCAAAGAGTTCGAGACTGCGAACCCACGCCCCCTTGTCGTCCCAATCATGCGCGACCATGACCAACGTACCGAACTCGCCGGTTTCCTCGATCATCCGCAAAAGCTGACGTACCACCTCGTCCGGGTCTCCCGCGACGATCTGGTCCTGCATCATGTAGTCGAGGTTGCAGGCAGTGTCGGGCATATCGGGATCGCGTTTCCACATCCCGCGTCCTACACCGAGATCGCTGAGTTGCAGGATGTATTCGAGACACTTGCCCAGCGAAAGGTTGCGCGCCTTTTCTCTGGCTTCCTTCGTAGTATCGGCCACAAAAACGTTACGCGAGACTTTCCATTTTTTCCGGTCTGGCTCGCGGCATTCTGCACGCGCGCCTTCCTCGTAGGTGGTCCAATGGTTTTGCAGGACGTTTCCGGCCACCATGTGATGGCTAAACGGCGAATAGTTTTTTTGCCCGGCGATGCGCGTTCCGACGGAGTTGCGGCTGATGACCGGAACGGCGATGGGCGGATGGGGAAGCTGGTAGGGTTTCATAAACACGCCTACTCCAAGCTCGGTGCGGATTTCCTTTTTGACACGCACCTGCCAAAACCGGCCTTCGATGTCGTAAGGCGGATCGGTGGTCCAGAGCGTCATGATGATTTGTATCGCCTCCGCGACCATCGCGCCGGTCTGCTTTGGGTCCACTCCGTACATTTCCAGATCCGTGGGAATCGCGCCCGGTCCGAAACATACATTGATCCGCCCGTGTGACAGGTGGTCCAAAAACGCCAGTCGCCCCGCCACATGCGCCGGATGGTGATACGGCAGACACACCGGCGCCGTGCCAAGCCGGATGTTTTTTGTCATGCCCAGCGCCTTGCCGACAAAAATCTCCGGCATGACGATGTTTTCATAGCTCGAAGAGTGATGCTCTCCTACCCAGAACTCGCTAAACCCTAACTCTTCCGCCCGGACAACCAACTCAAGGTCTTCGTCGAAACACTGCGCCGGCGGCTTGGCCGGGTCGTGAACGGGCATAAGAAACATGCCGTAGTCAATCATGCGTGTACCCCTTTGGTTTTGGTTTACCCCAACAAACCTTTACGGTGTTTTTGCGCTACGATTTCGGTCAAAAAATCCGGTGTACAGACCGCGCTCAAATCTCCGCCGGGAAAACGAGCCGCCCACGCATAAAGCCGTTCGGCCCACGAAACGTCTCCTGCGACAAGCGATGGCTCGCCCCGCACCGTGTCCAGCGCTTCGACGACAACACCTGCCATGCGTTTATATAACCGCCCCGCGATCTCATCCGGTGTTCCGCCGGCCCGCCACGCTTCCTGCTGCCATGCCATCGCGTGAATCCGCACAATACGGGTGCGGGGATAAAAAGAACACATCAGATTCCACGGGTCTCCGTCTTTCTGCTGATCACCCGCCGCGCGAAAGTCGGTCCGCAACACGACCGAGGGGATGTCGAGAAATTTTGCCATCATAAACTCGACGACCGTGCCGGAGTCGAGATCCGTCCCGTCAAAGTTGAACAGCGCTATATCGCACGAAACGACTTGTTTCAAATCCTGATTACGGATGGCTGCGGCGCGATGCGTGACTTGTTCCAAGTGTTGCGGCAGGACGCACACATACCGCCCCGCGCCCGTCCGTTCGATGGCGGACGCCAGCAAAAAATTGCCGGTCAGGTGTTTGTGGTCAAACAGGTCACCGGCAAAATAAACGGTATACGAATCCACCAAAGGGCGCTCCCGGTGCGGGTATGGGCATGACGTGTCCTGCGCGAGATGCGTCATGGGATCACACGGGCATGACGCGACCGGTGTACCGGCGTCCGATTTCTATGGCCTCGCGAGGGCCGGCGCCGATCCGGACCCCCTCGTCGATCATTCGGGTAACGTCTTCCACCTGTACCATGTTGAGAAACGCTACACCCGTGGCTTTGCAAGCACCGAGCACACGGCTTCGCGCGTCTTCCAGTTCGGGTGGATAGGGCGGGTCGTGGTGAAACAGATGTCCAAACGACATACTCATGTCACCCGGTCCCCACTCAGCAAAGCCGATGCCGGGCACGCGCAGGGTGTCTTCCACATGGGCCAGCGCCCTGCGGTTTTCGATTTTAAGCCCCAGCAGGATCTCACCTTCCGGGTTGAGCGGCCAGACGTCAGCTCTGCGCAGATACGCTTCGGGAGATATCCCCCATACCGAGGCGGCCCATCCCTGCCCGCCAGCACCGCGCCGACCTACGCCAAGCCCACTCCCCACACCGACGGTCTGAAACGGATACCGCGCCGACTCGACAAACACGCGCACCGCATCCGGTGTTTCGGCATGACAGAGCAATATACCATGAACGCCTCGCGCCAACACCTGCTTGACCATCCATGCGTTGGCCCGCATGACATGCTCGTCGGTCCCGTCGGTTGGAAGCGTAACGATCACCGGCGGCGTCGGATGGCCACTGCGTGTAGGACCTTCATCCGCCAGACCGCGCATAAATGCTTCGAGAGCGGTCAGATTGAACAGACCGTGCTCCATTTCGACCAGCAGATAGTCGGCGTGGGTTCCCGCTTCCGCCCTGCCGCCATCGTACGACAAATCCCCTACACCCGTATAATAGACCGGCTGGCCCTGTTCCAAGAGTTCGATTGCCCGGTTGATCCGTGCCATCCTATTTCCTCCCTGTTGGCATTCGTTGCGTCGCCGTCTCCAAAACCCATATAGCCGCTACCGGAAAACCGCTCCCATCCAAAATCCAAAATTGCCTCACACCGGACACCGCCCTCCAAGCCCAGTATCCTCCGCCAATCCTCGCAAGTTGGCGACCGCCGTGTCCGTCAGTGCCACGCCGTGCGTCCGTGCGACCGCCTCGCTCTCGTATTCCATCTCGCCGGGGATGTAAGTCCGTGTCGCGTTTTTGGCTTTGGGTGCGGTACGCATACGACGGATGAGTTCGTCCATTCGGGTGTAAAACTCGTTTTTCGGCATCATGGCGGCGATATCGACGGCAATAAAGGTATGCCCTTCGTTACAGGCTTTTCGGGACTCTTTGGCCCAGGTGGGCATGTCGGTTGTGATCCCTGCTCCGGCCAACACGCCGGCAAGCGATTCGACCATGAGCGCCAGCCCATAGCCTTTGTGTCCCCCCAAAGGCGTCAGCGCGCCATGGACGGTAAATACGCCCGGATCGGTAGTCGGAAGCCCGTCCTTATCGGTAAGCCAGCCTTCGGGAATCGGTTTGCCTTGATTTTTCATGGAAACCACTTTTCCACCGGCCACCGTGCTCATGGCGATGTCGAGCACCAACGGCGGCTGTGTCCGCGCCGGAACCGCGTAAGAGAGCGGATTGTTGCCGATCTGCGCGCCGCGTCCGTTCGGAATGCTCATGACCACATCCGTATTGCTCATCGCCATGCCGATCATGCCTTGGTCGAGTACCATGAGCGTGTAGGCCGATGCCGCTCCGAAATGGTTGCTGTAGCCGCAACCCGCAGCCTTTTTCATGGCGGTCGTCATACCGACATGACCTGCCACCATGCCCACAGCCTGATGCGCGTCGATCATCGCCCATGCCGGCCCTTCGTTGGTAATCTCCGGCACTGCGCGAGGATCGATGCCGCCGTCCCGCATCAACTGCACATACCGTCGCAGCGACACGGTTCCGTGGGTGTAGATGCCCCGCATATCCGTGCGCACAAGACATTCCGTCGTAATCCGAGCATGCTCGACTGCCATACCGACGGTCGTCAGCGCTTCCATGCAAAAAGTCTTCAGCGTCTCCGCATCGACGCGAATGACAAACGGAGGTTCCAACATTACAGATTCGGCCATATCGCCGCCTTTTCTTTTCGGCTTGACGCCGAAGGGCTTTGCCCGTACCGTTAAATCGATTCGATATTCTTACATGGATCGTCCGCGCATCACCACCACAGCGTCATGAGAACGGAAAACCAATTTGTGCAACCCCCGATATGCGAGATGGTGGGTAACATCTCTTTGCCTAGGTTTCTGCATAGGCATGTACCCGCCCTGCATCGGCTTTGCTCAAAATATGCCGACACCGGTAGACATCCAGATAGCCCTGTTTTCGAAAGTGCTGATGTTCGAACGCAATCTGATGTCGCAGAACGACGATACGCTGGCGATCGGCGTTTTGTATCAGAACAGCGACAGCCAGTCGCTCACCGCCCAGAAAGATCTGCGCAACTTCCTCGACCGGCTGCCTCAATTCAAAAAAGCGCCGTTCCGGTACAGTCTGATAAATATCGACGCAACGACGGACCTAGCAAGCATTATTGCGCGCGAAAGGATAAAGCTACTGTACGTGGCGCCCTGTCCCAAAGTGGACTTTAAGGTGGTGGCTGACATCAGCCGGCAATACCGTGTAATCACCCTGACCGGCGTGCCGACCTATGTAGACGCGGGCATAGGTGTAGGCATCGAGATTTTCGACTGCCGCCCTCGTCTTGTGCTCAACCTTACCAGTTTACGGGCCTGCGGCGCAGATTTTAGCGCCCAACTTCTCAACCTTGCCCGTGTCATCGGATAGACCGCTCTCACGCCCCCGCCGTCTTTCTCCCGTACACCCGCCATGCGTTAAGCCCCATAATCTTTGCCTGATCCTCCCGTGACAGAAAATCCGTGTGCGCCCACCCGGTGGCAACAAGTTGCTTGTAGGTCGCCACGGTCAATAGTCCCGGCACGTCGGTTCCCCAAAGGATATGCTCCGGACCCACCCAATCGACCGCCGCTTGCAGATAGCGACGGGCCGACGGATACGGGTATCCTTCATGATCGAGATACGCAGGCAGTGCAGCGGTATCGAGATATACGTTTGGGTGTTGTGCAAGACGGACCTGTTTCTGCCAAAGCGCCCACAGCGCCGAATCTTGCTCCACCTGCGGACCGGGTTGACACAGATGGGCGATGACGACACGCAGATTTGGGTGGCGTTCGAGTATCTTCCCGACCGCGTCGGTCTGATACGGACGCGAACCCACCGCGCCAAGATCAAGCGTAAGCAGATAATCACCTTTTTCCAGTTCCATCCACAACCAGTCGAGTGCAGGATCGTCCAAACGCAGATCAGGGTACAGTCCAGCCAATCCCGCCGTTTCGCTTAGTTCCAGTTTGACCCCACGAAAGCCAAGTTCACCGACCGCCTCTTCGAACATGGCGCGACAACCGGGCGACCACGGATCCAGAAAAGCGGCCCCGAAAAACCGATCCGGGTATCGCCGTATCGCCTCGGAGGCATACCGGTTGCATTCGCCGTAGAACGTACCCTGAAGAAGCACGGTGCGATCCACGCCTGCCCAGTCCATGTATTCGATCAAGGCTTCCGGTGGAAAACGGGTCTCCACAGCCACCGGTGGCAATACACGGAGCGTCTTATCTCCCGCTCGCATCTTGCCATAACCCGAAGAACGGGTCTCTCCGTCCCGGATGCGACCCCTGACCTCCGGAAATATGTGCGCGTGCGCGTCGATGATCATACTTACCTCGTCTATCCACGTATGGCTTTTGACAACCCGTCAAACCGTTCGATGAGATACCCGAAATCACAACCCAATTGAAGCCATTGCACCCCCCGTTTCATCCACCGAACGGCAAAATCCAGGTCCGTACCCATGCCCATTCCGATCGAAAGACCGGCCTTTCGGCCCGTGTCGATCACGGTTTCCATCATCTGTACGACATCAGGGTGATTGGGCTGGCCCAGCAGTCCCATGGAACCGCTCAGGTCCATAGGACCGATCACGAGCGAATCAAGACCGGGGGTCGCCACGATGTCGTTCAATTCCCGCACTGCGTCGATGTGTTCGATCTGTACCGCTACGAAAATCTCGCGGTTCATAAGTGAGATGTACGCGTCCCCGGCGAGACGTCCATAGTTGGAAGGTCGGCGAGGGCCAAAACCCCGGCTGCCCATAGGCGCGTACCGACAATCGGACACCACCCGACGCACTTCGGCGGCAGTCCGTACTTGCGGAACGATGATGCCCGGGGCGCCGGCATCCAGCGTGCGTTTGATATAGGCCGTTTCGCTCGTGGGAACACGCACAAGCGCCGCCTTGCCGCAGGCGCGCGCCGCAATGAGATGCCCGGTGACTGACTCCAGTGTCATCGGATTGTGTTCGGTATCGATCCAGATAAAATCGACCGAATCGCAAAGCGCTTCGGTCACGGTCGGATCGGTAAACGTAACGCTGGCGCCAAGACAAACTCCACCGGACGCCAGCCGCTCTCTAAACTCCCTCATGCCTTGCATAAAGGCTCCTTCTTGTATCGATTTTGGATTTTGGATGGCGGGCACGAATATCGGGGACCGTGCCGATATTCGCCTTTCGAGATGGCAAGAGACAGGATATGGTCCATGCGTCGTATTACCTTTGGGGTCTTGTCATCTCGAACATCGCCGGTTCGTTCGCCCGGCAGTACCATTCTCCTCCCATGCGGCCTATGGCGTCGATTCGCCGCGCATCCACCGTGTCGCCGTCCCACACCCGTTCCGCCATGTGAAAATACACTACTTCGCCTATGATATAATTAGCGGAAAGCGGCCCTTCCCCGTGTCGCACGATCCGAAAAAGCCGACATTCCATCTGGAGCGGGCTTTCGGCAACCCGGTCAGGTTTTATCCTTACAGACGGCAACGGTGTAAACCCGGCCTCTTCGAATTCGTTGACGCCATACGGAAATTCGAACGAAGCAAGATTCATTCTGTCTTTTATCTCGTGTGTCGCCGTGTTGATCACAAACTCGCCGGTCGCCTCGATGTTTCGGAGCGTGTCTTTGTAGCCGCCCTCCCGTCCTGTAACCGGCGAGATGACGACCGAGGGTGGGTTTGCACCCCCGGCCATAAAAAAGCTGAACGGCGCCAAATTGGGTTTTCCGTCCGGGGATAGGGTAGAAGTAAAAGCGATAGGACGGGGTGATACACAGAAAAGCAAAAGCCGGTAGACATCGCGCCGGGGCAGGGTTTCAGGGTCGACGCTTCGAAACGGCGGAGTCTCTGACATGTCTATCCTTTCCAACTCATCGGATAATCGGTTGCTTCGATGCCAAGCGCCTGTGGGGTTATATGGAGCGGGTTAAACGTATCCACCATGACGGCGAGTTCTTCGGTGCGGGGTTTGCCGATACTGTCTTCGGTCGCACCGGGTTGGGGGCCATGCGGAATACCCGACGGATGCATCGTCACGGAACCCTCCTGGATGCCGCGACGGCTGGAAAATCGGTCGTTGGCATAATAGATGACTTCGTCGCTGTCGATATTGCTGTGGACATACGGCGCTGGAACCGCCTGCGGGTGATAGTCCAGCATCCGGGGAACAAACGAGCAGATGACAAAGTTGCGCGCCTCAAAGGTCTGATGGATCGGGGGAGGCAGATGAACCCGTCCGGTGATCGGCTGAAAAGCGTATATGCTAAAAGCAAAGGGAAATACGTAACCGTCCCACCCCACGGCGTCAAAAGGATGAAAATCGTACCGGTAGGCCTGAAGCACGCCCCGCGCTAAAACGCGCACTTCGTGACGACCTGTCTCTCGGTGTGTTTCCAAGCTCTCAGGCGGTCGGATGTCGCGCTCCCGGTACGGGGCGTGTTCCAGCAGTTGACCGTATTCGTTGCGATATCGGCGGGGAATCTCGATAGAACCGGCAGCCTCGATCACGAATATTTCCGTGTCGAGCGTTTCTTCTTCGAGCCGATAGATCACGCCACGTGGAACGATGAGATAATCACCCGGGCCGTAGACAAGCGAGCCAAACATCGACTCCAGCCGACCGCTACCTCGGTGTATGTACAGCGCTTCGTCGCCGTCGGCGTTTTTGTACAGATACGTCATGGGAGCGGCGGTACGGACATAGGAAAGGATGACGTCACCGTTAAAACACAGCGGAACCCGTCCCGATACGGCATCACCGGCCGACGGCAGCGCACGTGTTTTGAAATGTCGGGGTTGCAGCGTCTCTTCCGAGATCACCAAGGGGTTGCGTTCCGTAAGTCGCTCGATTTCCGCCACCTGTGTGGGGGGATGGATATGGTAGAGCGTAGAAGATCGCCCCGAAAATCCGCGTGTTCCAAACAACTGCTCCCGGTATAGCAAACCGTCGGGTTGTCGAAACTGGGTATGATGCGTGGTCGGCAGTTCTCCCAGCCGCACATATCGCATGGCTATGCCTCCTCCCCTGCCACGGTGTTGCGCAGTACGCCCAGTTTTTCTATCTCCAATTCCACGACATCTCCCGGCTCAAGCCACGGATGCGTTCCCGGTGGAAATTCGACGATACAGCCGGTCCCAACCGTCCCGGAGCCGATCAGATCGCCGGGAAGAAGCATCGTATGCCGCGAGGCGGTGGCAATCATCTCCGCAAAAGTCCAATACATCGTGCGGGTGTTGCCCCGCGAATACTCGACCCCGTTGACGCGAGCCGTCATCGTCAGATCGTACCGTGCGCCCCGACCCCGGTCCGGAAGCAAACGATCCTCCAAGACGTCGGGAGATACCAACTCAGGCCCCAGACTGGTTGCAAAGTCTTTTCCTTTGGCCGGTCCGAGTCCCACTTTCATCTCTTTGCGCTGGATGTCCCGCGCGCTCCAGTCGTTGAGGATGGTAAAACCGGCGATAAAACCATCCGCCTCGGTCACCGGGATATCGCGTCCTTCCTTGCCGATGACGACGGCCCATTCGAGTTCGTAGTCCAGTTCGTCGGTTTCCGAGGGTTTGCGGATGGGGCTGTCCGGTCCATACAGACAGGCGGTGTTGGAAAAATAGAACACCGGTATTTCGTACCATTCGGGGACCATATCCAGCCCCCGGTTTTTGCGGGCATTGCGGACATGCTCTTCGAAAGTGTAGAAATCCCTGAAACTGCGGATAGATAAAAGGATCTCGCCGATAGGACGCCTCACAGCGTGCCCCGCACCTGCTGTTCGCGTTCTATGGCTTCGAACAGCGCTTTGAAATTGCCTATGCCGAAACCGCGCGAACCGTGTCGCTGGATGATTTCGAAAAACAGGGTAGGGCGGTCTTCCACAGGTTTGGTAAAGATCTGTAGCAAATACCCCTCTTCGTCCCGGTCTACCAGTATGCCCAGTTGCCCGATGCGGGCTATGTCTTCGTCGATCTGGCCGACACGCGCGGAAAGGTCGTCGTAGTACGTGTCCGGCACGTAGAGAAAACTTACGTCGTTGGCCAACATGGACGTTACCGTGTCCATTATATTGCCCGTCAGCATGGCGATATGCTGGACACCCGGTCCCCCATAGAATTCGAGATACTCCTGTATTTGGGATTTACGTCTACCTTCAGCGGGTTCGTTGATAGGAAATTTGATCCTGCCGTTCCCGTTCTGCACGACTTTGGACATAAGCGCGCTGTATTCGGTGCTTATATCGGTATCGTCAAAGTGGACAAGCTGGGAAAACCCCATGACGTGTTCGTAAAAATGGACCCATTCGTCCATTTTGCCGAGTTCGACGTTTCCGACGATATGGTCGATGGCCTGTAACCCGACCGGGCGGCGTGTGGCCGGGTTGTAGCGAATCGGGTCGATGGGACGGTATCCCGGTGCAAAAACCCCTGTGTATCGGTCGTGGTTGACAAAGGTGTGCGTGGTGTCGCCGTAAGTTCGAATGGTGGCATATTCGTAGACGCCGTTTTCATCTTCCATGCGAGTAGGTTCGGTCACGCCGACCGCACCTAGGCGTGTCGTCGTCTCGTAGGCGGCGGTTACGTCATCCACTTCGAGCGCCACGTCCTTAACACCGTCACCGTGCATCGAAAGCCGCGCGTTGTCCGGATGGTCGCCATGAAGTGGAGAGACGAGGACAAAGGTGATATGCCCTTGTGTCAACACATAACCGGCTTCGTTTTTTAAGCCGGTTTCCAAACCGGCGTATCCGACGACGTCAAATCCAAAGGCGTTTCTGTAGAAGTAGGCGGACTGTCGGGCGTTTCCGACCGCAAAGGTTACATGGTCTACCCGGCGCAGAGGAAGGGGATCGTCGGGCATGGGCGTCTCTTTCGGATGTATCGGGTTATGGGCGTTTAGGGGCACAGGGCCCAGTGCCCTACAACGCCCCGTCGCGCCACGGTCCCCAGATGGCGTATGTGATGCCGGGGCGTTGCATGTTGACAAACAACGTCTGGCCGTCCGGGCTAAACGTCGCGCCGGCAAATTCGCCGTTGTGCTCGATGCCTGCGAGGTCGTGGGCAAAGTCGAAAACCCGGCCTTCGGGCGTCAGTCCCCGAACATGGGGATTATCTCCGCTGTCTTCGCAGATTACCAGACCGCCACGTGGGCTTACGCACAGATTGTCCGGGCTTTGCATGAGCGTTTTGTCCGGGGATTCGAAAAACAGACGGAGTGTTCCGTTCCCTTCACGCGCGGGGCGGTATTCCCATATCTGGCCATGCTGACCCGTACCGCCCGATGTGGCGGTAAAGAAGATACTGCCTCCGGCGTACCAACAACCCTCCAGCCGGCTAAACACCGCGCTTCCCTGCACAAAACCCTGCATGTGGACCGCCAGCGATTCTTCGTGGGCATTGGAAGGATCGGGTTTTTCGATATCCACCCATACGACGGGCAACTCGACACCCATCTTTTGGCCGGTGCGGGTATCGTACTGGGGTTTGTCGCGGACGGCCAGCATCTGGAGTCGTCCTCCGTCGGCCAACTTTCCGGGGGTGACCGGGATAAATCGGTAAAAACCGGAAGGATCGCGGTCTTCCGTTTCGTATACGATGCTTGTAGCCGGATCGACGGCGACGGCTTCGTGGACAAAGCGGCCCATCGCTTTGATCGGTTCGATACGAGTCGGGCCGTCCGCCAGCGCCGGCACCTCGAAACAGTACCCGTGGTTTTGGTCGAAACCGCCATACTCGCGGTTTCTTTTTTCGTCTTTCATAAGGACCGTGCCGAGTGTGGTCTCTTCGCAGGTGATCCAAGTCCCCCATGGCGTCGGACCGCCGGCGCAGTTGTGGAGCGAACCGCTCAGGCTTACGAAATCTCGGACGATCTCACGTGTCTGGGGGTCTATGACCAGCGTCGTGGTTCCACCGCCGGCAGACCGGTCATAGGCGGGAGCTTTTCCACCTATCGCCGCGTCCGGACGGCCCTTTCCATCGTTGATTTCGTGGTTGCGTACCAAACGGATGACGCCGTTTCCGGCAAAGGCGGCCATGGAGTCGTGCGCGCGGGGCGTCGGATTGCCGTCCGACATGAGTGCGCCGGCTTTGCCCAACACGTTGTAGGAAAACCCCTTGGGAAGCGCCATACAGACTTCGCCGGTGTTTTGCGAAGGCGTGGGCGCAAGCGGACCGTAGCCGCCCGTGCCCGGTAACGCCTGAAGCGTGGCATCCCCCGAAGCGGCCAGTGCGCGGCGGGCCGAAAGTCCCTGTAGGGCGACCGCCCCTGCGGTAAGCGCGGCGCAATGAAAAAATGTACGACGAGTGATCCGGGTCATGCAGGGAACTCCTTTTTCACGGTAAAAAACAGGAAGATAACCGCCGGTTGCAGATTTAAATATACGGAGTCTTGTGTCTTCTGGCAAGCCGCGCACGCAGAAGAAACTCAGGGCTGTATGGCGGCAAAAACGCCGATATTCGGTCGCGTGGAAAACATTTTTGCGTAACAAACGAAACCCATTTGGCAACTCTCTCAGAAGGCGTCGAAGGCGTGTGGAGCGTCGGGAAACCAGTAGAGATCGACAAAAAAGGAGAGACCCTGTCCCAGCACGTAGGCGACTAGTATACCGATAAACAGGGGCTGTATGCGTCGGTACTGTCTGACGCCCCCGGTGCGGATGAGCAAGGTCTGTATCAGCCATGCGAGAAAGATGGGAAAAACCGCGCCGACCGCCGGTCCCGATGCGACGACGACCAGTCCGATGGGGTGTAACGGCCACCAGTAGAACAGATACCGACACAGACTCAACAAAATCATGAGTACGCCGCCCGAAGCGAGAAACGACAATTCGAGTGAGGTCACCTGTGTCGCGTTGTTGATCCACGAAATGATCAGGTTGTAAAAACCGTCTCCCAGCGGTCCGGGACCGGTACGCAGGTTATGCGCTCCATAGGCGTATCCGGCTGTGATGATATAGCCGATGGAGGTGACGGCGCTGACACCGAAGGCCAGCGCGCAGGCGGCAAAAAAAGCTCCGGAGCGCATGGTGATTCGATCCCGCAGCCATGCGATGTTCGAGATGCCGATCATAGTAAACGTCCTCCAGTTGCGGGCAAAGGCGTTGGTAAGCCCAAGCGCGGTCATATCGGGCGTCGTCAGGTTCGAAGAACCTACCATACCTACCGTAAACTGATGCGCATTGATCGGGAGATCGATCATGACCATGCCGGCTTCGGCGCATATCCGGGCAATGGCAAGATAGAAGATAAAGAGAAAAAACAGAAACAGCACGGTAACGGACAAGGAAAGCCCTGCCTGATTGAGCCAGAAGACGAGATACAGCATTCCTCCTGCAAAACCTGCTACGGCGGTCCGATAGGAAAACAGTTCGTCTTTGTCGCGAAGATCGGAGGTGTGCCCCCAGGCTTTTTCCCATACGGCGCCCAGATGGCCTCGTGACATCCACAAACCGATCAGGACAAACAAAATCATCCCACCGATGGACTGAATGGATACCAGTCCGCCCGGCACGATGGTCGATGCGGTGGAAACGACACCGATGCGTGTTAGAAGCCCCTGTTGAATAATGCCGAGCAGGATGAAAAACCAGACGCTAAACAGGATTTCCGCGTTGGCAAAAAACGAGATACATAAAATCAGCACATTGAGCCGAATAGGAATCGCCGCAAAGGAACGTTCGAGCGTAATGTTCGTCACGTCCGGTCCCATGATGGGAAAGCGTGGCCAGTGCCCCCAGTACGAAACGACGTTCCAAAGCATGACCGCACTCCCGGCGATCAGCCCGATCCGAAACATCTTGGTTTTGAAAATCGGCGGTTCTTCGGGTCTGTCGGGATCGGGTTGACCCATCAAATGTACGGCCACTTCACCCAAAGGAAACCGAAGCCGGTCGTGTTCGACCCACTGCTTCCGGAGCATCACGATGATACAGGCTCCGACCCACATAAGCGCCGCAATGGCCGTTCCCCACCAAAAAAGCGGGGGCAGCCAATCATGCCAAGGGATCGGCACATCGGGTGGGATGCCTTCGAAAAACCCCGTAGCCGCCCCGTTTTCATCGTTTAGCACCAACCATCCGGGCAGATGATCAAAAAACTTTTCCTGCCATTGATTTTCCGGGTTGGCGAAATAATACGGGGTGGTGATGACCGCAATCAGATACCGTGTCATGGCGCGGTCGGGGACCATCGAAGCCGCCCACCCCATGGCAAAAACGACGATCAGTTCCGACCGGGTGAGCACCCATGACTTTCCGGCACGGCGAAGCAAAAAGTTAGGACCGAGAACGAGTACAAGAAAAGGAAGGATAAGACAGGCAGGCAACTGTGCATAAGTGGGGTCGTAACCCAGTTGGTCGGCGGAAAATTGCCCCCAATAGCTTACGATCGCGGAAAGTCCCAGACCGACCCCGACCGATCGCAAAGAGACTGCCGGGCGCGGGGAGTCCGTTTCGGAATGTTCGATGGCCATGATGCTCCTTGAGAAGTTTGAAGGGTGAAGGTTGAAGAGTGAAAACAACAAAAGAACAGGACGAAGTATGTGTATTTTTCAAACTTCACCCTTCAACTTCAGACTTGCGCCATATATAATATACGGTCCGTTTCGAGATGTCAACTCGTTGCGCTATAAGGTGTTTTTGTGAAACGAACCCCCAAAAAACTCGACGCGCAGACCGATCCATGTTATATAAAGCCTGACCTTAACGAGTTGAGTGTAGGGATAACATTCGGATTGCTCGAGCATCGTCCAAGGGTCACGAAGATGCAGGAGGGTTTCCGTCGTCGGGCAGGAGGACGGAAACAGGGCAGAGAAAGGAGCCACCGAGAATTATCTGACCCATCCTCAAAGCTCGTTTTCGTGTTGAAAAAGCAACATCACCACAGAATATCTTTAAGGGAGACAAAACAAATGAAGAAACTGCTATTGGCGGCGGTTGCTCTTGCCATGCTGTCCACGGCCACCTCGGCCTACGCGCAGAAGGGTGCCATCCGTCTGGGTGGTGGTCTCTGGCACGCCCCCGGCACCAACTTTGTTGGTGGTGGCGCTGCGGCTGACATTGGTCTTGGCGACAAACCGTTTGCCCTGAGCATCACGGCCGAGTACTATACCAAGTCCGGTTCCAAGTTTATCCCGATTACAGCGGTTGCCCTGTATCGAAAAAGCATGCCCAACGGCAAGCTGGGTGTGTTCTTTGGCGGCGGCGGCAGCTAATTGATTTTCGATCTCGGTGTTGTTAGCGTCAAGAAGCCCGTCGCCACGGGTATCGGCGGTGTCATGTTCAACGTGGCCCCCAAGATCGGCGTCTATGGCAAATTCCAGTACTACCGTCAGATCGTTTCCGGCGTGCTCAACACCTACGCGTTCGGCGGTGGTATCGCCATCAACCTGATCCCGGCCGAATAAGCCCATCAGGCGTTAAGCAACAAACAAAAACGGGCTGGTCACGCTGATCAGCCCGTTTTTGTTTTGTCTCTCCCCTCCCCCCGTATGGCATCTGCTCTCTTGCTTCTGCCAGATTGACAGAACCCTCTTTTTCGCATAAATTATATCCACACGCAAATCCGTACGAAAAACTGCATAATCGTGCGTGATACAGACCCTTGCATTTCCCAATCCAAAATCCAAAATCCGCCATGCCCATCCTTCCTCACCCTTACCACCCTGATTACGCATGACCTCAACCGTCCCTCCTGTTGTTCTGCTTGCGGACAGTTCCGTGCGAAGCCGGGAAGAAAAATTTCACGGTCTCACCCGCCGTGGCTATCAGGTGATCGCGGTCGAGACGGCGGACCGAGCGGTCAACGTGCTCGAAACCGAACTCGTCGATGTGCTGATCGCCGAACTGCATCCGCACGGCATCGACGGATTGCGTCTGATGGATATCGCCCTTCGGAGAAAACCCGAACCTGGCGTGATCCTGATGACCGTACCCGGTTCGACCGCGCTGGCCGTGGCCGCCATGAAGGAAGGGGCCTACGATGTACTCGAACAGCCGGTCCATGTCGAAAAACTCGCCGCCGAAATCGAAAAGATTTTGGAACGACAACGCATCGTGCTGGCCAATGTAGACCTGAAACGGCAAATCGAAGCGCGTTACGATCTTGGCAACATCATCGGAAAATCTTCGGCCATGCAGCGTATCCGAGATCAGATGCTCCAAATCGCCGATACGCAGGCGACCGTGTTGATCTACGGAGAAAGCGGAACCGGCAAGGGACTCGTAGCGCATGCCCTGCACATGAACAGCGGGCGCAAAGAACATCCTTTCGTGCCGCTTGCCTGCAACGCGCTATCGGAAGGCGTCATCGAAAGCGAGTTGTTTGGCCACGAACGCGGCGCGTTCTCCGGCGCGATAAAAACCCATCGGGGACGGTTCGAACTGGCCGACAGAGGAACCCTGTTTCTCGACGAAGTCGGCGAACTTACCTCCGCCATTCAGGTCAAACTGCTCCGGGTGCTTCAGGAACGAAAGTTCGAACGGGTAGGAGGAACCCAG
>Ga0194132_10002957_pt1 | contig 30934 bp, 28 predicted proteins | sample TA2KigOf80mmetaG_FD_148612 | JGI IMG/M metagenome (GOLD analysis project Ga0194132, IMG submission 148612) | Freshwater microbial communities from Lake Tanganyika, Tanzania - TA2015054 Kigoma Offshore 80m | ecosystem: Environmental > Aquatic > Freshwater > Lake | place: Tanzania: Lake...
CTAGATATCGAAACATACCGGCATTTTAGCAATTCGCCGGAAATTATTCGTCCGGCGGAGTTTAGGCGAGCATGGGGCGGACCACCGTACCGTGCACGTCCGTCAGCCGGAAGTCCCGGCCCATGTAGTGATAGGTGAGCCGGGTATGGTCGAACCCGAGGCAGTGAAGGATTGTTGCCTGCAGATCGTGGGTGTGCACTTTGTTGTCCGTGATAAAGAACCCGAGGTCGTCGGTGGCGCCAAACACTTGTCCGCCTTTGATCCCTCCACCGGCGAGCCACATCGAATATGCCTGCGGATGGTGGTCGCGTCCGGCGTTGTCGGCTTCCTGCGTGTTGCGGATCTCGCAGACCGGAGTCCGTCCGAACTCGCCGCCCCAGACCACCAGGGTCGAGTCGAGCAGGCCGCGGCGCTTCAGATCCTTCACGAGCGCGCCCGCGGGTTTGTCGGTAGCTTCGCAGTTGGCCTTCAGCTTCGTGTTGAGGTTGGTGTGGCTGTCCCAGCTCGCGTTCATGATCAGGATGAAGCGGACACCGCGCTCGACCAGACGCCGTGCGAGCAGGCAGTTGGTGGCGTATGCCTTCGTCTTGGGATCATCGATCCCGTACATGTCGAGCGTTTCCTTGGATTCCTTGGAGAAATCCACCAGCTCGGGTCCGGCCGACTGCATCCGGTAGGCAAGCTCGTAGGAGGCGATCCGCGAATCGATCTCAGCGTCGCCAGTATCCTTGTGGCGCATCCGGTTGAGGTCGGCGATCGCGTCGAGGCCCGCGCGCTGGCTTGCCATGGTGATCCCCGGCGGATTCGACATGTACAGGATCGGATCCCCAGTCCCGCGCAACAGCGTCCCCTGATAGGTGGACGGCAGGAATCCGCTGGAAAAGTTCGACGCGCCGCCGCTGGTTCCCGCGCCCGATGCGAGCACCACGAATCCGGGCAGGCTCTTGGACTCGCTGCCCAGCCCGTACACGGTCCAGGCGCCGAGCGTCGGCCGGCCGACTACCTGGGATCCGCTGAACATCAGGCATTGCGCGGGATGGTGATTGAACGCATCGGTTGCGATCGACCGGACCAGGCACATGTCGTCCGCGTTTCCGGCGATCCCCGGAAGCCAGTCCGAGATCTCCATGCCGCACTTGCCGTGACGCGTGAACACGCGCGGCGACCCGAGTATCGCAGCGTTCGGCTTGGTGAAGGCCAGCGTCACCTGCTTGATGACCGATTCCGGGGCCGGCTTGCCATGCCACTTCTGAAGCTCCGGCTTGGGGTCGAACAGGTCCATCTGGCTCGGCCCGCCCTCCATGAACATGAAGATAACGCTCTTGGCCTTGCCCTCGAAATGCCCCTTGCGCGGAGCGAGCGGATTCGGCGCGGAGAGTCCGTCAGCGGCCAGCAGATCGCCGAGGGCCATAGATCCGATCCCGCAGGCGACGTCGGAAAGGAAACGGCGGCGGTTGTTCATGATCGTCTACTCCCTCGTGATGAATTCGTCGAGATTCAGCAGGACCCGGCTGACGCCCACCCATGGAGAGAGCGCGCTCTTTTCCGATTCGAAGATGCGCGCCTGCCGGTCGTGATACTGCGCCAGCCGTTGGCGTTCGGCCTCGGCCGGCTGGCGCCCCACGGTCAGCGCGAAGGCGTGGTTCAGCCGCTCGGAGATCCCGCCAGCGGACTCGCTCTCAACGCGCCAGGCCAGCGCCTGCGCCGCTTCAAAGAACACTTCGTCGTTGAGCAGGTTCAGCGCCTGCAGGGCCGTGTTCGAGCGGGACCGGCGCGCGCAGGTAACGCTTGAGTCCGGCGAGTCAAACGTCATCAGCATGGGATAGGGCGTGGTCCGCTGGAAGTGGATGTAGAGACCGCGCCGGTAGCGGTCCTTGCCCTTGGCGGCGGTCCAGGCGTTGCGCGAGCGGCCATAGCCCAGCTCGGCGACGCCTTCGGGCTGCGGAGGCTTGAAGCTGCGTCCGCCGATGTCGCGGCTCAAGAGTCCTGCCGCGGCGAGCGTGACATCGCGCAGGGTCTCCGCTGGCAGCCGGATCCGCGATTGCCGCGCGAGCAGAGTGTTCTCAGGATCGCGCTGGGCGAGCTCGGGCCGCGCAAGCGAGGCCTGGCGGTAGGTGGCCGATGTGACGATGGTGCGGTGGAGCTGCTTCATGCTCCACGGGCGCCCGGAGGATGGTGCCGCAAACTCGGCGGCCAGCCAGTCGAGCAATTGCGGATGGGTAGGAGCTTCGCCCTTCACGCCGAAGTCCTCGGTGGTACGCGCCAGCGCCCGGCCGAAGAACTCGCCCCAGGTGCGATTCACGAACACGCGCGCGGTGAGGGGATTCTTGGCCGAGGCAACCCAGCGGCCGAGGTCCAGGCGGTTGGCCTGAGCGCCGGACTTGGCCATCACCGGCAGGAAGGCGGGCGTATCCGCTTCCACTGGGATCCCCAGTTGGTTCCACATGCCGCGGACCCGGAGCTTGGTGGGCGGAGCCTCGGAGTCATCGCGCATTGCCATGGCCTGCGAGTACACCGGCAGGTCCGCCTCCAGGGCGTCAAGCTTCTTCTTGAGCTCGCGGAGCTTGGTGAACTTGTCCTGATGCGGCAGCCCGAACCGCGTGCCGTTGCCGATGAAGTAATCCTCCAGGCGCATCTGGTCGCGCAGGGTTCGTTTGCCGGGAGCCGTCTTCATCACCTTCACGGTGCGGTCAAATATCGCCTTCATGGAGGTGAGCGCGAAGTCCCACTCCGGCTGCGTGCCAGGCTTGTCGATCGCCTCGATGATCCGCTCCTCCCACAGTGGCATCAACGCCGGAACCTCGAACTCCGTGAGCAACTGCTTGCGCTTGCGCAGATACTCGGGACGCGCGGCCAGCCATGCGCCCAGCTCACCGGGGAGCGGCGCGTCGATCTCCTGCTCCTCACTGCGGTCGAAGAACGACAGCAGCGCATAGTAGTCGGTCTGCTTGATGGGATCGTACTTGTGGTCGTGGCACTGGGCGCATCCGGCGCTCAGCCCCAGCCACACGGTGGACACGGTGTTGGCGCGGTTCACAAGCTGCTCGAAGCGGGCCTCGTCGCGGTCGACGCCGGCTTCACGGTTGGTGAGCGTGTTGCGCAGGAATCCGGTCGCCACCAGTTGATCGGTGCGCGCGCCGGGGAGCAGGTCGCCGGCAAGCTGCTCGATGGTGAACTGGTCGAAGGGGAGGTCGCGGTTCAGGGCTTCGATCAGCCAGTGGCGGTAGCGCCAGGCCCACGGCCGCTGGAGGTCCTTCTCATAGCCGTCAGAGTCGGCGTAGTGGGCCAGATCCAGCCAGTGCCGCGCCCAGCGCTCCCCGTAGTGGGGAGAGAGCAACAGGCGGTCAACAACCTGCTCATAGGCATCGGGACGGGTATCGGCGAGGAACTCGCTGACTTCATGGGGAGCAGGCGGGAGTCCAGTCAGATCCAGAAAGACACGGCGCAGCAGTGTGGTCCGCGCGGCTTCAGGCGAGGGTCTCAGTCCTTCCTTTTCGAGCCGCGCGAGAACGAAACGGTCGGCCGGATTGCGCGCCCAGGCGGCGTCCTTGACCGGAGGCAGGTCCGGCCGGGCCACTGGTTGGAATGCCCAATGCGAGGACTTCGGCCGGGCCGCGGGGGCCGCGCGGAGTCCAGCCGGATATGCGGCGCCTTGGTCGATCCAGCGCTTCAAGATCTCGATTTCCGCAGCGGGAACCGCCGGACCAGCCGGCGGCATCCGGACTCCTTCCTTGCTGCTGGCAACGCGCTCAATCAGGCGGCTCTCCGCGCTCTTGTTCTTCACCAGCGCCGGACCCGAGTATCCGCCGCGCAGGATGAAATCGGGATGGTCCAGCCGGAGTCCGTTCATCTGCTGCGCCGCGCCATGGCAGCCGGAGCAGCGCTTCATGAGGACTGGCTGAACATCCCGCACGTAGTCAGCCCCTTGCGGCAGGAGTGTCCACGCGAAAGGAAGGGTCAACAGGAGAGCCCGGAACACGATCCCATTATAGTGACGTGGGCCGCGCCCGTTCGAACGCCCATCCCGACAGCAGCAGGACCGCCGGAATGAACGGAATGTGGTAGCGCGGCTGGATCGTGAACGGCGCCGCCGTCACCACGAAGAACAGGATGATCCACAGCACGAACTGCCATTCCGGATTCGTGCGCAGCTCGTCGCGGTGCATGAACGCCGCAAGCGCCGCGAGCACCCAGATCCCCACCCACCAGGCGTGGGCGGCCAACTGGAGCAGCTTGTACAGGGTCCCTTCGGACTTGTGCGCGATCTTCAGCGTCCAGTAGAATCCCGTGGTGTCCTCGCCAAGGAAGTAGACCTGCTTCTCAAACAGCAGGCGGATCCAGCGGCCCGGGTTGCGGCGGATCCAGTCCTTCGCCATTTCCGTCATCACCACCTGTTGCTCATATTCGTTCCAGTTGAGCTTGCGGTACATCTCGCCGACGGGCTTGTCGTTGTAGTCCGCCTGTGCCGCGTCGTTGGCGCCCTGATAGATCGCACCGCCGGTATTGCTTGAAATCAGCACCGGCACGCCCTTGCTCGAATTCCGCATTGCCCAGGGGATGATCGTGGTGGCGAGCGCGAGGGAGGCCACGGCAACCGGGATGAGGGGCCGTCCGCGGCAGACGGCGTAGAGTCCCCACAAGATTGGCACGGGCAGAAGCGTCTGCCGCGTCAGCACCGATGCGCCGGTTGCGAGGCCTGTGATGACGGCCCAACCGAGTCCGTCGCGGGTCAGGAACCACCAGATGCACAGCCACAGCAGCCACATGAACATGGGCTCGTAGTGGGCAAGTCCGGTCATCGCGATGTGGGAAGGCCAGAGAGCGAACAGCACCTGCATCACCGCACCGGCGAACGGAGAGGTCCAGCGGCAGGCCATCTTGTAGAGCAGAATGCCGGTGAGGACATAGAACACCAGGTTGGTCACCGTGGGGATCCAGGGATTGTCTCCCACCACGATCATGCAGGCGGCAAGGAACGCGGAGTATCCGGGAGGGCGGAAGGCATACCAGGTGCCGCCATTGGCCACGGTCCAGAAGTAGCCGCCGTGGTTGACCAGATTGCGCGACAGGCTCAAGTATTCGCTGTAGTCGGAGATCTGCACGGGCGGGACCAGGATCACGTAGGCGAGCCGGATCACCACGCCCGCCGCGACCGCCCACCAGTGGATCCTGTACGCGGAGCCATGCACGGCGGCGAATGGCGGATTCCACTTGCGGGCCACCCATGCGGTGGCCGCGAACAGCGGAAGTCCGGTCAGGAACCATAGCCACGGACGCCAGCCCACGAGCCGCGCCGACATCGTGACGTAGACGCCGAACGCGACGGCCAGGAATCCCAGCCAGGTGAGGTGATAGAGCCGTTCCGCTAGTTTCATTGCTCAGATCCCGATCAGGTTCGGGCACACTTTCTCCCAGCCCTGTTCAGCAGCCCAAACATCCATCGCCAGCGCCGCGACTTCATCAACATCCGGAATGGCCTCCGGGTCCTTTTCAAGGTTCACTACATGGAGATATCGGCCGCACGTCTCACAGACCCGAGTGCTGATATGCGGAATTCCCTCCGCAGCGAAGTAGGTGATGTTGTCGCGGCTGGTCTCCCCGCACACGGGACAATGGCCCCGCGGGAAGGTCCACTCGCGCCGGCACAAGCTGCACGCCAGCAGGAACACGGTACCATGCCCTTCCGGACGCAAACAGGCAACCTGGGGCGGATGGCCACACGACGGGCACACGCCGGTCTCCACCACACGGACAACGGGCGGATTCCGGCGGGCGAGCACGCGTGCGAAAAATCCCGCGGGCTCGGCTTCAATCCGCTCCGCCGTGAGCCGTGAGGCGGCGTCGCGCAGCATTGCCGGACCATGGCGCAGTGCGATCTCGCGCAACTCCCGCCAGTCTCCTTCGAAGTCCGCGATCTCACCGTAGAACAGCAGGGCTTCGCGCGCGGCCGGGAATCGCGCGGCGAGGGCGCGCGCCCGGTCCCGCCGTGTGCTCATGTGACCGCCGCCTGGTAGGCCCCCAGGACATCGCTGGCGGATCCGTCCATCTTCACCCGGCCATGGTCGAGCCACACGGCACGGCGGCAGAACTGCTGCACGACGTAGGAGCTGTGGGAGACGAACAACAGCGTGCGGCCGCTGCGCTGGAGCTCGAGAATCCGGTCCAGGCACTTGCGCTGGAACTCGAGGTCGCCTACTGCGATCACCTCATCGATGATCAGGACTTCGGCGTCGAGATGGAAGGCCACGGAGAAGGCGAGCCGCAGCACCATGCCCATCGAATAGGTGCGCACGGGTTCGTGCAGGTACTCGCCGATGCCCGCGAAATCGACGATCCGGTCGAAGAGTTCGTCGGTTCTCCTGCGCGACATTCCCAGTAGCGAAGCGTTGAGGCGGACGTTTTCCACTCCGGTGAGGTCGTAGTGGAAGCCCGAGCCGAGTTCGAGCAGCACGGCCACGCGTCCTTTGACCGACACCTGTCCTTCGTCGGGCGGGCTCAGTCCGGCGACCAGGCTCAGCAGAGTGCTCTTGCCCGCGCCGTTGTGTCCGATGAAGGCGACGCTCTCGCCGGGCTCGACGGAGAAGGACACGTCGCGCAACGCGTAGAACCGGTCCGCTGAATCTCCGCGGCGGACCATCCGCAGAAGCCTGTCGCGCAGGAGCTGGTTTCCGGGATGCACGCGAAAGTACTTCGACACACCGTCGAAGCGGACGATACTCAGGGCTGGGCCTACTTCCATGCCAGGCTCTTGGCCACCTCACGCAACGGCTTGTCGCGCGAGTCGAGCTTGGCCCGTTGTCCGGAGGCGATCAGCATCAGCAGTTTTCCGCCCGGGGTCATCGCGAACACACGCATCCGGTAGGGAGCCTGGTGGCGCGGGTGCGTGTAGTCGAACGTGTAGACGACACCGGCCAGACCGGGCGAGGTGATACTCTCGAGATCTCCGCCACGGTCGATTTCGATCTTGGACGCCTTGAAATCCGCTTTGAGTCCGTCAATGTAGGCCCGCTCGGAGTGCGTGTCGCGGTAGGACCCGTTGATCGAATAGACCTCGGGGTTGTCTTCTTTGTCCGGATCCACGACGACGCCCGGCGGAAGCAGAACGCCGCCGTCGGAGGCCTGCTCCCACTTCCACTTGTCTGGAAGCTCGAAGCTGAATCCCACCGGGTGGCGCATCTTCTTGCCCTTGGCCGCGGCGGCGGCGCACAACAAAATCATGATCGTGGCGGCGGCCGCCCGGGTGGAAAATCGCATGTCGGCGTTATCCGTGCCGGATTACCAGCACGTCTCCTTCCTGAACAATGTACTCCTTTCCTTCCAGGCGCAACAGGGGCGTGCCACGCAAACCCGCGTATCCGTTGTGGCCGACGAGTTGTTTCCAGTTGACGACTTCGGCACGGATGAACTTCTTTTCGAAATCAGAGTGGATCGCGCCGGCGGCCTTCACCGCGGTGCTTCCTTGCGGGATGGTCCAGGCACGGACTTCGGTCTCGCCCGCCGTGAGGAACGACATGAGCCCAAGCAGGTGGTACGTGCTCTTGATCAGGCGGTCAAGACCCGGTTCCGCGAGTCCGTAGCTGGCCATGTATTCGCGCGCATCTTCACCCGAAAGCTCGGCCAGTTCGGCTTCGATCTTGCCACACACCGCCGAGACCGCGGTGTGCGGACGGCCGCCGAGCCGCGTGGCCCACTGCGCCTCAATCCCGTGCAGCTTCGGCGCGTCCTCTTCGCCCAGGTTCAGCACGTAGAGCATCGGCTTTTGCGACAGGAACTGGAATCCACGGATGCGCTTCTCGTCCTCGGCATCGAGCTCGAGGGAGCGCAACGCGCGATTGTCCTCGAGAGTGGCCTTACAGCGCTCGAGGAGATCGAACTCGCGATCGAGCTCCGCGCTGCGCATCTTCTTGCGGTCCTTGTCGACCCGCTCCATGCGCTTTTCGACCACGACAAGATCGCTGAGGATCAACTCGGTGTCCACGTCCTCCGCGTCACGGAGCGGGTCGACCGATCCTTTCTCGTGGGGCACGGTGTCGGATTCGAAGACGCGCAGGACGTGCGCGAGCGCGTCGGCCACGCGCAGGCTGCCGAGATAGCTGGCCTCGCGCAGGGACTCCTTGGAGATCGCGGGGAAGTCCAGGTACTCGACTGTCGCGTGGGTGATCTTCGGTGGCTCGAACACGCGGGCGAGTTCGCCCAGCCGGGCGTCGGGCACTTTCGCCACTCCGACGCGGACCTCCTGGCTGCCGACGCGTGCCGACTCATGGACACCGGTCAGAATCGTGAACAACGAGGACTTGCCGGCCATGGGCAAGCCGATGATTGCGGTTTTCATATAGCTACAGTGGGACGTCCACCTGGGTGAGAATGTCGGCGATGATGCGGGCGGCGGCTTCGGGATCGCGGCGGGAAAAAGCAGTCCGTGCGTTGAGGACCAGGCGGTGGGCAAACAGCGGACCTGCCAGTTGCTTCACGTCATCCGGGATTGCGTAGTCGCGCCCGAGCACCAGGGCCAGCGACTGGACGGCGCGAAACAGCGCTTGCGCGCCACGGGGGCTCACGCCGAGGGAGAGCTCCGGGTGCGTTCGCGTCTTTTCAACGATCGCGAGTATGTAGTCCACCAGCGCCTCTTCGACGGCCACACGCTGCACCTGTTCCTGGATCCAGACGACTTCATCGGCGTTGAGCACCGGCGCCGCTTGGGCCAGCGAGCGTGCGGGCGCGCCGCGAAGAATCTGGCGTTCGCTGGCCATGTCCGGATAGCCGACTTCGATGCGCATCAGGAAGCGGTCCAGTTGAGACTCGGGGAGTGGATACGTTCCGTGATGCTCGACCGGGTTCTGGGTGGCCACCACCATGAACGGCGGATCCAGCGGATGTGAGCGTCCATCGATGGTCACCTGCAGTTCATTCATCGCCTCGAGCAGTGCCGACTGCGTTTTCGGCGTGGCCCGGTTGATTTCGTCGGCGAGCAGGATGTTGGTGAACACCGGGCCCTGCTTAAACTCGAACTCGCCAGTGTGCGCGTTATAGACCGTTACTCCCAGCACGTCGCTGGGGAGCATGTCGGCGGTGAACTGGATCCGGTGGAAACGGCACCGCACGCTGCGGGCGAGCGCCTGGGCGAGAGTCGTCTTGCCGACTCCGGGGACATCCTCGATCAACAGGTGGCCCTTGGCAAACAGGCACACCGTCGCGAGACGCACCGCGCCGGGTTTACCCCGGATCACACTGGCCAACGAATCTTCGAGCGCCTGGACCTTGCCGGCCGCTCCGGCCAGCGCAGTGGGTGCTTCGCGCTGCACCATTCCTTGACATCATACCGCAGGCTGGGTTTTCCGCCGTCCGGGTACTCGCCGGTCCATAATTCTGGACATACTAGTACCGACTGGAGTACGATCTCTGGTTGTGCCGATGCGTTGGACCAGAAACCAGATCGCGGCTTTCGCGCTGATCGTCGCGGCACTGCTGCAGGCGCCGGCCGCGATGGCGCGTCTGGCGGTGGCCTCAGGCGCGTACGATTGGGTGGACCGGCTCGGAACTCCGGAAATTCAGGTCGGAACGGCAGCCGTGCAGGGAGTGGCTGACGCTCTGTTCGCACTGCTGGCGCCCGTGTCGGGCGCGGCGCTGGTCGCCGGTGCCTGCATCCTGCTGCCACTCAGCGGCTCGTGGCCGGTGGCCGCATTCTGGTGGGCGGCAGTCTATGCTCCGGTGGCGGTTGCGCGGATCGTCTTGTTAGGTCTGGACGGGAGGCCGGAGGTCCAGCCGTGGATCTGGGCCGTTGCGCACACGGTGTTCCTCGTGCTCGCACTACGCGAAATCAAGCCTGCACGCCTGGGGTTGGCTTGGGGGGCGGGCTTCGCGGCTGTCGCGATCTTGAAGGCGGCCGGGCCGATTGGAGTCCTGGTTCCGGCGGGAGCCGCGGCATGGATGTTGCTGCCTCGCACCCACCCGGAGGTGGCCGGCTTGCCGGCGGACTGCACGGACCGGACGTTCCAGAATTCACTCGCCGCGCTTTCGGCCCAGCTCGAGTTGAACGCCGCTGATTCAGACCGCCGCCGGTGAGGTTCGCACACTCGCCGTTGTAAACTGGCGGTTTGTCCATGAGTGTGAGTCTCGCCCGCCGCAGGTTTCTCGCGTTCCTTGCCGCGAGTCCGCTTGCCGCCACTGATCCAATCGGGGATCCCAAGGCCGCCATCAACGTGCTCGACTTCGAGGCAGCCGCGCGCCGCGCCCTTCCTCCGGCGCATTTCGGTTATCTGGCCACCGGCGTGGACGGCGACAAGACCCTAGCCGCCAACCTCAACGGTTTTGACCGGCTCTATCTGAGGCCGCGCCGGCTGGCCGACATCTCGAAGTCCGACCTGTCCGTTGAGATTTTCGGAGAGAAATGGGACTGGCCGGTGGGACTGGCGCCGGTGGGCAATCAGAAGGCGTTCCACGACGAAGCGGAGACCGCAGTGGCCCGGGGCGCGAAAGCAGGACGGACGGTCATGATGCTGTCGACGGCCACCAACACCGGCGTCGAAGATGTCGCGAAGGCGCACGGCCGGCCGCCGTGGTATCAGCTCTATCCTTCGTCCCGATGGGAAGTGACGGAGCGGCTCGTGCGCCGCGTGGAAGCCGCTGGGTGTCCCGTGATCGCACTCACCGTCGACACACAGGCAGGCCGTCACACGGAGACGCTTGAGCGGGCGAAGCTCCTGGACAAACGTCCGTGCCAAAGCTGCCACGGCACACGCTACGAGGACTTCTTCCGCCGCAAGCCAATGTTCTCCGGCGTGGACATCGAGGGCCTGCGGACGTCGAACCCGGCTCTCAACTGGGAACACGTGCGGCGCCTGCGCAAGATGACCCCGGTGAAGCTCATGATCAAAGGAATCGAGACGCACGAGGACACACGGCTGTGCGTCGAACACGGGCTCGACGGGGTGGTGGTCTCCAATCACGGCGGCCGCGCCGGGGAGAGCGGGCGTGGAACCGTCGAGTGCCTGCCGGAAGTGGTGGAGGCCGCGGCGGGAAGGATCCCGGTGTTCATCGACGGTGGATTCCGGCGCGGCACCGACGTGTTCAAGGCGCTGGCGCTTGGGGCGCGCGCCGTGTTCATCGGACGTCCGTACGTATGGGGCCTGGCGGCCTTCGGACAGCCGGGCGTGGAGCGCGTGATCGAGATTCTGCGCCGTGAGGTGGACCTGGTGATGCGCCAGTGCGGTGTCACGTCAGTGCCGCGAATCAAGCGCACCCACGTGGGAGTGCGTTAGCGCGCGATACACTGGAGTATGGACTCGGGGAAACCGGATCCTCCTGCCGCGGAGGAGTTGTACAACGAGCTTGAAACGCGGGTCCGCGCGACGCGGCCGGGTGAGGATTTCGCGGCTCTGCGGCTGGCGTTCGACTACGCAAACAGGCAGCATGCGGGACAGCTCCGGACCTCCGGCGATCCTTACATCATCCATCCGGTTTCGGTGGCGATGATTCTGGCCGACATGAACCTGGATCTGGTCGCAATGCAGACCGGGCTCCTGCATGACACGGTGGAGGACACGGGCGCCAAAGTAGAAGACATCCGGAAGCAGTTCGGCCCCGAGGTCGCCCACTGCGTGGATGGCGTCACCAAGCTGAGTAAGGTCCACTTGTACTCGCGCGAGGAGCGGCAGGCGGAGAGTGTCCGCAAGATGCTGCTCGCCATGGTGAGCGACTTGCGCGTGATCCTGGTGAAGCTCGCCGACCGGCTCCACAACATGCGTACGCTGGATGCCCTTCCCGGCGACAGGCAGCAGCGGATTGCGCAGGAGACACTTGAAATCTACGCGCCAATCGCGCACCGGCTGGGGATGGGCAAGATCCGCGGGGAACTGGAAGATCTGGCGTTCCGCTACGCCGAGCCTGAGGATGCACGGGATCTGGCGCGCCAGCTTGAGTCGCGCCGGCTGTCGAACGAAGAATCGCTCGATGAGATGCGGCAGACGCTGGCGCTCAAGCTGTCGCGCGAAAACATCCCGGCGCGAGTCGAGGGGCGCATCAAGCGTGTCTATTCGGTGTACCAGAAGCTGAAGCGCCAGAAGATCGGCATTGACCAGGTTTACGACCTCATGGGGCTCCGGATTGTCACCGACTCGGTGAAGAACTGCTACGCGGCGCTGGGCGTGATCCACAATGAATGGCACCCGATTCCGGGACGCATCAAGGACTTCATTGCGATCCCGCGGCCGAACTTGTACCAGTCGCTGCACACCTCGGTGATTGGTCCTGGCGGATTGTCGTTTGAGATCCAGATCCGCACGGAGGAAATGCACCGGATCGCCGAGGAAGGGATCGCCGCTCACTGGAAGTACAAGGAAGGCAGGCGCGGAGTGAGTGAGGACGACCAGCGCATCGCCTGGCTCCGCCAGCTTGTCGAGTGGCAGCGCGATCTGCGCGACTCAGGCGAGTTCATCAACACATTCAAAGTGGATCTCTACCAGGAAGAGGTCTACTGCTTCACGCCCAAAGGCCGCGTGATCATGCTGCCACGCGATGCATCGCCGGTCGACTTCGCCTATGCGATCCACACCGGCGTGGGCCACACTTGCGTGGGCGCCAAGGTCAACGGCCGGATCGTGCCGCTGCGGACCGCGCTGCGCAACGGCGACGTGGTCGAGATCCTGACGCAGACCGGGCACGAGCCGAGCAAGGACTGGCTCAACATCGTCAAGACCTCCCGCGCACGGAACAAGATCCGGCAGGTGATCAAGGCGACCGAGCGCGACCGGGCGGTCGAGATCGGGCAGAAGTCGCTCGAACGCGAGGCGCGCCGGCTGGGCGTTTCGATGAGCCGTGTCACACGCGATGAATGGGACAAGGTTTGCTCGGACTACGGCTGCACGAAGATGGAGGATCTGCAGGCGGCGCTCGGATACGGGAAGTTCTCGGCGCGCCAGATCCTGCAGCGGTTCGCCCCTGAGGCTCCGGCGCCCGCCGCCGAGCCGGTCCCGGCGGCGCCGCCCGCGCACGTAGCCAAACCTGGCGACCAGGACCTGGTGATCCGGATCAAGGGCGTCGACGACGTGATGACCTACCGCGCCAAATGCTGCAATCCGATTCGCGGCGAGCCGATCGTGGGCTACATCACGCGCGGCAAGGGAGTGGCGGTCCACTCCACTTCGTGCCAGAACGTCGTCAATCTGCTGTATGAGAGCGAGCGCAAGATCGATGTCGAGTGGGCGCGCGCGACAGCCGACCCGTTCCAGGTGGACCTGGCAGTTTACTCCGAGGACCGGCCCGGAATCCTGAACCAGCTCACGCTGATCCTTACGCATGAGAACTCGAATATCCGGACGCTCGAAGCGCGCGCGGACGAAGAGCGCGGCGGCGACGCGGCCATCGTCGAGATGACGGTGGGGATTCGCGACAAGAAGCAGCTCGAGCGCGTGATGTCGGCGATGCGCCGGATCCCAGGCGTCCGCGACGTGGAACGCAGACAATGAACCATTCCGCCAACGACCCTGAACATATTGCAATCTCGAAATCAAAAGGAATCCGGATTGACTGGAAAGACGGCCACGCGAGCCACTATCCGGTGGCGCTCTTACGGGATGAATGCCCGTGCGCGTCCTGCACCGGAGCCCACGGGACCGAGCCACAACGGACCACGTATTCCAAACCCGATCCGTCGCCATTTCCGATGTTTAAACCCGCGCTCAAGATGCTGGACGCCGAGGCCGTGGGCGCCTACGCGGTCCGTATCAGTTGGAATGATGGCCACAACACTGGCATCTATTCCTGGACCCACCTGCGCAAGATTTGTCCGTGCGCCGAATGCCGGGGCGCGCGGGGCGATTGACACCGGGCTCCGGACGTGAGATAAAGCCTCCATGGACCGCCGAGACTTTATCAAGACTGCTGCCCTTGCGGCGGCTGTGCCCGCGCAGGCCGGCACCGCCGATTCCGAAACCCTTACCGCGACTCTCTACAAGAGCCTGACCCCGGAACAGAAGTCCAAGGTGTGCTTCCCCTTCGACCATCCGCTCCGCTCGAAAGTGGACGCAAACTGGTTCATCACGCCGCACAAAATCGCCGAGTTCTACACGAGGGAACAGCAGGCGATGATCGACGAGATCTTCATTAAGCTCCACAACCCGGATTTCGCACCACAGGTGCTCAAGCACATCGAGGATGACGCCGGAAGCCTGGGCAAGTATTCAATCGCCCTGTTCGGTGAACCTGGCGCGAAGAAGAGCGCGTTTGAGTTCGTGCTCACGGGCCGGCATTGCACGATCCGCTGCGACGGCGATTCCGTGGCGGGCGCGGCCTTCGGTGGTCCGATCATGTACGGGCACCAGCACGGTCCCAACGGGATGGAGCCGAAGGAGCACCCGGGCAACGTGTACTGGTATCAGGCCAAGCGCGCGAACGAGGTGTTCCAGGCGCTGGATCCGAAGCAGCGGGAGACGGCGCTGATCCAGGTGGCTCCGCGCAAGGAGGCTTCGAACAAGACTGTGGAGCTCAAGGCGAAGGCGGATCTGGTCGGCTTGCCCGTGTCGGGCATGACGAAGGATCAGCGGGGGCTGGTGGAGAAAGTCCTCGCCGACCTGCTGCTGCCGTTCCGGAAGAAGGATGCGGCCGAGGCGATGAAGTACATCAAGGGGAACGGCGGCGTGGAGTCACTGGTGATGTCGTTCTACAAGGGACTTGATCTCGGCAACGACGGCGTGTGGGACGTGTGGCAGTTGGAGAGCACCAACATGGTTTGGTACTTCCGTGGACATCCGCACGTGCATACGTGGGTGAATATCAAGAGGGCGTGAGCAAGGAATGGCATTTAGCATCGACGATGCTCTACTGCCGGCGACCTTGACCGCCGGGCCGATGACGGATCTGATCTGGGCGGACCTCGACGGGCGAGGTGTGACCACGGAGTCTTCCACCGGTTTCGTGTTGCCGGACGGCGCCCGCCGCTCGCCCGATGCTGGCTGGATCGAAAATTCGCGGATTCCTGCTGACGGCGCGCCGGACCTCGACGAGTATTGGCACACGTGTCCGAATTTCGTCATCGAGTTGAAGTCCCGGACTGACCGGCTCCCCACGCTCCGCGAAAAGATGGAAGAGTGGATCTCCAGCGGTGTGAGCTTGGGCTGGTTGATTGATCCGGAGACCCGGACGGTCGAGATCTACCGTCCGGGCCGAGATCCGGAAAGTCTGAAGAATCCGGACAGAGTGCGCGGCGAAGGGCCAGTTGAGGGATTCACCTTGGACCTGAAGAAGGTATGGAATCCGTTGCCGCGTTCCCCTGCCAGGTGATATCAGGAAGGCGTGAGTATAGGAATGGTATTCAGCATCGACGATTCGCTTCTACCCGCGACCCTGACCGCCGGGCCGATGACGGATGAGGAGTTCGCAGCCTTTTGCTCGGAACATCCGGATTTGAATTTCGAGATGACGGCCGAAGGAGTGATTCTGGTCATGCCGCCTACCTATTCGTCGAATGGCGTCCGGAACAGCCTGATCAACAACCAGCTCGGTACTTGGGCTCGAATCGACAGGCGCGGTGTGACCCCAGACTCTTCGACCGGTTTCATGCTGCCGAACGGCGCACGCCGCGCGCCGGATGCTGGCTGGATCGCCAAGTCCAGGATCCCGGCCGCGGGTTCCGTCGAGCGCGACAGGTACTGGCGTTTGAGTCCCGATTTTGTCATCGAGTTGAAGTCCAGTACAGACCGCCTCCACATCCTCCGCGAAAAAATGGAGGAATGGATTGCCAATGGCACGAGCCTCGGCTGGCTCATTGATCCGGAAGCCCGGACGGTTGAGATCTATCGCGCGGGCCGCGGACCGGAGATCCTGAAGAACCCTGACAGAGTACACGGCGAGGGGCCAGTCGAAGGATTCACTTTGGACCTCACCGAGGTGTGGGATCCATTCGCCGAGCCCCCTGGCCGGTGAACGCCTCTGAAGTGGCCAACGCGAGGATCAACTCCCGGAAGCGGAATCCCGACTTCGCAAACCGCCCGTGGATTTCGCTGACCAGCCGCTCGTCCTCCGGTTCCTCGGCCCGGCCAGTGGCGTAACGGAATAGCTGCTTGACGACGCAACGCTGGCAGGCTGGCTCGGCCGCGAGCTTGACGCCGAGTTCCACCGGCTTGGTGAAATCGGAGTCCGCGATGCCGCGTACCATCCCCTGCGGATGGATGTCCAGCTTGTACTCGGTCGGCTTGGTCTTGATCCGGTTCTTGATTTCGTCAGCGGTCGGATAGATCGTCACGGCCTCTTTCTCGCGGAACCGGCCGATGGCGTCGTAGTTCTCGAATCCGAATCCGATCGGATCCACCAATTGATGGCAGTTGGCGCAGACGGGACTCGACAGATGGATTGCGAGGCGGTCGCGCGCTGACAGCGGCTTCTCATCTGTCACCGGCGGCAACGACGCGTTCAGTCCGGGAGGTGGTGGCGGCACGCTCTGGCATAGGAAATGTTCGCGTACGAAGATGCCCCGCTCGGTGGGCGAAGTATCTGCGGGCTTGCTGGTAAGCGCCAGAAACGTGGCTTGGCCGAGAATCCCCGCACGGCCGGACTCTTTCGGAAACGCGGTCCGCTCACCGTTCTGCTTTGGCGCAGGCATCCCGTACACACGCGCGGTCTCGGGGAGAAGGTGCGTGTACGGTGCCGTGAAGAAGTCCATGAAGTTGCCGTCTTCCCAGACAAGATAGCGGAACAGGAGGCGCGTCTCCTCGGTCATCGAGGACACGAGCTCGGAGGTGAACTCGGGGTACAGGCGCCGGTCGCGGATCGCCGTCCGCAGGCGGTCGAAGCGCAGCCATTGCGAGAGGAACTCGTCGAGCGCATCCTTGGCGCGAGCATCTTCGAGCATCCGCCGCACCTGCTTCTCGATCCCTGCGCGCGTCCGCAACTCACCGGCTTCGGCAGCGCGCATCAGTTCGGCGTCGGGCATTGTATCCCACAGGAAGTAGGAGTAGCGGCTGGCTGTGCCGAAGTCATCCGGCGCGAGTAGGAACAGGAAGTTGGGCGATTGCAGCATGGTCTCGACCACCAGTTGCGCGCCAGCAAGAAAATCCTTCTGGGACGCGATCAGCGCCTCATAGCGTGCTGCTTCCGCGGCGGTCAGCGGACGGCGGAAGGCGCGGCGTCCGAACTCCCGGACAAAACGCGCCGCACAGGCGGGCGAGGGTGCGCAGGGAACAAGTCCACGGGAGTCGCCTCCGCGAAACGCGTTGCGGGCCAGCCGCGCGGCGGCCCTGCCGTAGGCCTCCGCTTGCAACGGCGAGACGCTCTGCGCTTCGGCCTGGTTGGTGAAGCCGTGGACGAAGTCCTCCTTGGGGAACTGGCTCGCGGGACGCGTCTCGTCGCCGAGCAGATCGCGCACCGTGTGGTCGTACTGGCTGTGTGTCAGCCGGCGCAAGGCGAGCCGCGTTGGTCCGGAAGCCGCGGCCAGCGCACCGCCGGTGTCTTCAGGGAGTTTGGCGAGATGTTCCACCCAGGCGCGTAGTGCGGCTTCGTCGGCACTCCCCCGCGTGATCCGTTCGCCGCCGCCGTGAATCACGCGGCCGGTTGGTTTCTCGATCAGTGGCGACCGGGCCGGATCAGCCGCATTGACGAACCTGCGTAGCCGAAGGCCAAAACGATTGATTTCGCCGGGCGGCGCTTTCTCACGCGGGAACTGAAGCCGCGTGGTCGATGCGACTCCGTTGTCGTTGTGGCAGCTTCGGCACTGGACGCGCTCCAGCACCGGATAGAGCGTGCGCGAGAAATCCTGCGCCGCGGCGGGAAGCGCAGCGAACAGGAGGGCGAAAATGGGACGAGCGCGCCAGAAGTGCATTCCCGAGGTATTGTATCGCAGGGGCGGTGACGCGCGGCCCCAAAGTTTGGTACGCTTCTCCGCTAGGCACCCGGAACCATGAAACGCCAGATCTCTGTCACCATTAACGGCCGGACCCGGACTGATGAAGTCGAGCCGCGCCTCCTCCTGATTCACTACCTTCGAGAAGTCTGCGGACTCACGGGTCCGCACATCGGATGCGAGACATCCTTGTGCGGCGCCTGTACCGTGGAGTTCAACGGGCAGGCCATCAAAAGCTGCACGATGTTCGCCGTCCAGGCCGACGGCGGCCGCGTTACCACGATCGAGGGGCTGGCCAGCAATGGCACGCTTCATCCGGTCCAGGAGGCGTTTTGGGAGGAGCACGCGCTGCAGTGCGGCTTCTGCACGCCCGGCATGATCATGGCGGCGAAGCAACTGCTCGACCGGAATCCGGCGCCGGACGATCCCGAGATCCGTCACGGCATCGAGGGCAACCTCTGCCGCTGCACGGGCTACCAGAACATCGTCGCGGCGGTGCGGTCCGCGGCCGCCAAAATGAGCGCATAGGAGGACGAGCATGACACCGACGATCACCAGAACAAAGGCTGAGCCGCTCATCGGTAAGCGCGTCAAGCGCCGTGAGGATCCGCGGCTGATTACGGGCACCGCGACCTATGTCGACGACATCCAGATGCCGGGCATGCATCACGCCTGCATCATCCGGAGTCCGCACGCAGCGGCGCGGATCCGCGGGATCAATGTGAGCGCCGCCAAGGAGACACCCGGAGTCGTGGCCGTATTCACCGGCGAGGACGCCAAGGGCGTGGGACCGGTTCCCTGCGGCGCGTCCCTGCCCGGACTGAGAGTGCCGCATCATTACATCCTGGCGCTCGACCGTGTCTACTTCGCCGGGCACCCGGTGGCGGTGGTGGTGGCGACCGACAAGTACATCGCGCGCGACGCGGCCGATCTGGTCGAGGTCGACTACGAGGAGCTGCCGGCCGTTGCGGATCCGGAGAAGGCGATCGCCGAAGGCGCACCGGCCGTGCATCCAGAGTGGCCTGACAACGTGGCGTTCAACTTCCACCAGGAAGGCGGCGACGTGAACCAGGCGTTCGCCGAAGCCGAAGTGGTGCTCAAGCAGCGGATCACCAGCCAGCGCCTGATTCCGACACCGATGGAAACACGCGGCGTGGTGGCGGAATGGAAGTCCGGTGACAAGTCGCTCACGGTCTATTCGTCGACGCAGATTCCGCACCTGCTGCGGACGCTGCTGGCTGGGATGCTCGGCCTGCCCGAGCACAAGACGCGCGTGGTGACGCCAGAGGTCGGCGGCGGATTCGGCTGCAAGCTGAACGTCTATGCCGAGGAAGCGCTGATGGGCTTCGTCGCGATGAAGATCGGCAAGCCAGTGAAGTGGATCGAGTCCCGCCGGGAGAACTACCTGTGCACGATCCATGGGCGCGGCCATGTCGACTATTTCGAGATCGCAGCCAAGCGCGACGGCACCATTCTTGGCTTGAAGCTCAAGCTGATCCAGGATTTGGGCGCCTACCATCAACTGCTCACACCCGCGATTCCCACGTTGAGCGTCCTGATGATGCCTGGGCTGTACCGGTTCCGCAATATCTCGGCGGATATCGTGGGCGCTTTCACGAACTGTGTGCCCACCGACGCGTATCGCGGCGCCGGACGTCCCGAGGCCACGCACGGCATTGAGCGCATGGTGGACATCCTCGCCGCCGAGCTGAACATGGATCCCGCCGAAATCCGGATGAAGAACTTCATCAAGCCTGATGAGTTTCCATTCGCAACGGCGACCGGACTGACCTACGATTCGGGCGAGTATGACAAGCCGCTCAGGCACGCGCTGGAAGTGGCTGGATACCAGAAGCTGCGCGCCGAGCAGGCGCAGGCACGGACGGACGGACGGCTGATGGGGATCGGGCTTTCGACATACGGTGAAATCTGCGCCTTCGGTCCGTCACCAGCCACTCCGGCGGGGGGCTGGGAGAGCGCGACGGTCAAGATCGAGCCGTCGGGCAAGGTGACCGTGATGACCGGCGCATCGCCGCACGGCCAAGGGGAAGAGACAACGTTTGCGCAGATCGCCGCCGATGAGCTGGGCGTCGATATCGATGACGTGGTGGTGCTGCACGGCGACACGGCGGTGGTCCAGTACGGCATCGGGACATTCGGCAGCCGGGGCACGGCGGTCGGTGGTCCGGCGCTCTACTACGCGTTGCAGGAGTTGAAGGTCAAGATCAAGAAGTTCGGAGCGATGCTGCTCGATTCGGACGACGTGAGCTTCGAGGACGGGGTCTGCACTTGCAACCACTCGGGCCGGACCTGCACGCTCGCCGAGGTCTCGGGTGCGGCGCACCGCGCGATGAAGCTGCCTCCGGACACGCCTCCCGGGATGCAGGCGACGTACTTTTGGGAGCCGCCCAACTTCACGTTCCCGTTCGGCGCGCACCTGGTGGTGACGGAGGTGGACCGTGACACGGGCCAGATCCAAATCAAGCGGTACGTGGCTGTGGATGACTGTGGGCGGATCATCAATCCGATGATTGTCGATGGCCAAGTCCATGGAGGCGTCGCGCAGGGGCTGGGCCAGGCGCTGTACGAGCAAGCCGTCTATGATGAGAACGGACAATTATTAAGCGGAGAGCTGACCGACTACGCGATTCCGAAGGCAACGATGATGCCGTGGATCGAGTCGGCGCACACGGAGACTCCATCGCCGGTGAATCCGCTGGGCGTGAAGGGAGTGGGCGAGGCGGGCACCATCGGCTGTTCGCCCGCGGTGGTGAACTCGGTGGTGGATGCGCTGAGCGGGTTGGGCGTGCGGCACCTTGACATGCCGCTGACGCCGGAGAAGATCTGGGCAGTGATTCAGAAGGGAGGCCAGGCGTGATCGCGCAAGACTTCAACTATTCGACCCCGGCGACGATCGAGGAAGCGCTCGGATTGATTTCGGGGGGCGAAGCGAAATTGCTCGCGGGAGGAATGAGCCTGATCCCGTTGATGAAACTGCGGCTGGCGGCTCCCGGGCATGTGGTCGACTTGAGCCGCGTGGCAGGGCTGTCGGGGATCTCCGAAGCCGGTGGCGCGATTCGCGTGGGGGCGATGATGACGCACTACGAGGTGGAATCGTCGGCCTTGGTGCGGGCACGGTGTACGCTGCTGGCGGAGACGGCGGCGATGATCGGCGACGTGCAGGTTCGCAACCGCGGCACGATGGGCGGAGCGGTCGCGCACGCGGATCCGTCGGCTGATTATCCAGCGGCGTTGCAGGCGTTGGAGGCGCGGGTGACGATCGCCGGTGCGGCAGGCACGCGGGTTGTGAGCGTGGATGAGTTTTTCGTCGACACGTTCACCACGGGGCTTGAGCCGGGCGAGATCATCACGGGCATCGAGGTTCCGGTGGAACCTGAGGGGACCGGTGTGAGCTATCAGAAGATGCTCCAACCGGCGTCTGGCTTCGCGATCGTGGGCGTGGCGGTGCGGATCCGCAAGGAGGGCGGCGTGATCTCATTCGCGCGAGTGGGCGTGACGGGGCTCGGGTCGCGCGCCTACCGTGCGGCGGGTGTCGAGGAGCGGCTGGCGGGGACCGCGGGCTCGGCGTCCGATATCGCGAACGCGGCGGCGGTGATCGCCGATGGGATCGACGCCAACTCTGATATCCATGCGTCGGCGGCCTATCGCGCGCAGATGGCACGCGTGTTTGGGGCGCGCGCGATTCAGGCGGCCGTCAACCGGGCGGCATGAAGATTTCGGGATCGCACACGGTGGCGCTCGGCAAGGAGCGCGCGTACGAGGTGCTCCAGGATCCGGCGATTCTCGCGCGGTGCATACCGGGGTGTGAATCGCTGGATCGCATCGGTGACGACGAGTACCAGATGCGCATGAAGATGGTTCTGGCAGCGGTGAGCGGTCAGTTTGCCGGGAAGGTCCGGATCGCGGACCAGTCGCCGTGCGACAGCTTCCGTTTGATTGTGGAGGGGAGCGGCAAGGCCGGGTTCATGAAGGGCGAGGGACTGTTGCGGCTGAGCGGGATCGAGGAAGGGACGCAGGTGGATTTTGATGGGGATGTCCAGGTGGGGGGCACGATCGCGAGTGTGGGGCAAAGGCTGATTGACGCAACGGCGAAGTTGATGATCAAAAGGTTTTTTGCGAAGCTGGCGGATTCGGCGGTAGAGTAACGTCGCGCGCGATACGAGCGGCTGTCCGCAAGCAATTATCAATTCCCAGATGTATCGCGTTACGGCTTCCGCTCCAGCAAGAACGCGCAATCCTCGGACCGGCTCTTCGTCCCGTCATTCACCGTGAACTTCGACGGCACAACCTTCCCCTCCCGCACGCGTCCACTCCACAGCGCCGCGCCGGCGTAGGCTCCGTCTTTGCGTAGCGCGTAGAAGTTGAGATCGAACTTGGCCAGCCGTGCGGGATCGTTACCGTAATTCTTGGCGACCCGTTTCAAGCAGTCCAGGCAGGCCTCTTTCGGCGCCATGCCGTGGCGCATGTTCTCGACGATCGTATGGGCGCCGGCGACGCGGATGTTCTCCTCGCCGCGGCCCGTGGATCCCGCAGCGCCGACATCGGGGTCGACATAGAGGCCCGCGCCGATAATGGGTGAGTCGCCTACGCGGCCCGGGATTTTCCAGGCGAGCCCGCTGGTGGTGGTGACGCCCGACATCTCACCCTTGGCGTTCAGCGCGAGGCAATTGATGGTGCCGGTGGGCGGGCGCACGGTTACCTCCCAGGCCCAGGCAAGCGTGGCTTCATCGGCGTTGGGGAACAGCTCGCGCAGAGCGGCGGAGGGCTTGTCCGGAGGGGCGTCGAGTCCGTCGGTCCAGTTGTTGTGGCCGCGGCCGTCACGCAGGGAGCGCTTCCAGATGAGCCAGGCCAGGCGCGACTTCTCGGTAAGCAGGTTCTCCTCGGCGAATCCGTACGCCTTGGCGAATCGCAGCGCGCCCTCGCCCACCAGCATGATGTGGTCGGTCTGCTCCATCACGAGCTTGGCGATCTTGGACGGAGTCTTGATGCCGCGGATACTGGCGACGGATCCGGCGCGGCGCGTGGGTCCGTGCATGACGCAGGCGTCAAGCTCGACCACGCCTTCTTCGTTCGGAAGTCCGCCGTAGCCGACCGAGCTGTCCTCGGGATCCTCTTCGTTGATGTTGACTCCGGCCACCACGGCGTCGAGCGTGTCGCCGCCACGCTTGAGGATTTCCATGGCGCGGGCGCAGCAGCGGAGTCCGTTGCTGGAGGAGACGGCGATGTTCCTGGGGGCCTGTGATTGCGCCTGGGACGCGGCAAGGGAGGCGCCAGACCCCGCGATCCATTGGCGGCGATTGAACATATGCTCGACACTATAGCAGGCCGCGGTGTAGAATGACGCCGTGCGCCTCCTCGCAATCCTTTCCATGATGGCCGCGGCAGTTTCCGCGGCGGAACGAATCACCATCGACAAACAGCAGTCGCCGCCCGCCTGGGCGTTGCTCGAGCGCGAACTGCTCCGGGCCAATTCGGCCGCCTGTGACCGGTTCGCGAAAAAGTACCTCGACAGCCGCGGCTACCTGCTCCACACGCCGCGCTGGGGGACGCTGGATGGCCCGGACGACGCGATCGAGACCTTCTACAACTGGACCTTGTTGTATGCGATGGGCGCGGATGAGTCCGTGCTGCGCCACTACAGGCGCGCGCTCGAGGGCCACTATCAGCAGTACAAGGAAATGCGTACGGTCAAGACGAAGCTTGCCGTCGATGGCGCGTACTACAAGGAGTTCATCACGCAGTCCGACTGGTTTCATACGGGCGAGGGCATGCGGGCATTCATGTTCCTGGGGCTGGCCGATCCGCACGATGAGCGTCTGATCGCGCGGATGCGGCGGTTCGCGGGACTGTACATGAACGAGGATCCCGAAGCGCCCAACTATGATCCGGCGAAGAAGCTGATCAAGAGCATCTGGACGGGGAGCAAAGGTCCGATGCTGCACAAAGCGACCACGTACGACTGGGTGGGCGACGACGTGCCAGGCAGCTTCCACATCCTGCACGGGAAGGCGGGACGGGGCGCGCTGGTCAACATGGCCAAGGTCTATGACAAGATGCTCGCCCACTGCGCCGAGTACCTGGACAGCGTCGGCGACCATCCGCTCAACCTGGCGGCAACGGGCCTGGCTCTGAACGCCTATGCGCTCACCGGCGACCGGAAGTATCGCGACTGGATCGCCGATTACGTGGGGGCGTGGCGGGACCGGACCCGCGCCACGGGTGGCAACATTCCGACCAACGTAGGGCTCGATGGCAAGCCGGGCGGCGAGTACGGTGGACGCTGGTACAAGGGCACCTACGGGTGGAACTTCACGATCTACGACGGCGAGATTGACCAGATCGCGCATCGCAACACGGTCACCGCGGGCTCGTGGCCCGGATTCGCCAACGCCTACCTGGCGACTGGCGACGCGGGCTTCATCGACGTCCTTCGCAAGCAGATGGACAATCTCTATGCGCAGAAGAAGACAGTGAACGGGCAGGTGATGCTGCCGCAGATGTACGGGGATCCGCGGGGACACAAGGAGACCGGGCGCGAGGAGTGGTACCACTACACGCCAAATCTTTTCACCGACCGGCTGGGCGAGATCTATGCGTGGTCGGGCGACCGGCGCGATCTGGAGCGAGTGCCGGCGCGCGGCTGGTTCGCCTTCTTGGAGGGCAAGGATCCGGGCTATCCGGAGTCGGCGCTACGGGCGGATCTGAAGTCCGTTGCCGACAATGTGCGAGAGGCGAATGAGGACGTCACGACGCCGGACACGCGGCTGGCTGATTACCTGATGGGTTTCAATCCGGCGGCGCATAACGCGCTGGCAAACCTGACGATGGGCGCTTACTTGACGGGGAACATTTGGTCGATGCACGCGCGGGTCCGGTACTTTGATCCCAAGCGTCAGCGGCCGGGGTTGCCGGAAGACGTGGCGGCGCTGGTTGAGAAGATCGGCCCGGACTCGGTGACGTTGTCGCTGGTGAATGTGAGCCAGGCGGAGGCGCGGACGGTGATCGTGCAGTCGGGGGCATATGCCGAGCACCAGATCGAGAGTGTCACGGTAGGCGGGAGGACGGTGCCGGTGAACGGAACGTCGGTTGAGGTCCGGCTGGCGGCTGGGGCGGGCGAGCGGATGGAGATGAGGACGCGGCGGTATGCGAACGCACCGACGCTGCGGCTGCCGTGGGAGGCTCGTTGAACAGCGTGAGACAATGAGGCCATGCAAGTCGATGCTGCCGTGCCGGTCCTTGACGACACAGTGATTCTCTCGGACGCCAGTTGGGAGACCTACCAGGCGCTGTCCGCCGACTCGGGACCCGGGAGTGGTGTCCGGCTGACATATGACCGGGGGGTACTGCAGATTATGACCTTGTCAGCAGGACATGAGTTGCCAAACCGCAGTCTGGACGATTTGGTTGTGGAGATGGTGCGGCTGCTGGACATCGAGTTCTGTTCCGTCGGGTCGACGACGCTTGAACGTGAAGACCTGCTTCGAGCGTCCGAACCGGACTCGGCTTTCTACTTCCGAAACGCGGCGGCGATCGCGGCGAAAGCGCAGATCCGATTGGGCGAGGATCCGCCGCCCGACCTGGTGATCGAGGTCGACATGAGCCGCCGGTCGGTTGACAAGCTGTCTCTGTACGCGGCCATGGGTGTGAGCGAAGTGTGGCGGTACAAGGCGGGCCGGGTTCACATGTACGTGTTGGACACGAATGGGCACTACCAGGAGGTGGCTCGCAGCCGGTGGCTCGCGCCGCTCACGCCGGAGGCGGCTACGGAGTTCGTTCGCGCGCGAGCCCGGTTGACGCGGCAGTCCGCGTGGGTGGCGATGATCGGGAAGTGGTACAGCGACGCTGTGCGTTGAAACGTGTATACTCGTGAGAATGTCCCGCCACGGGCAGTTCGCGCTGCTGCTGGCGGTTCATGCGAGCCTGCTACTGTCCTATGAATACTATGACCGGGTCGAAAGGATCCGGCCAGAGAAGCGTGTGGCATATCATCGGGCGATCGTTGAGGGCAAAGCGCCGATCGAGGTCCGCACACGGCTTCTGATTCCGTGCACGGCGGAGTTTCTTGCGCGGGGAATTCAGAGGCTCCCCGGCTTCTCCCACAAAGAACCGTTGCCTGGATCGCGGTACAGCCAGAAGGCGTTCGACGGAGCCTACGTGGCCTTGAATATCGTGGGGCTTCTCCTGCTGTTCGTATCGATGTGGCGGCTGCTTGCAGAGTGGTTTGAGCCCGTGGCTGCCTATCTGGGGATGGCTCTGGCTGCTTTGACCGTGTCGTTCACCTTCCGCGACCAGTTCTTTCATCCCTGGTCGTTTTGGGAGGCCGCGTTTTTCTGCACCGGGATGGTACTCGTCCGTGCAGGGAAGACCGCCGCCTTCGCTGTGCTCTGCGTTCTGGCCGTCGTGAACCGGGAGACGTCTGCCTTACTGCCGTTCGCCCTGGCCGTCCATTCTTTCCGGTCGAAGCAGCCCAGTCTGTTGGTGGCGTCTGGGGTAGCGGGCGCGGTGGCAGCGATCCTGCTGGCGCTCCGTCTCTGGCTGGGAGTTGGAGGTCCTGAGCAGGGCTACTGGGCAGCGAACTTTGAGCGCAACCGCCAGACGGTCGAGTATTCGATCCTGGTAAACACGTTGCTCCTGGGACCGTTGTGGTGGTTCGCTGTTCGCGGACTGCGAACCGCGCCCCTCGTGGTTCAGTCCTTCGCCATCGCCCTGGTTCCGTACGTGGTACTGTTGTTGTGCGTGAGCGTGTGGTGGGAAATCCGCTACTGGCTGACTACGCTGCCAGTTCTGATTCCAGCGATCCTTCAGGCCGTGTCAAAGCCGTGCTTTCAGAAGGTCGAGCCACCAGTCCGGGTGCATGCTGAAGCCCAGCGCGCTCCGGTGGGCTGACGGAGTCAGAAGCTACCCGTTGGCGACCCGTTTGCGGCTACCCGTAGTGGTCTCGACGGGAGCAGGCTTGCGTTTGCGGGTTTGATACATGCGTTCGCGGGCAGAAGCCACGGCGTCCGCGAGTTTTTCGCCCCGGACCTCGAGTCCGCCCCAACTGAACATCACGGAGAGGTGGCCGAGAGAGCGCAACTGGAAGTCCCAGAGCTTCTCGGAAACCTGGAACAACCGCCGTTGCGCCGAAGCGCCGCTCTCGCCCGGATAGAGCAGGATGTACTCGTCCTCGGTAAAGGCGCAGGCAAAGTCATCCGGACGAAGCATGGACTGCACCATGCGGTTGAGAGCATTCAAGGAATCGAGACCTGTGTTCCCGCTCATACGCTCCTTCAGGGCGGCGAAGTCGTTGATGCCGATTGCGACTGCGACACCGCTGAATGAGATGCTCTGTTCCAGGAGAGCCTGTAGGACCGGGGCGGGCTGAAGGCCGTTCGGAATCGCGGAGTCTTCGCCAGGCCCGGGCACGGAGGAATCAGCCACCGCCCGGCTGAGATCCGGGAGCACGAAGGCGGAAGTTTCGGGAATCGTGACAGAAACGGGCGCTGGCACCGGCGTGGATGGCGTGGGCAGCTCGAATGATGGAGCATCGAGGTCGAACAGTTCGAGCGGCTCCTGTGCGGCCGGCGGTGCCGCTACGAGAACTGGCTGGGCCGAGGTAGTACCTGGGGCCGTTTCCAGGCGCTCGGCGCCAAGAACCTGGCTCACCACACTCGGTTCCGACGATGGAGAGCTGAGATCAATCGGGAGGACCTTCAGCTTGGCAATCTCGCGGAACGGGTCGGCAGTTGCCGATTCAAGCGCAATCACGTCAACCGACCGGGGAGACAGCCCGCGCTGCGGAGCGGGCCCGGGCGCCGGAAAAATGGCCGTCTTGGCTTCGGCGGCCTCGGGCTCGTCGGCCCAAACCGATGCCGGGTGAGATTCAAACACGGCCTGCGCGGCAGAATTGACTGGAGGAGCTTCGGTCCCCACAGGGGTCTCGGCCAGACGGTTGAACTCGGCCACCGGAGCAAAGACTTCAGCCACTGGCGCCGGTACCGGCAGGGGCTCGGGCTCGGGCTCGGTCACCAACACCGGCTCAGGCGCTGGCACCGGGGCGGGAATCTCATAAACGGGGACGGGTTCAACTGGCGGGGCCTGCTGGGGCTCAGGTTCCACCACAGCCTCAGCCGCTGGGCCGGATTCGGCGGGCGGAACCGCGACCGGGGCAGCGGGCAGCTCCACGACAGGGACGGGAGCCGGAACTACGTGAAGAGACACCGGCGGCTTAGGTACCACCGCTGGCCTGGCCTCTTGGGCGAGCCGTGCTTCAGCCAGCTTTTCTTCAACCAGCTTCTCTTCGGCCAGCCTTTCCTCGGCGATTCGGGCCGCAGTCTCCTCCTTCAGCCGTTCCTCATGGGTGCGCTGGGACTCGTGCCGCGCGCGAATCCGCGCCGCACGCTCGGCCAACTGCTCCATCTCTTCTCTTGAGGCCCACGTCTGGCTGTGAGTACGCGACTTGATCTCGTCGTACATCTTGCGCCGGACCGGAGCTTCCGGCTCCGCCGTGGAGGCCGTGGCTTCGGCTTCCGTGCGGCGGATGGGGGCAAACGATTCGACCTCCCGCGCGGTCTCTCGGGCGGCCTGGGCCGCCGGGCCGGAGGCAACCGCGGGAGCGGGTTCAGCGGCGGAGCCAGGGCGGAGTGCCGAGGCAAGCGCCTGGATCCAGTGCATCGGGTTCTGGAACAGACCCAGCTTATCGCGCTCTTCCTGGCGGGTTCTCAACTCAATGTTCCGCTCGCGAAGCTGCTCATTGTTGCCCTTCAGGAAGTCACACACCAGGGCTACGAACGCGGCGCCTAGTACAACCACCAGGCTGACGAAGATTTGAAGTTCCAACGATTCAAGTTGCATGGTCGTAAAGAGGACCGGCACGCCCGCAATGGTACGGGCGGCTTCCACGATATTTCATCGGCGATCCGTCAGAAGAAGATTAGGGCGGACGCCTGATGGAGGCGAAAAACTAGGGGATTCTTCTGCCGGGAACCGTAGAACCGGGGATGGGTAGAGACTGGTGTTTCTTCGCAGGAGGCGGGCCTTCGCCCGTGTTCGCCGGCCGGCGGGGAGCCTGAGCGCCGAAGTCGAGTTCGGTTTCGGCGAACTCCACCTGGCGGTCGAGAACCATTTCGAGAGTCGTGCCGCGCGCCAGCACCGCATCCGGACCGCGGGTCGCAAGGACGCCCACAAGCCCGGCGGCCGCACCCGCCGCCGCACCCACACCGGCACCCATCGCCGTGCGTCCCGCCGCGCTCCCGGCGATCGCTCCGATCGTAACGCCGCCCGCCGCGGCCTCGCCGACGGTACGGGCGTCCCCGCCCTTGTTACCTTCGCCCTTGAGCTTTCCTTCACCACGGTCGAGTTCCTCGGTGGAGCGTCCGTCGAGGCTTCCGATCCGCGCTCGGAAGTCCCGCGTGACCCCGTTGGGCAGGGTCAGCGAGTCAAAACGGATGTAGAGTTCCGAGCGGCCCTTGACCCGACCGGCGCGCTTCACCTGGGTGACCGTCCCCGCCACGTAGCTGCCCGGCGGCACGACCATTTTTCCGTCGACAAGCACTGGGAAGACGCTCTCCAGGTAGACCCGGTCCCCTTCCGCCGCGTTCTTTGAGCTGATGCTGTTGATCATGCTCAACGGAATCCGGGTGCCGGTATTCAATACATAGTTCTTCGCGGCTGCCTCGTCGGCGGCGGCCAACCCACCCGCGGCGAACAGGACCAGTGCTGCCGAGTTCCAGTTCATCTAAATGCTAATGCTCCTTAATTGACTATACGCCAGCGAGCGCCGGTTCGTTGCGGAGATCCACGGCCGATGCAAGGCGTTTTGCGAGCCGACGGAAATCGCGGCGGCAATCCTGAACCGCTTCGAAGTGCGCGCCGATGGCACCGTCGGCAGGACGCAAGTGGAACATGGGCTTTCGGGCCTCCATCGCAAGGGGCATCAGGCTCCGGTAGTGCTTCAGCAGAGCAAGACAGTGGGGATCGTCGCCGACAGAGGGAACTGGACCGGCTGCCAGCTCACCGAGAACCGAGTTGCGGTAAGCCGCTGGGATCTTATTCATCCAACGCTGATAGGCTTTGACTGGCCGGTTATCCCTCATTCCGTGTTGCATCACAACGTAGCCCGCGGGACCATTTTCCCGGATGGCATCGAGAGTTCCCTGGCGCGTGGCTTGAGGGAGTCCCACGTCTTTCGCCAACTGGTCAGGGCCGGTCCAAGATTGCGCAGCCCCTGCAGGGAGTAGAGGTCCGGGGCCAGCGGGAGGCAGACATACTCCGCCGCAATCAGTGCCGCGCGGTTGATGGCGCCCAGATTCGGGCCAACATCGATCAGGATCAATTCTGCGAATCCGGAAGCGGCCTGTTCCATAAGGCGGTGAAACGCGGTCATTGCGCGAAATGCAGCTTCATCGTCGTTGTGGCATCGAGGCCATGCATCGGAGAGCTTGTCCTCGAAGGTGGACAACCGCAGGTCGCCTGGGATAAGACCAAGTTTCGGGGTTATGGGCTCCATGTCGAGACTGGCGATATCGCCCGTCCCGCGAAGAATGGGGCGCACGGCGCCATAAATCGTCGACGGATGGTCCTCCACATCCGGCCAAATATCTTCAAGACGTTCATCCTCTAGAAACATGGCGGTAAGGTTTGCCTGCGGATCAAGATCGACCGCCAGCACCGGAATCCCCATATCAGAGAAACTCCACGCGAGGTGATAGACCAACGACGTTTTGCCAACTCCACCCTTGTTGTTAAAAAAAGCGACGGTATTCATGATAGAATCCGCATCGTTACCTTTAAATATGTATCCCCGAACTCAAACTCCGGTGGAGGGTTACCGTTCCTTGCCATTGCCGCCCGAGCCCGCTCGACGCCCCGGCCGAAACGGTTCACGGCTCCCAGTGTCTTCATGGCCTCCGCCAGGACAGGATTCCGGTAGCTCGTTTGCGCCGGGAAATTGCCGGGCGTGACCGCGCCGTATAGCGGGCCCGGACTTGAAATTTCGATTCTATCTTGTGCGAACCGGAGACATCCTTGACAAGTGTGCCGGTGGGCGGTTGACACAAACGAAGGGTAACCGGGGGACAGCGGTTAAGCTGGGGGATGCCCTGG
>Ga0194132_10002958_pt1 | contig 30928 bp, 25 predicted proteins | sample TA2KigOf80mmetaG_FD_148612 | JGI IMG/M metagenome (GOLD analysis project Ga0194132, IMG submission 148612) | Freshwater microbial communities from Lake Tanganyika, Tanzania - TA2015054 Kigoma Offshore 80m | ecosystem: Environmental > Aquatic > Freshwater > Lake | place: Tanzania: Lake...
ACTCCTCGCCCGTCGTTCGAGTTCAGTCCGCTCCGCGCTCGACAATTCCACCGGATGGGTTCTCATGCCCTCCAATCTAATAGTAAACGACTAAATGTTACAGTCCACTAGTTCTCTCCCAGGGTACCTCCGAGACGGAGACGCGCCGTGCGTGCCTGCGCCGCGCCCGCCTCGACGAATCCTACACGCCTTGCGGCCGCCTGGTACGCGACGCGCGCGCGGTCCCACATCCACGCCTCTTCTGCGGCGAGGCCGGCCAAGAAATCGGCTACCGCGCTTTCCGGTACACCCGAGGGCACGAAGTCGATCGGGGCTGCGGTGGGGAAGGGGTCGTTCCAGGGAGGGAGTCTTCCCAGCGTGCCGAGCGCATCGAGGATCCCCCGTACCGCGATTCTGGAGACCGCCACCGGGTCAACCTGCGTGGGAAGGAGGTGGCGTGAAGACGAGCGCACGGCACCCGTCGTGGCGTCTGCGAGACGCACCTCGACGGTGAGCTGCGAGCTCCCAAGGGGGGCGACCACGACGGCCGCGACCAGCTCGGCTCCCTCCGAGACGCCCGCAGCGGGGGCGCCTCGGGGACGCGGCTGCCCGACCCGCTCGGCCTCCGCCGCGGCGGCGAAGCGCCTCCGCTCCACGAAGCGGACATCGGCGCGCCGGAGAAGGCCGGCTGCCACGAGCTCCGTCACTCCGAGTGATGCGGCGACCGGGGCAGCGGCTGGCCAGGGCGGCGACGTGACCAATTCGACTCCGGAGAGCGCGACGCGGGGGCACCGGCCACCGGCGTAGGGCGCGGGGACGCGAGCGTCCGCCACTCCGCCTCTGTCGCGGGGGGTGGCGCCGAGGGTGCCGGTGCCGCGCCCCCGCAACCTTCCACCATGAAGACGGCGGCGACGAGGACGAAACCCCGAGCGGGGAGACGACGCTTCTTGATCGAGGCCGCAAAGCGGGTTTGTCGCATGGCGATTCGAGCGGGCGCAGGGAACACCCAAGGAAGGAAGGTAGCGATCGGCCGGCGGAGATGCGTGCGCCCCGAGGTTGACCCCCGAGGGGATGACCCCGTAGGTTGTCGCGCTTTCCCGCCGGGGTTCGGCCGTGGGTTGCCGTACCTCCGGCGTTTCGTTGGGTTACCTCGTGTAGCGACGGGTCCGGCGAACGGACCGTGCGCATTTGGTACCATGGACAGTACGTCGGGCTTGCCCCCAGGAGAGATGCCCATGTTCGGACGGCTCAAGTTGACCCAGGTCGCGGCGGCAATTGCATTCCTCGCCCTGCCCACACTGGCCCAGGCGCAGGACGGTGGGCGCTTCCGCGTACTCGTCCCGTACTTCGAGCCCAGGGAGGGCGCCGACCGTGGCTTCGGGCGCCAGGCCTCGGAGGACCTCCGCACCCTGATGCGGGAGATGCCCACGCACGTGGCCGTCTCGGAGGACGACATCGAGGAGCAGGCCGAACGGTTCAACATGGATATGGACGAGCTGAACTGCTTGTACGCAATGCAGCTCGCGGCCCAGATCAAAGTGCCGGTCCTCGTCTGCGCTAGCTACACGCAGGACGCGCAGCGGAACTCCACGCTCACGGCGTCGATCCGCACGGTGCAGACCAGCGACGAGTTCGTCCTGCCCCCGATCACGGTGGATCGCAATGGCCGTCGGCAGGCGGCCCAGCACGTCTTCACGCAGTTCGAGCGCTACAACACGCTCATTCGCTCTGCGGCGATCTGCCAGGACTACGCGGCGAGCCAGCAGTGGGAGAGCGCGCTCCGCAATTGCGAGGAGTCTCTCGCGATCAACCCGAACGCGATGACGACGCGCGTCCTGCGCGCCAACATCCTGTTCCAGCTCGAACGCCTTCCGGAGGCCCTGGTGGACTTCGATCGCGTGCTCGAGAGTGATCCGCTCAACGAGGACGCCCTCCAGACCGCCGGGTTCATCGCGACGCGGCTCGGCGACGATGAGCGCGGGCGCGGCTACTACCGCCGGTACCTAGAGGTGAATCCGGGGAACCAGGCGATCCGCATGCGCATTGCGTCGCAGATGGCGGAGGCCGGTGACCCGCAGGGCGCGATGGAGTTCATCCAACCCGGCCTCGACGTCGACCCGAACAGCACCGACCTGCTCGACCTGTACGGCACGTTCGCCTTCATGGGCGCCATCGATGTCCAGGAGAAGTTCACAGCCAACAGCCAGGGTGCTATCGCGCTGGCCCCCGAGACAGCGGAGTTCTACCGGGAAGGCATCCAGGCGTACCTCCGCGTGATCGAGGCGCAGGGTGACCAAACGCCGATCGACCGGCTCACCAACCTGGTCATCGCCTACACGCAGCTCGAGGACTATCCGGCTGCGATCCAGATGGCGGAGCGCGTCTTCCAGCGGGATGCCAACGAGGCGTCTGTTCGCAGCATGTACGCGGACGTCCTCAAGCGCTCCGGGCGCGTGGACGACGCCCTGGCCGCCCTCGATCGGCTGATCGAGATCCAGCCCAACCATCCCACCGCCCGGCTGCGCAAGGGGACGTGGCTCATCGAATTGAAGCGCCTCGAGGACGCCGTGGCCACTCTGACGCCGACGGCGGTGGACGCTGCCTCAGCGGACAACGCAGCTACGATGATCTTCAACGAGGCCTACTCCAACGGCTTCAACAAGAACCCGCCGGACTACGCGTACACGATTCGCGGGATGATCGCCGCCAAGCAGTTCCCCAACCTCAGCGCTGGTAGGCGCGAGCAGCTGAACTTCTGGCACGGGCTCAGCATCTTCCAGCGCACGACTCCGTTGGCGCAGTCGCAGGACCTCGCTGCGGCCCGGGCGTCGCTGCCGGGGTTCCAGGAGGCTCAGACCCTTCTGCAGCAGGCGGGCGGCTACCCGGCATCGGTAGGCGTCGACATGGCCACGACCTTGCAGGCGTTGGCCACCTTCATCGAGATCCAAGAGGCCATTATCCGACGCGGCTACTAGCAGCGCGCGGGTAGAGGTTCCGGGCGCCGCGGGGGCTTCGGCCCCCGCGGCGCTTCGATTTTTCCCCCCACTTCGTCCCACCTGACGCGAACCGCACTTTCGGGTTTCGTTCGGATTTTCACGGAATTGACGTTCGGGGTGAACATGCGTTTGTCGGCGTGGCTGGGGGCTTTCCGCGGGTTCCGAGGGCGCTTCCGAGGGAGCAAGAATTCGGAATATCTGCTCTTGACGCTCGTCCCCACTGGGACGTATTATCTCCCACATATCCCCACTATTACCCACCCAATGCCACCGCGGGTGTCGTTTGAGCGGATTCGTCGGGCAGTTCGAGCATCAAATGGACGAGAAGGGGAGGGTGAGCCTCCCTTCCGCGTTCCGCCGCGAGGCGGAGAGCGATCGCTTCGTCCTGCTCCAATGGGAGCCTGACTACCTCGCGCTCTTCACCGCGTCGAAGTGGGTGGAGATCCAGGGCCGGCTGCTCCAGTACCGAGGCGGGGATCCTCAGGCCTGGAACCAGGTGCGGCTCATCGTCGCCAACGCCGTCGAGGTGAGCCCGGACAAGCAGGGGAGGATCCTCGTGCCGGCCGGTCTCCAGGAGGCCGCGGGCCTCGCGGGCACGGTCCTCCTGTCGGGCAACATCGATCGAGTCGAGCTCTGGGATCCGGCGAAGTACCGCAAGACGGTCCTCGCGAAAGCTGCCGACCTCCAGAACCTCGGCCACCGGCTCTTCGGGTAGCCATGTCCAGCTACCACGAGCCGGTGCTGGGTGACGAGGTGATCGGGCTCCTCGGCCCACACGGATTGGGGCTCTACCTGGACGGCACGGTGGGCGGTGGTGGTCACAGCCGTATGATCCTCGAGTCGTGCGCCGGCTGCCGCGTGCTCGCCGTCGACCGAGATCCCGACGCGCTCGAGCAGGCTCGCGCGGAGCTCTCCGGCTTCTCGAACCGTGTGCGCTTCCTCCATGCCCGCTTCGACCATACGCCGGCCGATGCCGAGGTGGCCGCGCGCGGACTGGACGGTGCGCTCCTGGATTTGGGTGTCAGCTCGCACCAGATCGACGCCGAAGCGCGGGGCTTCAGCTTCAAGCGGGGCGTGGCACTGGATATGCGGATGGATCCCTCGGGCTTTCCCGATGCGCGTGGGTTCCTTGCCGAGGCCACCGAGGAGCGGCTGGCGCAGGTCTTCCGCGACTTCGGGGAGGAGCCGAAGGCACGTCGTCTCGCACGCGAGCTGGTGAAGCGCCGTGCGACGAGTCCGCTCGAGTCGAGCGACGATCTCGTCGCAGCGCTCTCCGTCACGCTGGGGCGTGCGCCCTCGGCGCAGGACAAAGCAAGGATCTTCCAGGCAGTGCGCATCGCGGTGAACGAGGAGTTGGAGGCGCTCGAGCGGGGCTTGCCCGCCATTCGTGAGGTGATGAACGACGGCGCGGTGATGGTGGTGATCTCGTACCACTCGCTCGAAGACCGCGTCGTCAAGAACGCGTTCCGCGACTGGAGTCGCGCCTGCGTGTGCCCGCCGGAGGCGTTCAAGTGCACCTGCCGCGGCCGGCCGCTGGGTGAGACGTTGACCAAGAAGCCCGTTCGGCCATCGGAGATGGAGACGGCCTCGAACCCGCGCGCCCGCAGTGCGCGCCTCCGCGCTTGGAGGAGGGCCGCCTGATGGACTCTGCGCTCCTGGGTCGCGCGGCCGTCACGATTGCAGTCCTGCTCGGCTCCCTCGGGTACGTCACGTGGCGCCAGAGTCGCGCGCTCGAGACGCTCGCGGAGTGGGACGAGCTCCGTCTCAGCACCGCGGTGGCCCGGGCGACCGTCGTGGAGGTCGAGCGCGAGATCCAGGTGCTGACGAGCCGTGCCCGCGTGGTGCCCGAGGCCCGCGAGCGGCTGGGGATGCACACGCCCGATGCGTCGGAGTTGGTGATCCTGCTGTCGGAGCCGGCCCAGTGAGCCGCCGGAAGGCTTCCGGCAGGCCGCCGGCGTGGCGGCGTCGCGTGGTGCTCGCCGCATGGCTCTTCGCTGCGGCCGCGATTTGCTTGCGCGCCGCGCAGATCCAGGTACTGCAGGGGTCCCACTGGCGAGACTTGGCCGAAGCCCAGCACAGCGAAGACGTGATCGTTCCGGCTACCCGTGGATCGATCCTCGACCGGGACGGCGCGCCGCTGGCGGTGTCCCGTGAGCGCGTGCGCGTGAACGTCGCGCCGCGCGAGATCGGGGACATGGGGGCCGCGCGCGACCTGCTGCGGGACCAGCTCGGGCTCTCCAGGTCGAGCATTCAGCGCCTGACTTCGCGGGAGCGGGCTTGGGCGGTCGTGCCCGACCTGTACGCCCCGGACGTGCGTGAGGGGCTGCGCAGCGTGCGGGGTGTGCACCTCGAGCGGGTGCTGCAACGGCACCATCCGCACGGGGAGTTGGCGCGCAGCGTGTTGGGGGCGGTGGTCGATGGGCAGGGGAGCGGGGGTGTGGAGCAGGCGTTCGAGCGGCTCCTCGGCGGCACGTCTGGCCGCGAGGTCGTCGCGCGTGACAACGCGGGCCGGGAAATCCCCGGCGAGCGCGTGACCGTCGAGCCGCCGCGCTCGGGTGGCGAAGTCGTCCTGACGATCGACATGGACCTCCAGGAGATCGCCCAGCAGGCGCTGGAGGAGGCCATGTCGGAGACCGAAGCGCAGGGCGGTGACGTGGTCGTCACCGACCCGGCCACCGGCGAGATCCTCGCGCTCGTCTCGATCCGGGACGGGAAGGCGAGCGCGCTCTCGGCACTGAACACGCCCTACGAGCCCGGCTCGACGCTGAAGCCGTTCACGGTGGCGGCGCTGCTCGAACGCGGCCTCGCCTCGCTCGACGACACAGTCGACATCGGCAACGGGTCCTGGAGGGTCGAAGGGCGCACGCTGCACGACACCCACACGAAAGGCCGCATCACGATCGAAGAGGCGCTGCGCGAATCCTCGAACGTGGGCATCGCCATGGCGGCCCAGGCGCTCCAACCCGGAGTGCAGTACGAGAATCTCCGCGACTTCGGCTTCGGAAGCTACACGGGCATTGAGCTTCCGGGAGAAGTCGCTGGTACACTGCGGAGGCCCGTCAGGTGGACGCCCCAGTCGCCTGCTTCGCTCGCGATCGGGTACGAGATCTCGGTCACGCCGCTGCAGATGGCGATGGCGTACGGTGCCCTCGCGAACGGGGGGCTCCTCATGCAGCCGCGCATCGTGCGAGAGATCCGCAGCGCGGAAGGCGAGGTCCTCGAGCGCTTCGAGCCGCGGGTCGTGCGCCGAGTGATCGAAGAGGACGTAGCGGCGACCGTGGGCTCCGCGCTGGTGGGTGTGGTCGAGGACGGCACCGGAACGTCGGCTCGCCTCGGCTCGTTCGCGGTGGCCGGCAAGAGCGGAACCGCCCGACTCAACTACGGCGACGGGTACGAGGAAGGCGCCTACTATTCGTCCTTCGTCGGATTCTTCCCGGCGGACGCTCCCCAGCTCGTGGTGTTCGTCGGCCTGGACCGGCCCCAGGGCGCGTATTACGGCGGTGCGGTGGCCGCCCCCGTGACGCGCACCACGATGGAGGCGGCACTCGCCGCGCGCGCCACACCGCTCGATCGCGGGGCGCTCCTGCGCTCGGCCCGACGCGAGGACCTCGTGCCCGCCAACGTGCCGCCCGCGCGGTTCGTCTCCGACCGTACGGAGCCCGAGGCGGAGGCGCCCGTCGTCCGGCAGACCGTGGATCGTGGCACGCGCGTGACACTCCCGAACGTCACCGGACTCCCATCGCGCGTGGCAGTGCGCAGGTTGCACGCACTAGGACTCCGAGTCGCGTCGGTCGGGGTCGGCTCCATCGTGGGAACAGTGCCCGAAGCGGGCGAGCGCGTGACGCCGGGCGACACGATTCGACTGCGCATGGCGGGGGATTGATGCCGGCTTCTGCCCCCGTCATGCTCGACACGGTGAGCGACGTCCTCCGCTCGGCTGGCCTCTTGACCGAGGTGCGCGCCGCGGAGGACGTAGCCGTTTCGGGCGTGAGCCAGGACTCGCGCTCGGCGCGGAAGGGCGACCTCTTCCTCGCCTGGGCGGGGACGGCCGCCGACGGACACGACTTCGTGGGCGACGCCGTTCGACAGGGCGCAGTTGCCACCGTGGTCGAGCGTCCCCTGCCGATCGAAGTGCCGCAGCTCGTGGTGAAGGACGGTCGCCGCGCGGCCGCTCTCGCGGCGGACGTCGTCATGGGATTCCCGAGTTGCAGACTCCGCACACTCGCGGTGACGGGCACCAACGGAAAGACGACCACCGCGATCCTGATTCGGCACCTGATGGGGCCCGAGGTGCCGACGGCCGTGATCGGCACCCTCGGCCTGATCGAGCGCGAGGGCGTCCGGCCCGGCAGCGAGCAGCTCACCACGCCCGGCCCGGTGCAGGTAGCGGTGTGGCTGCGCGAACTCGCCGACGGTGGCATGAGCGCGGTCGTGTTCGAGGCTTCCTCGCATGCATTGGCGCAACACCGGCTCGACGCACTCGAGTTCGAGGTCGTGGTCTTCACCAACCTCTCGCAAGACCACCTCGACTACCACGCTGATCTGAAAGAGTACTTCGCAGCGAAAGCGCGCCTCGTGGAACTGACCGCCGAACGCGGCACCGTGGTCGTGAACCGCGACGACCCTGCGTGGGATCGCCTGGACACCAAGGGCCGGGTCGTCCGCACGTTCGGCATCGAGCGCGCGGCGAACGTATCCGCGCACGACATTCGACTCGATGCGCAGGGTGCGACCTTCACGCTGCGTGCCGACGGCGTGGAGCGCAGGGTGCGCACACCGCTGCTCGCGCGCTACAACGTGGAGAACGCGCTCGCGGCTGCCGCCGCGGCAATGGCGGCGGGCGTCTCGCTGGATGTGATCGCCGAGCGCCTCGGGACGGCCCCGCAGGTGAGCGGACGGCTCGAGGCCGTGCTGACCTCGCCGTTCACGGTGCTCATCGACTTCGCGCACACGCCGGCTGCGCTCACCGGCGCACTGGCGGCGGTGAAGCCACTCACGCGCGGGAGCCTGATCGTCGTGTTCGGCGCGGGCGGCGACCGCGATCGCGCCAAGCGGCGCCCCATGGCAGAGGCCGTCGCGCACGTCGCCGACGCGATCGTGCTCACGTCCGACAACCCCCGCACCGAAGATCCGGAGCGCATCCTCGACGACCTCGCCACGGGACTGACGGGGGTCGAGTACCGGCGCGTGGCCGACCGCCGTGCCGCGATCGGGGAGGCCCTCCGCATGGCGCGCCCCGGCGACACGGTAGTGCTCGCCGGCAAGGGACACGAGCGGTATCAGGTGATCGGCCGGGAGAAGCGCTCCTTCGACGAGCGCCAGGTCGTGGCGGATTGCCTCGCGCGCATGGAGGCCCGGTGAGCGTTGCGGCCTGGACCGATGCTGCCGTGCGGAGTGCACTCGGCCTCGCGCCTGAGCGCGGCGGGCAAAGCCTGACGTACGAGCGGGTGTCGACCGACTCCCGCAAGATCGAGGCGGGCGATCTGTACGTGGCGCTCGTCGGCGAGAACTTCGACGGGCACGACTTCGTGGGGGAGTCGATGGCCAAGGGCGCCCGCGGCGCCGTCGTGTCGCGTGCCATGCAGGCGGCCGGCCCGCTCTATCGCGTGAACGACACGCTGGTGGCGCTCGGCGCGCTGGCTGCGTTCCGCCGCCGCACGCTGCAGGCCCCGGTGGTCGCGATCACGGGGTCGTCGGGGAAGACCACCACCAAGGACTTCACGGCGGCGGCGATCGGTGCGGGCAAGCGCGTGCATGCCACGCGCGGCAACCTGAACAACCGGGTGGGCATGCCGCTCACGCTGCTCGCGGTGCCAGCCGATGCCGAGGCGGTCGTGCTGGAGCTCGGCACCAACGAGCCCGGCGAGATCCGCACGCTCGCGCAGATCGCGCGGCCGGACATCGGCGTGGTCACCACGGTGGGCGAGGCGCACCTGGAGAAGCTCGGCTCTCTCGAGGGCGTGCTCGACGAGAAGCTCGACTTGCTGCGTGGGCTGGCTGACGAAGGCCGCGGCCTGGTGGGGGACGAGCCCGCGGTGCTCGCCGCGCGGGCACGGGGTATCTGCCCCGGCGTGCGGGTGGCCGGGTGGACCGAGCGCGCGGACGCCGATCTGCGCCCGCAAGCCGCGCGCGCGGACGAACAGGGTAGGTATATGTTCGAGTGGCGTGGAGCGCGCGTGTCAGTCCCGGTCGCAGGGCGCCACGCCGTCACGGACGCGCTGCTCGCGCTCGCCATCGCCGAGCTGCTCGGCGTGTCCGCCGCGGACGCCGCACGGGGAATTGCCGGCGCGAGCACGCAGGCGATGCGCGGCGAGGTCCGCCGCATCAGCGGTCTCACGCTGATCGTGGACTGCTACAACGCCAACCCGCAGAGCGTGCGGGCTGCGCTGGAAGTCCTCGAGGGCCAGGCCGCGCGCCGGCGCGTGGCGGTGCTCGGCACCATGCGCGAGCTCGGTGCGGACTCCGACCGGTTGCACCGCGAGGTGCTCGGCGATGCGCTCGGGCGTGCCGTGGACCTCGTGGTCGCCACCGGCGCGTTCGCGCAGGCTGCCGAGGCGCTCGGGGCCACCACCGGCGCGTCCGCGCAGGCCGCCCAGGCGCTCGGCACCCGTTCGGCGCGTCTGCTCACGGCTGCGGACTGGCAGGCGGCCTACCCGCTGCTCCGCGCGCGTCTGAAAGGCGACGAGATCGTGCTGCTGAAGGCTTCTCGCGGCATCGCCATGGAAGGCATGCTGCCGCTCTTCGAGCGGGACTTCGGCACGACGTCCGGACGCGCGGCGCGGAGCCACTGATGCTCTACCATCTACTGCCGGGCTTCGCCGACGTCTTTGGGGTCTTGAAAGTTTTCGTCTACATCACTTTCCGCGCGGCCGGAGCGGTGGTGACGTCGCTGCTGATCGCCTTTGCGCTCGGCCCCGTCGTGATCCGTCGGCTCGCGCAGCTGCGCGTGGGGCAGGTCATCCGCGAGAGCGGGCCCGCCACGCATCACGCGAAGGCCGGAACGCCCACCATGGGCGGCATCATCATGATCGGCTCGGCTGCCATCTCGACGCTGCTCTGGGCGGAGCTGACGAACTGGTACACGATCGTCGCGCTGATCTCGTTCCTTTGGATGGGGGCGATCGGCTTCCTCGATGACTACCTCAAGGTCGTGCAGGGGAAGACGCGCGGCTTGGTCGCGCGCTACAAGATGGTCGGGCAGTGGTCGTTCGGGCTGGCGCTGGGTGCCTTCCTGCTCTGGAACCCGATTTCGCCGCATCCGACGACGTGGACGACGGTCCCATTCTTCTCGGACGTCGCCGCGGTCTTTCCGGCGCCCGTTTTCGTGCTCTTCACCGGCTGGGTAGTGTCGGGCTCGTCGAACGCGGTGAACCTCACCGACGGCATCGACGGGCTCGCGGCTGGCCTCGTCGCGATCTCGGCGGCGACGCTCGGAATCTTCGCGTACATCGCGGGACGAACGGACACGTCGGCCTACCTCGGCTTCTTCTATCTGCCCGGGGCGGGTGAGCTGACCATCTTCGCGGTCGCTCTCGCGGGTGCGGCCATCGGCTTCCTCTGGTTCAACGCGCACCCCGCCCAGGTCTTCATGGGCGACACGGGCTCGCTCGCGCTCGGCGGCGCGCTCGGGGTGATGGCGATCCTGCTCAAGGCCGAGTTCCTGCTCGCCATCGTCGGCGGCGTCTTCGTGATGGAGACGCTCTCGGTGGCGCTCCAAGTGGGTTGGTTCAAGTACACCCGCCGCCGCTTCGGTGAGGGTCGGCGGATTTTTCGGATGGCCCCGATCCATCACCACTTCGAGCAGCTCGGCTGGCCCGAGACGAAAGTGGTCATCCGGTTTTGGATCCTCGGCGTGCTCTTCGCGATGCTCGCGGTCAGCACGCTCAAGATCCGCTGAGCGTATAGCATGCGGTCGTACTGGAAGTGAGCGGTATGCGGGACCTGAAGGGAACGAGTGTGGCAGTCATCGGCCTGGGCGCCAGCGGCGTTGCCGCGGCGCGACTGGCCCTCGCCATGGGAGGAGATGTCTATGTCTCGGATTCGAGCACTGATGCCGCAGCTGCAGCTCGTGGAGCTCAGCTCCGCGCTGCAGGAGCAGCGGTCGACGTGGGGCGGCACGACCTCGGACGCGTGGCAGGCTCCGGGCTCGTCGTGGTCAGCCCCGGAATCCCCACGGACGCTCCGGTGCTCCGCGCGCTCGCGGAGCGAGGAATCCGTTGGATCAGCGAGCCAGAGCTCGCCGTTCGGTTCTACGCTGGTCCACTGATCGCGGTCACCGGCACGAATGGGAAGACCACGACCACTCTGCTCATTGGCCACCTGCTCAGGCAGGCTGGTCTCCGTGCCGCCGTCGGCGGCAACGTGGGTGGGGGTCTCGCGCCCGCGGCATCCGAGCTCGCGCTGCTCGATGAGCCGCCGGATTGGTATGTGCTCGAGATGAGCTCCTTCCAACTGGCTGCCGTGGACACGTTCCGCTCCGACATTGGGGTCGTCACGAACCTGCAGCCGGACCACCTCGACCGTTACGCGAGCGTCGCCGAGTACTACGCAGACAAGGCGCGCCTCTTCGACACCGCCGACGCCGCGAGCCGTTGGGTGCTCCCGGCCGGCGATGCCCAGGTGGCCGCGCTCGCGGGTGACGCTCCAGGCGCGCGCTACTTCTTCGGTGGCGATCCGGGAACCGCCACGCACGCGTTCGTGCAAGCGGGCGTGCTCACGCTGTGCCTCGAGGGAGCTGCCGAGCAGTTGGTTCCTGCGAGCGATCTGCCGCTGATCGGGCGCCACAACGTGGACAACGCGCTCGCCGCATCCCTCACGGCACGGCTCGCGGGCGCCTCTGCCTCCGGGATCGCGCGGGGACTGCGCTCGGCGCGCCCGCTGCCGCATCGGCTGGAGCCGGTGGCAGATGGCGGCGGAGTGCTGTGGGTGAACGACTCGAAGGCGACGAACGTCGCAGCGACGAAGAGCGCGCTCGCGAGCCTCGACCGTCCGGTGGTGATCCTGCTCGGCGGCAAAGACAAAGGTGAGCCGTTCGCACCGCTCGTGGCTGCTTTGAGCGAGAGAGCGCGCGCGGTGCTTGCGTACGGCGCCGTGGGCCCACGCATCGCGAGTGAAATGCGGGACTCTCTCGGGGACACGCCGCTCGAGCTCATGGGATCGGACTTCGAAGCGGTGGTATCCCGTGCGGCGAGCCTCGCGAAGCGGGGCGACATCGTGCTGCTGTCACCCGCCTGCTCGAGCTACGACATGTTCGAGAACTACGAGCAACGCGGGCGCCGCTTCGCGGAGCTGGCTGCCCGAGCTGCGGAGCACCGGGCATGAGCCCGCGCCCGATGGACATCGCGCCGGTCGGCCCTGTCCGGCTCCCCGACGCGGGGCTGGGGCGGGGGTGGGAGGCGGCGGCGGTGCTCGGCCTCACACTCCTGCTGCTGTCCTTCGGATTAGTTGCGCTCTACTCCGCTTCATCGGTGTACGCGCTCCGCCAGGGGCTCCCCGACACCTACTACGTGATCCGTCAGGCCGCCGGGGCCGGAGTGGGCATGGCGTGTCTGGTCGCCTGCGCGCTGCTCCCGTACCGGCTCTGGGAGAAGAGCGCGTGGCCTCTCCTCGTCATCAGCGGACTCGCACTGCTCGTCGTCATCCTCCCCTTCACGCGCTCGATCGCACCCGAGATCAACGGTGCGCGCCGCTGGCTGCAGCTCGGCGTGACCGTGCAGCCCTCCGAGGTCGCCAAGGTCGCCATCATCGTGTGGACCGCGGCGCTCGCGGTGAAGAAGGCGTCGCTCTTCCGCTCTCTCGGCAAGGGCCTCGGTCCCTTCCTCGTCGGGTGGGGCGTCGTGCTCCTGCTCATCCTCGCGGAGCCCCACCTCTCTACGGCATTGGTGATCGGAGTGCTCGGGCCGCTCATCGTGTTCGCCGCAGGCGCCCGCGTGTCACATTTCGTGCTGCTCGCGCTCTTGGCGGTGCCGGTGCTCCTGCACCAGCTCTCGGTCGGGTTTCGCGCCGCGCGCATCGAGGCGTTCCTGAACCCCGCCAACGACCCCGGCGGCGCGGGCTTCCAAGTGCACCAGTCGTTGGTGGCGCTCGGATCGGGCGGGCTCTCGGGCGTCGGTATCGGGCAGGGGCGCCAGAAGTTCGGCTTCCTCCCCGAGGCCCACAACGACTTCGTCTTCGCGATGATCGGCGAGGAGTGGGGCTTCATCGGCGTGGTCGTCCTGGTGGTGCTCTACACCGCGATCGTGATGGTCGGGTTCCGTATCGCGCGGCGCGCGCCGGACCAGTTCGGGGAGCTGATGGCCATCGGCTGCGCCAGCCTCATCGCCGTACAGGCGTTCCTGCACATGGCGGTGGGGCTCGCGCTGGCACCGCCCACGGGTCTCCCGCTCCCGCTCATCTCGTATGGGCGCTGGAACCTCATCGTCACGCTGGTCGCGCTCGGCATGCTCATCTCGGTGGCCCGCGCCGCGCCGGGCGGAAAGGCGGCCCGTGCATGACGGCCCGGTCGTCGTGGTCACGGGTGGCGGAACGGGTGGCCACCTCTACCCGGCGCTCGCCATCGCGGATGCGCTGCGCGCTCGCCGGCCGGATGCGCGCGTCCTGTTCGTGGGCGCCGAGCGCGGACTGGAGGCGCGGGTCCTCCCACAGCGTGGGGAGTGGCACGAGCTGCTTCCCGTGCGCGGCATCGACCGGTCGCATCCCGTACGCGCGTGGCGTTCGCTCCTCGCGCTGGGCGGGTCGCTGCTGCGCTCCGCGCGGCTCCTTCGCGAGCACCGTCCGGAGGTGGTCGTGGTGACCGGCGGGTACGCAGCCGCGCCGGCCGGAATCGTAGCCGTGCTGCGAGGCATTCCGCTCGTGCTCCAGGAACAGAACTCCGTGCCCGGCTGGGTGACGCGTGCGCTCTCCAGGTGGGCGAAGCGCGCCTACGTAGCGTATCCGGAGGCGCAGGCGAGGCTCGGGAAGCGGGCGCGCCACGTCGTGCTCACCGGCAATCCGGTTCGCGCGGGCGGCGTGCAGGCCCGTGCCGCGACGCGCAGGTCGTTCGGTGTTCCCGCCGCCGCCCGCCTGGTCGTGGTGGCCGGGGGGAGCCAGGGCTCGCTCGCGCTGAACGACGTCGTCGCCGACGTCGTGCGCGGAGTGCGCAAGGGGACGCTGCAACGCCCCGCAGACGTGCACCTGCTCTGGGTGAGCGGGCACGCGCACACCGCGACAGCCGCGAGCGTGCTCTCGGAGTGCGGCTCTCCGGCGTGGGTGCACACGGTGCCGTACCTGGACGACATGCCGAGCGCGCTCGCGGCTGCGGACCTGGCCGTCTCGCGCTCCGGTGCCATGTCGACCGCCGAGCTCCTCATCCGTGGCCTGCCGGCGATCCTGGTGCCGCTCCCGACCGCCGCCGCCGACCACCAAACGGCCAACGCACGCTCGCTCGAGCGTGCGGGCGCCGCGCTCGTCGCGCCCCAGGCGGAGCTGACACCCGAGTCGCTCTGGAAGACCGTGACGGAGCTGCTCGGGTCGCCGGAGCGTCTCGCGCGCATGAAGGACGCTGCGCTCGCGCTCGCCCGACCGCACGCCGCAGACGACATCGCCGCGGACATCGAGACGTTCCTTCCCGCTAGGGCCAGCCGATGAGGGCTACCGTGGACCTCCGTGCGCTCGCGAAGCACCGGCCCGTGCATTTCATGGGCGTGGGGGGAGCGGGCATGTGCGCTCTGGCCGAGCTGGTGCTGAAGACCGGCGGCCGCGTCAGCGGCTGCGACCAGAAGGAGAGCGCTGCGATCGCCGACCTGCGCAAGCTCGGCGCCGGCGTGCGCGTGGGGCACGACGCCGCACACGTGGCCGGCGCGACCGCGCTCGTGATCACGTCGGCGGTGCCCGCGGACCACCCCGAGGTGATCGCCGCGCAGCGCGCCGGAATCCCGGTGCTGAAGCGCGCGGAGGCGCTGGGGGCGTGGGTGGCCTCGGGGAAGGTGGTCGCCGTCGCCGGAACGCACGGCAAGACGACCACCACGGCCATGACCACCGAGGTGCTCGCGCGCGGCGGCCTGAACCCCACGGGAATCGTGGGCGGGCGCGTGGCCGCGTGGGACGGGAACCTGCGCTTCGGCGCGCCCGACCTCTACGTGGTGGAAGCCGACGAGTATGACCGCTCCTTCCATCAGCTCACGCCGGACATCGCCATCGTCACCAACGTCGAGGCCGATCACCTGGACGTGTACGATGAATACGCAGGTGTGCGCGCCGGCTTCGCTACCTTCCTCGACAAGGTGCGCCCGGGCGGTCGCGTGATCGCCTGCGCGGACGACCACGGCGCGTCTTCCTTGCTCGCTCGAGTGGCGAGCAAGGCCTACACCTACGGCACGTCGGCCGGGGCGATGCTGCGCGCCGTCGACGTGGTCGTCGGGCAGGGCGCCACCAAGGCCACCGTGATCGAGGACTGTGCGCGGGTAGGCACGCTCACGCTCCGCAAGGGCGGTCGTCACAATTTGCTCAACGCGCTGGGTGCGGCCGCCGCGGCGCGCACGCTCGGCGTGGAGTGGATCGCCATCCGCGAGGCGCTGGCCGACTTCGCGGGCGTCTCGCGGCGCTTCGAGCGTCTCGGCGAGGTGGGCGAGGTGGTCGTCGTGGACGACTACGCGCATCACCCCACCGAGATCTCGGCAACGCTCGCCGCCGCGCGGGCGAGCTTCCCCAACTCGCGTCTGGTGGTGGCGTTCCAGCCGCATCTCTATTCCAGGACGCGGGACTTCGCAGCCGAGTTCGGACGCGCGCTCGCGGCGGCCGACGTCCTCTGGGTCACGGACGTCTTTCCGGCGCGCGAGGCTCCGATCCCCGGAATCACGGGCGAAACGATCGTGCGGGCGGCGCGTCAAGCCGGCGCCGAGGACGTCCGCTCTCACGCGGCGCTCGCCACCCTGCCGGACGTCCTGGCCGACAAGCTCCGGGCAGGCGACGTGCTCCTCACGATGGGCGCGGGCTCGATCGAGTCGGTCGGCCGCGACGTCCTCGCACGCCTGGAGGAGGTCGTCCATGCGTAGAGACGTCCGCATTCTGCTCGCCACGGCCTGCTTCGGTGCCGCGATCGCATGGGGCGGGAGGATCCCCGCGGCGATCGTCGACATGGAGATGTTCCGCGTGGAGGACATCTCCGTCCGGGGTCTGCGCTACCTGGAAGAGGCCCAAGTCGTCCAGCTGCTCGCGCTCGCCCCCGAGACCTCCGTCTGGAGCGACAAGGCTCCGTGGCGGGAGCGCGTGGCTTCTCATCCCCTGGTGAAGGACGTGCGCGTCAGCCGTCGACTCCCGGATGGGCTCCTCGTGGTCGTGACCGAGCGCACGCCCATCGCGCTGGGGCCGACGCCGACGCTGGAGCCGATGGACGCCGACGGGCGTCGGCTGCCGCTGGACCCGTCCGAGTACCGCCTCGACTTGCCCGTCATCCACACGTCGCGGCGCCCGCCTCGCGGTGCGCGTCACTTCCCTCGCGACGTGCGGCGACTCGCTGCCGAGGTCGAGCACTTGATGGCGAGCGACACGTCGTTCCTGCAGCTGGTATCCAGCGTGGCTTGGAGCGGGCAGGGTGCGGTGGCCGTACGCTGGGCGGAACCGGAGGTGGAGTTCCTGCTTCCTGTGCAGGCTTCGCCGGCGCGCCTGCGCGAAGGACTCGGTGCGCTCGCGGACGCCGCCTCCAGAACGCGCGAGGGGATGCCCGACGTGATCGACTTGAGGTTCGCGGACCAGGTGGTGGTCCGGAGGATTTCCACGGGGGACGTGAACTGACGATGCGCGCGAACCTGATCGCCGGCTTGGACATCGGCACCGCGAATACCTGTGTGGTGATCGGTGAGGTCGCCAACGACCTGCGGCGACCCGGCCTCACCATACTGGGCGTGGGTCAGGCGCGCTCGGGCGGCCTGCGGGGTGACCTGGTGACCAACATCGAGGAGATCACCGAGTCGGTGCGCGCCTCGATGAAGGAGGCCGAGCTCATGGCCGGCGTGAGCGTCGATCGCGTCTATGCAGGGATCGGCGGGGACCACGTGCGCGCGTCGAGATCGATGGGTGTGGTTGCGATCGCCGAGGACGAGATCGCGCAGGACGACATCGACCGGGTGCACGTGGTCGCGCGCGCGGTGGCCTTGCCGCCCGACCGGGAGATGATTCACGCGATTCCGCAGGAGTACCGCGTGGACCATCAGCGGGGAATCAAAGACCCCGTCGGCATGCAGGCCGTGCGCCTGGAGGCCGAGGTGTTCTTGGTGACGTGCCAGATCACCGCTTCGGCCAACATCTGCAAGGCGGTCAACCGCGCCGGGTATCGTGTGCAGGAGCTCGTGCTCGAGCCCCTCGCCGGGGCTCGAGCCGTACTCACGGAAGACGAGAAGGAAGTCGGCGTCGCCATGATCGAGATCGGCGCCGCAACCACCGACGTCGCCGCCTACTACGAGGGGAAGGTGCAGCACGTCTCGATCCTCCCTTTCGGCGGCGCGACGCTGACGGCGGACCTGGTGCGTGGACTCTCCGTGCCTTTCTCCGAGGCGCACAAGGTGAAGGAGCACTTCGGCGTGGCGCTGGCGCACTTGGTAGATCCGCGCGAGACGGTCCCGCTTCCAGGACCGGTTCCGGGCCAGAGCCGCCGCGTCGCCCGCGAGCTGATCGCGCACGTCATCGAGCAGAGGTTGGACGAGGTCTTCGGGATCGTGCAAGGCGAGCTGCAGGGCGCCGGCCTCGACCACCTGGGCGCGGGTATCGTGCTCACGGGTGGGGGCGCGGCGCTTCCCGGCATCGTCGATCTCGCGCAGCAGGTGTTCGCGTCTCCGGTGCGCCTCGGCGTGCCGTCCGAGGGGCTCTCCGGACTCGCCGACTCCGTCCACAGGCCGCGCTTCGCGGTCGCCGCGGGACTCGCGCTCTGGGGAGCCGACAAGTTCACCGAGACTGGGCGGGGGGCATCCACCGTCACGTCGGGTGTGTTCACCAAGCTGGGCACATGGTTGAAGGAGTTCTTTTGATCTCCGCCGTTTTCTCACTCCGCCACTCTCTATCACGCCCTGTCAGGGAGGAGTCATGATGATGTTCGAATTCGAAGAGGCGCCCATCCGGAACGCACGCATGACGGTGGTGGGGGTCGGCGGTGCGGGCGGCAACGCCGTCAACCGCATGATCGACGAGGCGCTCGAGGGCATCGAGTTCATCTCGATGAACACCGACGGTCAGGTGCTGAAGACGTCGAAGGCGCCGGTCACCATCCAGATCGGCAAGAAGCTCACGCGTGGGCTAGGCGCTGGCGCGCGCCCCGAGGTCGGGCGTCAAGCGCTTGCGGAGAGCGAAGAGGAGGTGCGCCGCGCGCTCGAGGGCGCCGACTTGGTGTTCGTCACCGCGGGCATGGGGGGCGGCACGGGCACCGGCGCGGCCCCGCTGGTAGCCGAGATCGCGCGCGACCTGGGCGCGCTCACCATCGGTATCGTGACGAGGCCCTTCTCCTTCGAGGGCAAGAAGCGCGAGCGCGCGGCGCTGCAGGGCATGTCCGAGCTGCGGCGCACCGTCGACACGATGATCGTGGTTCCGAACGACCGTCTGCTCGCCGTAGTGCCCAAGGGCACCTCCTTCCGCGACGCGCTCAAGAAGGCCGACGAAGTGCTCCTGCACGCCACGCAGGGCATCTCCGACCTGATCAGCGTGACCGGTGACGTCAACGTAGACTTCGCGGACGTGCGCACCGTGATGGCCTCGCGCGGTCCGGCGCTCATGGGCTCCGGGTTCGGCGAGGGCGACGACCGTGCCGAGGTGGCGGCTCGAGCCGCGATCTCGTCTCCGCTCCTGGACGACGTGTCCATCGCGGGCGCCCGCGGGGTGTTGATCAACATCACGGGCGGGATGGACCTGGCCATCGACGAGGTCACGGCCGTCTCATCCATCATCCAGGCCGAGGCCGGGGACGACGCCGAGATCATCTTCGGGGCGGTCCACGACCCGATCCTGCAGGGCAAGATCAGGGTCACGGTGATCGCCACCGGCTTCGATTCCGCGGTCGACGAGAAGGTCATTCCGGCCGACTTCCGCCGTACCCGCACTCAGCCCACCCCCCCCATCCCCCCTGCGCAAGAGCCCGTGGTGGCCGATATTGCAGAGGTGCGGCAGGCGGAGGCCAGGGTGGCGGTCGGAGGCATGCGGACGGCCCCGGTGGCCCAGGTAGTCCCGATGCCGCGCTTCCCCGAGCGGCCCGTGACCCGAGAGCCGATGGCGGGCTTGGACATACCGACGTTCATCCGGCGCAAGGCGGACTGACGCTGGCAGGAGGCTACAGCAGGTGGAGTCGAGGCGAGCACAACAGCCGCTGAGGTTGGCGGCGGTCGCGATCGCGGCCGTCGCTTGCACGGCGTGTGCCGTCGAGCCGCCAAACGTCGGCCGCTTGGGCCGGTTGTATGTGGCGCCAGCCGAGAACGTGCGCATCTTTTCGCTGGGACGCGGGGATACCTTCGGCGAAGTGCTCGACGGGCTGGTGAGCGCGAACGAGCAGGCCGCACTGCTGATGGCGTTTCAGGAGCATGCGGCGCCGCGCAGGCTGCGCGCGGGCACAGAAATCTCGCTGCGCTTCCTCAAGGACCAGGACGACGTGCGCGGCGTCGACGTCGCGCTGAACCCCGACACGACCGTGCGGCTGTCGCGCGAACCCCTGGGGTGGGTGTCGAGCTTGATCCAGACGCCTGTCTTCGTCGACACGTTGTACGTGAGCGGCGAGATCGAGTCGTTCCTCTGGTACGCGTTGCATCAGAACCCCACGCTCACGAACGTGCCGGCGGCGGATCGAGCGGAGCTCGTGCACAACCTGGACCAGGTCTTTCAGTGGCAGGTCGATTTCTCTCGGCAGATTCAGGTCGGGGACACCTACCGGTTCGCGTTCGAGCGTGAGGTGCGCCCCGACGGCTCGATGCGGTCGGGTCAGCTTCTCGCGGCCGAGCTCGTGAACGTCGGCACCGCCTACCATGCGATCTGGTTCGACCCGAACGGGGACGGCAGGGGCTCCTACTACGACCTCGAGGGAGAGTCCGTACGACGCGCGTTTCTGCTCAGGCCGCTCGAGTTTCGCCGCATCTCCTCAGGGTTCACCAACTCGCGCTACCATCCGATCCTGAACACGTGGCGCTCGCACCGCGGCGTGGACTACGCTGCGAACGCGGGTACCGAGATCCAAGCGACCGCGGACGGCGTGGTCACCGAGCGCCGGCTCGACGGCAGCTACGGGAACACCATCCTCATTCGCCATCCCAACGGGTTCCAGACACGGTATGCGCACATGCGCGCGTTCCGGAACGGCATCGTGGTGGGGAGCCGCGTGCATCAGGGTGACGTCATCGGGTACGTGGGGATGACGGGGCTCGCGACCGGCCCGCACCTCCATTACGAGATGCTGATCAACGGACGGCACGTCGACCCGCTGTCCGTGGATCTACCTGCCGGGGACCCCGTGCCCTCGGACGATCGCATGCGGTGGATCGAGGAGTCGGGCGTCCGTGTGGCGCTGCTCGACGGCATCCCGAGCGCGGGCCCCGTGCGCACGCTGGTGGCCGATGCAAGCGCCCCCGACCCGGCTGCCGCGGCGGGTGCGACGCCCACCGGGGGACCGCAGTAGCAGCGGCACAGGCACCTAGGTGATCCGCTGGAGCCTGCTCCTGGCCCTCTCGGCCGGGCTCGTCGCCTACGCGTTCTGGCTCTACTTCCGCCACGAGATTGCCGTGCCGGCGGCGCGCTTGCTGGCCGGTGCGCGCGCTGCGGCGCTCGTGCTCGTGCTCCTCCTTCTCTTCGACGTGCGTTTGCCCACCGGTGCCGGGGGCGAGTCGGATGACTGGGTGCTCCTCGACGCGTCCCTCAGCATGGGCGCGGCGGCGGCGACGGGCGCTTCGGCCTGGGAAGAGGCCTCCGCGCGGGCTCGGGAACTCGAGCGGCAGGGGTGGCGTGTGGTCACCTTCGGCGACGTAGCCGAACCCGGCACACTCGACGGCGAAGCCCAACCGCAAGCGCTCGCGAGCAGGCTGTCGCCCGCGCTCGACCGAGCCGCCGAGGCCGGCGTGCGGCGCGTGCGCGTGCTCTCCGACTTCCGGCTCGAGGATGCGGTCGCGGTGCGGTCGGCGTTGGCCGCGCTCCCGCTGCAGGTCGAGCTCGAGCCATTCGGGGCCGAGCTCGTCAACGCGGGAGTGTCGAGGCTCGACGTCCCGGATGTCGCGCGGCCGTCCGCCCCGGTCGCCGCCGAAGTCGAGATCCACGTGGCGTCCGCCGTCGACTCCGTGGCGTTGCAGGTCTTCGAGGAGGGCTCGGTGGTTGCGGACGTCCGGGTCGCGGCACCGGCTCCGGGGCTGCGCGCCCGCGTGCCACTCGAGCTCCCGCCCGCCGGGGCGACGGGGCGCGTACGCTACACTGCGCGCGTAAGCCTCACCGGCGACGCTTTCCCCTCGGATGACGAGGGGGTCGCGTTCGCGAGCATCGGACACGAGGAAGGTGCCGTGGTGCTGGTGTCGCTCCGCCCTGACTGGGAGCCGCGCTATCTCCTGCCCCTGCTCCAGGACGTGACGGGGCTTCCCGCGCTGGGGTACCTGCGCGCGGGGGCGGATCGCTTCATCCCGATGGGCGGCGCCGCGGATCGCGGGGCGCCCGTCGACTCGGCTACGGTCCGCCGGGCGGCCGGAGATGCAACGCTCTTCGTCTTGCATGGGCTGACCGGCGACGCGGACGCCTGGGCGCGCTCTCTCTCGCGACGCACGGGCCGCACCGTGCTCTTCGCCGCCGATGGCGTGGGTGCCGAGCTCGCGGGCATTCCGAGCAGTGAGCCCCGCGCGGGCGAATGGTACGTGTCCGGTGAGGTCCCCATGTCGGCCATTGCCGGCTCGCTCGCGGGTGCCTCACTCCAGGGCCTGCCGCCGCTCACCGACGTGCTGCTCCCGGTGGACCCCGCGCGCGTGCGCGGGGCCCTCCTGCTCCAGCTCCGCGGCACGGGCACGCCGGAGGCGGCGCTTCAGCTGGACGAGCGCCCGAGTGGGCGCATCGCAGTCGTGCTCGCGTCGGGCTTCTGGCGTTGGGCGGCGCGCGACAGCGGCCGCGACGTCTACCGCCGCCTCTGGTCCGGCGTCGCTGGTTGGCTGCTCTCCGGCGAGGGCGCCTCCCCACTCGAGCCCCGTCCCACGCAGTGGGTCGTGCCTCGCGGCGAGCCCGTGCTGTGGAGCGCGCCGGTGGACAGCGTGCCGCGACGGGTGATCGTGACCGCGAGCGACTCGACCGCGGGCACGGTGGTGGTGGACGCACCGCTCGCGAGCCAGGGCATGCAGTCGACGGGTGTCCTCCCCCCGGGGGCGTACGCGTACCGAGTCGAAGGTGCGAGCGGTGACGTGCTCGCCAGCGGACGCTTCGACGTTGCGCACGCGACGGACGAGATGGCGCCGCTCGCCATCGTGCCCGACCCAGCCGCCGACGAGGGGCTGGCACCAGACGCCGGCGAGGAGCGCTCCGGCTCTCCGCTCCGCACGAGATCGTGGCCCTACCTCCTCGTGATCGGGCTCCTATGCGCGGAGTGGATCGGCCGGAGGCGTAGCGGGTTGAGGTAGGGAGCGACGCACACCATGCGCCTGTTCAAGACCCCGCTCGAGAAGAAGAAGGGCCTCTGGCGACGCATCGTCGACCTGGGCCTCACGGACGTGCGCGTGCTCGCGCGCGGGATGGATCACGTCTCGCTCGAGGACCTGGAAGAGACGCTCCTCCGCGCGGACTTCGGCGTGAAGGCGACGCTGCGCCTGACGGACCGCGCCGAGGAAGCCCTTCGACGCGGCCAGACCAAGGGTGGAGAGGCACTCACCTCGGCGCTGAAGACCGAGATCACCGCGATCCTCGGCCGGTCAGACCGGGCTGAGCTGCAAGTCGCGGACTCGGGGCCGACCGTCTACCTCGTCATCGGGGTGAACGGCGTCGGCAAGACGACTTCGGTGGCCAAGCTCGCCAACCTGTTCGCCAAGGCGGGCAAGAGGGTGATGGTCGCCGCGGCGGACACTTATCGCGCTGGCGCCGTCGCCCAGCTGGAGACGTGGGCGCAGCGCCTCGGAGTGGACTTCCTCAAGGGCCAACAGGGCGGTGACCCGGCCGCGGTCGCGTTCGACGCGCTCGAGGCGGCGGCCACGCGGGGGATCGAGGTGCTGCTCATCGATACCGCGGGCAGACTGCACACGAACCGCAGCCTGATGGACGAGCTGATCAAGATCGACCGCGTGGTCCGCCGTCGTGTGTCGGGCGCGCCGCACGAGACGCTTCTGGTGCTCGACGCCACCGTCGGCCAGAACGCGATCCGCCAGCTCGAGGCCTTCAAGGCCGCAGTGGGCGTGACGGGGATCGTCCTCGCCAAGCTGGACTCGTCGTCGAAGGGGGGCATCGTCGTCGCGCTACGCGAGGAGTACGGCGTCCCCGTCAAGCTCGTCGGCACCGGCGAGGGCATCGACGACCTCGCGCCCTTCGATGCCGAGGACTTCGTGGACGCGCTCTTCGCCGCGCCAGCGTGAGCTACTCGCAGCTCGATCGACCGGTGCAGTTCCTGAAGGGTGTGGGGCCCAAGCGCGCCGAGGCATTCGTGCGCATGGGCATTCTCACCGCGCGTGACCTGCTCTACCACGTTCCGCGCCGCTACGACGACGCCTCCACCGTAACGCCCATCGGACGGCTCGACATCGGCATGGACGCCACCGCAGTGGGGCGCGTGCGCTCCAAGGGCGTGATCCCCACCCGCAGGGGCCTGCGGATCTTCCAGGCGGTCCTCGAGGACGACTCGGGGATGATCACGGCGGCCTGGCCCGGACAGCCCTGGCTCGACCGGAAGCTGCGGGAGGGCGACGTGCTGCTCGTCACCGGACCGGTGAAGTTCTTCCACGGCCGCCAGATCCAGCCGCGGGAAGTCACTGTGGTGGCGCGTGCTTCAGAGGCCGAGGCGGAGGGCGGCGTCGAAGCAGAGCAGCGCGGGCGCATCTACGTCACGTACCCGGCGAGCGAGGAGCTGCCTCAATGGGTGCTCCGGAGCGTCTTCGAGCGCAACCTAGATGCTTTGCTCGGCTGGGCGGACGACGACGAGTACCTCGGACGTGAGGGGCTGGCCCGACGCGGTTTGCCTTCATTGTCGCAGGCGCTCACCCGATTGCACCGGCCGGAGCGCATCCAGCAGGCCGAGGAAGGGCGGCGTCGCCTCGCCTTCGACGAGCTCTTCTTCCTGCAGTTGGTGCAGGCGCAGGCGAGGCGACGCGCGACCGAGCTGGAGCCCGGCATCGCGCACGTGCGCACGAACGAGCTGATTCGGCCGCTGCACGAAGCGCTCCCGTTCGCGCTCACGGGTGCTCAGACACGCGCGCTGCGGGAGATCTATGCAGACATGACCGCTCCGGCGCGCATGAATCGACTGCTGCAGGGCGACGTGGGGTCCGGGAAGACCGTGGTGGCCCTCTTCGCGATGCTGCTCGCCGCGGAGGGGGGCCACCAATCTGCGCTCATGGCGCCCACCGAGATCCTCGCCGAGCAGCACGCCCGTCGCATGCGCGAGCTGCTCGGACCCGTCGGCGTCGAGATTGCGCTCGTCACCGGGAGCATGACTGCCCCTGCCCGCCGCGCGGCTCTCGAGGGCCTCGCATCGGGCGCGACCAAGCTCGTGGTCGGCACGCACGCGCTCATCCAGGAAGGCATTGCGTTCCGCTCGCTCGGCCTGGTCGTCGTCGACGAGCAGCACCGCTTCGGCGTGCGGCAGCGCATGGCGCTGCTGGAGCGGAAGGACGTGCGTCCCGACGTGCTCGTGATGTCGGCCACGCCGATTCCTCGCTCGCTCGCGCTGGCGCTGTACGGCGACCTCGACTTGAGCGTGCTCGACGAGCTCCCACCTGGCCGCACCCCCGTGGAGACGCAGCTGTGCCGTCGCGACGACCGCAAGCGCATCTACGAGCTCGTCCGCCGGGAGGTCGAGGCCGGCCGCCAGGCCTACGTGGTCTATCCGCTGGTGGCCGAGTCCGAGAAGGTGGACCTGCTCGCCGCCACGGACGAGTTCGAGCGGCTGCGCGACGACGTGTTCGCCGGGCGGCGCGTCGGCCTCTTGCACGGACAGCTCGCAACGGCCGACAAGGACCGGGTCATGCGCGCGTTCGTGGCAGGCGAGATCGACGTGCTCGTGACGACCACCGTCATCGAGGTCGGGATCGACGTGGCCAACGCGAGCGTCATGCTGGTCGAGCACGCGGAGCGCTTCGGCCTCGCGCAGCTCCACCAGTTGCGAGGGCGGGTTGGGCGCGGCAAGGACAAGGGGTACTGCATCCTGGTCGCGGACGCGGGCGACGCCGCGTACGAGCGGCTCGACACGTTCCGGAAGACGACCGATGGCTTCGAGGTGGCCAAGGCGGACCTGCGCATCCGCGGGCAGGGGGACCTCTTCGGCAGCCAGCAGCACGGCACGGACCCCGTCCTGCGCTTCGCCGACCTCCTCACCGACGAGGACCTGCTCGTCGAGGCTCAGCGGGAGGCGCGGGCGCTCATCGCCGCCGACCCGGAGCTGGTGAACGCGGAGCACGTGCGCGTGCTCGCTCAGCTCACAGGGCGCTATCGAGAGCGACTCGAGATGTACGGGGTCGGGTAGGCGACGCGCTGGGGGACCGTATTGGGAGGCCGCCGTCGTCGAAGCCGGTTCCGTGGACGGCCGTGGCGTCAGTCCCTAGAATCCGCCGGCCGTCGCCCCCGCGGGGAGGGCCAGCGGGCCCGACCGACACGCTCGGCCTAACCGAAGTCGCTCTGCCGAAGGTTGCTCTACCGAAGTCGCTCTACTACTTGAGTCGCTCTACCGAAGTCACTCCACCTAGGCGAGGCATGGCCGAGATCAGGGATCTCTCGAAGCACGTGGGCGAATCGGTCACCGTGCGCGGATGGGTCGAGTCCACGCGTGGTCACGGCAAGGTCGCCTTCGTCGTCGTGCGCGACGGAACCGGCATCGTGCAGGGCGTGCTGGTGAAGAGCGCCGTCGACGAGTCATCGTGGGCCGCCCACGGGACGCTCACGCCCGAGTCGCTCGTCGCCGTCACGGGCCGCGTCAAAGCGGAGGCGCGCGCGCCGGGCGGCTACGAGGTCGAGCTCTCGTCCCTCGAGCTGCTCGCGTTGGCCGAGCCGTATCCCATTCAGCCGAAGGAGCACGGCGTCGACTTTCTGCTCGACAACCGGCACCTCTGGCTCCGCTCCTCGCAGCAGCGGGCGGGACTACGCGTGCGCGCCGAGGTCGAGCAGTCGATCCACGACTTCTTCTACCAGCGCGACTTCGTGCGCATCGACTCGCCCATTCTGACCGGGTCGATCGGTGAGCACGCGGGCACGCTCTTCGAGACGGACTACTTCGGCGAGCGCGCCTTCCTGGCGCAGACGGGGCAGCTCTACATCGAGGCGGCGTGCCCAGCGTTCCGCCGAGTGTACTGCTTCGGCCCGACCTTCCGCGCCGAGAAGTCGAAAACGCGCCGGCACCTCACGGAGTTCTGGATGGTCGAGCCGGAAGTCGCGTTCAACGACTCCGCCGCCAACATGCGCCTCCAGGAGGACTTCGTCTCCTACATCGTGGAGCGCGCCCTGGAGCGGTGCCGGGAGGAGCTGAAGGTGCTGGAGCGCGACACCAGCAAGCTCGAGCACGTCAAGCCGCCGTTTCCGCGCATCAGTTACACGGACGCGGTGACCGAGCTCCAAGCAGGAGGCAGCGAGGTGAAGTGGGGCGAGGATCTCGGCGCACCCGACGAGCTGAAGCTCATGGAGACGCGTGACCTGCCGCTCTTCGTGCACGACTATCCAAAAGCCGCCAAAGCGTTCTACATGAAGGAAAATCCTGCGGACCCGCGCACCGTGCTGTGCGACGACCTGCTCGCGCCCGAGGGGTACGGCGAGCTGATCGGCGGCAGCCAGCGTGAGGATGACCTCGACCGCCTGAAATCGCGCATCGAGGCCGAGGGGCTCCCGCTCGACGCCTACGCCTGGTACCTGGACCTGAGGCGATACGGCACGTTCCCGCACGCGGGGTTCGGGCTCGGCCTGGAGCGCACGGTCGCGTGGATCACCGGCAAGCACCACATCCGCGAGCTGATCCCGTTCCCGCGGCTGATGAATCGGCTGTATCCGTAGGCGATGACCCTCGCCGACGCCGGCGACCCCACAGAGCCCAGGACCGACCTCGAAGTGAACCGCATGCGCCGCGCCGTCCTCGACATGGCCGACAACCGGCCCGCCTGGGCCATGCCCGCCTGGGTGCCGAAGGAGCTCGAGGCCGCGCTTCCGGCCGGGTGGGAGCTGGTCGTCATCGGGGAGGAGACGAGCGGGGCGGGGGACGGTGCGGCCCGCGTGCATCCGCTCGTGGTCGAAGCCGTGCGGGACGCCGAGATCTACTTCGGCTACGGCATTCCCGCCGAGCTGCTCGCCGCAGGCCCCGAGCTGCGCTGGGTGCACTCGGGTGCGGCGGGCGTAGCCAAGTCGCTCACGCCCGAGATGCTCGCGAGCCCGGTCGTGTTCACCAACTCGGCCAAGGTACACGCGCCCCCCATCTCCGAGACGGTACTCGCCATGATCCTCTTCTTCGGGCGGGGACTCGATTTCGCGGTCGAGGGCATGCGCCGCGGCGAGTGGTGGGTCGCCCCCTTTTATGCGGCCGACACGCCGATGCGGGAGCTCGCGGGCTCGACGGTCGGGCTCGTGGGCTACGGGGGGATCGGACGCGAGGTCGCCCGCCGCGTGGCCAGCCTGGGTGCGCGTGTCATCGCGCTGCGACGTCGGCAATCGGCAGCTGCCGACGCGCTCCTCGAGCCCGTGCAAGGAGGGGGCTCGCTCGCCGCGCACTTGGAGGTCGTCTACGGCGCCGAAGGACTCGGCTCGCTCCTGGACCGCAGCGACGTCGTCGTAGTGACAGCGCCCGAGACGCCCGAGACGCGCGGCCTGCTCGGCGCGCGCGAGCTCGCGCGCATGAAGCGCGGCGCGCTGCTGGTGAACGTCGCGCGCGGGCGCATCGTCGACGAGGCGGCCCTGGTGTCAGCGCTGACCGCGGGAAAATTGCGCGGCGCGGGGCTCGACGTGTTCGGTCGGGAGCCACTGCCAGGCGACGACCCCTTCTGGCGCCTCCCCAACGTGCTCATCACGCCGCACGTATCCGGGGTCACCGCGGGGTTCTGGCGCCGCGAGACCGACCTGATCGTGCGCAACCTCCGGCGCTACTTGGCCGAGTCGCCGGCGGCCGAGTGGGAGAACGTGGTCGACAAGCACGCGGGGTACTGAGGGGACGACCGCGCGCCGCTGCCCGTAGCCGCACGTCGACGGAGGCGACCGTCGGCCCGTCAGCGATCGACGTCGCACCTGTCGGCGGCGGCGATCTGCGCCGTCACGTCGCGTCACGGCCTCGCATCCGGACGCAACGCCGTGACCCTCAGCCGCGCTTCACCTCGTCCCAGAGGGAATCGAGCGCAGCGAGCCCGGCGCTCTCCATGTCGACGCCGCGCTCGCGCGCGAGACGCTCGAGCTTCTCGAAGCGCTCGTGGAACTTTCGGTTCGCGCGCGCGAGCGCGGTCGTGGGGTGGGTGCCCGCGAGCCGCGAGAGGTTCACGACCGCGAAGAGGAGGTCGCCCAGCTCTTCGTCCACGCGCGACGGGATCTCGGAGCCCAGGGCTTCACGCACCTCTCCCAGCTCCTCCACCACCTTGTCGAGCGCGCCGCGGTGGTCTTCCCAGTCGAAGCCGACGCGGGCGACACGCTCCTGGATGCGGTACGCCTTGGTGAGTGGGTCGAGTCCCTTGGCCACGCCTGACAGCACGCCCTCGTCTTCGGCGCGCTCGCTCGCCTTGAGCGATTCCCAGTTGCGCCGCACGCCGTCCCCGAAGAGGTGGGGGTGGCGCGCGACCATCTTCGCCTCGAGCCGCCGGTACACCGACTCCGCATCGATCTCCTCCGCTTCTTCGGCCACGACGATCTGGAAGGCGAGGTTGAGGAGGAGATCCCCGAGCTCTCCTTCGAGGGCATGCGCATCTCCACCGTGGATTGCATCCACCACCTCGTGCGTCTCTTCCAGCAGGTGGGGGATGAGCGACGCGGCGGTTTGCGCTCGGTCCCACTCGCACTCGGCCCGCAGGAATCTCACCAACGCGAGCGCCCGATCGAGCGCACCCGGTCCCTCGAAGCGGAGAGGCGCGCGCTGGGCGGCATCCATGGAGTCGTTCATGTACGGTCCGAGCGGGGGTCGTATCCTGGCTTGGTTCTTGGCATCTTTGGCCCCATATGTCAACGAGCCCGGAGGCCCGCGCGTGGGTGCGGGTGAGCGCCGACGCCCTGCGTCGGAACTACGCACGCATTCGTGCCGCGGTCGGTCCGTCGACGGGTCTCATCCCCATGGTGAAGGCGAACGCATACGGCCTCGGTGTGCGCGAGACCGTGCGCGTGCTGAGTGCTGAGCGCCCGTGGGGTTGGGGGGTTGCGACGGTCGACGAAGGGGTCGCGCTGCGAGCGCTGTCCGTCCAACAACCGGTGATCGTCTTCAGTCCGGTGCCGCCCGACTCGTGCGAGGCTGCGGTCGCGGCCGGCCTGCACCTCACCGTGTCGAGCCTCGACACGCTCGATCGGCTCGTCGCGGTCGGACGGCGCGTGGGCACGGTCCCGAGCGTTCACCTGGACGTCGACACCGGTATGGGGCGGGCGGGCTTCGACTGGCGCAAGGCCGCGCTTTGGATGCCTCGCTTCCTAGATGCGGCAAAAGGAAGCATCAACTGGGTGGGATGTTACACGCACCTCCACTCCGCCGAAGATGACGAGGGCTCGGTCCGCGAGCAGTGGGCCAGCTTCCAGGAGGTGCTCGACCGCATTCCCGACCCACCCCCGGGGCTGCTGATCCACCTGCTCAACTCTGCCGGGTCGCTCCGCCTCCCCGAGCTGGCGCGCGGCGCCGTACGTCCCGGGATGTTCATGTATGGTGGCAGGGTGGGGGACGCGCAGCCGGTGCCCGAGCCCGTGGCGTCCCTGCACGCGCGGGTCGTCCACCTGCGCGACGCCGAGCCCGGAACGAGCCTGGGGTATGGGGTCACGTACCAGGCCCGCGGGGCGGAACGGTGGGCTACGCTGGGGATCGGCTACGCAGACGGCCTCCCCTGGGCGCTGGGGAACCGGGGGTCCGCCCTGCTTCGGGGGGTGCGGGTCCCCATCATCGGGCGGATCTCCATGGACATGACGGTGGTAGACATCTCCGGCGTGTCGGGGGTCCGGGTGGGCGACGTCGCCACGCTCCTGGGCACCGAGGGTGGGGAGTCGATCAGCGTGGATGAGGTCGCCGAGCTCGCAGGAACGATCAGCTACGAGGTCCTGACGGGTTTGACCGCGCGACTCCCCAGAGTATGGACGGGCCTCGATGGAGCTTGATCAGTTGGTCGCGAAGGCCCGCGAAGCGATGCAACGGGCGTACGCACCCTACTCCGGGTACCGGGTGGGCGCGGCGCTCCTCGCCGAAGACGGCACGGTTCATACCGGATGTAACGTGGAGAACGCCTCCTACGGACTCACGGTGTGTGCCGAAACGGCTGCAGTGGCGAACGCAGTCGTGCGGGGCGCGCGTCGGTACCGGAGGCTCGCGATCGTGACGGAAGGTCCGAAGGCAGTGGCGCCGTGCGGGGCATGTCGGCAGGTGCTCCACGAGTTCGCGCCGGAGCTCTTGGTCGTGTCCGAATCCGATGCGGAGCGGCGCGAGTGGGGGCTGCCGGAGCTCTTGCCCGCGCCGTTCGGGAAGCAGCTGGTGAGTGGGATCAGGCCGTGAGTGGAGCGCAGTGAGTGGAGCGCAGTGAGTTGAGCGCAGTGAGTTGAGCGCAGTGAGTTGAGCGCAGTGAGTTGAGCGCAGTGAGTTGAAGGCCGCGAGAAAGGAATCGATGCGACTTTGATGCGTAAGATCGAAGAGAGGCGTGGATCGGGCACTG
>Ga0194132_10002959_pt1 | contig 30920 bp, 23 predicted proteins | sample TA2KigOf80mmetaG_FD_148612 | JGI IMG/M metagenome (GOLD analysis project Ga0194132, IMG submission 148612) | Freshwater microbial communities from Lake Tanganyika, Tanzania - TA2015054 Kigoma Offshore 80m | ecosystem: Environmental > Aquatic > Freshwater > Lake | place: Tanzania: Lake...
TTCGTCGGTCTCCTTGTCCTTTTCCGCCTCGAGGATGCACTCACGCAGAACGGTGAGCGTGGGGTCAATCTCCCGCTTTTTCCGCTCGTCCAGCACGACTCGGAACATCTCCCAGACGTCCTTCATGGACTCGTAGTGATCCCTTGAGTCGCCCATCATGTGAACACGCCGGATGATGCCCCAGGCTTGGAGCTCCTTGAGGCTGGTGGAGACGTTTGAGCGCGCGACCTGGAGCGTATCCGAGATGTCCTCGGCGTGCAGTGGCCGGGGGGAGATGAAGAGCAGCGCGTGGAGCTGGGCGACGGTGCGGTTGATGCCCCAGCGCGTGCCCATCTCGCCCCAGTGGAGGATGAACTTTTGTGGTACGGAGCCAAGAACTTGCATAACGAGTTTAGTATTTCTGTACAGACAGAAATTACAGACATAGTGGCATTTCGCAAGCAGTTTTTGTCCCCACGGAAAAGAAAACGGACCCTGAGGCGAGCTTTGCGTGGCAAGGTTCAGGAATCGGGCCCCGGGTGGGGTCTTCGTGAATGCCTTGATAAGGTGGCTAGCGGCCGTGTGCAAACGGCAGGAAAACCTTTTTTAAGAGCCATCAGCCGTCCGCACGAGGGTTTTCGCCATAGAGCAGACCCTAAAGTCCAGCAACGTCAGACCTCACCTGATGCTCAAGTTTAGTTTGCGCATTTCGAGGACGCGAGAGCCGGTAGCCCATTATAGGCTTAAGAGGGAAATAATTCATTCTAACCATGCGGGCTTTTTGTTTGCCGGGTGGCCATGGCCCCAATAGCCTCTTAAAGCTTCTGGGTGGCATCTCAACTCTAGTCTCCCGTGGCACTGCTGCGTCATGAACCACAAACCGTTGGCAACCGCCGAACTCGCCGAATTGACCGCCGGGCTGCATCGCCTTTCCAAGAACCTTTGGTGGACTTGGAACCAAGAGCCGCAGGAGCTCTTTCACGACCTCTCGCCGCGTGGCTGGACCAACCTTTACCACAACGCCGTCGCTATCTTGCACGAAGTATCCGACTATGAACTGCGGATGCGTCTCCAAGAGCCCGAGTTTGCCGATCGAGTGCGCACGGTACTTAAAAATTTCGATGCGTACCTGCACAGTAAAGACACCTGGGGCGCACAGAATGCGCCAGAGTTGTTGAAGAATCCCGTCGCATACTTTAGTGCCGAATTCGGCTTTCATGAAACCTTGCCGATTGCGGCAGGAGGCCTCGGGATGCTGGCGGGTGATCACGCCAAGGCGGCAAGTGATCTTGGTCTAGGCTTCGTGGGCATCACGCTCTTTTACCGTGAGGGCTACTTCCAGCAGACCGTCAACGCGGATAATTGGCAAACAGAGTATTATGCGCAGCTAAATCCGCATAACCTGCCTATTGAGCCGGTGCTCAACCCCAACGGAGATCCTTTGGTTTGCACGGTGAAGGTGGCGACTAGCACGATGAGTTTCCGTGCGTGGCGCGCCAACGTCGGCCGTTGTCCAGTGTATCTCCTTGACGCGAATCTCCCTGAGAACGAGCCCCACCAGCGGGATCTCACTCTTCGCGTCTACGGCGGCGACAGCACCACCCGCGTGATGCAAGAAATCCTGCTGGGCGTCGGCGGCGTGCGACTCCTCCGCGAGTTGGGCTTGCAACCCTCAACTTTCCACATGAACGAAGGCCATGCGGCGTTCCTCACGCTGGAACTGGCGCGCGAAAAAATGGCGGAGGGGAAGCCCTTTGGGCAGGCGTGGACCGAAACGAAACAGCAGTGCCTGTTCACCACTCATACACCAGTCGAGGCCGGGCACGATCGGTTCAGCAGCGAGCTCATGAGCTTCGCGGCAAACCAGTTCTCCGCCAACTTGAAACTATCCCACCAAGAGTTGATGGGGCTGGGGCGCGTGCATCCCTCTGCTGAGCGCGAGCCGTTTTGCATGACGGTGTTGGCACTCAAGGGCTCCCGCGCCGCCAATGGCGTTAGCGAACTTCACGGGGCTGTCAGTCGAGAGATGTGGCAGTGCCTCTATCCTGGCAAGCCTGTTAATGAAGTGCCCATTGGGCATGTAACCAACGGGGTGCATGTGGCAGGTTGGATGAAAGGCACGGTTCGCCGTTTCTGGCGCAAAAAACTCGCCACCGCCCATGAGCTGCCAGACAACTCGACCAGCGCGACTACGCGCTTTTGGAAGAGCAAACCCGTTATTGATTGGGAACGTGAAATCAACGAACCGCAGTTCTGGGCCTGTATGGCAGACGCCACGTTCATTTCTGACGAAGAACTGTGGTCCCTGCGCTATCGGTTGCGCCGGGAGTTGGTCGAGTTTTCCCGGCGTCGGCTTTTGCTTCAAGGTCAACGCCTAACGCAGGGCGATTTTATCACCTTTGATCATATGTTGAACCCGGACGCGCTGACCATCGGCTTCGCGCGTCGGTTTGCCACTTACAAACGCGCGCCGCTCATCTTTCAGCAATTCGAGAACATCGTGAAACTGGCCCACGACAAGCAGCGTCCCGTGCAGTTCATTTTTGCTGGCAAGGCCCATCCCCGCGACGATGAGGGCAAGCGTTTCATCCAGCACATCATTCACCTTAGTAAGTTCAGCGATCTCAAAGGGCACTTGTTCTTCATCGAGAACTACGATGTCCATGTCGCCCGTCAGATGGTTTCCGGCTGTGATGTTTGGCTTAATAATCCGCGCCGTCCCCTCGAGGCCTCCGGGACCAGTGGCATGAAGTGCGGCACCCACGGTTGCCTGAACATGAGCATCATGGATGGCTGGTGGCGAGAAGGCTTCGATGGAACCAATGGCTTCTCCATTGGTGATGACACTCACCCCGCGAGTATCGAGGAACAAGATCGCCGTGACAGCGAGAATACCTTCAAGGTCCTCACTGAAGAAGTTATTCCCTGCTTTTACAACCGCGATGCCACCGGCATCCCGCGCTTGTGGCTCGGCAAGATCCGCCGCGCCATGACCACACTAGTACCGCAGTTTAGCACTTGGCGCATGGTGCAAGAATACACGCAAAAATATTATCAGTCGCGTTAACTGCGGGAGAGAGTGGCGTCAGGCGTAGGTTTCAATTCTCTTTCAGTTCTGAGCCGCAACTGGCCGCACGCGGCATCAATGTCGCCACCCTTCTCACGTCGCAAGGTAGCGGTGACTCCAAACTTCTCAAGGGCGGCTAGAAATTGCTCGCAAATGGCCTCGGAAGGACGAGCCCACGGCAGTCCCTCGATAGTGTTGTAAGGGATCAAGTTCACTTTCGCGCGAAGTCGTCCGGCTAAGTTAGCCAGCGGCTTGGTCTGATCTAGGCCATCGTTCATTCCTGCGATGAGGATGTATTCAAAAGTGATAAGTTGATCCTTCGCACGCTGATAATCCCCAAGCGCGGCAGCCAATTCGGGGAGCGGATACTTTCGGTTCACCGGCATGATGCGAGTGCGTACTTCGTCGGTCGCGCCATGTAGCGAGATTGCAAGACGGAATTGTTCCGGTTCAGCTGCGAGCTTGCGAATCTGTGGCGCTAGCCCGCTGGTGGAAATAGTAATTTTGCGCGCACCAATGCCGCCGCCCCAAGGCGCGTTAAGTATTCGGAGCGCTTTCAGCAAGTGGTCGTAGTTTGCCAGGGGCTCGCCCATGCCCATAATGACGAGGTTGTTCACGGTTCGTGTCGTATGACGGGTAACAGTCTGCGTAGGACCCTCTCCCGACACCTGCGATCCATCACTTGCCGTCACTCGCTCCACTGCCAGTACTTGCTCCACTATTTCCTCTGGGCCGAGGTTGCGCTTCCAGCCGTCCAGGCCACTTGCGCAAAACTTACAGCCGTATGCACAGCCAACTTGCGTAGAAACGCAAAGCGTGTGCCGATCACTGGCTTCTCCATAAAGGGCTGGGTTGGCCGGAATGAGAACGCTTTCAATCAATGCGCCATCTGCTAACCGCCACAGAAATTTGCGTGTGGCATCCTGCGCGCCCTGCTGGCGAACAAGTTTCAAAGTGTTTAAGGCAAAGCGGGCCGACAATTTTTCACGCAAGGTCTTTGGCAAGTTCGTCATCGCCTCCCAATCGCCCGCGCGACGCGCGTAAAGCCAATCCAAAATTTGCCCGGAGCGGTAGGCCGGTTCGCCCCACTCATTTAGGCAGGTTTCCAATTCAGCTCGATCTAGCGCCTTCACATCCGACAGCATGGATACTATGTTGGCTCCTACCTCGTGAAAGGAAAGCTCAACAAGCGCATGACGGTTCTACGCACGAGTAAAAACATGCCCGTTAATTTGGGAGGCAGGGACATGCGATCCCAGCGGTCTTCATGTTTGTACTTTCTCAAGCTTGAAGATCTCTACGTCAACCGACTTGACGGTGAGCAGGGAACACGGGTCGTTTTTGAAAGCGAAACCAGCGCGCGAAGCGGGTTCGGTGCTTATGACTTCGGCTTTGGTTGCTAGATAACGATAAGGTTCGTGGTAAACGCGGCCTGTGTAGATACCGCCATTTGCTTTGGCAGTGAACAACGCATAACGTTCGAGCAGAAAGAATTCCAAACTTCCCGGAATCGCCAGGCGAGTGTCGCCGTCTGTGGCCCAGCGATAACGAGCCTCGCGTGAACCATGGCGCTGGCAGTAATAATCAATCACACCGCCTATTCGGCGGGCGGTCATGCGGGCGTTAAAATAGGGCAAGTGGAATAACCGCCGCGCAATTTTAACTGCGATGGGTTGATTGCAATCCAAGGAGTAAAACCAAACCCCGGGGCGCCCCTTTTCATCGTAGACGTAAGTGCGCACGTTGAGTTCCAGAAACCAAGATAGCCACGGTAGCGGAGGCAAAAGGGCTGGCCGAATGCGCTCCATGAAGAATGGGACAATCCCAACATAAGCCTTGCCCTCGTAGGTATCGCAAAATAAACCGGGGGGTAGAGTGGCCTGAACTTCAGCGGGAACCGCCTCCCAATGCGCAAACAGCAAATTACTCCAACGCTGATGCCCCACAGAAAAACTCGCCGGGCGATGACGCACAGCTTCGCGTTGCTCGGGGGTTGGGGTGGTCATTTAACCCAACGCTTGAAGGACGAGATCAAGGTGCTCGGCGGGTTTGACCTTGTTTAAGATCGCTAGCACCTTGCCATCGGGGCCGATGATGACGGTACTGCGCTCAGTGCCCATGTACTTCTTACCATACATAGATTTTTCCACCCACATGCCGTAGGATTGAACTATTTCCTTTGTCTCATCACTGATTAGCGGGAACGGCAAACTCTGTTTTTTTATAAAACTGGCGTGGCTGCTAGACGAATCAACACTGACGCCGAAGACAGCGGCTTTTTTTTGTATGCTTTTCCAACCGTCACGCAACGCGCAGGCTTGGACGGTGCAGCCCGGAGTGTTGTCTTTCGGATAGAAGTACAGCACTACGGTTTGTCCCTTGAGGTCAGCTAGGGAGACGATTGCACCCGTGTTGTAGTTTCCTCCAACGACGGGTGCTTTGAAGGCAGGGGCAGTTTTTCCAATTGGTAAGGAGGGCATATTTATTAACTTGTTTGGCTCTATCTATTACGCTCTGGAAGATTGTATCTGATCTCTCAGTTTGGCGGCGTGGTCGGTTATTTCGCGTCGTTGCGCGGGAGTGAGGCGGGTGGCGTTGCGCACCTGCATGACGGTACGAGGATTTTTGGCGAGCATGGCTTCGTGGCGTTGAAGAAAGTCCCAGTAGAGTGTCGTAAAGGGACACGCCTTCGGTCCAGTGCGTTGAGCGGGATCAAATTTGCAGCCTGCACAGTAGTTGCTCATGCGCTGTATATATTTACCGCTAGCGATGTACGGCTTGCTTGCCATGACGCCCCCATCAGCGTACTGCGACATTCCGAGCGTGTTAGGAAGTTCCACCCATTCTACAGCATCTACATGCACGGCAAGAAACCATTCATGCACCTGTTGAGGTTGAGCGCCCCACAACAGTGCAAAGAGACCGGTTACCATTAGCCGCTGGATGTGATGCGAGTAGCCATGACGCAGTGTTTGGCCGATCGTATCGCGCAAACAAATCATGTCGGTATCACCTGTCCAATAAAACGCAGGAAGCGGTTGTTGAGCATCTAATGTGTTGCGCTTTAGATAACCGGGCATGAGCAGCCAATAAACACCACGTACGTATTCGCGCCAGCCAAGGATTTGTCGAATGAACCCTTCCACAGATGCCAAAGGTGCGCGCCCACTTCGAAAAGCTTTTTCAGCGGCAGCAATCACCCTACGAGGAGAAAGCAGTTTCAGGTTCATGGCTGCGCTTAGGCGCGAGTGAAATAACCATGGTTCATTAGTCCACATCGCGTCCTGCCAGCGCCCAAACTCAGGTAACCGATATTTGATGAAGTCTTGCAACGCCAAGTCTGCATCCGCCGGCGTGACTGGCCAATCGAATGCGTCTAGTGATCCAGGATTGTTTTTGAACCTTTCGTTCACCAGAGCTATTACCTCGCGTGTAACGGCATCAGGTTCGAAGCGTCGGGGTCGCGGGCGCAGCGAGTCAGGGCCATTTTTGCCGAACGACTCGCGATTCTCAGCATCGTAATTCCAGGTGCCACCTTCTGGTTCGTCACCGTCCATGAGCACGCAGTGTTTGCGCCGTAACTCGCGGTAGAAGAACTCCATACGCAGCTGCTTGCGGCCCTTTGCGTGTTGGCGAAAGTCTTCGTGTGTGCAGAAAAAATGCTCGTCCTCTTTGACGTGGAGCGGCACTCCGGTCCCAATGGCGATTTTTTCAAAAGCCCTTGCCAAGTGCCATTCCCCGGCCTGCACCATGATGAGTGCATTCGGACGAAGACGCCGCACATCTGCCTCAAACCGCAAGGTCAGACTTTCCTCTATGCCATCGCCTAGCTCGCGATAATGTACCACCCAGCCGCGTTCACGCAGCGCGTCGCGAAAGTGGCGCATGGCGGCAAGAAAGATGGCGATGCGGGCTTTCGCACTCCAGACGCGAGTGCTTTCCTCGGACGCCTCTGACATCCACACGGCATCCTGTGCGGGATCGAATTCATTGAAAGCCGCCGAGTTTGGGTCGAGTTGATCCCCAAGGACCACCACTAGATTTCGCGGCCGAGTGTTTGGATCGCGAGACATGAAAAATGTACCGATAAAACTATCGAGCCTTCACAGTGGATAGTCCGCCAGCCGCCGCAGAGCGCGTCAACCCCTCGACTTCCGACTTGGAGCAGCCATTGCCTCGTGATTAGGCAGGCCGCGTTGTGCGGTCACGGTAGAACAGAGAACTATCGAACCGTGAGCATCAGTCGGACGAAGTTGAAGCGATTGATGGCAGTATTTTTCATGGTGGAAAATAGTTTGGGTTACTTCGCGGGAGTGACGTCAAGTTTCTTCACGCGGATGCCGCGGTAGCGGACAAATTTGCCGGCGTAATCTTCGGGCTTGCCGCCACCATGGACTTGCAGGGCGATGCCGCCGTGCGCCGGGTGCCGCGCTTCGGTTTCCGTCCATTCCATGAACTTAACGCCGTTTATCCAGGTCGTGATGGTCGGCTTGTCACCACCCACGATCCGCGCGCGCAGCTCGTTCCACTCACCGTGCCGCCAGAACCTCGACCACGCCTCAGGCAATACGGGCAGCGGCGTCTGTGGGTTGCCGGTGGGCTTCGCCTCGATGGTCGTGACCTTGTCGGTGAAGTTGTAGTTCCGCAGATGCGGTTTACCGCCGAGCCCCTCGCCGTAGATACCCATGAGGTTGCCACCAGTATGGTAGTCAATCATGGCTTGATACGCTTTGCCGTCCTCGGTGCTGCGGAGGAAGAGACCACTGTCCGGGCCAAAATCGTTCTTCATTTCCACCACCACTTCAAAGTCGCCGAACTTTTCATCTGTAATGATGATACCGCCGTTACCGGGCTGGTCCTGCGAACCGTGAATGGCCCCGTCCACAATCTCCCATTTACCGCCACTGGTGTTTTTGCTCGTGCGCGAATGACCTGTCTTCGTGCTGACGTGCCAGCCGGTTAGCGTCTTGCCATCAAAAAGCGTCTGCCAGCCGTCCTTGTCCGGCTCAGCGGCGCTCGCGCCGGTTAGAAGTGTGATGGTGAGTGCGAGAGTGGTGTGTGTTTTTATGTTCATCGTTTGTTGGACGGTTTCGGCTGAGTTCTGCGTGCAGTCCTGGCCCGCTGACGCCCACTCACGCGGCCGACCGTCACTTCCGGCCCGCGGTAGAGAATGCCTGCGGTCGCGGTCTCCTGTAGCAGCAGTTCGGAGAGCAGCGGCAGCGCGGGCCGGAGCCGCTGCCAGAGGTAGGCGGCGAGGTTCTCCGTCGTAGGAATCTCCAAACCGGGCAGTTCGTTTAGGAGGTGATGATCCAGATCGGCCAGCACGGGCAGAACGGCGGCCTTGATGTCCTCGTAGGCCACGACCATGCCGGTGCGCGGGTGGATAGGGCCGTGGCAGCGGACTTCAAGGTGAAATGTGTGGCCGTGGATTCGCCCGCAACGGTGGCCGGGAACGAGTCCGGGCAGCTGGTGTGCGGCGTCGAACGAGAAGCGTTTAAACACGGTGGGCATGAGCTCAGGCGAAACGGACTGTGGCACTCGTCTTCAAGTTTTCAACGGCCAGACCCACCACGGCATCCGGCGCATCACACAGGCGCGCGGCGTCAGCCAATGCCTGAAGGGCACGGCGGCTCAGGCATGCCGGTTCAGTTGTTTGCGCGGCTAGGTGGCGTAGCACGTGAGCTGGGACATTCATGTCATCGCACCAACAGGGGCCCTTGCATAAGCAGCCGACTGCCAACCGGCACTCATTGTCCTCTCCGGTGAGCGGGCATCGCCGGTCGGAGGCAAGAACCACGTTTGGCCCGGAGGAAAGCTGATTCATGCTTTTACCAGCGGTGTGCCGTCCTGTGCGGTCTGATAAACCTGCGCAGGATCGAATACCTTTTCCTTTTCTAAAAACTTCAGTGCGAAGTCTGGGCTGGGTCCGAGCTGCTCAACTTCGCGAAAGAAACACGAGCGATAGCCGACGTGGCAGGACGCGCCGCCCTTAATGCGTACTCGAAGCAGCATGCAATCTTGGTCGTCATCCACCAGCACATGCTCAACGCGCTGTACGAGGCCACTTTGCTCACCTTTGCGCCATAGCTTCTGTCGCGAGCGCGACCAGTAATGCGCCTCGCGCGTGGCGAGCGTGAGGGCCAGCGCCTCGGCGTTCATCACGCCGACCATGAGCACCTCGAGCGTATCGGCGTCCTGCGTGACACACGGGATGAGGCCGCGCTCGTCGAACTTGGGCTGGAGCTGCGCGCCCTCCTCGATCTCGAGGAGACTGCCGCGCGCGGGAAACTTAATCGGACTGCTAGGTTGAGATTTCATAAAGTCATGAGATTGTCGGCCTGGTGTTATTTTCCTTTGGTCACACCTGTATCGCTGGTTGACCTGACGCCAATCCACCTTGCTGCATACTGCCACGCCATGCGGTGGTGAAAAGTAGCGAGCTGTCTCCGAGGCGGACGAATTCGGTTATGAGGACGAGAGGCTTCATTTAGTGCCTATTCTTAATGGGGCAACAGCCAGTGTAAGCGGAAGTCGGAATATGCCACGGGTGGCGTTCGCAACATCAGTTGCTCCTCTCGATAAAAACGGTTTTTGGGCTGGTAGGTCAAGTCTGCGAAGCAGTAAGCGTTTTGCACCTTGCCGCTTGCTTTAGAGAGCATGCTTACTATTTCCAGAGTATGCTTAACCCACCCGTTTTCGCATGCTCTAATGACCAAGCAGAAATCCCATCTTACGTTTTACTTTATCGCCGAGGCTAACCGGTTTGTTCAGGAAAATTGAATGTCTTAAAGATCTCTTCCACCACCTCATCCACCGGATTAGGCGGATAGGTCAATTAGCAACTGAGTGAGTCGGCGATGATCGGATGTTTGGCCTCACGCAGCCAGTGCGCTTGGCCTCTGCACTCGTGCGTTAATCAGGCTCTCGAAAATGAGACGACCGTCTTTGCTGCCCAAGAGCGGCTCGCAGGCTCGTTCAGGGTGCGGCATGAGGCCGGCCACGTTGCGGCGTTCGTTGCAGATGCCGGCGATGTGCTCCAGCGCACCGTTGGGGTTAGCGTCGTCGGTCAGTTCGCCCTGCGCGTTGCAGTATTGCCAAAGGATTTGGCAGTTGGCCTTCATCTGCACCAGCGTATTGCTGTCGGCGAAGTAACAGCCTTCCCCGTGAGCAATGGGCACGTGCAGCAACTTACCCTCGGGAATTTGCGAAGTGAATGGCGTATCGCGCGTCACGGTCTTGAGGAAAACGTGCTCGCAGCGAAACTGAAGCGAGCGGTTGCGGATGAGTGCGCCGGGTAACAGGTGCGCCTCGCATAGCACCTGGAAACCGTTGCAGATGCCAATGACCAGCCCACCGTTGTCGGCGAACTGCTTCACGGCCTGCATCACCGGGCTGAAGCGTGCGATGGCCCCGCAGCGCAGGTAATCTCCGTAACTAAAGCCGCCGGGCACGATGACCGCGTCGACGTTGCTTAAGGAATTGTCCTTATGCCAAACCAATCGCGCGGAATGGCCGAGCACGCGCACGGCGTGGACGGCGTCTTGGTCGCAGTTCGAGGCGGGGAATTGGAGGACGGCAAAGTTCATTTTTGCGTTCGACCTGATCTACCAGATGTCAGATCGCTGACCACTGACAGCTCTACTCAATTTCCAGTTTGTAATCCTCGATCACCGGGTTGCTCAAAAAACGATGGCAAGCCTCATTGAGTGCCGTTTGCGCAGCGGCACGGTCAGTGCCAGGCGCGAGGTCAATCTCCACATACTTGCCGACATGGACGCCTGCTACGCCTGCGTAACCCATATGCTCCAGCGCACTCTGCACGGTCTTGCCCTGCGGATCGAGGACAGCCTTTTTTGGCGTGATGATGATTTTGGCTTTCATTCAAGAGCGGGCAAAGCCGCTAAAACGAAAGGATGTTGGCGGAATACCTTTGGGTCAGGCGAGAGTTTTTTGTGACCTTGCGAGGCGTAGCCATCTAGTTGACGGTGATTCGCAAGCGCCATGTTGCCGGCGGTCAGACAGAGGCCACATAGACTGTTGTTCCCCAATGGCGGCGATTGCAAAACGCCGCCATAGACTCAATGCAAGGCCGTCGCGCGCCATTCGCTAGGCTGGCCAGCCACAGATTCGGTCCAAAACCCAAGACACTCTCCAGCACGGTGACGCCGTGTGGGCAGCCATGAAAATCCTAGTTGAATCGCCCGACCTTTGGGGGTCGCCCCAAGGGCACCTTAATCTGGGGAAGAAATCAGCGCTATATCGCGCAGGTTTTGGTCGCGAAAGAGAGCATGGGCAAATGGAAGTGGTGGAAGCCGCCCGAAAAACCCGCGCCCGCCGGAGCGTTTGGCCCCGGCGGGTGTGAGCGAGTGAATGGATTACTTTTTGGCGGCGGGCTTGAACTCGTCGTGGCAGGCCTTGCAGTTCACGGCCTTCTTGTATTTGTCGGACGCGCCGTCTTCACCCTTCTCGAGGGCGGCGGTGGCGTTGACCAGATCGGTGCAGAGCTGCACCCACTTCTTCTGGTCGCCCTGCGGCGGCTTGGCGGCGCACATGGCCTTGTAGGCGGCAACCATGCCGGCGAGCTCTTCCTTGGAGCACTGGCCCGCGCCGGCCTTCTTGCAGGCGGGATCGGTGCCTTTCGGAGCCTTGTGGTATTTGGCCATTGCATCCTTGATGGGATTCTTGGCGTCGGCGGCGGTCAGGACGGTGACGCACAAGCCGAGGGCCACGGCCAACACGGCCGAGGCGCGTAATGCGGTCTTGGTGGTTTCTTTCATGTTATTTGTTTGGTGCTGCTGTATGTGGACTGCTGCTGTCCCGATCAACCGAGCTGCAAGGCGGCCCGGCTGTCTGGGAATGGTTGTCAGACATTGGATGCTCGGGCGCGGATTACATTCATGAGCGGGTGGCCGGGACGCCCTTCGCATTCTGATGCTGAAGGTTGGTCTGACCCAAGGTGCGGCAGCAACAGTCTTCAACCGGGCTTAGGAGGAGAGATCAGTTCTGCTGGCCGAGCGGGTGTGCAAACTTAATCCGATTTTCGTGCGAATGAGGCCTTTGCTTTGAATTTCAATTTCGGCAAAAAGTTTTGCCTCGCTTTATCGTGGAGTGTAAAACTTACTGACTTTTTAGTTGATCAGGCATGAGCGTCTTTCCTCGACTTTGGCATTTTACTCGGGCCTCGCTTCGCGGACTTTTTCTGGCGGGCCTGCTCGCCGCGCTTGGGAGTACGGGTTGCTCCGTTAAGCGACTCGCCATCAATCAGCTTGGGGACGCGCTCTCGAACGGCGGTGGCAGCTTTGCCACGGATGACGACCCCGAACTCATCCGAGACGCTGCGGCCTTCAGCCTCAAGCTGATGGAGGCACTCTTGGCTGAGGCGCCAAGTCATCGTGAATTGCTTCAAGCCTTAGCCAGCGGTTTCACTCAATACGCTTACGCTTTCGCGCAACAACCGGCGGACGAGTTGGAGGAAAAAGACCTCACCGCCGCTACGGCGGGCCGAGCGCGGGCGAAACGTTTGTATCTCCGCGCCCGCAATTACGGCCTACGCGGTCTCGAGGTGAAGCACCCGGGCTTTGAGAAATTGCTGCGTGCGAATCCCGTTGCCGCCGTCCGCGAGCTGCAGAAGAATGACACGCATCTGGTTTACTGGACCGCTGCGGCTTGGGCCGCAAGCATCTCTCTTTCGAAGGATAATCCCGATGCCATCGCCGATTTGCCGCTGGCGGCAGCGTTGATTGACCGAGTGCTGGCGCTGGACGAGGAATTTGATTTCGGGGCGATCCACTCCTTCCTGATCACCTTCGAACTAGCGCGACCTAACGCGGGCCCGGACGCGATCGCGAGGTCGCGGCATCACTTCGCGCGGGCGGTGAAGCTCAGTGGTGGTAACCAGGCAGCGCCTTACGTTGCGCTCGCGGAAAATGTCGCAGTAAAACAGCAGAACGCTACCGAATTCAAAGCCTTGCTCGAGCAAGCACTCGCCGTTAAAGTGGATCAAAATCCCGAATGGCGCCTAGTGAACACTATCATGCAACGCCGCGCCAAGTGGCTCCTGGGTCGAGTGGAAGATTTAATACTGCCGGCCTTGCCGCCGGAACCAAAGAAATAGCTGCGATGAATCAATTCTATAGTACAAAATTTAGAGCTCAATGCTGTCTATCGAATGCACTCAGGGGAGCGAATAGCCTGCGCCTGACCTTGGGTATTCGACCGTGGTTCATGCTCGTCTGGCTCGGAACGACGCTCGCCCTCTCCGCCGCTGCCCCTGTCAAAATTCGCCTCGCGACCCTCGCGCCCAAGGACACATCACTGCACAAAACCCTGCAGCAGATGGGTGAGGCATGGAAAAAGACCACGGCGGATCAAGTTCAACTCACCATCTATACCGATGGCACGATGGGCGGTGAGGCCGACATGGTGCGCCGGATGCGTGGCGGGCAAATTCAGGCGGCGATGCTCTCTGGGCCTGGCCTCGCGCAAATCGAGGATTCCGTTCGCGCGCTTCAGTTGATGCCCATGATGTTTCAATCACTTGACGAGTTTGAGTATGTCTTTGGAAAACTGCGGCCTGGCTTGGACAAGAAATTTCGTGACAAAGGTTTTGAAGTTATCCTTTGGGGCGATCTGGGCTGGGTGCGATTCTTCTCCAAGCAGCCTGCCCGGCGTATTGATGACTACCGCAAAATGAAAGTCTTCGTCTGGACCGGCGACACACGATCCGGCGAAGTCATGAAAGCCATGCGCGTCAACGCCGTGCCCGCCGAGCATACGGACACCCTGCCGGGTCTTCAAACTGGCCTATTCGACGTGGTACCAACGGTGCCTATCTACGCATTGGCCGGCCAATTCTACGGCCCCGCCTCGCACATGCTGGAGCTGAACTGGGTGCCTCTCGTGGGCGCAACCATCGTCACCAAGAAAGCATGGGACGCAACGCCCGCTGACAAGCGCGCTGAGTTGATGAAGGCCGCCGCGGAAGCCGGTCGACAAGTACAAGCGCAAGGCCGCAAGGAAAGCGACGAGGCGGTTGCTGCGATGGAGAAGCGCGGCTTAAAAGTTATCAAGCCTACGCCAGAGGACATCGCTGACTGGCTTAAATTTATGGATGAAGCCTACCCGCGCATCCGGGGTAACATGGTTCCTGCTGACATGTTCGACGAGGTCGTGAAGCTCGTGAAGGAGTATCGCGCGAAGGCAAAATGAACCGAGCAAAGCACCGTGATGTTGGGTGCGCGATGCGTGAGTGTTGCGCTGCCGAAAAAGCACTCGTGCATCATGCGACACGCCCTACGCAAAGCCCCACGCCGCGCTCATGTTAGTCACCGCCGCAGCTGCTGAATCAGTTCCCGCCACCGGACTGCGTGCTCGGCTGCGCCAAGCTGAAAACCTCCTGCTCAGTGTCGTGTTAATCACGCTGATTGGGATGCCCTTGCTGGAAGCCTTTTTGCGGAAAGCCTTTCAGGTTGGCATCCCTGGCGCGACCGTCTTGGTTCAGCACTTCACACTCATCATTGGAATGCTCGGCGGCGCTTTGGCCGCGCGGGACAGTCGACTGCTAGCGATGTCCGCGCTGCCGACGATCCTGCCGGAGAAAGGCAAGCTATTCGCTGCGTTATTCAGCGGCACAATCGCGACGACCGTCGCTCTTTTCCTCACCGTGGCGGGCGTCGAGTTCGTGAAGACGGAAAAAGAGAGCGGCAACTTCCTCGTCAGCACGGTGCCGATCTGGTGGGTGCAGGTTATCACACCCATTGGTTTCGCCCTCGTGACGGGACGGCTGTTGTGGAACGCTTCCCCCCAGTGGTGGGGACGCCTCGTTGTCTTTGTCGCGAGTGGTCTGCTCGTCTGGCTCGCCACCCACCCGCCCACCGACCCGGCCAAGCTCGTATGGCCCGCGATCGCTACGCTGATCGCTGCGACTGTGTTGGGTGCGCCTATTTTCGTCACGCTCGGCGGCGCGGCGATGATTCTTTTCTGGGGTGAGGACCTGCCCATTGTGGCTGTGGCCATCGACCACTACCGGTTAGTCACTAACCCCACGCTGCCGACCATCCCGCTTTTCACGCTCGCAGGTTACCTCCTCGCGGAAGGGGGCGCTTCCAAACGACTCGTCGCAGTGTTCCAGTCCTTGTTCGGCTCGTTCCGGGGTGGGCCAGCTATCGTCACGGCGCTGGTCTGCACATTTTTTACCTCGTTCACTGGTGCAAGCGGCGTGACCATTCTCGCGATGGGCGGCCTGCTCATGCCCGTAATGCTTGCGGCTCGTTACTCCGAGCGTAATGCACTTGGCTTACTCACCGGCTCGGGCGCTCTGGGGTTGCTCTTCCCACCTTCGTTGCCGCTCATCCTCTATGCCATAATCGCCGGCTCCAAGGCGCAAGCGGCGGGCGTGACTATTGAAAAGATGTTTCTCGCCGCCTTGCTGCCCGGCCTGCTCCTTGTGGCGTTGACTGCGTGGTGGGGAGTGAGCCGTGGCCCCAAAGGTGAGGCCAATCGGCCCACGTTCAATGGTGCTGCCGCCCGTGCGGCCTTGTGGGAGGCAAAGTGGGAGCTCGCCGTGCCATTCGTAGCGCTCATCGCGCTCTTTGGCGGATTCGCCACGCCCGTCGAGGCGGCGGCGGTCACGGCACTTTATGTCTTCATCGCAACCGTCTTCATCCATCGAGACCTTAAGCTCACCGCTGACATTCCGCGCGTGCTGACTGAGTGCGGCCTGCTCGTTGGCGGCGTGCTAATGATCCTCGGGGTCGCCCTAGGCCTGACCAACTACCTTGTAGACGCGCAGATTCCCGCCAAGGCCGTTGAGTGGGTCACCGCCAGCATTAAGTCGAAGTGGGCCTTCCTCCTTGCACTCAACCTCTTGCTCTTGCTCGTCGGCTGCTTCATGGACGTGTTGTCTGCCATCGTGGTCATCGTGCCGCTGCTGGTGCCGCTTGGCTCGGCTTTTGGGATCGACCCGCTGCATCTCGGCATCATATTTCTCGCGAATATGGAATTAGGTCTCCTCGCGCCAACCGTTGGCATCAATATTTTCTTAGCTTCTTACCGTTTCAAAAAACCTGTGATGGAAGTTTCGCGAGCCGTGCTGCCCATGCAGGGCGTACTCATCATTGGCGTGCTGCTCATTACTTACTTCCCACCGCTCACGACGTGGTTGCCAAAGTTGTTTGGAAAATGACGCGCTTCCGCCGCTTGACGGCTATTCGTGCCTACCTAAAATTCTCAAACTTTCTGGGCGACCGGACACCCGCCCTCAAATGACGCTAGAAAACGATAACTGCCACATACCATGACCAAGATCGCTGAAATTCAGGCCCGCGAAATCCTCGACTCCCGCGGTAACCCCACCGTCGAGGTGGACGTTCTGCTCGAATCCGGCGTCCTCGGCCGCGCCGCCGTTCCGTCAGGTGCCTCCACCGGCGAGCATGAAGCCCTTGAGCTTCGCGATGGGGACAAAATGCGTTATCTCGGCAAGGGCACGAGCAAGGCAGTTAAGAACATCGTCGAAAAAATCGCGCCTATCCTCAAGGGCATGAACTGCACCGACCAATTATCTGTGGACGGCGCCATGCTCGATCTCGACGGCACCGGCTTCAAAAAGTCCAAGCTTGGCGCGAACGCAATCCTCGCCGTCTCACTTGCCAACGCTAAGGCCGCCAGCGCCGTGCTCGGTCAACCGCTCTTCAAATATCTCGGCGGACCAAATGCAAAAGTGCTCCCCGTACCCATGGCCAACGTCATTAACGGCGGCGCTCACTCCGACGCCCCGATTGACTTTCAAGAATTCATGATCATGCCGCACGGCTTTGCCACCTTTAGCGAAGGCTTGCAGGCTATCACAGAGATTTTCCACGCGCTCAAAGGCGTGTTGAAGAAAAAGGGCCTGTCCACCGCTGTCGGCGATGAGGGAGGTTTCGCTCCGAAGCTCGACAGCGCCGATGCCGCGCTCGACGCCATCGCGCAGGCCGTAAAAGATGCTGGTTACAAGCTCGGCAAGGACATTTTTCTAGCCCTTGATGTGGCCGCTTCCGAGTTTTACACCGGCAACGAAACCTACACTTTCAAGAAGAGCACCGGCCAAAAGCTCTCTGGTGATGAGATGGTCGATTTTTACGCCCGCCTCTGCGCTAAGTATCCGATTGTCAGTATCGAGGACGGTTGCGCAGAAGGGGATTGGGTGACGTGGAAGAAACTCACCGACAAGCTGGGCTCCAAGGTCCAACTCGTAGGCGACGATCTCTTTGTCACCAATGTGCAGTTTCTTCGTAAGGGTATTGATACCGGCACCGCCAATGCCATCCTCGTGAAAGTGAACCAAATTGGCTCCCTCACCGAGACGCTTGACGCCGTAGAACTCGCCCACAAGAACGCTTACCGGGCTGTTCTCTCGCACCGGTCCGGCGAAACCGAGGACGCTACCATCGCCGATATCGCCGTGGCGACCAACTGCGGTCAGATCAAGACCGGCTCGCTTAGCCGCACCGACCGCACGGCGAAGTATAATCAACTCCTGCGGATCGAGCAGTTGCTCGGTAAGCACGCGGTTTATGCTGGTCGCAGTGCCTTGCCCAAGGGCCGCTGAATCTCGCAGACCTCCCCGCCGGCTTCGTGAAAACTCTTCCACTGGGCCAGCAGAGTTCTAACCGCGGAGCTCTTAGCGCACATTGCTTACGACAACCGGCGAATGTCTTTCATCTCACTCGCGTCTGCTTTGACTTAATGAAACTCGCTCCCATCCTCTACATCCTTCTGCTTGCCGCTTCTTTGCCTGCCGCGGATGCTCCAAAGCCTAAACCTGCGGCATACCTCACTGAAGCAGAGGCCCGTGCCGCCGGCCCAGACTTCGACCTGCAGGGCGAATACGCTGACGCTAACTTCGGCGCCCAAGTAATCGCGCTTGGCGACAGCAAATTCCGGCTCGTCCTTCACACTGGGGGCTTGCCTGGCGCAGGCTGGGACAAATCCGCGAAGACCGAAGTCGAGGGTGCACTCACTGGCGCAAAGGCTGTCTTTAAGGGCGGCGAGGGCAAGCCCTCTGCTGAGGCCGCTGGAGGTCTGCTCACCGGCACGGACGCGACGGGCAAGGCATTTAAGCTAATCAAAGTCTTCCGTCAGAGTTCCACGCTCGGTGCCAAGCCCCCTGCTGGCGCAAAAATACTCTTCGACGGCTCGAACAGTGAAAGCTGGCAGAATGGCAAGCTCGACGATCGTAAGTTCTTGCGCTGCGGCACCAAGTCCAAGGACGTGATCCAGAGCGGCACGTTGCACCTCGAGTTCTTTTTACCCTTTAAGCCGCTCGGGCGCGGTCAAGACCGTGGCAACTCGGGCGTTTATCTTCAGGACCGCTACGAGGTGCAGGTGCTCGACAGTTTCGGCCTCAAGGGTGAGAACAACGAGTGCGGTGGGATCTACTCCAAGCACCGGCCGGCCCTTAATATGTGCTTTCCTCCGTTAACTTGGCAGACCTACGACATCGAGTTCACCGAGGCGAAGTTCGATGCGGCCGGGATGAAAACGAAGGATGCCACCCTAACGGTGAAGCACAACGGGGTACTCATTCACGACAAGGCCCCGGTCAACTCCGCTACCGCCTCCGCTGGGCTCAAGGAAGGCACCACACCCGGCCCCATCCAACTTCAGGACCACGGGAATCCAATTTATTATCGGAATATCTGGTGGCAGCCAGCGAAGTAGCTCAGCCATGACAAAGAAGTTAAATCGCTTTAGTTCTCCTCTGCATATGCGTACTCAACGCCCGTCGCACGCGCTGTTCCTTTCGTTGGACATACTGAATCCACGAGCGAGGCGGTTCGTCATTTGCTTTGTTCGATAAACCAACACAATCTCAATGAAAATTACCGTTCTACTTACCACGCTCATGTTAACCGCCTCTGCACTTACTGCCGGCTCCGTCCTCGATGTTCCCGTCAAAGACATCAAGGGCAAGGACACTTCGCTCAAACCTTATGCCGGCAAGGTAATCCTCGTCGTCAACGTCGCCTCCAAATGTGGTCTCACGCCGCAATACAAAGGCCTCGAAGCTGCCTACCAGAAATACAAAGACCAAGGCCTCGTGGTCGCGGGTTTTCCTTGCAACCAGTTTGGTAAGCAGGAGCCAGGCACGAATGAAGAGATCCTCTCCTTCTGCTCGACAAAATATAACGTCACCTTCCCAATGTTCGACAAATTGGAGGTCAATGGCGCAGGCCGGCACCCCCTCTACAAAGAACTCATCGGGTCGGGTGGTAAGGATATCGGCTGGAACTTCGGCAAGTTCCTCATTGGTCGCGACGGCAAAGTCATCGCCCGATTCGAACCGCGCACCTCGCCAGACGCTCCCGAAGTTGTGAAGGCCATCGAGGCAGCGCTCGCCGCTAAGTAACACCACTGACACTCCCACAGCGGCGGTCTGAAACCGCCGCTGTGGGATTTTTCATCTGTCGAGTCCAGTTACAGATCACCGACTACAACCAACATCCCAATTTTCTATGCAACTACACCTGCTACTCTCCGCCCTGTTCACCGCCACCTCGCTTGGCCTCGCCGCCGATGCTAAACCTAAGCCCGGCACCTATCTCACCCCCGAGGAGGCGCGCAAGGCTGGCCCAGACTTCGACCTGCAAGGTGAGTTTGCCAGCGACAAGCTCGGTGCGCAGGTCATTGCTCTTGGGAACGACACCTTCCGCGTGGTCTTTCTTAACGGCGGCCTGCCCGGCGCTGGCTGGGACAAGTCGCCCAAAATTGAAATCGAGGGAAAGCGTGACGGGGACAAGGTGAATTTTGAAAAGGACGCGTGGAAAGCTGCGCTCACCAAGGACTCTCTGAGCGGCATGGGCGGGCGCGGCAAGTTCGAGCTGAAAAAACTCAACCGCCAAAGCCCGACATTGGGCGCGAAACCACCAGCCGGCGCGGCAGTGCTTTTCGACGGCTCAAGTTGTGACGGGTGGGCGGGCGGGCACTTTGACGAGCAGGGGCGCAAGTTGCTGGCCGCCGGTAGCAAAACCAAGCAGTCGGACTTTCAGGACTACACGCTCCACGTAGAGTTCTTACTGCCGTTCAAGCCGCTAGGCCGTGGCCAAGATCGCGCTAACTCAGGAGTTTATATGCAGGATCGCTACGAAGTGCAGGTGTTGGATAGTTTTGGCCTTGCGGGCAGAAACAACGAGTGTGGCGGCATCTACTCGAAGACGGAGCCAAGCGTCAACATGTGCTTCCCGCCGCTCGTATGGCAGACCTATGACATTGACTTCACCGCTGCGAAGTTTGACGCCGAAGGCAAGAAAACCAAGAGCGCCGTCATCACAGTAAAGCACAACGGGGTGACCATTCATGACAAGGTCGAGATCAACAGCCCCACCGGCGGAGGCAAGAAGGAGGACACGACGGGTGGAGCCATCCAATTACAAGGCCACGGCAACCCGGTGTTTTACCGCAATGTTTGGCTGGTGAAGAAGTAGTTCGGCGGTCCGCGATCAGTTCACAAACGTGAACTCATTGGCGAGGATGAGCGCATGAGCGTACTCGGCCCAGGCGCTCAACGGGCGCGGGGTGAAAACAGGTCGCGCAGCTGGCTGGAACTTTTTGGCTGCCGCAACTTTGACCGGTGCGGCCGGCCCCGCGGGCTTAGCGGCGGGAGCATTAGCGCCGGCGGCTGGGGACTCCTCAAAAAATGCGAGGCCGAGCTGCACCTCCTGACCCGTGGGCGGACGCTGATAGATCAGGCTGTAAAGGAACGCGATCCGTTTTTCGTCATCTTCAACGCTCTTAAAATCAGTGCGCTCAACAATTTTCCGCGCTTGCTCGATCACGAGCGAGTTGTTCATCAAAAAAAGCGCCTGCTGAGGGACAATTGTCTGGTAGCGTTTTCCATTGGGCATCTCTGGCTGGGCGAAGTCGAAGTGGTTCAGCACCTCGGCCACATTCGCCCGGTCAATGTAGCCGTAGAGCGTCCGGCGCATGGAATAGCTGCCTGCGGGCCGCAGCGCGCCGCCGCCTTTTTTGTCCTTGCCGGCGTTATCGCCCCCACCACCGCCAAGATTCACGGGCCGCCCACCCATCGTGCGGTCGAGCGCGCTGGCCATCGCAAGGATGGAATCGCGTAACGGCTCGAATTCCAGCCGGCGTACGTTTTGTCGCCAGAGTAAACGGTTGAACGGATCCGTCTGCGCGTAACGCGGGTTGTCCGAGCTGGACTGCTGGTAAGTCGCGGAGAGGAGGATGTGCTTATGCAACTTCTTCAACGACCAGTTGTTGTCGGTGAAATAAGTGCTCAAGTAATCGAGCAATTCTGGGTGGCTGGGTGGCGTGCTCATGGTGCCGAAGTCGTCAGGCGTCAGCACAAAGCCCTCGCCAAAGTGGTGTTGCCAGACGCGATTCACCATCACGCGCGCGGTAAGCGGGTTGTTTTTGTTGGCAATGGAGTACGCCAGTTCCAAACGCCCGCTGCCGTATTTGAACGCCGGTGCATTGGGCGTGCGGAAGACTTCCAGATACCTGCGGGGGACGAGGTCGCCCTTGTTATCCTTCTCCCCACGAATGTAAACCGGGGAGTCCTTGGGCCGCTCCGAATCCTGCACGGCCATCGCACGTGCGGGCGCTCCGGGATGCGTCATGTCCAGCCGGTCACCTTGAACAGTGAGTTGTTGCGCTTGCTTCTGGAGCTCCTTCTTATTGGCGGGCTTGCCGCTCGTCCCTTTCGCGGCTTTGGCCTGTGCCATCAGGTCGGCTTCGGCCTTGTCGAGAGCAGTTTTTTCCTTGAGATACTCCGCATACTTCACCCTGTCCGTTGTCGCGATGATCGGCAATTCTTTCGGCTCCTCGGTGCTCGCGAAGATGCCGTGCAATGCGTAGTAGTCTTTCGTCGGGATGGGATCGAACATGTGGTCGTGGCAGCGCGCGCACGCGACGGTCAAGCCGTTAAAGCCCTTCGTCACCACATCGATCCGGTCGTTGATGATGTCGTCGCGGTTGCCATCGAAGTGGTCGCCCACGGTGATGAAGCCCAGCGCGGCGAGCGTGGTGCGGTCCCGGTTGTTGGGCAGCTTGTCAGCGGCAATCTGCTCGCGGATGAACTGGTCGTAGGGTTTGTCGTCGTTGAAAGCCTTGACGACGTAGTCGCGGTAGGTCCACGCAAACGGATACGCGGGCGACTCGCGGCGCTTGGCGGGATCGCCGACCGTGTCCGAGTAGCGAGCCACGTCGAGCCAGTGCCGACCCCAACGTTCGCCGTAGTGCGGCGAAGCGAGGAGCTTGTCCACGAGCCGCTCATAGCCGGAAGACGACTTGTCGTTGACGAACGACTCGACTTCTGCCGGCGTGGGGGGTAGGCCGATGAGGTCAAAGTAAAGGCGACGTATCAATACGCGGCGTTCAGCGGGCCCGCTGGGCTTGAGGTTTTTCTCTTCCAGCTTGGCAAGGATGAAGTTGTCCACCGGGTTTGCAGGCCAGGACTTGTTCTGCACGGCAGGGGGTTCTTGCTTTTTCACCGGCTGGAAGGCCCACCAGGATCTCTTGGCGCTGGCGTCGGCGTATTTGCCCTTGGCCGCGCCGGTGCGCGGATCAGGTGCACCCATCTTCACCCACGCTACGAGGTCGGCGATTTGCGCCTCGGAGAGCTTTTCGCCCTTGGGCGGCATTTGCAAATTTGTATCGGTATAGCGAACGGCACGAATGAGCAGTGATTGATCAGGGTTGCCAGGAATAACAGCAGGACCAGAGTCGCCACCCTTAAGTGTGCCATCGCGTGAATCGAGCGCGAGGCCACCTTTAGTTTTGCCCTCGGCGGCGCTATGGCATTTGAGGCAATGCGCGGCAAGTAATGGTCGAACCTTGCTCTCGAAAAACGCCGACTGTTGCGCAGTAAAAGTGGTAACGGCCGGCGCCACTACCGGTGCCGCCGGGGTGACGGGCTTGGCGGCGGGTAATGCAGGCTTAACTGCCGGCGTCGGCGCAGGCGTGGGCGTTGGCTGTTTCTTTTTTTTCTTTGCGTCCGCAGCGGCGGCAACACCAAGCCCGAGGCAAATGGCGGAGAGTAATAAAACGGAACGCTTCATATACTTTATTAGTTTAACCCGCTGAGCCAATCAGCCCCGGGATCGTGTGTATTTGAATCCACTGCAGTTACGCAATGATCCCCTTTACCACATGGCCGAAGTTGTCTGTCAGGCGGAAGTCCCGGCCGTTGTAACGGTAGGTCAGCTTTTCGTGGTCAAATCCCATTAACGCCAGCAGAGTGGCGTGGTAGTCGTGGACGTGGACCTTGTTCTCCACCGCCCGGGCGCCAAACTCATCCGTCGCACCGTAGGCTACGCCGCCCTTCACGCCTCCACCCGCGAGCCAGTGCGCGAAGGCGCGGTTGTTGTGGTCGCGCCCCGGCTCGTCGTTGCCGTTTTTGTCGCGCGTCGGCTTGCGGCCAAATTCGCCGCCCCAGATGACCAGCGTGCTGTCGAGCATCCCGCGTTGTTTCAAGTCCGTGAGCAGCGCGGCCGCTGGACCGTCAATTTCGTTGGCCTTGGCTCGCAGGCGGTCCTCTAGGTCGTTGTGATGGTCCCAACCGCTGGCCCACACCTGCACGAAGCGAACGCCGCGCTCTACCAACCGCCGCGCGATGAGGAGCTGTTTGCCCTGCGCCGTGCTGCCGTAGAGCGAGCGGATGTTCTCTGGCTCCTTGCCAGTGTCAAAAGCGTCCGTCGCGGCCATCTGCATCTTGTAAGCCATCTCGAACGCCTCGATGCGGGCTTCAAGCTGCGCGTCCTTTTGCAAGTTCTGGCTGTGAATTGCGTTGAGTTGATGCACCAGGTCGAGCTGGCGACGCTGTTCCTTTTGCGACAGGTAATTATTTCGGATGTTCTCAATCATCTGCTCCACGGACTGCGCTGTGGTGTTGATGCTCGAACCCTGAAAGATGCCGGGCAGAAAGGCGGACTGGTAATTTTGCGCACCGCCGGGGGCCCCGCCGCCAGGCCGCAGCGAGATGAAGCCCGGCATGTTTTGATTCTCGGTGCCCAGGCCGTAAAGCACCCACGAGCCGAGCGAGGGCTTGGCGAGACGCAGCGATCCGGTGTTCATGAAAACCGTCGCCACATCGTGAGCTGGAATATCGGTGTGCAACGAACGCACGACGGCCATGCTATCCGCGTGCTTGGCCAGATTCGGAAATACCTCACTAAATTCCAGCCCGGACCGGCCCTGCTTCGTAAACTTGAAAGGTGAACCAAAGGCCACGCCGCCCGCGCCCGGGATGGTCTTCCCGTCATTTTTCACCAGTGCCGGCTTCGGATCCCAAGTATCTATATGTGACGGCGCACCCTGCGCAAAAATGTGGATCACCCGCTTGGCTTTGGCAGGGAAATGCGGATTCTTAGGTGCGAGTGGGTTAAGGTCGGCCGCCGCGCAGGTTTGCTCACCAAGCACCGAGGCAAGGCCCACGGCGCCCATGCCCATGCCGAAGCGCTCAAGCCATTGGCGGCGAGTAAGGAAGTAATCGGTAAGTTGGGCTTGGTGTTCGAGCGGGTTCATTGATCAAAAATCTACCGCAAAAAGACGGTCGACGCTAGCCAGAGGTTTCGATTGCGAGGGTTTTTCATCACCACTGATGTGACTGGGAGTGCAGCGTTACGTGGTCGTAGATCTTCTATCCATCGAGGGTAAACCTATAGCTCGCGGATGCTCGATGTGGCCATGTGACAAGCGCGTAGTAGAAACATCCGCACTTGCCTTGCGGGCGCGGGCTTTCCTATTGTCCAACTGCGTTTCGGCGCAGGCCAGTGTAGCTCAGTGGCAGAGCAGCTGTTTCGTAAACAGCAGGTCGTCGGTTCGAACCCGACCACTGGCTCCAGTCGGGAATGGGGGAGATGTTCCGCTGAACTCGGTTCCGCAAGCGGCGCTGCAACTACTTGCTCCGCTTTCGCCCGTCACTCTGCTAGACCTCACACATGCAAGCCACTCGTCGCAGTTTCCTCCGCCAATCCACCGCCGTCGCGTCCCTCCTAGCCGCTGCGGGCAGTGTTTCCCGCGCCGCAGCCGCCGAGCCAGCCAAGTCGGCCAACCCGCCGCCGCCTGTGCCCGCCAACGCGCCGAAGGCCGCCGCGCTGCTCAAGGCCAAGATGAAGCGGGGACAGCCCGTGTTCGGCACTTTGATCCAGCACGCGGTGGTGCCGGCCGTTGTGGACTTCATCCCGGAAGGCAGCGTGGACTTCGTCATCGTCACCGCTGAGCACAACGCGCTCGACATCGCCGACTTCCTGCCGCTGCGCTACGCGCTGGCGGCGAAGGGCATCGCCTGCCTGGCCCGCACGCACAGCCGCGATGCTGATGACGTGGCGAAGGTGTGCGATACCTTCGATGGCGTGGTCATCCCGTATGCCGAGGACGTGGAGCAACTCAAGCGATTGGCCGCTGCGGCTGTTTATCGCCCGCTCAAGGGCGTCGCGCTGGAGCGGGTCATCACGGAGGGCAAATGGCCAAGCGAGAAGACCCGCGCCTACGTCGAGCAGAAGTGCGCCGACACGCTCTTTGTGCCGATGATTGAATCTGTCCGTGCGGTGCAAAACCTCGATGCCATCTGCGCCATCCCCGGCGTGAGCGCGCTGTTCATCGGCCCCAACGACATGACCACCAACATGGGCATCCCGAACGAATACGACCACCCAGACTTCATCGCCGTGGTGCAGAAAGTGATTGATGCCGGCAACCGCCGCACCATCCCAGCGGGCAGCTGGTTTGGGAAAACGGACCAGCAGCTTCGCGCCATCAAGCAAGGCGCACGCTTCATCTGTCACTCGAACGACAGCAGCCTGCTCAAGGACATCATGACGACAGTCTTCGGCGCGTTGCGGAAGGGCGGTTGAAACTTGGTCAATGGGGTGTCGCGGCCAAGTAGCTCGACATTCCAATGTCGAGATTTGGGCGTGGTGCCCGCGCCACCACTCGACAATGGAATGTCGAGCTACAGGGCGCGCAGACAACCCAGCCTCAACGCCGACGGAAAAACTCCGACTGCGCCAGCTCCTCCACGAGGCTTCGGAGCGGATAGTTCGCCGCCTTGGCTTTCGCCGCGATGGCTCGCAGTTCCACTTCGTCATCCATCGTCGTCATGCGGCGCAGCCCGTAAGTCGCGAGCTGTCCAGTGAAGGCTTCGGCGAAGCGCGGCAGGTCAGCGGCGAGCAGGCGCTTGAAGTCGTCCGGGCCTTGGTAAGCCGCGCCGTTCGGGAGCGTGCCGGTGGCGTTGACGGCCGGGTTGTCGCCTTGGCCCGTGCTCACTTGCTCGTGCGTGCGCCAGCGGCCGAGGGCATCAAAGTTGTCGAACGCGAAGCCAAGCGGGTCAATTTTTCGGTGGCACGCAGCGCACGTCGGATTCGTTGCGTGCGCCTCAAGTTGCATGCGAATGGTGGCCTTGGGTGAATTTGCGGGGGTAGGTTCGAGCGGCTCGACATTCGGCGGCGGCGGAGGTGGCGTCTTGCCAAAGATGGCTTCAGAAACCCACACGCCGCGATGCACTGGGCGATGCCGCACGCCGTCGGAGGTCAGGGAGAGCACGGACGCGTGGGTGAGCAAGCCGCCGCGCCGGTCCTCGGGCCGGAGCGTGGTGCGCTGGAAGTCCGTGCCCTTCACCGCTGGCAGACCGTAGTGCAGCGCGAGGCGCGGATTGAGCATCGTCCAGTCGGATTGCAGAAACTCGCGCAGCGACAAATTTCGCGCGAAGACCTCGCCAAAGAAGCGCTTCGACTCCAGCACCATGCTTTCCTCCAGCCATTTGTCGTAGGCAGGGTAAAGCTCGATGTCCGGCGGGAACGCTCCGACCTTGTGCAGTTGCAACCACTGATGTGGAAACGACTGGAGCAGTGCGCCGACTTTCGGGTCGGCGAGCATCCGGCTGACCTGGGCGCGCAACTCGGCGGGTTGGCTGAGTTTGCCGGCTCGCGCGGAGGTGAAGAGGGCTTCGTCTGGCATCGAACTCCACAGGAAATAACTCAGTCGTGCTGCCAGTTCCCAGTCGTTCACCGTCTTCCGGTCTTGGTCGGCGGTGCCTTCGTGCAGGTAGTAAAAGTTTTTCGAGGTCAGCGCGGCGACGAGCGCGGACAAGTAGGCAGGACGGAACTTCTCGCCAGCCTTCATCTCACGAGCAATCAGTTGCTCAAACGCCGCCAGCTCCGCATCCGTCACGGGCCGACGCCAAGCACGGTCGAGGAATCGCCGCAGGCTCGCGCGCACAGCGGCGGGGTCGTTGCTGTCTGGGAGCAAGCCCTCGCGTTTCTGCCGGTCGGCATCCAAGATGATGGGGCCTTCCCACTCACACGAATCCACCATGAGCAGCGGGATGATGGCCGCGCCGGACTCGTCCCAAATCTTGTAGCTGCCGGAGTGAACGTCCTTCCGCTCGCGGCTGTGCGTGAACGGCTTCTCCTGCGTGAGCGCTAACGCGCGCGCCTCGAAGAGGCCGGGCGCTTGGTTCAGCAAACCGTAGCGGCCAGCAGGCAGGTGCGCCTCGATTTCCACCGTCGTCGGCGAATCCTCGACCGCCAGCACGTCCACGCCGTGCAGGCTGCGCTTGAGGGTATTGTCCCAAATCGCCAAGTGCGGCACGCGCCCGCGAGACGACGGCACGGCACTGAGCCGGACGCGGATGCGATACAAGCCGGGAGCGCGCGCATCAATCGTCCCGCGCGCGGTATGGCCGGGCAGCACGAGGTCGCGCAATGGGCGCGAGCTTTCCGTGTGTTTCTGTTTCGCTTTCGCGCTGGCGGAGTCAGCGGTGAACTGGCCTTTCGACGTCTGCGGCTCCTTCTCGGGAAACGCCTCGGCGATGACCTTCTGCGCCGCCTCGAAGTAGCGCTCCACGTGCGACGGCGCGAGCGTGAGCAACGAGCCGATGCGCTCGAAGCCGTGCCAGCGCGGGTCTTCGGTGAGCGCCCCGGGCGCGTCGGGGTCAAAGCGCACGCCGAGCAGGTCGTAAATTGTGTTGGCGTATTCCTCGCGGCTCAGGCGGAAGAGCGTGACCGGCGTGCGCTGCGAAAGCCGCGCCGCGCGCCCGGCGGCGAGCCGGGCGGTAATCCAGTCCGCAACCTTGCTGACGGCGGCGGCAGGCGGTTGCTTCTCGTCCTTGGGCGGCATCTCACCGGAATTGATGCGCAACATCACCTCGTCCCACTTCTGCGCCACGAGCAAGTCGTTGAAGTCGGCGGACAAGTTGTCCAGTCGCAAGTCGCCCTTCTTCTTTTCGGCGTTGTGGCAGCGGAGACAGTAGTCGCGAAGGAACGGCTCGACTTCGGAGCGTGAGGGCGTGGCGGCGTGGGCCACAGAGGTGAACAAAAGCATTGTAAGCACCGAACTCAGCACGGCGCGGAGCGCCGATGCACGGAGAGAGCGCGTGTCTCGAATGCCGTCGCGGCCGTCAAGGCCAAGACCTCGACTTTCTAACTTCACCCTTGGCTTCCAGAGGGAAACAGATGAAGCGACAAAGTTTTCGGCGTGAAGCCGAAAACCACACGCCTGAGGCGTGTGCTCCCCGAAGGATTTGGATGTTTTGCCGTTCATCAGCTTTCTCACTTCGCCTTCTCCACCGGCACGACCTGTCCCGGCAGACGCAGCGTGCGCGATTGGTCGCGGTCGGTGAAGGACTTCACGCGCTCCTCCGGTGTGTTGCTAATCCACGTCCAGTTTTCAGCTTTCACGCGGACGGCGTTGCCGGGACGGTAATGGTCGAGCATCTCGGCGAACTTCAGGTGTAGCCGCACGCCGCTGAAGCCGGCCACCACCGGCGCGGTTTCCCACTTCACCAGCTTGCCAAAAGCACGGTCGCCACGGTGCGTCCACGTCCGCAGTGTGTGCTCGGCGGGCGCGACGGCGATGCGCTCGTTGCGGTCGGCGTGCAACTCGTCGAGAAGTTGCTTGGCCACGCCGCCGAATATCACGACGGTCACGAGGCCGCCGCCGAAATCAAAGTTCTCCACCGCCTCAACACGACCCGGCAACCAACGAATGCGGTGATAACGCACGTTGCGCTTATTCTGGAGGTCGCCCGCTTGATTGAGACTCTCTTCATCGAGCCAAACGTCGTTCAGGCCAAATTCGTTATCTCGCCAGTTCACAGCCCGGCCAAAATTTAGGTTCACTGTCCCGCCCGGCTTCAACTCCCGCGGTTCGACCGGCCGGCCGGCCTTCCAGATGCGCGTGGCTAAATCGAAATCGAGCGTGTGCTTGCCGGTGAGGCCGTGCGGAGCAGCCTTGCCGATGGACTCGATTGTCAGCTTCGAGGCGTCGTGATTCACGGCGAGAATTTTCCATGACTGGCCATGGCGACGATAAAAAGAGACATCGTCCTCCAGCAACAGCGCGTGGTTCTGCGGTGGAATGAGTGAGGAAAGTTCGTTCGGCGGCGACGCGATGGTCGCTTCCTCGCCGGCTGGCGGCACGAAGAAGTAGCCTTGCACATGCGTGCCGAGCGGAACGTCCTGCAACGTCGCAGGCGCACCGTGCAGCCAGATTTCTCCACAGGGCAGCATGGCAAAATAATGCAACGGCCCGTCCTGCGCACGTCGCTCGTCGCGGATGCCGCAGTCAATGCGAATGCCACCGCGCCGGTTGATAGGGTCCACGACGACGAGTTCGCCGGCGAGGTAAGTGGCTAGGGCGAGTGGGGGAAACTCGTTGGGTTTGGGGACGTAGCTTTGGGCGGAGGCGGAGGACGAGCACAGCAAAGCGGCAACGCAAAGTGCAGTGAGAATGCAATTCGATGCCACCTGCAGACCGAGGCGTTTTGGAGTGCGAAGGAGTGTCCCAGCTGAATAACGCTTCATGCCCGCAACTCCGCAATTGGCCCGTTACTGTCGGCGAAACGATTCACTTCCAGACCCATGCCCTGCGCCATCGTGAGCAGCAGGTTGCTCATGAGCGCCTTCTGGTTCAGCGGGCTGAAGCAGAGGCGGTAGTGCTCGCGCGGGTTGGCGAGCTGGTAGTCGGCAAGGCCGGCGGCGCGGTTGAGGTCGAGGTGGCGGCCGTGCTTGAAGCCGAGCTTCGTGCCGCCCGCAAAGACAAGCGGAAGGTTCGCGTTGCCGTGGCTGTGGCCGTAGCTCATGCCGCTGCCAAAGAGCGCCATCGTGGTGTCGAGCAGGGGGCCATCGGCGTCTTTCGTTTCCGCGAGGCGGTCGAGCAGATAGGCAAACTGCTGCACGTTGAAGGTGTCGCTGGCAGTGAGTTCTTCGAGGCGCTTCGGGTGGCCGTTGTGATGCGAGAGCGAGTGGCGGTCCTGCTTAATTTGGATTTCCGGAATCGGCAGGCCCTGTCCCTCAGCGCCCGAACTGAACGTCGCCACGCGCGTCATGTCGGTCTGGAACGCGAGCACCACAAGGTCATACATGGTGCGGAAATACTCACCCACCAACTGTTGTGACACCGGGCGGTCAACGCGGGCGCGGGCGGCGGGGTCCACCTTGGGTAGCGGGGTGTCGAGCCACTTGGTGCTGCGCTCGGTGCGGACTTCGACTTCGCGCACCGAGGTCAAATACTGCTCCAGTCGGCCGCGGTCAGCCTTGCCGAGTTGCGCGTCGAGCTGCTTCGCATCGTCCAGCACGAGGTCGAGGATGCTGCCTTTACGGTCGAGATTGCGGCGCTGTTTGTCGAGACCGCCGGTGGGAATCTCGAAGAGCCGTTTGAACACCACGCTCGGCGTGCGTTCGGCCGGGAGGCCAATGCCGTCGGCGGACCACGCGAGCGTTGGGCCGTCGCTGGTCAGTTCGAGCGAAGACCACCGAGTGATTTCAGCGGTCTTCCGCGCCATGAGCTGGTCCACGGAAATGGTGTTGCGGTCGGCCGCGCCGAGCTTGCCGCCGGTGAGCCAGATTTTCTGGCAGTTGTGATGATGGCCGAGACC
>Ga0194132_10002960_pt1 | contig 30907 bp, 28 predicted proteins | sample TA2KigOf80mmetaG_FD_148612 | JGI IMG/M metagenome (GOLD analysis project Ga0194132, IMG submission 148612) | Freshwater microbial communities from Lake Tanganyika, Tanzania - TA2015054 Kigoma Offshore 80m | ecosystem: Environmental > Aquatic > Freshwater > Lake | place: Tanzania: Lake...
AGCCCCACGAGCGCGACCGTGCGTCCCGCCAGCTCTCCCATCGGCGTGTGGAAGTTCCAGTGCTCGGGGACGCCGTCGAGGAAGATGCGCGGGATGTCCTTCTCGAACGCCAGCATCGCCGCGAGGCAGTACTCGGCGATCGGGATCGCGCTCACCCCCCGGGAGCAGGTGACCGTGCGGCCGCCCAGGAGCTCGTGCGGCCAGTTGTCGACGCCGGTGCTCGGGATGTGCATCCAGCGGACCCCGATCTCGTCGAGCCGGTCGTGCAGCGGCATCGGCGAGAAGGAGCTGTAGAGCACCTCCGCCCGCACGTCGTCGGGCACGGCGTCGGCCGCGCACGTGAGGATCTCGGCGTCGGGCACCGCGGCGCGCGCCGCCTGCTCCGCCGCCTCGCCCAGCAGGTTCAGCACTCGCACTCCCATGAGGCGAGACGTTACCTACACCGCGAAGGTCGGGATGGCCCGGTCGGGACGGCCGTCGATGAGACCGACGGTGTACGACGCCAGCCACTGGCTCATGCACGCGTTCGCCGTCGCCGCCTGTCGACCGAGCGGAGCATCGTCGGTCGCAACCGCCTGCACCGACGCGAGCGCCGTGGCCTGCACCGTCTCCAGGAACGCCGAGCTGATGTCGAGCAGCTGCTGGTAGGCCTCCTGGGAGAAGCCCTGCACGTTGAGGAAGGTGTCCCAGACCTGGCGACCGCGGGCGATGGCTCCCTGCTGGATCGGCGGGATCTGGGTCTTCAGCGACGCGTACCCGCCCTGCCCGGCGGCCAGCTTCGTGGAGACCGGGTCGAACGTGCGAGTCGCCTCCAGCTGATAGGTGCCGTAAGCGCAGTAGAGCGGCCGCGACGCGGCGTCGGCCGGACAGGTCACGAAGTCCGGCGGCGTGGTCAGGCCGGCCGGCGGCTACTCGGCGATCTGGAGCAGGTAGCCCTCGTTGTACCCGAAGGTGTCGGCCAGGCCCCGCTGCTGACGCGTCGGATCCGCGGGGTCGGGCTGGTCGAACAGGCTCGCCTGGTTGTAGGCCAGGACCCCGGACTCCGGCCCGGAGGCGGCGTCGACGATCCGCTGGGCCTTTCCGGCCTGGGTCGTGAACGTCTGCTGGCTCTGCGCCTGCGAGAAGCCGGCGATCGTCGGGTTCTTGCCCGTCTTCACCAGCTCACCCCGCAGCCACACACCGCCGAAGTAGCCCGACAGGTGGAAGAGCCACAGGTACGAGCCGACGTCGAGCGCGGTCGCCGGGTTCTTCGTCGCGAAGATCTCGTCGAAGATCCGCAGCGGCACCTCGCCGAACAGGAACTTGGTCATCTCCAGGGGCTTCTTGCCCCGGGCCTTCGCGTAGTCGGTGGCGTACCGGTCGAGCAGGGCCTGGTCCGCGACGATCACGGTTCCGGGGAAGAACGGGTGGTCGGTGAGCACCACGGCCACCTTCTTCGGCTTCTTCGCGACAGGTCGCGCGGCGGCGCCCGGGCCCGCGGCCAGCACCGTCGCGGCCGTCACCCCGCCCGCGACCACGATCCCGCGTCGGAGCAGCTCCCGACGCGACCACCCGCTCGGAGCTCCGCTTCCCATGCCGTCCCCCCGGTTCGGTGAATGAGGCAGTATGGACCAGATCCTCCGACGCCGTCACGGACCGGAGGTCGTGCGCACCTCCCGGAGGGCAACGATGGCCGACGCAACCCCCCGCCTCGACTACGGGCTGTTCGACGCCGACAACCACTACTACGAGCCCCGCGACTGCTTCACCCGCTACATCGAGCCGGAGTTCCGCGATCGGGCCGTCGTCGCGGTGACCGACGACGACGGGCGCGAGCGCGTGATGGTCGGATCGACTCCCTTCACCTTCCTCGAGGCGCCGTTTCGCGACCAGTGGGCCCGACCCGGATCGCTGCGCGAGATGCTGAAGGCGATGAGCTCGGGCAGCTTCGTGGAGTCCGAGGTGGTGGTCCCGGTCGATCCGGCCTACGTGAACCGCGACGCCCGGCTCGCCCTCATGGACGCCCAGGGCGTGGAAGCGGCGCTGATCTTCCCGACGCTCGCCGTGTGCGTCGAGCACTTCATGAAGGACGACCCCGACCAGCTCTACGCGAACTTCCACGCGTTCAACCGCTGGCTCGACGAGGACTGGGGCTTCGCCCACCGCGACCGGATCTTCGCCACCCCGCTGCTGTCGCTGCGCGACGTCGACCGCGCCGTCGCCGAGCTCGAATGGGTGCTGGACCGCGGGGCCCGGTGCGTCGCGCTCCGTCCGGGACCGGCCTTCGGCCGCTCCCCCGCCGATCCCCACTTCGACCCGTTCTGGGCCCGGGTCAACGAGGCCGGGGTGCTCGTCGCCTTCCACATCGGGGAGTCGGGCTACAACGAGATGATGGGACCGTTCTGGGGCGAGGAGGCCAACCCGTCGTCCCACAAGCAGTCGGCGTTCCAGTGGTGCAACTCCTACGGTGACCGCCCGATCATGGACACGTTCTCCGCGCTGGTCCTGCACAACCTCTTCGGGCGCTTCCCGAACGTCCGCTGCCTGAGCGTCGAGAACGGGTCGCTGTTCGTCCCCTACCTGCTCAAGCAGATGAACAAGATGAACGGCATGGGCCGCAACGGCCCATGGCTCGGCGGCCGCATCACCGAGAAGCCGAGCGAGATCTTCAAGCGCCACGTGTGGGTCTCGCCGTTCCACGAGGAGGACGTGCCGGCCCTGGCCACGGTGATCGGTGCCGACCGGGTGCTGTTCGGATCCGACTTCCCCCATGCCGAAGGGCTCGCCGAGCCGCGCGACTTCGTGGAGTCGCTCTCGGGCATGTCCGACGCCGACGTCCGCCGGATCATGCGCGACAACCTGCACGATCTCCTGGGCGGCGTGCGCGCGTCGGTGCCGACGTGAGCGGCACCGACCCGACCCGGTGCTACGGGTTCGAGGGCCGCGTGGCGCTCGTGACCGGCGCCGCGGGCTCGGGCATCGGACGGGCGACCGCGCGCCGGCTCGCGGCCGAGGGTGCGGCGGTCGCGGTGACCGACGTCCACGCCGGGCGCACGGCCGCCACCGTCGACGAGCTCCGAACCGAGTTCCCCGGCACGCCCATCGTGGGCCACCTGATGGACGCGGGGGACCGGGCCGCGATCGACGACGTGATCGACGCGGTGACCGACGAGCTGGGACCGGTCGACCTGCTCGTGAACAACGCGGCGGTGAACGTGCTCGGGCTCGTGGTCGACTACGACCCCGACGACTGGGACCGCGTGCTCGCCGTCGACCTGTCGGGGTGCTGGTACCTGAGCAAGCGCGTCCTGCCCGGGATGATCGCCGCCGGTCGCGGCAGCATCGTCAACGTCTCCTCGGTCGCCAGCGCCCTGGGGGGCGGTGGCACCGAGGGGCCGTACGCGGCGGCGAAGGCCGGGCTCCAGTCGCTCACCCGCACGATCGCGGCGGAGGCCGGCCCGTACGGGGTGCGGGCCAATGCGATCGCGGTGGGCATCGTGTGGACCAAGTTCGTCGAGAAGCACGCCGACCGGCTCGGGCCCGAGGCCGAGCGCACACCGCTGCGCCGCCTGGGCCAGCCCGAGGAGATCGCCGCCGTCACGGCGTGGCTCGCATCCGACGAGTCCAGCTTCGTCACGGGGGCCACGATCAACGCCAGCGGCGGCTGGTTCATGGGGACGTGATCGCCGGGCTGGTGCCGTCGGCCACCCGGCCGGTCATCCCCGGCGGCGGGCCCCAGACGGTCGCGGCCGTGCTCGACCCCGGCCTCGCCACCCACCCCGGGCACGAGGCGCTCGTCGGCCGGCACGCCCGCTTCACCTTCGCCGGCCTCGACGCCGAGGTCGAGCGGGCGGCCGCCGCCCTGTCCGGGCTCGGCGTGCGGGCCGGTGACCGGGTCGCGATCGCGACCGGGAACCACCCCGACATCGTGGTGGGCTTCCTCGCCTGCATGCGCCTCGGTGCGATCTGGCTCGGCGTGAACCTCGCCCTCGCGTCCCCCGAGAAGGCGTACCTGCTCCGCGACGCCGAGGTGGGGGTCCTCATCGCCCAGCCCGACGTCGTCGACGCGCTCGCGCCCCACCGCGCCGACCTCGGTGACCTGCGCCACGTGGTGGTGTGCGACCCGGCCCGTGGCGATCGCGACGAGTGGCGGGCGCTCGTCGACGCCGCGGACCCCGAGCACCGCCCGGCGATCGACATCGATCCGTTCGCGCCGGCCGCGATCGCGTACACCAGCGGCACCACCGGGTTCCCCAAAGGTGCCGTCCACAGCCAGCACAACCTGCTCCTGCCGGGCGCCGTGGCGCGCGAGCGTGCGCGGGCGACCGAGGACACCCGGGTGGGGGTGGTGCTGCCGTTGACGATCCTCAACCTCATCGCGCTCGGCCCGCTCGTGGCCTTCCAGGGCGCCGCGACCTGCGTCACGATCGACCGAATCGACCCGGTCGGCCTGGCCGAGTGGATCCGCACCGAGCGGGTGACGGCGGTGTCGACGGTCCCCGCGATCCTCCACGGCCTGCTCACGCACCCGGACGTGCAAGAGGAGGACCTGCTCACGCTCTCGGTTCCCGGCGTGGGTGGCGCGGACTGCCCCGACGCGTTCAAGGACCTGTACCGCGCCCGCTTCGGCACCGAGGTCACCGTCGGCTACGGCCTCACCGAGGCCCCGACCGCGGTCACGATGAACGACCCGTCGCAGCCGCCGGTCCCGGGCGGCGCGGGCAGGGCGCTCCCGCACGTGCAGGTGGTGGTCCTCGACGACGAGGATCGTGAGGTCGCGCCGGGAGCGGTGGGTGAGCTGTGCGTCACCGCCCGCACGCACGGTCGGTGGGCGGGGGTGTACACGCCCATGCTCGGCTACTGGAACCGGCCCGAGGCGACCGCGGAGGCGCTGCGCGCCGGGGTGCTGCACACCGGTGACCTCGGGTGCATCGACGCCGACGGCGAGGTCTACGTGAAGGACCGCCGCCACGACCTCATCATCCGCGGCGGCTCCAACGTCTATCCGGCCGAGGTCGAGCGGGTCCTCCACGAGGACCCCCGGGTGGCGGCCTGCGCGGTCGTCGGCCGGCCCGACGAGCGGCTCGGCGAGCGGGTCGTGGCGTTCGTCGAGCCGATCGCGGGGACCACGCTGACCGGCGACGACCTCGACCCCCACTGCCGGGCCCAGCTCGCCGCCTACAAGGTCCCCGACGAGTGGCACTTCGTCGACGTGATGCCTCGCAACGCCATGAACAAGATCCTCAAGCCCACCCTCCGCGCCCGCCTCACCTGACCACGATGCGCTTCTCACCGTCGATCCCCACCCGGGATCGACGGTGAGAAGCGCATCGTCAGGGGGTGAGGGCGCGGACGTGGTCCCTGAGGTCGACGGCCCAGGCGACGGGGTCGTCGAGGGGCCAGCCGAGGTCGGGCAGGTCGAAGTGCTCGACCGAGAGCCTGCCCTGGTAGCCGAGCGCGTCGAGGCGGCGCAGGACGGCGGCGAAGTCGACCACGCCGTCGGGGTCGTCGACGTGGAGCTGGGTGCTGCCGGGCTTGCCCTGGCGCAGCTGGACGTGGTCGGCGAACTCCAACAGCGCGAGCGGGTCCTCGCCCCAGTCGGCCACGTGCCCCGTGTCGATGAGGAACCGCAGCCCCGGTACCTCGGCGGCCATGGCCTGGACCGTCTCGCGCGAGTTCACGACCGCCGCCGCGTACGGCTCGAGCAGGCAGCCCGGGGCCGCCCGGAACCGCTGCACCGTCCACTCCCAGCGGCCCTCCCCCGGGCCGGGGGCGGGCGTGCTGCACCACCCCGGCTGCGGCCGGGGGAACGCCGTCGGGCACCCGACGGGCAGTGCGAGCGTGACCGGATCGTCCTCGGTGCTGCAGTCGATGTGGTCGAAGCCGAGATCCCGGGCCCGCACCGACGCCGCCGCGCCGCGGTCGGGCCAGAAGACGACGTCGACGACGCCGAGCGGGTAGCGCCCCATGAGGTGAGGGGTCGAGCCGGGCGCTCAGCTGCCCTCGACGCCCATGCCCTTCGGCATGACCATCCCGACCTGCTGGAGGTGCTGGCCGAGGATGACGTCGAAGTTGTCGGCGAGCTCGGTGGGGGTGAACCCACCCTCCTTCCACATGAAGGCGACCTGCTTGGGGTGCTGGAACAGGGTGAACGCGTAGTCGCTGCGGCCGAGGAGCTGACCGTTGACGTGCGCCGCCCGCTCCGACGCGAGGAAGGCGACCAGCGGGGCGTTGAGCGCCGGGTTCTGCTCCGGCGGGGGCTCCGTGCCCGAGCGCTCGTAGAGCGACGCGGTCATCCGGGTGGCGCCGGCCGGGGCCACGGCGTTGACGGTGACCCCGTAGCGACCGAGCTCCATCGCCCAGATGAACGTCATGCCCATGAGACCGGCCTTGGCCGCGCCGTAGTTGGTCTGGCCGAAGTTGCCGCGCAGACCCGCCGACGACGTGATGTTGATGATCCGGCCGTAGCCCTGGTCCTTCATCAGCGGCGCGGCGTGGCGGGCGCAGTTGAACGAGCCCTTGAGGTGCACGGCGATGACGGCGTCGAAGTCGGACTCGTCCATCTTGACGAGCGTGCGGTCGCGCACGATGCCCGCGTTGTTGACGAGGATGTCGATCTTGCCGAACGACTCGACCGCGGTGCCGATGATCCGCTCGGCGCCGGCGAAGTCGGTGACCGAGTCGTAGCTGGGGACGGCCTCGCCGCCCATCGCCTCGATCTCCCGGCAGACGTTCGCGGCGGGGTCCTCCTCCGAGCCCTGCCCGTCGAGGCTGACGCCGACGTCGTTGACGACGACCTTCGCGCCCTCCGACGCCATGCAGAGGGCGAACTCGCGGCCGATGCCCCGGCCCGAGCCGGTGATCACGGCGACGCGGCCGTCGAGCAGCCCCATCAGGCCGCAGCGGCGGTCGCGGAGCCCACGAGCACCTCGACGCCGTCCTGGTTGGTCGCCTTGCACTCGAGGTCGACGAGCTTCTCGCCGTTCTCCTCGCGCTTGTCGGTGACGACGGCGGTGAAGGTCAGCGTGTCGCCGGGCCAGACCTGCTTCGAGAAGCGCACCTGGTAGCGGCGCAACGCCTCCGGGCCGAACCAGTCCTTGACCACCCGGGCCATGAGGCCGGCGGTCAGCATCCCGTGCCCGAACACCGACGGGTTGCCCACCGACGTGGCGATGGTGTCGTCGTGGTGCATGGGGTTGAAGTCACCCGAGACGCCCGCGTAGCGCACGAAGTTGGTGCGGGTGAGGTTCTCGACCACGAGGGGCGTGCCCTCGTCGCCGACGGACAGCTCGTCGAAGGAAGGTGTGCTCATGGGGGCGGAGCGTAGGCGAGCGCCCCGAGCCGGGACCACCCGAACGTGACATGGTCGTCACCCGCGCGGCACCGCGCGGTACGGTGCCGGTCCATGGCGACCGCCACCGATCCCGTCGACCCCGCGCACGCACCCGTCGGCGGTCCGTCGTCGGCGACCGCCCAGGGCCGCGAGCTGCGGGCCCGGGGGCGACGCACGATGCAGCGCCTGCTCGACGCCGGGTCCACCGTGTTCGCCGAGAGGGGTTACCACGCGGCCCGGGTCGACGACGTCGTGAAGAAGGCGAAGACCTCCCACGGCACCTTCTACCTGTACTTCTCGAGCAAGGAGGACCTGTTCCGGGCCCTCGCGATCTCGGTGGCGACGGAGATGGCGGCGCTCGCCGCCGACTTCCCACCCATCGTCGGGGGCCGGTCCGGGCGCGCCGACATCCGCGCGTGGCTGGGGCGCTTCTACGACCTCTACCGGCGCAGCGGCGCGGTGATCCGGACCTGGACCGAGGCGGAGATGTCCGACTCCGAGTTCGGCCGCATCGGCGGCGGCCTGGTGACCGAGTTCTCGGCCCGCATCGCGGCGCGCATCCGCCCCGCCGCCCCCGACGTCGACCCCCAGCTCGCCGCGATGGTCCTCGTCGCCCTGGTCGAGCGGACCTGCTACTACCACGTCACGGGCTCGCTGCGCACCGACGCCGACACGATGCTCGACACCCTGGCCACCACCGTGCAGCTCGGCGTCTGCGGCGCCCCCGACTGAGCCGAACCGGACGTTTCCCAACCCGACGCCTGTGTCAGGTTGGAGGGTGTTAGCGTTCTGTCCAGTCAACTCCGACACACCCAGGGGGGAACATGCGACGCGTCGCACTCGTGATGGCAGCGGCCATGGTGCTCGGCACCGGTCTCGCCACTTCCGCTTCTCCGGCATTCGCCAAGGAGAAGAAGATCGAGTCCTGCAAGAAGGACAAGAACCTCGACGACAACATCCAGGCGGCGTTCGTGCCCTTCTTCCTGGGCGCGACCGCGGCGGAGCGGGGCGCCGCGGTCCAGGACGGCGACAAGATCATCCCGTTCATCGACGAGAGCAACAAGGCCGCCCAGGCCGCCGGTCAGAGCTCGTCGGCCACCGCGACCTACCCGGTGTCGATCGACGCCACCTGTGACGGCAAGAAGGCGGCGACCTTCGAGTACGACCTGGCGCTCAACGTGCCGAAGCCGGTCACCGCAGTCCCGTCCACTGGGATCGGTCTGAACTTCGCCGGCGACGCGGCCCTCGTGAAGGGCAAGTGGCTCATCACCGCCCTGACCATCTGCGACCTCATCGGCCAGAACCCGGCCACGCCGACCATCGGTCAGCGGTGCCAGGACGCGGCCCTCGGTTGATTCAGAGCCGCCGGCGGGCGATCGCCCGAGCCGGAGCCCTGCTCGTGATCGTGGCCGGTGCCTTCATGGCACCGGCCACGGTCGCGTCCGCCGCCGGGAAGCGCTGCCCCGCCGGCACCGAGGATGCGGTGATCGCCGCCTACGCCGACGTGTTCAGCCGCGCCACCCCGCTCCCCGCCGACCAGCGCGCCGCGAGCCTCGACGGCGCCGACCGTCCGGCGGTGCGGGCCCTGCTCGACACCTGGCTGGCGAGCCCGATCGGGGCGTCGACCACGGTGACCGTCAACGACGTACGGTGCCGGTCGGCCAGCCGGGCCGGGGTCGACGCCGACCTCGTGCTCGCCGGCGTGCCGCTCCCCGAGGTGATGCCCACCGGCCGGGCCGTGCGGGAGAACGGGACGTGGAAGGTCGCGACATCCACCTTTTGCACCCGGATGATCCTCGAGGACCCCGCGCTGGCCGACGCCGGCGTCTGCGCCCGCTGACCCCGCTGCGCACGAGCGCACGAGCGTGCGGACGTGCGGACGTGCGGGCGTGCGGCTCAGATCTCGCCGTGGACGGCGGGGAGCAGCCGCTCGGAGATGTCGCCGAGCTCCTCCCTCGTGCCGCTCAGGACCACCCGGCCCTTGGCCAGCACGACGACGTTGTCGGCGAGCGTCAAGGCCTGGTGCACGTGCTGCTCGACGATCATCAGCGCACAGCCCGAGTCGCGGATGGTGCCCAGGGTCTCGTAGACCTCGTCGATGATGACGGGCGCGAGCCCGAGCGACAGCTCGTCGGTGATGAGGAGCTGCGGACCCCGCACGAGCACCCGGGCCAGGGAGAGCATGCGCTGCTCGCCGCCCGAGAGGGTGCCGGCGAGCTGGCGGCGCCGCTCCCCCATCCGGGGGAACAGCTCGTAGGCCTGCTCGAGCTTGCCCTTGGTGCCGCGCCGGCCGAAGACCTCGCGGAAGGTGAGGACCAGGTTCTCCTCGACCGTGAGCGAGGCGAACACCGACCGGCCTTCGGGGGCGTGCACGATCCCCATCTGGGCGAGCTTGTACGGCCGGCGGCCGGTGACGTCCTCGCCTTCCCACAGGAGCTGGCCGGCGGTAGGCCGGATCAGCCCCGACGCCACCCGCACGACCGTGGTCTTGCCCGAGCCGTTGGCCCCGAGCAGGGCGAGCACCGACTGCGGCGGGATGGCGATGTTCACGCCGAAGAGCGACCGGAACGGCCCGTAGCCCGCGTGGATGTCGCGGAGCTCGAACAGGAGGTCGGGCGGGCCGACCGTGGGCGGGGCCGTGGGCTCGGTCGCGGTGCTCATTCGCTGCTCCCGAGGTAGGCCTTCCGCACCGCGGCGTCGTTGAACACGTCGTCGGTCGGCCCGGACGCGATCAGGGTCCCGAAGTCGAGCACGTAGAGCCGGCTCACCAGGCTCTGCACCATGTCGACGTCGTGCTCCACCAGCAGCACCGCGAACTCGTGCTCCTCCTGCACCTTGGCCAGCCGGGCCGAGAACGCCGCGGTCTCGCGCACGTCGAGGCCCGACGACGGCTCGTCGAGGAGCAGCAGCTTCGGACGCGTCATCAGCGCCCGGCCCAGCTCGACCAGCCGACCCCGACCGAGGCTCAGCATCTCGGCCGGCTGGTCGGCCTCGTTGCCGAGCCGCAGCAGGTCGACCATGGCGTCGGCCCGGGCCCGTTCGTCCCTGGTGGGCTTCGACCGGTTGAGGAGGTCCTTCCAGAGCCGCCCGTCGTCTCGGTGGGCGCGGTCGGCGACGATGAAGTGGTCCCGCACGGACATGCCCGCGAACAGCTCGAGCCGCTGGAAGGTGCGGCCGAAGCCCAAGCGAGCCCGCTTGAAGATGGGCAGCCCGGTGACGTCGCGCCCGTCGAACACCACGGTGCCCTCCTCGGGGCGCAGGATGCCGAGGAGGCAGTTGAAGAAGGTCGTCTTCCCGGCGCCGTTGGGGCCGATCAGGCCGACGAACTCGCCGGGGGCAACGCTCAGGTCGACCGCGTGCAGCGCGGTGATGCCCGCGAAGCGCTTGGTGACGCCCCGGGCGTCGAGCAGCGCGCCCTCGACCGGCGGCCGGGGCCGGGGGGTCAGGTCCTCCACCGTGGTCATTCAGCCCCTCCCGTGGGCGCCAGCTCCGCGAGGGACGGCAGCTCCTCGGGCAGGTCGTCCTCGGCGACGGGGACGCCCGGAGCGACATCGACCTCACCCATGACCAGCTCGTTCACCCCACCCTGGACCTGACCGATCCACGACACCCACACGATCACGGCGATCAAGCCGAGGAAGTAGAGCGGCTGGTTGCGGCCGGGGAGACCATCGATGATCTCGAACTCGTTGGGGCTCCACCCCTTCGACGCCCAGTAGCAGAGGAACGTGCCGAGCGCGATCCAGATCGTGGGGGCCCGCCCCTCGCGCCACGTGATCGGTGGCCTGCGGAAGTCCTCGAGCCGCGCGACCCGCTCGATCTGCACCGGCAGCACGAAGAACGCGGCGATGGCGAACCCGCAGACGAGCCCGACCACCATCCCGATCCAGGGCGCCACGTCGATGGCGATGCCGGGATCGTCGAACGCCGGGGTGCGGACCTCCACCGAGGTGAGGACCCAGCCCAGGAGCACGCCGGCCACGGCGCCGCCGGCCATGATCCACCACCCCCACGCGTAGCCGCCCTTGCCCACCAGGAACGACTGGGTGCGCACCATGAAGAAGAGCGCGTACAAGACGCTGATCCCGCCGCAGACGACCAGCAGCCAGACCGGAAGACCACCCTCGGCCCCGATGATCTTGCGGACGATGAGCGCGGCGAACAGCACGAGCATCGGCACCAGCGCCGGGAGCGTCGCGCGCTGGGTGGGCACGTACCCCCGGGGCTTCTCCGTGAGCTCGGCCGCCTTGGCCTTGAGCAGGACCGACTTGCGACGGGCGAGGATGCTCATCCGCGTGCGGAACTCCACCATCCCCTCGGGGTGGCGGGCGTACGTGATGGCTCCGAAGCCGAAACCGATGAGGGCGATGCTCGCCTCCATCCCGAAGTAGTCCGAGAGCAGCCACTGGAACAGCACGAAGCTGATGGCCGCGTTCACGGCGCCGTCGACCGTGCGTGCGCCGAGCGAGACGACCAGCACCACCCATGCGGCGCCGAACAGCGCCTGGTACTCCTGGGTGTCGAAGCGCACGACGCTCGAGTTCATGGCGAAGATCCCGCCCGCGAGCCCCGCGATGCCGGCCGACAGCGCGAAGAGCAGGATCCGCTGGCGGGTGCCGTTGATGCCGATGGAGGCGGCCGCGGTCTCGCTGCCCCGCAGCGCGGTGAAGTAGCGGCCGGTCGTGCCACTCCGGACGAAGATGACGAGGAAGCCCACGACGGCGAAGCAGGCGAACACGAACAGGAGATACCGCTGGTCGGGATCGAGCCAGCCGCTCCCGGTGAGGAAGTCCGGCCGGGGCACATCGAGGCCCTGGGGACCACCGGCCACCGACCCGTTGCTGAACACGATGTTCTGGGCCATCAGCCCGAACGCGAGCGTTGCGAGGGTCAGGAAGATCCCGCCGAGGCGCAGCCCGGGGATCGCGAGCAGGACGCCGACGATGACGGCGAACACGACGCCGACGACCAGGGCCAGGAGCACCGGCCAGCCGTTCTCCGCCGCCAGGTTCGCCGTCGTGTAGCCGCCGATGCCGGCGAACGCCGCCTGGCCGAGCGACACCTGCCCCCCGAGCCCCGTGAACACAGTGATGGAGAGGAACGCGATCGCGAGGGTGAACGCATCGGTGAAACGGAACACCCACACGTCGGTCATGGCGAACGTCGCCACGAGCAGGAACACCGCGATGAACACGTAGAACGCGATCCGCGACGTCTTCGCGAGCGAACGGTCCTTGTACTGGTGCGCCATCGCCGGCGGCGGCGGGTCCACCCCCGACAACGGATCGGTGATGTCGCGCCGCCCCTTGAACGCCGGGAGGAAGATCAGCAACAGGAACAGCGCCAGGAACGGCAGCGCCGGACGAACCCCGGTCTGAATGTTCTGCGGCCACTCGTACTCGTAGCTGAACCCGATGATCGCCCGCTGGCCCACCCCGAGGATCGCGGCACCGAGGAGCGCCAACGGGATGCTGGTGAGCCGGCCGAACGCCGCGGCGGACACCGCGGCGACCAGCAGCAACGTGTACGGGATCGAGTCGATCGACAGGTCGGGCGCGATGAGCACGCCCGCGAGCCCGGCCAGGAAGCTCGACAGCATCCACGCCGCCATGCTCACCCGTTCGCTGTTGACCCCGGCGAGCTCCACCATGCGGAAGCTCTCGACGATGGCCCGCATCTGGAGGCCGAGCGCCGTGTACCGGAACAGGATGCCGAGCAGGACCACGGCGGTGATCGTGATGATCACGACCGTCATCCGGTCGGGTGAGACCACGTAGTCGCCGAAGCGGAACACCTGGTCGTCACCGGCGAGCTCGGACATCCCGACCAGGTCGGCGACGCTCGGGGCGTTGAACTGGGGCTGCACGCCACTGACCACTGCCTTGATGATCTCGGGCAGCGCCACGAACAGACCCAGCGACGAGACGAGCTTCACCACCCAGTTGGCGTTGCGCATGTACCGGAACAGCGCCCGGTCGAGGAGCAGCCCGAAGAGCGGGGCGACGACGAAGACCGACATCACGAAGGCCAGCCAGGTGGGCCAGCCCCCCTCCGTCAGCTCGTACATGATCGCGGCCGACATGAACGCCTGCGCGCCGAAGGCCAGGTTGAAGACTCCGGAGGTCTTGTAGGTCAGGACGAGACCGATCGCGACCAATCCGTAGATGCACCCGACGGGGAAGCCCTCGATGAAGTACTGGACCCAGTCGTTGAACGCCACGTGGGCTGCCTACCCGATCTCGTCGCTCCGGCCTGGGGGCTCGCCCGTCAGAAGGTCGGCTCCGGCTCGCCGGGCCCGATGAACTTCGGCGATGTGAGGGTCGCCGCGTAGGGGTTCTCGGGGAAGCAGACGAAGGGCTTGCCGGGCTGCCCGTAGACCGACTTGAACTTGCCGTCCTCGACCTGGACGAACGCCGTGCAGCCCACGCTGTTCGCCGGGGTCGGGCCGTGTGCCGTCGTCCAGTCGATGCGTGAGCGAGTGCCGTTGGCCGTCCAGTCGGTGATCCCGTTGATCGTGTCGACCACCGAGGCCTGCGTGAAGCCCTTGCCCGCCTTCTTGATGCCCTCGTGCATCAGCATGGCGTTCTGCCAGCCCACGAGCAGGTGCTCGTTCGGCGCGAGCTTGCGCTTCTTCATCTCCTTGAGGAAGCGCTGCATCTCCGGGGAGTACTTGGCCTGGTCGAAGGGAAGGAAGCTCATGGCGAAGGTGAAGTTCCCCAGCTCGTCGCCGAGGTCCTCGAGCACCGCCTCGCGGTAGCCCTCGGGTGCGTACCACTTCACATCGTTGAGTCCGGCCTGGATGAGCGCGCGCTGGAAGTTGACCGCCCCGTTGAGGTCCATGCACGGACCGACGAAGTCGACGCCCTTCTCCTTCATGGCCTGCACGGCGGCGGAGATGTCGTTGGCGGAGAAGCCGAACGACAGGCTGCGGTCAGAGACGGCCGGGGGCGGGCCCCAGCGGGCGAAGGAGGCCTCCAGCGACTTCGAGCAGTCGGACGACTGCGGCGAGGAGCCGTACGCGAGCGTTGCCGCCGCGTCCGCGCCTTCCTGCTGCGCGATGTACACGGGCGCGAGGTTGAAGCAGCCGACACCGAAGCAGAGCCACGAGCCCTTGTCGCCGAAGAGGTTGGGCCCGGTCGACCAGTCGTCCTGGATGTTCCATCCGAACGTCGGCACGCCCTTGTCGGCGAGGTACTTGGCGCTCGCGAAGGTCTGCGTCGACATGATGACGGCGAAGACGTCCTTCTCCTCCACCAGCGAACGCGCGGCGAGGAGGTTCTTCGAGTCGCGGGTCTGGTCGTCGAGGACGGCGACCATCTCGAACTTCCGCCCGTCGACGCCGCCCTTCTTGTTCAGGCTGTCGAAGTAGGCCTGCGCGCCCACGGCGACGTCGGCGTACGGCGCGCCGGTGGGGTTGGTCTTGCCGACGACGGCTCCGACCCGGATCGTCTTGTTGTCGACACCGGGCACGGAGCCCGACGAGGACTGCGCGCCAGCCGGGGCGGCCACGCCGGCCATCGCCACCGCGACGGCCAAGGCCGACAGGACCACGAAACCGCGTGACTTGCGCATCGAACTCCCCCTCAGACGTTCGTACGATCGGCCGCACTCTAACCAAAGTTCCGATGACGCACACGTCAGGTCTGAAATGTGCGTTCCGGCACGCAATCATGGGGGGATGGCCGGAACCCTCGTGTGCTTCCACGCCCACCCCGACGACGAAGCGATCCAGACCGGCGGCTCGATCGCGCGTGCCGCGTCCGAAGGCCACCGCGTCGTGCTCGTCTTCGCAACCCGCGGCGAGCTCGGCGAGGTCGACGACGGCGTGCTCGCGCCCGACGAGACCCTGGGCGACCGCCGCAGCCGCGAGTGCGTCGCGGCGGCCGAGATCCTGGGCGCCGCCCGGGTCGCCTTCCTCGGCTACCACGACTCCGGGATGGCCGGCGATGCCGCCAACGACGACCCGGCCGCGTTCTGGCGGGCCGACGTCGACGAAGCGGCTGCCCGTCTCGCCGCCCTCCTCCGGGAGGAGTCGGCCGAGGTGCTCACGGTCTACGACGACCACGGCGGCTACCACCACCCCGACCACATCCAGGTGCACCGGGTGGGCGTGCGGGCCGCCGCGCTCGCCGGCACGCCGCGGGTCTACGAGGCGACGGTCGACCGCGAGCACTTCATCGAGGCGCTCCGGGCCTCCGCCGCGCTCGCCGACGAGCACGGAGTCGAGATCCCCGGAGACCTTCCCGACCCGGAGGAGTGGGCCGACCACTTCACCCCCTCGGCGCTGATCACCACCCGGGTCGACGTCTCCGACCGGCTCGACCAGAAGCGGGCCGCGCTGCGCGCCCACGGAAGCCAGATCGGCGAGACGTCGTTCTTCCTCTCGATGCCCGACGAGGTCTTCGCGCTCGCATTCGGCACCGAGTGGTTCATCCGCCGCAACGCCCCCGAAGGGACCCGTGAGACATGGCTGTTCGACTGACCCGCCGCCGACCCGCCGCCCCCCGGCGCACTGCCGGCGCGGTGCTCGCGCTGCTCGTCGCCGCAGTGCCGCTCGTGGGCGTGCTCGGCACCCCCGCTGGCGCGGCGAAGGCGCCGAAGTACTCGCAGCCCGGGCCCTACGCCGCGGGCGTGACCACGCTCGACCTCCCCGATCGGAAGGTCGAGGTCTGGTACCCGGTGAAGGAGAAGGCGGCGGCCGGGGCCGTCCCCGCCAGCTTCGACCTGATCCAGAAGGTGCCGCCCGCGATCGTCGGCCTGCTCCCCGCCGGTGCGTCCGTCGTCGTGGAGACCGACGCCTCTCGCGACCTTCCCGCGGCCCAGAGGAAGGGCGGGTTCCCGCTCGTGCTCATGGCGCACGGCACCGCCGGCTACCGCGAGCAGATGCACTTCCTTGCGTCGCACCTCGCGTCGTGGGGCTTCGTCGTCGCCTCGCCCGACGTCACCGAGCGCAGCCTCGGGACCCTGCTCGGCACCTTCCTCGGCACGCCCGCGCCGCCGGCGGTCGACGACGTCACGACGATGCGGGCGACGGAGGCACTGGTGCGCGCCGAAGGCGACCGCGCCGGCGGCCCGCTCGAGGACCGGGTCAAGGCGGACCGAGTGGCGATCACCGGTCAGTCGGCGGGGGGGAACACCGCGCTGCGGTACGGCGCCGAGCCCGGTCTGGTGACCGCCATCCCGATCTCGGCGAGCGGCTACAGCTCGCAGACCGGCACGTACGTGACCTTCCCCGACGTCCCGGTGATGTTCGTCACCGGCGCCGCCGACAGCGTGGTGCCGCTCGCCAACGTGCAGGCCGGCTTCGGCGCCGCGAACGCACCCACCCGCCTGGTCGTGATCGACGCCGCCGGTCACGCCAGCATGGCCGGGATCTGCCCCATCGGCGGGCCCGGCGGGCTCGTCGGCCTCGCGGAGACCAACAAGTTGCCCGTCCCCGACGGCCTCAAGCGCCTCGCGTCCGACGGCTGCGCCAACCCGGCACCCGACCCCGATCCCGCGTGGGCCCCGATCAACCAGGCGGTGACCGCCCAGCTGCGCGATGCCTTCGGGATCGACAAGCGCCCGAAGGGGCTGAACCAGAGGACGTTCGACAAGTTCGCCCCCGTGGCCGTGCAATACCAGGAGCGGCGCTCGTGAGTACCCCGCGATGACCTGGCTGCTCCTCGTCGTCGGGCTGTTCACGCTCGCGCTCGGGGTCAACGTCCTCTTCCCCACCCGCACGCTGGTGGGGTTGGTGGTCGGCTTCATGGCCGAGTGGCTCGTCGCCGAGCTCGCGCACTGGACGTTGCTCGTCCTCGGCGCGGCCGTGGTGGTGCTGGTCGCCGCGGGTGGCGCCGACCAGTGGCCGGGGTTGATCGGCCTCGTCGCCGCCATCGTCGGCGCGGTGCTCATCGTGGTGGAGATGGTGCTCGCGGCCCGCAGCGGGCCGATCGTCGCCCAGGCCCTCGCCGAGGCCGGCCTCGACCCACCCGAGCGCGACCGCGGCCGGACCCGCCGGCTGCTGCTGCCGTTCTGGCTGTCGGACCGGCGCGTGGCCCGCGTGGCGAGCAACGTGCGCTACGCCGAGGGCGACGGGCGGCGCCACCTCCTCGACGTGTACCGGCCGCGCGGCGGCTGCATCGGCGCGCCGGTGCTGCTCCAGATCCACGGCGGCGGGTGGATCATCGGGAGCAAGCGCCAGCAAGGCCGGCCGCTGATGAACCGGATGGCCGCCGACGGCTGGGTGTGCGTCGCGATCAACTACCGCCTCGCCCCGCGGGACAAGTTCCCCGCGCAGCTCGTCGACGTGAAGCTCGCGCTGGCGTGGATCCGGGAGCACATCGCCGAGTACGGCGGCGACCCGTCGCGCGTGATCGTCACGGGGGGATCGGCCGGTGGCCACCTCGCCGCACTCGCCGCGCTCACGATGGACGACCCGCGCTACCAGCCCGGGTTCGAGTCGGCCGACACCTCCGTGCTCGCGAGCGTGCCCCTCTACCCGCCGACCGACCTCGTCCCGCTGCTCACCTTCCGCGGCCGGCAGGCCAACCGCTGGGCCGCGCGCACCGCGGCGATCGTCTTCGGGGAGTCGCCGGCGGTGGATCCCGCCCGCTTCCGCGACTGGTCGCCGATCGCGCTGGTCACCCCCGGCCTGGTGCCGTTCTTCGTGATCCAGGGGGCGGCCGACAACCTCGTGCCGGTCGCGCAGACGCGCGCCTTCGTCGACGCGCTGCGCGCGCTCCCCGGGCAGCGGGTCGTCTACCTCGAGCTCCCGGGCGCGCCCCACGCGTTCGAGGTGTTCCACTCGGTGCGCTCCGAGGCGGCGATCGGCGCGATCCGGCAGTTCTGCGACGGGGTGGTCGCCGGAGTGGCGGTGAGCGACGCCGACAGCCGCGACGACGCCCAAGGCCTCGACGACAGCCCCGACGAGGAGGTCAGCGACCCGAGCGACGCCACCGCGACCGCGGCGACCGACTGAGCGACCGGTCCGACGACCACGGGGCGTAGGGCGCGATGGTGATCGACGCCAGCTCGAGCAGCACGCTGTCGTAGTTGACCCGCCAGCCGGAGAAGTCGCGCCACGCGCGCTCCCGGTCGGGTCGCAGCGGCACCCCCGCGGTGCCGAGCGTCTCGTACGCCTCGATGAACTCGGCGCGGTCGATGCTGATCGGCGCGTCGGGCGCGGGGTCGGCATCGAACGGGATGCGGTAGAGGGTGGCGATGTCGCGCAGCGCGAGGTAGCCGGCCCGGATGCACATCCCGGCCTGGGGCGACCACGGCACGTTGAGCGTCGACTGCGCGAGCGCGGCGGCGTCGAGCACGGCGCCCGCCGAGGTCACCCACGACCGGTGGGGGTTGGGCGAGCGGAAGAACGCGAGCATCGCGAAGGTGGTGTGGGTCTCCCCGAGCTCCGAGAACCAGTTCTCCCACTCGGCCCACAGCGACGGCAGGTCGTCGGTCCAGCCGACCGTGTGGTAGCGGGTGAGGAGCTCGACCGCGCTCGGGGGCGTGCCCGCCCGCGTGGCGAGGCGGGCCACGGCCAGCTCCCGCCGGGAGAACGCGCCGTAGATGGTGGGCAGGTAGCCGATCAGCAGCGCGAGGAGGGCGAGGCCGGTGCCCGCCTCGAGGAACGCGAGCACGTAGCCCCACTCGCCCTCGCCCTGCGGCGGCCGCACGAAGCCGAGCGTGAAGAACGACGACCCGCTCATCTCGAACGCGTCGGTCCAGTCGGGGAACACGAACGCCCGGAACAGCAGGGCGAAGCCGATGATCACGAGGACGATCCACACCAGCACCAGCGCGACCAGCGCGAGCGGGGCGTAGAGCGCCATCGCGCGGTCGCGGGCCTCGTAGGTGCGCAGCGGCCGGGTGAAGACGCGGAACACCTGGGAGACGGCCTGGAACACCGCCCGGGTGAGCCACGACACCACGCCGCGCGGGAGCACGAAGGTGCGCACGGCCGAGTCGAGGACGGCCCCCACCAGCACCACGCCGACGATCGCCATGAGGAGGTCCGCGGCGGTCTCCATCCCGGCAGCATCGCAGGCGCGGGCCGCGCACGCGGCAAGGGGCGGGGCCGTGGGGCCCGCCCCTCGCTTGCGCGTCCTCCGGGCGTGCCGCCCGGGTTACTGGACGATGAAGGTGGTCACCATCCCGAACATGCCGTCGTCGCTCTCGGCGTGGTTGAGGATGTGGCAGTGCCACGCCCACACCCCGGGCAGGCTCGCGTTCACCAGCACCGAGTAGCGCTCGCCCGGGGCCACGTTCACCGTGTCCATGGAGACGGGCTGGGCGAGGGGGAAGCCGTCCTTGGCGATCACCAGCTGCGGCAGGCCGTGCAGGTGCATCGGGTGGATCTGGAGGCCCTCGTTGAAGTAGTCGATCAACACCCACTCGCCCTGCTTGGCGATGGTCGGCAGGGTGGCCGGGAACGACTTGCCGTTGAGCGAGAGGCCGATCACCCCGGCGTCGTTGAGCACCATCGGGATCCGCTGGCTCACGGTCACCCCCGCCGGCACCGGCAGGTCGTCGATGAGGAATGCGCCCAGGAGGCCGTCGGGCACCTGGTGCTCGGCGTGGTGGTGGGAGTGGTACATGCCCACCGCGGGGCCCTTGGCCACGAACTCGTAGGCGAACCGCTCACCCGGCTTGATCGGCTCCTGGGTGACGTCGGGGACGCCGTCCATCTTGTTGGGCACGTCGATGCCGTGGAAGTGGATGGAGGTCGACTGCGGGAGCTGGTTGTCGAGGACCACCCGAACCTTGTCGCCCGAGCTCACCTTGATCAGCGGTCCGGGCACACTCGGCTCGCCATCGGCCGGTCCGTACGCCCACGCCCGCACCGTCTTGCCCGGCTCGACCTCCCAGTCGATGATGCGGGCAACCAGATCGAACTGCTTCGTCCCGTCGGCGAGGATCTTCGGCTCCATGGGAGGGTTGCCGATGCCCTCGGTGTTCGGGCCGTCGGTGAGCTGGCCCACGAACGCGGTGACCGGCTCCTTCATGCGCTCGTCGTCGGCGTCGCTGGTCTTCAGCAGCGCGTCCTCCGACGCGGTGCCCGCCGTCATGGCGCCATGGCCACCGGTGGCCCCGACGGTGAGCACGCCCTTCATGCCCGCCTCGGCGTGACCGGGGATCGAGCAGAACACCGCGTAGGTGCCGTGGTCGAGCCCACTGACGTCGAGCGTGGCCGACTCGCCGCCCTTGAGGTCGGGGGTGGTGAGGTCCTCCCCCTTGACGGCGAGGTTGTGGACCACCGAGCCGTCGTTGGCGACCTTGAGGAGACCGTTCGCCGGAGCGAGGTCGGCGGGGTTGATCCGGAACTCGGTCAGCGAGACCGCCGTGGCCGACGCCGCCTTCGCGGCGTCCTTGGCGTCGTTGGAGCTGCTCATCGCGGCGGCCGCGACGGCGAGGGCCGCGAACGCACACACCACGGCGATCAGCGTGAAGAGCACGGTGGTGAGTCCGAACCCCTGTTCGTCGTCGATGCGTGGGCCCATCGGGCAGTCCTCCTCCTCGGGTGGTGTCCCAGAGCCTCGCCGTGCCGATCCCCCGAAGCTCCGGGACCAAAGCCCCAACCTCCGGGCCACAGGGCCCAGGTGCACCCGCCCGCCCCCGCTGAACCCGACGAATCGGACACCGGTGGTGGCGATGGACCGCGTGGGTTCGATCGAGCCGGCCGATCGCGATGGACCCGACCGCGACCGTTCGACGGCAACCGGCCGACCGGCCGGCCGCGCCCGACCGGGGCTCAGTCGTCGGCGCGGGGTGGGCGGCGCGCCTGCTTGTGCTCCGACCGCCGGCGCTTGTCCCGGAGCCGCTGCTCCTTGGCACCCCGCGATGGGCGGGTGGGCCGGCGCGGGGCCTCCACCGCCAGGCCGTCGGCGATCCGGGTCCGCAGCCGCTCCAGGGCCAGGACCCGGTTGCGGGCTTGCGAGCGCGAGTCGGCGGCCACCGCCCGCACCACGGGACCGCACCGCTCGAGCAGCCGCTCCCGCTGGCGGGGCCCGAGGGCGGCGGAGTCGGCCACCGAGAAGCGGACCTCCACCCGCGTGTCGGAGGTGTTGGCGTGCTGGCCCCCGGGCCCGCCCGAGCGGCTGACCCGCCACTCGAGCTCGTCGAGCGGGATCCGACAGCTCCCCGTCACCCGCAGGAAGCCGCCCTCGGCGGGTCGGTCGGTGCCCACCCGACGACCGTAGCGGCGGACCCCGCACCGGCCGCGACGGGACGACCCGGTTACCGCGGAGTAGCCTCCGGGGAAGCGGGCGGCTTGACGCAGGTCGAGCGGCCCCTAATCTGTCGCCCACCGTGACCGTGGTCACGGGGAGGCGTCGCCCGTCAGAGCACCAGCAGCGCCGGACCTGGTCCGGCCGACACACCCGGCGGAGCCGGGAGAGATCGGGGGGAATCGTGGGCCAGCACCGGCACCTTCGCCGTGGCACCCGGTGGGCAGCGGTCGTCGCGACCGCGGCAGTCCTGGGCGCGACGCTCGTCGCCGGGGTCGGTGGACCCGCCGGCGCGCAGAAGTCGGGGGGCGACATCCGCTTCGGCCTCGAAGCCGAGACCACGGGCGGCTTCTGCATCCCCACGGCCCAGCTGGTCGTGTCGGGCATCCAGGTCGCCGCCGCGGTCTACGACACGCTCACCATGCCCAACACCAAGGACGAGTACGTCCCGAACCTGGCCGAGTCGGTGACCCCCAACGCCACGTTCGACCAGTGGACGATCAAGCTCCGGCCGGGCATCACGTTCCACGACGGCACCCCGCTCAACGCGGCGGCGGTCAAGCAGAACATGGACGCGTGGAAGAAGGGACGCCTGTTCCAGTTCGTGTACTCCAACATGGGTGATGTGACCGTGGTCGACGACCTCACGCTCAACGTCACCACGAAGACCCCGTGGCCGGCGTTCCCCGGCTTCCTCTACCTCCAGGGCCGGGCCGGCATCGCGGCGCCCGCGCAGCTCTCCAACACCGAGACCTGCCCCACCAACCTGATCGGCACCGGGCCGTTCAAGCTCAAGGAGTGGAAGGTCAACGAGGCTCTCACCGTCACCAAGAACGAGAGCTACTGGGAGAAGGACGCGAAGGGCAAGGCGCTCCCCTGCGCCAACTCCATCACCTTCGTGCCGATCCCCGACTCGCCGCAGCGTGAGACCCAGCTCCAGGGCGGTCAGCTCGACATGATCCACACCTCGAGCGCGCAGTCGATCGACTCGATCGAGAACAGCTCGGGTCTCGACATCGTGTTCGACCAGAAGGGCAACCGCGAGACCCGCTACTACCAGATCAACGCCTCGAAGCCGCCGTTCGACAACCCGACGGCTCGCCAGGCGCTGGCGTACGCGTTGAATACGAAGGAGATCAACACCATCCGCAACAAGGGCCTGTTCACGCTGGCCACCCAGACGATGGACTCCAACTCGCCCGGGTACCTGAAGAAGAGCACCTACCCCAAGTTCAACCTGAAGAAGGCGCAGGAGCTCGTCTCGCAGGTCAAGGCGGCCAACGGCGGCAGCTTCGACGTGACCTTCCTGACCACCAACGACTCCGAGAACGGGGCCGAGGGCCAGCTGCTCGTGGAGCAGGCCAACAAGGCCGGGATGAACGCCAAGCTCACCCAGGTCGACCAGAGCTCGCTCGTCAACGAGCTGCTCGGCGGCAACTTCTCGGTGTCCCTGGTGCGCAACTTCCACAGCGACGCCGCCTTCGGTGACGTCGCCAACTACGTGTGGTGGTCGAAGGGCTCGCCGGTGAACTTCTCGAAGTTCGACGACCCGAACGTGCAGGCCGCCCTCGACGCCGGGCGCACCTCGACCGACCCGGCCGCGCTCGCCGAGGCGTACACCACCTTCAACGAGGCCATGGGCAAGGGCGTCTACGTGGTGCCGGCGTGGTACAGCATCTGGGGCCTGGCGTCCAAGGGGATCACCGGCCAGGCCGGTGCACCGCTCCCCGACAAGAGCAAGGCGCTGGTCCTCAACGGTCGCTTCCCGGTGGAGACCCTCTGCAAGAAGTAGAAAGCGGGCTCACCGGCTCGGGGGGAGACTGGGGTGGCAGCAGCACGACTGATAGCTCGAAGATTCCTGCAGCTCTTGGTCGTGCTGCTGCTCGTCACCTTCTTCACCTTCAGCCTCGTCCGCCTGCTCCCGGGTGACCCGACCGAGACGATCATCCCGTTCGGCACCGATCAGCAACGGGCCCAGCTCAGCAAGGACCTCGGGCTCGACAAGCCGTTCCTGCAGCAGTACGTCAACTACCTGGGGGTCCCCGTCCTCAAGAGCGAGGGGACCTCCGGGCTGTTGCAGGGCGAGCTCGGCCGCAAGTACGCGACGAACCAGCCGGTCAGCGATCTGCTCAACCAGTCGCTGCCGATCTCACTGCAGCTGGTCATCTATGCCCAGTTCCTCGCGCTGGCGATCGCGATCCCGCTGGGGGTGCTGGCCGCGTACCGCTCGGGGACCCGTACCGACCGCGCCATCAACACCACCGCGTTCGCGTTCCTCGCGATCCCCAACTTCGTGCTCGCGCTCGTGCTGTCGTACTTCGTCGGCGCCCGGCTCAAATGGCTCCCCACCGCCGGCTACCAACCCGGATGGCTCGACCAGTTCTTCGACCCCGATCGCGGGTCCATGATCTTCAGCGGCTGGGAGGACAACCACATCCGCTACATGATCCTGCCCGTGATCACCCTCGCGGTCGGACAGATCGCGATCTACATGCGTCTGCTGCGCAGCGACATGATCGCGACCTTGCAGGAGAACTTCATCACCATGGCGAAGGCCAAGGGTGTGCCCAACCGGCGCATCCTCTTCCGCCACGCGCTCCGACCGTCGAGCCTGACGCTGCTCACCGTGGCCGGGCTCAACATCGGGACGCTCATCGGCGGCGCCATCGTCGTCGAGGTGATCTTCGGCATCCCCGGCCTCGGAACCCAGATCGCCGTGGCAATCTCCGCACGCGAGTACGTCGAGCTGCAGAGCTACATCCTCGTGCTCGCGTTCTTGTTCGTGATGATCAACTTCGTCGTCGACTTCCTCTACATCGTGCTCGACCCCAGGATTCGCCGTGCCCGCGCCGCCGCCTGACGACATCCCCATTCCGGGGCCCGAGGGCCAACGCGACCTCGATCGCTACGCCGAGGACTCCCTCGACTCCGGCCTCGCGGTCGCCCAGACCCAGCTCTACGTGTCGGCCGTGGAGGTCGGCGGGGAGGGCCGTCGCCGGGGGAAGGGCCTCGGGCTCGGGGCCTGGCTCGCGATCGGCTGGCTCACGTTCATCGTCGCCGTCTCCGTCCTCGCCCAGCTCGGCATCCTGCCGCTGAAGAGCCCCACCGAGTCGTTCAGTGAGTGCGCGCGACTGGGCCCGTTCGCCAAGGAGGGCACCGCCCCGGGCCACCTCCTCGGCTGCGACAGCAACGGCCGCGACATGATCGCTCGCATGGCGTACGGCGGCTGGTCGTCGCTGGTCGTGGCCACCGGTGCGGTCCTGTTCGGCCTGGTCTTCGGCGGCATCCTCGGGTTGCTGGCCGGCTTCTTCGGGGGCAAGATCGACGCCGTCATCACGTCGGTGTTCAACGTGTTCCTCGCGATCCCGGCCGTGGTGCTCGCACTCGCCCTCGTCGCGTTCCTCCAGGGTGCGGCGAGCTCGGGTTCCGGCGGCGACAACGTCGATCCGAAGCTGCTCCTGATCCTCGCGATCGGCATCGTGTCGGTGCCCCTGCTCGGCCGGATCACGCGCGCCTCCGCACTCACGTGGTCCCAGCGCGAGTTCGTCCTCGCCGCGCGCGCCCAGGGAGCCAAGCCCATGCGGATCATGGTCCGCGAGGTGCTCCCCAACGTGGTGCCGGCGATGATGTCGATCGCCCTGCTCGCCATCGCCATCGCCATCGTCGCCGAGGGCACGTTGAGCATCCTCGGCGTGGGAGTGCGCCCGCCGACCCCGTCGTGGGGCAACATCATCGGCCTCGACCGTGGCCGCATCAAGGAGTCGCCCCACATCGTGTTCCTCCCGGCGATCCTGATCTTCTTCACCGTCCTCAGCCTGAACTTCCTCGGCGACGTCGTCCGGGCGAAGCTCGACGTGCGGGAGAGTGCCGTATGACCCAGCCGGCGTCTGCACCCACCGTCTCGACGGCCGGACCCTCGGAGCCGCTGCTCCAGGTCGAGGACCTGCGCACCCACTTCGAGACGCCGCGCGGCATCGTGCGCGCAGTCGACGGCGTGTCGTTCACGCTCGCGCGCGGCAAGACGCTCGGCGTCGTCGGCGAGTCCGGTTCGGGCAAGACCGTGCTGTCCCGCTCGATCATGGGGCTCCTCCCCAAGCGGGGGACCATCAGGGAGGGGTCGGTCCGCTTCGACGGCACCGAGATCACCGAGCTCTCGCCGAAGGAGATGCGCGACTTCTGGGGCGCCCGGATGTCGATGATCTTCCAGGACCCCATGACGTCACTGAACCCGGTGATGAAGATCGGCAAGCAGATCACCGAGTCGATCCGCCAGCACCTCGACGTCGACAAGAAGTACGCGAACGAGCTGGGCGAGAACCTGCTCAGGTCGGTGCGCATCCCCGAGCCCGAGCAGCGGCTCAAGGAGTACCCCCACCAGCTGTCGGGCGGCATGCGTCAACGGGTCTGCATCGCCGTTGCGCTGGCGTGCGGACCGGCCCTCCTGTTCGCCGACGAGCCCACCACGGCCCTCGACGTCACCGTGCAGGCCCAGGTCCTCGACCTGATGGCCACCCAGCAGCGCGAGCGGTTCATGGCCATCGTGCTCATCACCCACGACCTCGGCGTGGTCGCCGGACGCGCCGACGAGATCGCGGTGATGTACGCCGGCCGCATCGTCGAGAAGGCGCCGACGAGCGTGCTCTTCTCCGACATGAAGATGCCCTACACCGAGGCACTGCTCTCCTCGATCCCGAAGATCGAGCACCCGTCGCACACCCGGCTCAACACGATCCCCGGACGACCGCCCAACCTCGTCACCCCACCGCAGGGCTGCAAGTTCGCGCCCCGGTGCACGTACGTCCAGCCCCGTTGCCTCGAGGAGGACCCGCCGCTGATGCCCGGCACCCAGCCCGGACACGAGTACCGATGCTGGTTCCCGGTCGGCACGCCGGAGGGGGCCGAGGCGCTCGCCCGCAACCGGGCCGACCAGGCCGTGACGGGAGGGGCAGCCTGATGGCCGGGAGCGGAACCGCGCACCTGCGGGGCGACGGCGACTCGCTGCTGCGGGTCGAGCACCTCCTCGTCGAGTTCCCGGTCGGTCGCAGCGGCCTGAAGGTCAACGCCGTCACCGACGTCTCCTTCGACATCCTCGAGGGCGAGACCCTCGGGATCGTCGGCGAGTCGGGCTGCGGCAAGTCGACGACCGGCCGGGCGGTCATGCAGCTGCCCCCGCCCAAGGGCGGCCGGGTCGTCTACGACGGCGTCGAGCTGACCTCGCTCAAGGGCGAGGACCTGCGGGCCATGCGCCCGCGGCTGCAGATGATCTTCCAGGACCCGATCTCGTCGCTGAACCCCCGCCGCAAGGTGAAGGACATCGTGCGCGAGGGCCTCGACATCTGGAACATCGGCGACAAGGACTCGCGCGACGCCAAGGTGCTCGAGGTGCTCGAGGCCGTGGGCATCGACCCGGCCAACGTGGAGCGGCGGCCGCACGAGTTCTCCGGAGGCCAGTGCCAGCGCATCTCGATCGCCCGCGCCGTGGTGACCGACCCGAAGCTCATCATCTGCGACGAGCCGGTGTCGGCCCTCGACGTGTCGGTGCAGGCCCAGATCCTGAACCTGCTCGAGGACATGAAGGCGCGCTACGGACTCACCCTGGTGTTCATCGCCCACGACCTCGCGGTCGTGAAGAACGTCAGCGACCGGGTGATGGTCATGTACCTCGGCAAGGTGTGCGAGGTCGCCGGGCCCGACACGCTCTACTCGCAGCCGGCGCACCCGTACTCGGCCGCGCTGCTCGCCGCGATCCCCGTCCCCGACCCGGGCACCCGCCCCGACGCCCAGCAGGTGCTCGGCGGCGAGATCCCCTCCCCCATGGAGCCGCCCAGCGGCTGCCGCTTCCGCACCCGCTGCCCGCGGGCCCAGCCGCAGTGCGGGCAGGAGGAGCCCGAGCTGCGCGAGGTGGCGCCAGGCCAGTACGTGGCGTGCCACTTCCCGCTCGAGCCCGGAGAGGCGCTCACCTTCGGCGGGCCGCCCTCGGTGTCGATCTAGACGTCGATCCCGCCGGGCGCGACCTCGGCGTCAGTCGCCGCAGCCGCTGCGCACCTGGCGTCCGCCCAGCACCGACGCGAAGAAGTCGAGCACGTCGTCGTGGGCGGCGTCGAGCACGCTCACGTGATCGGCGCCCGCGTAGACGCGGTAGTCCACGACCGTGCCCTTTCGGCAGGCCCGCGCGACGTAGGCGTCGGCCTCGTCGATCGGGGTCAGCCAGTCGGTCTCCCCCTGCCAGTACATGACCGGGACGGACCTCCGGAGCCCGGCCGCGTTCTCCCGGACCCGGGACTGCCACGCCTCCACGGCGCCCGGATCGGTGCCGAACACCACCCGGGGGTCCCCATCCTCGAAGGCGGCCATGATGTCGAACGCGCAGCCGTTCAGCGCCTGCACCTGGTCGGCGCTGGCCGCGCCCAGGAGGCGCATCGCGGCGATCTCGGGGTACGCGCCCTGGTAGCCGAGCGCACCCATCACGAGGAAGCCGACATCGCCGAACCTGTCGATCGTGTGGTCGATGAACGCACCGGGCGCGGCGACCGCGGCGCCGGGCGCCACCCCTCGAAGCGCGATCTCGGGCGCGTAGCGGGCGGCGAGCTCACCGGCGAACAAGGTGGCGTGCCCGCCCTGGGAGTGCCCGTACACCACCGCCTTCCGGTTGGCGCCGGTCGGCAGTGCCCGCGCCGCCCGGATGGAGTCGAGCACCGACCGACCCTCGCTGCCACCGACGAGGTACGGGTGGATGCCGTCGGTCCCGAGCCCGGCATAGTCGGTGGCGGCGACCACGTACCCGGCGTCGAGGAGCTCGAGGATCCACGGGACCGTGTCGACCGGTGCGGGGCCACGCGACGGCGCACACCCGTCACCCAGGCCGGCGGTGGCGTGCGCCCACGCGACGACCGGACGCCCACCCGCGGGCGGGGGGCCGTCGGGCGCCACGACGAATCCGCTGACCGCGATGTCGTCGCCGGCTTCGTCCCGGGAGGCGTAGACGACCTGCCACGCCCGAGCCCCGGGAGGCGCCGGGATCCGCCGGTGCTCCAGCACCTCACCGGGAGCGCTGCGGCGCGGCGCCGTCGCCTGGGCCGACGCGGCCGGAACGGCGGCGCCCAGGAGGAGCACCGCCACCACGGTCGCCACGAGAGCCCGGGTGGGCCGTCCCGTCACCCTTCCATGGTGGCAGGCGGACCCAGCGCGACGGCCATCACCTTCTGCTTCACCCCGCACGAAGGGAGCGCGGGGGTCAGCCGGGGCGCGTCATCTCGGCGGGCTTGATGATCTCGTCGTACTGCTCGGCGGTGAGGTGACCGAGCTCGACGGCCGACTCCTTCGCCTTGAGCCCGTGCTTGTGGGCGTGCTTGGCGATGGCGGCCGCGTTGTCGTAGCCGATCGCCTCGTTGAGGCCGGTCACCAGCATCAGCGAGTTGTCGACGTACTCCGCGATCTTCTCGCGGTCGGCCTCCACACCCTCGATGGCGAACTGCCGGAAGTTGACGCACGCGTCGCCGAGCAGGTCGACCGAGTGCAGGAAGTTGAAGATCATCACCGGCTTGAACACGTTGAGCTCGAAGTTGCCCTGCGAGCCCGCGATCCCGATCGTGGCGTCGTTGCCCAGCACCTGCACGCAGACCATCGTCAAGGCCTCGCTCTGGGTGGGGTTGACCTTGCCCGGCATGATCGACGAGCCGGGCTCGTTCTCCGGCAGGATCAGCTCACCCAGGCCGGCTCGGGGGCCCGACGCCAGCCACCGGACGTCGTTGGCGATCTTCATCAGCGACACTGCGAGGGTCTTGATCGCACCGTGCGCGAACACGACGGCATCGTGGGCCGCCAGCGCCGCGAACTTGTTGGGTGCCGACACGAACGGCAGCCCGGTGAGCTCCGCGATCTTCTGCGCGCAGCGATCGGCGAACTCGGGGTGGGTGTTGATCCCGGTGCCGACCGCCGTGCCGCCGATCGCCAGCTCGTAGAGGCCCGGCAGCACCAGCTCGATGCGACGCAGGTCGTCGTCGAGCTGGTGCACGTAGCCGCCGAACTCCTGGCCGAGCGTGAGCGGTACGGCATCCTGGAGGTGGGTGCGTCCGATCTTGACGATGTCGGCGAACTCCTCGGCCTTCTCCGCGAGGGCGTTGCGCAGCGCCCGCACCGCCGGGACCAGCTCGTGCACGACCTCTTCGGCGGCGGCGATGTGCATCGCCGTCGGGAAGGTGTCGTTCGACGACTGCGAGCGGTTCACGTGGTCGTTGGGGTGGATCGGCGTCTTCGAGCCCCGCTCCCCGCCCGCCAGCTCGATCGCCCGGTTGGAGATGACCTCGTTGACGTTCATGTTCGTCTGCGTGCCCGAGCCCGTCTGCCACACGAACAGCGGGAACTCGTCGACGTGCTCGCCGTCGAGGATCTCGTCGGCCGCGCGCACGATCAGGTCGCACTGCTCGTCGGTGAGCTTCCCGAGGTCGCGGTTGACCAGGGCCGCGGCCTTCTTCAGGATGGCCATGCCCCGGATGACCGCGTCGGGCATCTGGTCGTCGCCGATGGAGAAGTGGTGCAGCGACCGCTGGGTCTGCGCGCCCCAGTAGCGGTGGTGCTCGACCTCGATCGGCCCCATGCTGTCGCTCTCGGTGCGGGTGGGCACCCCGGTTGCCTCGCTCATCGCAGACCTCCTCGGATCCGGCGGGAACGGTAGTGCGCGGACCCCCGACGGACCTGATCCGCCCGCAGCGCCGCGGCCTGCGTCGCCGGCGAGGTCAGTCGGTCGGGAGGTGGCGATCCAGGTACGGGTGCAGCACCGGGCGGAGCAGGCCGGCGGTGCGGGCCAGCGCAGCCGTGGTCGGGTCGGCCGTGATCACGAGACGGTCCCGCTCGATGCCCGTGGCGATCGCCTTCGCCACCGCCGCCGCCGGGCGCGGGGCGATCCCGCCCGAGATCCGCCGCGTCACGTCGGGCTTGTGCGCGTTCTCGCGGTCGAAGCCGGGGGTCTCGGTGTCGGGCGGGTACGCGCAGGCGACGGTGACGCCGTACGGCTTGAGCTCGGGGCGCAGGGTCTCGGCCAGGCCGCGGACCGCGTGCTTCGCCGGCGCGTAGGCGCTGTAGCCGTAGATCCCGACGAACGCGACCGTCGACGACACCAGCACGAGATGGCCGCGCCGGCGCTCGACCATCGCCGGCACCACCGCACGGACCGCGTGCAGCGTGCCGAAGTAGTCGACCTCCATCTGGTCGCGGAACACCGCGGCGTCCAGGTCGACGAACCGGCCGGGGTGGGCGTAGCCCGCGCTGGTCACCAGCACGTCGACCGGCGCCACCGAGGCGGCGAGGCCGTCGACGGCCGCCCCGAGCGCGGCGGCGTCGGTGACGTCGGCGGCGGCGACCGCGACCGTGGCCCCGGACGCGACCGCCC
>Ga0194132_10002961_pt1 | contig 30902 bp, 16 predicted proteins | sample TA2KigOf80mmetaG_FD_148612 | JGI IMG/M metagenome (GOLD analysis project Ga0194132, IMG submission 148612) | Freshwater microbial communities from Lake Tanganyika, Tanzania - TA2015054 Kigoma Offshore 80m | ecosystem: Environmental > Aquatic > Freshwater > Lake | place: Tanzania: Lake...
TGGTTGTCGCGCGATGGGAACGAATTCCAAATCAGCACCGCGCTCCCGTGCGTGGCGACGACGGCGAGCTTCGTGCCATCGGTCCACACGCCCCACGGCCAACTGAAGCGCTGGATGCCGCGCCCGATCTTCGGCCCTGTAGCAGCCGACGTAGGTCGGCTCTGATTTTCCCGAGCACCAGGTGGAGCGGACTTGGGTCCGCTGCTACCCAGGTCTCGATCAGGTGGAAGCGCGCGTTCCAAGTTTCCACCGGGCCGATTTGGAAATCGGCGCTCCCCATCGATGCCTGGACCAGCCGGGCCGGAGGCCGGGGCTCCGCCGGAGAGTCGCGGCAAGTCGAGCACGAGATCCGCCGGCTGGCTGTTCTTCGTCGGGAAGGAATTCCAAATCAGAATACGATCGTTGCTCGTGTCGGTGACGGCAATGCGTTTGCCGTCGGGCGTGATGGTCACGTTGCCCGGCCAGTTCAACTGATGCTTGCCCGCGCCGGGCTGGTTCTGCGTGAAGTCCGGCTGGCCGAGCACTAGATCGGGCGGTGTGTTTTTCGGGGGCGCAGTTTTCCAGATCAGCACGCGGTTGTTCCAACGGTCGGTCATCAGCAACGCTTTGCCATCCGTCGCGAGGCCGCTTGGATGATTGAAGAGCAGTGCGCCGCCGCTCTTGTTGAAACCGAACCCGCCCAGCATCACGTCCGCGTCCTGACCGGTGACGAAGGCGCCGGGTTTTGCGCCCGGTGCGGTTTTGTATTTCGAATCAATTCGCTCGACGCGGATTTCGCGACGCGCCTCGGAGGGTTCGCCGCGTGTCGGATGCAGATTGTCGCGGCGACGTGGCTCGTCGCCGGGAAATGGGTCACGCCGATTGCCGCGCTGAAGTGCGCTGGGCGTTCCCGGTCGGGGCGGGCCGGTCAGGAGTAGGAGCCACGAGCCATCGCGCAGTTTCACCGCGCCGGGGTCTGCGCCAGGAATCCGCCCGGCCGATTCGGCGGGCTGCCAGTCCGTACCCTCGGCGCTGGTCACCGGCCACGGGCCGGGGCCGGAGCCAAAGAACACGAGTCGGCCGCCGTCGCTCGCCAGGTTGCCCAGCCAGCGGTCGCGCGTGGACGGGAGCTTCACGTCGGCGGCGCGCTCGAACTTCAAGCCGTCCTTGCTGGTAGCGTGATAGCCCGAGCCATCGCGCGGACGGTCGGCGGCAGATCGGTTGTCGCGCGGCGCACCGGGATTCGTCCCGGCGCCGTTGTCCGGCGCATAGAGGTGAAACACACCGTTGTGTAGCGCCACCGCGCAATCAATCACTGCACGCCCCTCGACGGCGAAACGCGCGCCCGGTTCGTAGGTGTAGTCCACCCCGTCGGTTGAGATTGCCGAGTGAATCGCGGGTGTGCTCTGCGCGCGCCGGTAGTTGCCGGTGAAGTAGAGCCGCAGGCGCCCGTCGGGCAACGGCACGAGCGTCGGGTCGAACGGGAACCGCATGTCCTCCGGCAGTCCGCTGACCCGAATGACCTGCGGTCCGGTCCAGGTTTTGCCCTCGTCGCTGGAGAACCACACGCCCACCTTGTCGAAGTTCGCACGGTCGTTTTCCGGAAAGTGTTGGTGCGCCGCGATGAGCCGTCCATCCTCCAGCCGCGCAACTGTCGGCACGCCGGCGCGCTCGAAGGTGGCAAGCTTTTCCGGCTCGCCGCCCGGCGCGACGCGATAGACCAGCACATCGCTGTCCCACGGGCCGGGCCGGTTGCGGTCGGCCAGGTGCGGTGCTTCTTGCGCAAATAGCGGCCACGCCAGTGCGGAGACGATGAGCAGCGGGGCAAGTTTCATAATGGGAATCTCCATCGTGTCAGGCTGTTTGTCACAACGTTTCGGCCAGATTGTACTTCATTGCAGTCCAGACGCCATGCGTGCGTGCGAGGTTACATATCCGGGTGCCTGGCGGCGGCCCGCGGAAGGGGCAGCGCCGCCTGCCTACGCCTCGCGGCCCTAGCGGATCACGAGCCGGCCAGGATCCGAGTCGTAACTATTCCTAAGCAGTCGCCTTTGCCGACCCGGAACCGGCCGGATGCCAGACCACCACTTCCGCGAGCGATTTGCGACGGAGGTCAGGCACTTGTGCGTCCGCTGCGGGATAGCCGACCGGAAACAGCACGAAGGGTTTCTCGTTTTCTGGACGGCCAAGAATCTCAGATAAGAACCGCATGGGGCTGGGTGTATGCGGCAAGGTCGCCAGCCCGGCATTTTGCAGCGCGGCGATAAACAAGCCGCACGCTATGCCCACGCTTTCCTTGACGTAGTAGTTCGGGATGAGCTGACCGTCGGCCGCAACGCCGTGCAATTGCGCAAAGACCACCACGAGCCATGGTGCGGTTTCAAGATACGGCTTCTCCCAACCCGTGCCCAGTGGCGCCAGGGCCGTTAGCCAGGCCTCGGGAGCGCGCCCGCCTTCGTAGAACTGCCGTTCCTCGGCCTCGGCTGCAAGGCGGATGCGGCACTTGGTGTCCGAATCTCCGACGACCACAAAGCGCCACGGCTGACGATGGGCCCCGGACGGCGCAGTGGAGGCCGTCGCAATGGCCAACTCGATGAGTTCGCGTGGCACCGGGTCAGGTGCAAAATGTCGCACGCTGCGGCGCCCGTTCATCAGGGCGAAGAACTCGCGCCCGGAGCTGAGCATATCGGCTTCCGGGCGGCGTGCGGGGTGATAGGGAATCAAGTGCGGTTCAGGCATTGGAGTAGGAGGGTCAACGGTTCATCGGGCTTTGCGCGGCTTCCAGCAACGACACGAGCCAACGCCACAACGATGAGGAACAGATGGAAACGAGGATCCGAGAAGTGGTCGAACCGGAGTTGGGCAAAGGTTGTTTGGTTCATGGTTGGCTGGAACTGTGCCTTACGGGCGTGCGGTGGACTGTCCCCTCGCCGCAGGGCGGGGAGCCACGGCCTGCTCCAAACGTCGGCGGAGGCGTTCGAACTGCTCGGCATTGGCGGTCGCTCGCAGCGCCTTCTGCATCCGGTGGTGAGCCGTCAGTAGCTAGCGTTGAATCTCCACAATCTCGTCCTGGAGCTTGCGGGCGGCTGCTTCGTCCAGCTCATAGCGGGCATAGAGCCCGGCGAGTTCACGCTGGCATTCGGTCAACCGGGCCTGAGCGCGCGCCGTCTCGTGCTGCGTGCCCTGGACGATGGGTCGGAGGTTCATCGTTCTGGTTCTCCAGGTGCGGTGACGAAGTCAATGGGGTCGCATCTCAATAGTTGACAAGTGAGGGATGGTCGATGAGAGGTGGACCCTGGCGAGGCCGTTGCGAATCGACCTGGCGTGGACGTGGGATCACGTGATGAATCGGGGGCACCGGGGAGGGACACTCTATCGGACGGACACCGATCCCCTTCCTGGAGGTCCGGCCAACGAGACATGCTCGGAGCTGACGTGGTTTCCCGCGGCGTCTTTCACGGCGAGGAATGCCACCAGGGGTCGCTCCTTTGGCAGTTCTGCCTGCAGCCAATCTCCGTCCAGTTGCGCGGGCGCCGTGCGCCACGTGCGCTTCTGCCAGGGCCCCGTGTCGGTCGTATAACACAACTGCGTCTCGCGCAGCGGGCCCGTTCGACGGACAACCGCTCGCAGGTGCGAACCGTTCTCTCCCGCCAGACCTGCGTGTTGCAAACGCGGCAACGGCGGCTTTCCCATCAGCGCCGTGTCCACAAACGCGTCGACTTCGGGAAAGGTCCAGATGTGCCCGTGCGGCCGGTTGATCGCCACGGACACCTGCCGCCACCGTTCCGGCACCAGCCGGTAGGTGCGGATGTAACTGTCCAGCGGATAGGCGAAATCCGTGGTGCCGTTCACGAACAGCATCGGGATGCGCGCGCCGCCAACGTAGCGGCTGGGATCGAACCAATGCAGCCACCTCTCTCTCGCCTCGGGTGTCATCGCCTTCAGGGAGGTGTCCTTCCACGCGCTGTTGTCGCCCAGATAGCCGCAGCCATAAACCGGCACGGCCACTTTAAACCGTGGATCCACCCCTGCCGCGATGCAGGTCAGATAGCCGCCCCAACTAATCCCTGTAATGCCCGTCCGATTCGGGTCGACGTCCGGCAATGAACGCAGCAGCGAATGCCCAAGCAGCACCGCGGCGATCGCATGGTAGGTCCACATGTTCGGCACATCGGCGGATTCGAAGTTCCGGAACTTGACCGGGTCTGATTGCTCGGGGCCGCCATCCGGTAATCGCCCGCTTGGACCGTGGCCTCCCAAGTCCATCGCCAGAGCCACGTATCCGCGTTTCGCCCAGTGATCCGCCCACTCGGCAAACGCTCTGCCGCCGCCGCCGTGGACCAGAACCATGGCTGGGAAACGTTTTGGCGACCGCGAGTCAGGTTGGGGCCGTCCCAAGTAAGCGAAGACCCGGGTGGGTTTCCCATTCAGCGGCACGCCTTCGTAGAAAAGAGCCTGCACGCGGCCCGTGGGTGCCGTGCCCCACTGAACCGGCGGTGCCGCCGCCAGTTCCCGCAAATCCCACGGCCCGGTCGCGGCTGGCTTGCCCCAATGTCCGCAGCCGTTCTGGAGGAGCGCCGTGAACACCAGTGACAGGCCGAGAGCAAATTGAAATCGGATGTGCCGGGGGTTCATTCTCCGGCAGCATATCCGGCCGCTTCCAGACGACAAGCCTTCCTCGAGCGGACCGGCTGCGGCGCCTGCCGCGCCACAGTGTTGGCGAATGTGCCCAACGCAATCTCCCGGGCCACCGTGGCCGAACACCTCAGCGCGCAGGATGTATTGCCGGCGGTGCCACAGTGTCGCGGACGGCGAACCTCGCTTTCACTCCAGAAAAAGCAGCCAGCGGTGCGAAGAGCAGGGCGGTGAGGAACGTGTTGGGGGCTGGTTTCCTGGTGTAACGGAAGGTCTTCGTCCACGTATACCCATCCTCTTCGCTGAGCTTCAGCGTGCCGTCCGATCGGCCCCATCCGTGGAACGCTTGAGAAGGACATCCAGAGCATCGCCACGAAGGGAGGCAATGGGGTCAAGCCTTGAGGACGATGCTGAATCGAGCAAAGGCTTTTGACGTCCCGTAGTTGAGATTCATGCCCTACGGATTCTTCCGGCTCTTAGCTTGCGAATATGCCCCGGCGTGGTGCCGCAACAGCCGCCCACAATTTGCGCTGGCCAGAACATGAGCCGGTCCGCAATTCACCTCCAGAGCCTTCACTCCCGGCGGCAACAAGATCCTGGCGGCAACCGTCACCGACTTGCCTGACCGGATTCGACCTTCGCGGTCGCACATAAAACTGACCAAGGCGGGCCGGATGGTGCTCGTCGCCAGTTTGGCCGCGATGACGGCTTCCCGGATAGAATTCATCGTATCGATCAACAGCAGGTCAACGCCGGCTTCCACGAGATGCTGGATGCGTTCAGAGTGCTCGACGCGGCATTCGTCATCGGGCGGCACCAGGTCGGGGCGATAACGATCTTCCAGCGGGGCCACCGAGCCGGCCCCTTGCGCAGGTGTCCCAGATGGCGCGACTGCATCCCGGACTGTTGCCACCGCGCGCCTGTTCAATTCCGTGCCGGTGGCTCCATCCAGCAGGAGAAGTTCACCCTTCACCTTTTCAGATCGCCGTTCACCAAAGGATCGTTTTGAAGCTGGCGGTTCTCCTGGTCGGTTGTCCTCATGCGTCAACTCCTGTCCTCGTGGCGCGGCTCAGCGTCCGGTGGATCGAACCGCCTATCCTTCTGCCTGAGCAAATGCCGTGCGCTCAACTATTTGAAAACCTTGTGTCCCGCATCCCCGCCAGAGAGCAAATAGGCGATGAGGTCCATCAACTCGTCGCGGTTCAGTCCACCAATCATCCCTTCCGGCATGGCGGAGACTTGCGAATAAGTGACGTTCTCCACCTGCGCGGCGGGAGCTTTCGCAAGGTGGTTCATGTCGAAAGGGTTGGTGGCGACACCCACCTCGTACTCGTTCCGAAAAAGCAACCGGCCATTCAGCGTGTCACCGTCTGTAAGCTTCACGATGCTGGCCATGTATTGCTCGGATATGGACGCGCTCGGCTCGATGATGGAGACGAGGATGTCGCGGATGGAACACCGGTTGCCCAGCGAGCCAAGATCGGGGCCGGAGTGGCCGCCTTCGCCGCCAATGCGGTGGCACGCAATGCAGAGGCCGGCGGAGAACATCCTCTTTCCGTTCTCGAAATCACGTCCGCGCAGCTCACCGCCGAATTGCTTCATCGCGCTCTCGACCGTCCACGCCACGGGCGGACCTTTGGGCTTCGGCAGTTTACCGAGGTCGAACGTGGGAAAGTCGGCGAGCAGGCCGGTCAACTTTTCCACGTCCGCCGTTTCGAGCTGGGCGATGGCTTCCTTGCGAATGGCGCGGATGTAGCCCGCGAAACTTTTACCGCCGTCCCTCGCCAGAGCCGGGTTCAGCCAGCCGAAAAAGTATTTCCGCTCGTCGAGTGTCCAGCCGCTGCGCACGCGGCTGAGGCAATAGGCGAAGTGGATGTTCCGCGTGTTGGGCGTGTTCGCCATCATCTTCAAAATGGCCGCACCATACTCGTGGCGACCGAGCATAGCCTTGTCGTAGTCCACCGCTTCCGCGCGCGCGGACTTCATCAGCGCGATCGTCTTTTTCACGACGTTCGGGGCGTTGAGGAATGCAAGCACGCGGCAGAGTTCGGCGTTCACGACGTCGTCGCTCGATGGAAAATGCGCGTCGAGTTTCGCGATGATGGCGGCGGCTTTGTCCGTGGCAGGCGGGCCCAGGCGGATGAAGCACAGCGCGTAGGCGCGGAGCAGCGCGAGTTGGTCATCGCGCTCCAGCTTCGCGAAAGGAACTTCGCCGAGTTTGTCGAGGAGCCGCCCGGCGACCGTCCTGTCGCCGTGCCGGGCCAGCGCGATGGCGGCGTGGATGACGGCGCGCGGATTTTTCTCCACGAAGACCTTCTCCTGCCACCGTGAGAGGTCCTGGTTTTCCACGGCGAGGCGTGCGGCGAAGCGGATGGGTCGGTCGGCGTGGGCCAGATGAGGCCACGCCTGCTCCACGGCCGCTGTGCCACCGCCGGGAGCATGCAGTTTTTCCAACTTGTGCCGCAGCGCGCGCAGTTCGCTATGGGCGAGCAGAGTTCGCGGCGTGCCGTCCGTTTTGCCGCCCGTGTAGCGCACGCGGTAGAGCCGCGATTCCGTTATGCGGCCGCCGGTGATGAAATACATCGCACCCTCCGGACCGAAGCGCATCGCCGCGATGTTCAGCGGGGTGCCGTGCAGGAACTCCGTTTTCGTGCCCGTGTAGCTGGAGCCGCTCTCCCGCATCTCCACGGTGAAGATGGTGCCGAACGTCCAGTCGCAGACGAACAGCTTGTCCTGAAACTCCGGTGGGAAATTCGAATGATGCCCGAAGCTGATGGCTGTCGGCGAGCCCGGCCCCATGTCCAGAACCGAGCCAAGGCTGTCCGCGAAATAATCGCGCCACACGCCCGTGTTCGCCCGCCAGCCGAACTCCGCGCCGCTCGTGACGTGATTGATGCGCGTGGGCCGATACCACGGCGAGCCGACATCGAACTCCATGTCCGAGTCATAGGTGAAAAGCTCGCCCTCACGATTGAGCGCGATGTCCACGGAGTTGCGAAAGCCTGACGCGACGAGCTTCCAGTCCGTGCCATCCGGCGAGATGCGGCAAATCCACCCGCCCGGCGGCTTCAGGCCGACCGCGTGTCCGCTCGGGTCGGGAATGGTCGGCAGCAGCGAGTCTTCCTGCCACAACGGCGGCTGCAAGGAAGTGACACCTTCCGGCACGCGCGTGAAATTTCCCGCCACCAGATAAAGCCCCTCACCATCCGCAGTCGGGATGATGGAATGCGCCGAGTGCTCGTAGCCGACGTTGAGTTTTTTCAGCAGCGTGAACTCGTCATAGCGGTCATCGCCGTCCGTGTCGCGGATGCGATAAAACCCGCGCATGTTCGCCAGGTAGAGACTGCCAAAGGCATGAACGAGCCCAAACGCGCCGCCGACCCTGCGCCTGCCCCACTCAATCGGGTCGTAGGGAAAGCCTGGCAGATTCTCCACTTTGATTGCCGCGCTCGCCGTCGGCAGCGTCACACGATAAATGCCCGTCTCGTCCTGGTCGGAAACGATGAGCCGCCCCTTCGGGTCAAACGCCATCGCAATCCAAGAGCCTTGCGCCTTCGGCACGGTGTAGAGCAACTCCGCATCGAAGCCTTCGCGCAACGTGATGCCGGTATCGGCATCCAGCACAAACGCGGGCGCAGCGTTTACCGCGGTGCAACAAGCGCAAAGGATGGCGGCGAGAAGGCGAAGGTTCATGTTGTTTTGGATTTGCGAAATTGCGGCTTCCCCAGTTCCTGCTCGATGTCGGCAATGGTCGGCAGCGATCCGCTTCGCCGAGCGTGAGAAAATCCAAGTTGCAAGGGGTCCTGCAAGAACTCCCGCGTCCGGTGCGATTGGTTCCGGCGGCGCGTCTTCAAATCCTCTCACCGGCTGTGATCGAATTGCCGGCGGGCTGTTTCTTGCGGCGGCGATGCGGAGACTCAGGAGGCGTGGGCCAGGATGATGTTCGAGGCACGCCTTCGCTCCCGCAGCGCGGCGTTGCGGGTCGGCGTTGCGGTGCAGCGTCTATGCTTCATGTCGTTTCCTATTGGATCCGGATGAGTTCCGGGGAGTCCGTCGAGGCTTCAATCGCAGCGATCGTTTCGCGAACCGACTTGGCTTTCACGAGCATCAGCTTCTTGGGGAAATCCTTTTCGTCCTTCTCAAAATAGTCGGCGATCCTCTTGAGTTCGGGGATCACCGGTTTCGCGTGCGCGCCGTAGCTGAGGAGGATCTTCATCAGTTCAGGGGTGCGATGCTCGCTAGCCCAGGGATTTTGCCCGCGGGTGTACTTCACGCCCGCGCTGATGCCTTCCTCAATCCGATGTTTGGCCAGGAGCCGCAACCCCTCCACGCGGATTTCGTCCGCAAACATCTCCCCGCTTGGCGCGGGCGTGTCGATGGCTTCGAGGATGGCGGGCAGGAGGGGTTTGAGTTCGTCGTAGGTGAGGCGTTGGTAAACGCTCACGATATCGCCGCGCGCGCGGCCGTCCTGGTTGCGGAGACCGGCGGCGACGGCTTTGCGGAGGAGTGCGCGGTCCACGCCGTCGAGCGATCGCTTGAGCATTTTGCCAAAAAGCGCGAAGCAGAGGAATCGCTGCTCCATCCCGCGCGGGTCGGGCGGAGAGGGTTCAAGGGCGAGGCGCTCAAGCAATTGCGGCACGGCAACCATGGCGGGTTGGCCGATGGCGGCGAGTGCTTCGGCGGCCTTGATGCGCAGCCAGAGGTCCTGGTCCGCCAGCGTTTTCCGCAACGGTTCAATGGCTGGCGCTCCGCGCTCGCGCAATTCGATCAGGGCCTGGCAGGCACCATAACGGGAATACAGGGCGCGCGACTCCAGCAGGTTCACCAAGGGTGGAATGGCGACCTCCTTGCGCCGACCCAGTGCCATCGCGGCCCGCTCGCGGACCACGGGCGACCAGCTGGCGAGGCGTTCAAGCAGTTGGTCGTCGCTGAACTGGTCGTACACGCTGTAGCGATCCTTATTGTCCCAGCCACGGCCATCAAGGATGAGCGCGTGCGCCGCGGCGGCGTCCAACCGCGGGGTGACGCCCGGGCGCTTGCCGGTCAGGGTGATGTGCTTGAGCGGCATCGCATAGGCCAGCAGGTAGGCACCCGTGCAGTCCCAACCACCGTAGCTGTCGTGGTCCGGCTCAGGCGGGCCTTGGTGGAGAAATGTGCCATCCCAGCGGCGCGCGAGGTCGAAATACCAGGCGCCGAACTCCTGCATCCACGCCCCCGTCGCTTGCGGCCCGGACTGGGCGACGCCGGGCATCGCCCACAGAATGTTGAAGAAATTCCCGGTGTGGCCGGTGTCGCGATCAGGTCCGTGGGAAGCGACGCTCATGCGGGAAAAGTACTCCGCGCCATTCTTCTCGCCGAGGAGGTTGAACAGGACCGCAGCCATGCCGCACTTGCCGTTGTCTTCGTGGTTTTCAATCCATGGGTGGTGGTCGCCATAGGGAATCGCCCCTTTGCCGATGTAGAACCGCAACAGGCGGGCGCTGAGTTCGATGGCGCGGGTCACCTCTGGGTCCTTCACGCCGGCCTCACGCGCCAGCACCAGGCCGATGGTCAGCGGCACTCCCGGTGAGTTCATCATCCCGTAGCCGCCGAGGCGGCCGTCGGGTCTCGCAAATTTGTGGCCCCACGAGCCCACCGCGCTCTGCCCCTTGGCGGCTTCCAGGGCGAGGCGTCGCAGTCCTGGCATGACCGACGGGTCGCCAGTCGCCATCCCATATTCGGAGAGCAGGATCATGACGTAGCCGTAATACCACGTCTGCATCGAGTCCTCCGAGAATTCCGCCGCCCACTGGGCCTCCTTTCTGAGCAGCGGGAGCCAGGCGGGGTCACCGCTGGCCAGGAGGGCGAGCGCATTGAGGGAACGCACGATGGGATCGTCTCGATCCGGAGATTTCGCCACCTTCGCGGCCAGCGCCTTGCACCCTTGCGCGAGAATGCGTTTGGACTTCGGGCAGTCGTAGGGGGCGGTGACGCCGTAGCTGCCCAGCACCGGGAGCTTGAGGACGACCTCTTCCACCTTGCCCGCCCGCCACCGGGTCACGGCCAGTTTTCCTCCGCCCGCCTCCGATTCGGCGAGGGTGATTGCCTTGCCGAACTCGGTGCGCGGATCGTAGGAAAACGGCTTGCCGCCGACTCCAAGGATGACATCACCCACGAGGCAGACGCCTTCGGCGGGAGAACCTTTTTCCACTTTGGTGATGGCGATCTGCCGCGCATCGGTGGTCACCATCTTGTCGCAGAACATCCAGCCGCGCAGCCCTGTGGGGCCAAGATTCCAGTCGTGCTTGGCATTTGCGGGAATGATGTCGCCCTTGGTGAAATCCGGTATGGTCAGCGATTTGCCGCCGCTCGCGCCGGGCGCGGACGAAACGAGGCCGAAGCAAGCGATGAAGAAAAGTGCGAGGGATCTGTTGAACTTGTTGTGAGTGTTCATTGGGAATGGGTCCTGCAAACTATTGACCCGGCTTGATCCAGATGTTGCGGAAGACGACGGGGTTCCCGTGGTTTTGCAGGAACACCGGCCCGTCAGGTGCCGTGAGCGGACGCGAGAACGGAGCGGCGGTGGTGAAGTCCTTCGGAAGTTCGAGGTTCTCGTGGACCACCACGCCGTTGAGTTTGACGGTGATGCGCGGCCAGGCGGTCCGTTGGCCGGTCTCATCAAATTTCGCCGCAGTCAACTCGACGTCGTAGGTCTGCCAGGCGAGCGGCGGCAGGCACATGTTCAGGCGCGGCTTGGAGACGGAATAGATGCCGCCGCATTCATGGTCGCTGCCTTCGAGCCCGAACGAGTCCAGGATCTGCGTCTCCCAGCGGCCGCTGTGATAGACGCCGCTGTTGCCGCGACCCTGGCCGCGCGCGGCGGGCATGTAGGGCGTGCGGAATTCGAGATGCAGCGTGTAGTCCTGGAAGCGCCGTTTGCTCGTGCAGTCCGTCGCCTGCAAAAAGCCGTTGTCCACTTTGCCCTTCTCCCATTCGTCCGCATTCGATCCGTCGAAGAGCACCACCGCGCCTTGCGGCGGCTTCGCGCCCATGGTCGGACTGCTCCGCTCGGTGCGTTTCAATTCCTTCTTCGCGCCGCCCGTCTCGCTCAAGACCAGCCGGCCGTTCGCAATTGCGGCGGTGAAGTTTCCGACCTCGTCCTTCAAGGCGACGGTGTCGGCCTCCCGGGCACCCTTGAGAACGCGCCGCGCTTTTCCCGGCTCCCAGCCGGCGCCAGGCAGGCCGCCTTCGAGCAGGTAGGCGTCGAACTTGCCCGCGCCGAGTGCGACCACCTGCATTCCCATCCCGTCACCGACGTACTCGCCCTGGATGCTGAAGTCCGCGTCTTCACGCGATGCGGCCGCGGGATCGGTCCACACCTTGTTGGGAACTCGCGGTTCAGCGGCCGTCGCCGCGAAGGTGATGACGCTCAAGACGCAGCTAAGGCGGTAGGCGAATGATGTTTTCATGGGATCATGGTTTGCGAATCAGACCGTCTCGCCGAAGCGCCAGCCTTCGCGAACGGGTTCCTTGACGAAAGCGTTCAACTCCGGGCGGTTGGTGACGCGCCCGGCCTTCGCGTCCCACTCGATAGTCGCGTTGAATCTCTGGGCCAGCACGCCCAGCAAGATAATCTCGGTGAGATTTGCGGAGACTTTGAAATTCGATCCCGGCTCCGGCCCCTCGCCTTTGATGGCCCGGATCCACTCGCGAAACGGCCCGCCCGCCACGCGCGGAATCGTCTTTGGCGGCGGACTTTTCTTCCACGCCTCGCGGACGTCATCGGGCAGAATGAGCGGTGCCCCGGCGTGCGTGCCGCAGCCGAGCAGGCCCTTGGTGCCGACCAGCCAGCAGGCGCGACCGAGGTGAGAGGCGTCCTCCGCGCCAAAAGCGTCCACGCGCCCAACCTGCTTCCAATCCTGCGGTCCGTCGAACCAATCGAGCCTCACCGGCCCGCGCGCACCCTTGGCGGGAAAGTGAAATCGGACATGGCTCGCGCTGGGAATCACGCCCTCGAGCGATGGTTCACGCCGCAAACACTCGACCACCGTGGGCGGATCGAGATCGAGCGCCCACACTGGTGTGTCGAGCGTGTGGCAGCCGAAGTCGCCGAGCATCCCGCAACCGAAGTCGTAAAACGCGCGCCATTTCTGCGGCAAATAGTCGCGATAAAAATCCCGCTTGGCCGTCGGCCCGAGCCAGAGGTCCCACGCGAGTCCGTCCGGCACCGGCGAGGCAGGCGGCGGCATGGTGGCGGGATTGCCGAAGTGCGCGCCGCCCATCTGCGGCCCGCTGTTGCGGCAGAACACCTGGGAGACTTCGCCAATCACTCCGGCGCGCACCGCCTCGACCGAGTTGCGGATGCCCTCATCGGCGTGGCCCTGATTGCCCATCTGCGTGATGACTTTGTAGCGCTCCTTCGACCGCGCCAGCGTGCGGCACTGCCAGATGTTGTGCGCGAGCGGCTTCTGCGTGTAGACATGAATGCCGCGCTCCATCGCCATCTGCGTGGCGGCGAAGTGCGTGTGGTCCGGCGTCGAAACCACCACTGCGTCAATCTCCCGGTGCATCTTGTCGAGCATCACGCGGAAGTCGTCGAAGAACGGCTGGCTGGTGCGCCAGTTTTTCATGTTCTCCGCGCACTGCGCCCGGTCCACGTCGCAGAAGGCGACCAGGTTTTCTTCCGAGCAACCCTGCTGGTACGGCTGCTGCGCGATCCATCCGCCGGAGCCGATGAAGGCAATATGGAGTTTGCCATTCGCGGACTTGCCGGGCTTGGCGATGGCGAAGGGCACGGGTGCCAGTCCGGCCGCGACACCGGTGACCGTTTTCAGGAAGGTTCTGCGTTTCATCAATTGGAGCTGAAGAGCGTTGAGCAGTCCGGTGGCAATTTTACGACACCTTGCGGCCCTTGGCCACAACTAGTCCGATTTGTTCTGGACCGCTTGGACGGTGTATCGGCAGACAACACTTTCGTATTCGGCTGGATGGCCCGCGAAAACGCATCCGTGTCTTGCGGCGGCACAAACGTGATGGTGACTCCTGTCTGGGGCGGGCATTTCTTGAGCTGCGCTTGGGTGCGGTCATAGATCATGTGGCTGGCGACAATGGGGTCGCCCTGCCATCTGCAATGGAAGTGGTTCCATTCATGGCGTTATTCACCTTGTCTCAGCCTGCGAATATGCTCCGGCGTGGTGCCACAACATCCGCCCACAATTTGCACGGGCCAAGTCTGAGCATATTGCAAGTAGCTCTCCGGGTTTACGGCATCCGTGTTGATCCAGCCTTGCGCCTTGTCGGCAAAGCCAATGTTGCCATAAGCAAGGAGCGGAAAAGCGGGGCCGCAGACCGCCCGCATCTCGGCCAGTGGTTTGGCCAGGGTGTGAGCCGGGCCGCAGTTGACGCCCAGGGCTTTCACCCCCAGCGGCATCAACACCTCCGCAGCCATGGCTGCGGATTCGCCAGACAGGATTCGGCCTTCGCTGTCACACACAAAACTGACCCATGTGGGTCGGCCGGTGATCGTCGCCAATTCTGCCGCTACGACGGCTTCCCGAATGGAGTTCATCGTTTCGATCAGCAGCAGGTCAACGCCCGCATTCACAAGATGCTGGATTCGCTCGGAGTGCTCGGCGCGGCATTCGTCATCAGGCGGCACCAGGTCGGAACGATAACAATCTTCCAGTGGAGCCACGGAGCCGGCCACTTGCGCGGGTTTTCCAAATTCAGCGACAGCCTCTTGGGCGGTCATCACCGCGCGCCGGGTCAATTCGCGCGCGTCGTGCCCATTGCCCGCCAGCGCGCGGCGATGGGTGCGAAAGGTGTTGGCGGTGAGGATATCTGCGCCCGCATTCAGGTAGTCCAGATGGATCTGTCGCAACACATTCAACCCGGCATCCGCGGTGAGCGCATTGGCCGACCACATGGGCAAGCCGGTGTCCACCCCGCGCCGGTTCAATTCCGTGCCGGTCGCACCATCCAGCAAGAGACGCTCACCCTTCACCCTGTTCAAATTGCCGTTCACCGAAGGATTGGCTTCTAGGCAGTGAATCTCATGGTCGGTTGCCCGACGGGCTCTGACCGTGGGCGGATGCCAGCCCGATGGCTTCGGCGACGTTTTTCCTGCCCATCGGCTGATATCCGTCAAACGGTCCATCCACGCCGCCCGCGGGCCAGTCGGCCGTTGCCGCAAACTGGCCGGCGTCCTGGTATTCTCTTTTCAGCCGCGCGATCTCGGCTTTCAACTCGGCGAATCGGGCGGCGATTTCGGGCTTTTTTGCCTCGGCTTCGTCGTGAAGAAGATTGTGTTGCTCGGTCGGATCCTTGGTCAGGTCGAACAGCTCGTAGGCGTCTTTCTGCCAGTAGTGGATCAGCTTGGACGTGGCGGTGCGGACACCGAGATGCGCGGCGGTGTGGTGATGGCCGGGGGAATGGTAGTAGCGAAAGTAGAACGTTTTCCGCCAGTCGGCGGGTGATTCGCCGCGCAACAGTGGTGCGAGCGAACGGCCCTGCATCGAGTCCGGAACGGGCAGTCCGGCGAGGTCGAGGAAGGTGGGCGCGAGATCCGTGTTGCCGACGAACTGCGCGGGCACGTTGCCGGCTTTGACGCCGGGACCGCGCGCCAGCAACGGCACGCGCAGCCCAGGTTCGTAGGAGAAGCGCTTGTCGTAGAGGCCGAGGTCGCCGAGATACCAGCCGTTGTCGGAGGAATAGATGACGATGGTGTTCTTCGCGAGGCCGGTCTGGTCGAGGTAATCGAGCACGCGGCCCACGCTGTCGTCCACGCCCTGCACGCAGGCAAGGTAGTCGCGCATGTATTTTTGATATTTCCATTGAACCAGTTCCCTGCCCGTGAGCGTCTTGCCGTCCACTCCCAATTCCACGGGCACAGCGTCGAGCCACTTCTGCAACTCCGGTCCCTTGAGTTCGGCGGGCGGCGTGAGCTTGAGGTCGCGGCGCGTGAGGTCGCGCGCGATGGTCTGCTCGTTCGCGGGCAGCGCGGCGGGACGGGTGGCATAGTTGTCCCAGAGCGTGTCCGGCTCGGGAATGACCTTGTCCTTGAACATCTCGAGGTGCCGCGTGGTGGGCGCCCAGTTTCGGTGGGGCGCCTTGTGATGCAACATCAGGAAGAACGGCTTGTCCTGCGGGCGCGTTTTGAGAAACTCGAGACCTAGCTCCGTCGTGATGTCCGTGCAATGACCTTCGATGGTCAGCTTGCGTCCGGCGACGAGGAACTGTGGATTCCAATACGCGCCCTGGCCCGGCAGAATGATCCAGCGATCGAATCCGGTCGGGTCGCTGCCGAGATGCCACTTGCCGATCATCCCAGTGTGATAACCGCCGGCCTGGAGGCGCTTGGCCACGTTGTCGCGCGAGCCATCAAAGCGATTGAACACCGGCACGCCGTTGCGGTGCGAATACTGCCCGGTCAGCAACGTCGCGCGGCTGGGCGTGCAGATGGAGTTGGCGACGAAGGAATTCGCGAACCGCGTGCCCTCCTTCGCGAGCCGGTCCAAGTGCGGCGTGGTGTTCACCTTCGAGCCGTAGGCCGAAATGGCGTGCTGCGCGTGGTCATCGGAGAAGATGAAGAGAATATTCGGGCGGCCCGCTGCGTGGGCCGAAACGATCCCGACGAGCGAGAAAAGGATGAGCAGGTGTCTCATGAGTTTTATCGGTCTGATGTGACGGGTCGCGAACCGGTGGCCGTTCTCCGCCGGAGCCGACGAACGCAATGATGAGTTTGCTGCCGCAGGACAAGGGACCGCAGGCAGCGCGGCCAGACGGAATAATGCAATCATCCCACGTGCGTGTCTCCTATTCCAGATCGATTCATTGGGTCGATTCTTTCGCCGTGTATCCCGATGTTGTTGGTAGGGCGGGCCTGTCCCAGCCCGCCGCCCATTGGATGCAAAACATCATGCTCCGGCGGCGCGCCGGGACGGACGCGCCCTCCCTGCATCACCGGCAACATCGGGATGCACCGATTCTTTCGCGGCTAGGCGGGTGACGCAGGGGACAAACCCCATGACAGACGAGGAGTTGGTATCGTCGTTTGGGCCAGTTTAGCGCGGACCGGGCGGCAGTTGTTCGATGAGATATCGCGCCATGAGCATGCGCACATGGACGACCGTGCCCGGGCCCTCGCGCAGCCCATGGTCGCGATTGGGATAGGGCATGTAATCGAACCGCTTGCCCAGTTCGATGAGGCGGTCCACCAACCCTTCCACGATCTGCAGGTGGGTGTTGCGCTCGCCCGTGCCGTGGATGATCAACAGTTTGCCCTTCAAGCCCTCGGCGAAATGGATGGGCGCCGCCCGGCGGTAGCCGTCCGGATTGGTCTCCGGAGTCTGCATGTAGATCTCCTGGAACCAGGCGTTGTAGAGATGGGGTTGCGGTTTGGGCACGACGGCGATGCCCACGTGATAAACATCCGGTTTGCGAAACATGGCGTTGAGGGTGTTCGAGCCGCCGCCGCTCCAGCCCCAGATCGCGACGCGCGATGCATCCACGTAGGGCCGGGTGCGGGCCAGTTCCTTGACCGCCGCGGCCTGCTCCTCGGTCGAAAGCGGACCGAGGCTGCCGTGGATGACACGACGCCACGCGGCTCCTTTGGGTGCCGGCGTGCCGCGGTTATCGATGGAAACGACCACGTAGCCCAGACCGGCGATCGTCCGATGGTAGTCGGCCTGGACCTTTCCCCAATCGTCCAGCACGGTTTGGGCGTGCGGTTCGCCATAAACATAGACAAACAGGGGATACTTCTTTGACGGATCGAACCCGGGCGGCTTGATCATCCATGCGTCCACGACCACGCCCTCGCCGAGATCGAGTTGAAGGAACTCCGTGGGTTGAGGGATCAAAGGCTTCATCTTGCTTCGCAGGGCCTCATTGTCTTCGAGCAAGCGGACGACGCTGTGGTCGGACAACTTGACGAGTTCCGTGACCGGCGGTTGGTCGAAGGTTGCGTAGGTGTGGAAGGCCCACCTGGCATCGGGAGAGAAGTCGTAGTGATGTGTGCCAGGCTGGTTCCCGGGCGTGACCCGTTCCGGCGCGCCGGTTCCATCGAGAGGCACGCGATAGAGGTATTTCTGGGTCGCGTTGGTCGGCGATGCGTAGAAGTAATACCAGCCCCCGGCTTCATCCACGACCGCCCGTTCAATGATATCGAAGGAACCCGGCGTCAGGCACGACCGTTCCTTGCCATCCCTCGAATAGACATAAGCGTGCCGCCAACCGTCCTTCTCAGACAGAACGATCAATGCCTGCCCATGGCGAATCCACGTCCACCCGGCGTTGCTGCTTTGGCTGGCATCCACCCAGGCATGGTCGGTCTCGTGGAAGATTCGCCGGAGCGCGCCCGTACGGATGTCGGCGAGGAGAAACTCGCGTTCGTTCCGAAAGCGGCTCAACTTCTCGATCAGGAGTTCGTGCGAGTTCCCGGCCCACTCCACCGGACCGAGGTAGAAACCCTCCGTCGGCATTGGAATCGGCATCCACCGGATCTCTTTTCCCTGGGCATCCACCACGCCCACTCGCAGGGACGGGATGGTTCCGCCCACACGGGCAAAACGGTCTTCCCGGACGGTCGGATAGGAAGGATCGCCCGGAACCAGCACCGACCTGAGTTTCACCGCCGAATCGTCCGACTGCACGAAGGCGATCCACTTCCCATCCGGACTCCAGACGGGGTCGTGATTCGACACAGGACCATCGGGAGCATTCTTGGTCAGTGGCATCTTGAGGTCACGGCCCACATCGCGCACGTAGAGATTTCCCTGCTCGGAGAACGCGATGCGCTGGGCATCCGGGGAAAGGTTTCCGGATCTGGAGTTTTTCTCCTGCGGAGAAGCATCCAGCACGGTGCGTTTGCCGCTGGTCACGTCGTAGCGAACCCGCACCTTTTCTTTCGCCTCGGGCACCGACTCCAAAACGGTGTAACCCGAACTGTCGGGGAGCCAGTCGGCCATGAACCGCTTGGCGCGAAATTCGTCCCCTTCGTAGATGGCGCGGAAGCGCGACTCCGCTTCTTTGAGCAGCGCCTCGCCGGCCGGCTGGCTGCGGACCTCCGGGAGGGTAACGAGAGCGGCGGAGACGGCCGCCAGAAGACAGGCGAAACGCCGGGTTCCTTTATCGTGCTTGGTTTTGTGCATAATCCTGATGGTTTCCGATAAGCCCGGAGATCAAAGCTGGACAAACTGCGGTTGCATCCCGCCGCCATCGAACAACAAGTCACCCAACATTTCGCCGCGCTGGACATCCGCTGACCGAGCGGCGGTCGCGACGCCAAGCGTGAGCACGAGACAGAGCGAAGCAAGAGCCCGCATGGGTGATGCGTGATGGAGATTCAACTCATCGAGCCGCCTGCGCTTTCATCAATTGCAGGTTGGCTTCGGCGAATGCCTTGCCCATCAGCGCGAACGTCTTCGCGCAACCCAGGTAATGGTAGCCGCCGTTGGACGCGCCGCGTTTCCAGGCGGCAGCTTCAGCGGGAGTGATCATCTTCGCCTCGTAAGCCTTCACAAAATCGCGCTGCTGTTGCTCGGTCATCGTGCCGTCGGCGTTCGCTTCCTTCTTGTTTTTGGATTTCAACAGATAAGCCATCTGATTGACCTTCTCTTTCTTCTCCGCGATGGCCCCGAGTTCCTCGGACCAGAACGGCGCGGTCTCGATGGCGACGACATTGCCCTCGAACTCCGGCAACGCCGCGGGCGCCGCCATGGCCGTGCGAAACGCTTTGGTATGATCATCGGCGTTCAGACCGTCCACGCCAAGCACGCCGATGACGACGGGCAGCTTCGGCGCGGCGAGATCCTTCCGCACATCACGGATCAAGTCGGCGAGCCACACGCCGTATTTGGAATAGTCGCGCACCTTCTGGCCCGGCTTGGGCGGGTAAGTGTCGCTCGACACCAGATCGTTGAAACCTTGGAACCACACGAAGCCAGCAATCTCGTAGCCCTGCCGGGCGTCATACGAGGGGTGAACGCGTTTCGGGTCGGCGAGCACCTTCTTCACGTGGGCCACCATTTCCCGATAGAACACCCCTGTCGACGCGTCGGTCTTGGTTTTTCGCTCCGGTTTCTCCGCCCAACGCTTCGCCTCTTCCAGCGTTGGCACGTACGGTCCCGCGCTCGGCGGACGGAAATCCGTGTGCAAGCTGCGCCCGCCCCACGCCGTCTTGATCAGCAAGATCGGCTCGCCCAACACTTTCTCCAAGGTGATGCCGAACGTGAACTCCGGGCCGATCTTGTTCTCCGGCGCGCCGAAGCCAGCCGTCAGTTGGCCCATTTTCTCCGTCAGATCCGAATACGCGTCGCCGAGGCAACCGATGGAGGAGATCCACACATTCTTGAGTACGCGCGGCTTGCCATCTGCTCCGCGCATTTCCTTGAGCAACGGCGCCGTCGACGGGTCATCGCCGATGTAGTCGAACGTCTCCACCTTTGCGTGGCCCTGCATGTTGGATTGGCCGGCGAGGATGAAGACCTTGAGCGGCTTGGCGTGCAGTTGGGTCGCGAGGATCAGGCAGTGACCGAGAACAACGAGACGAGCGAAGTGTCCGGCGATGGACTGTAGGTTTCTCATGTCGCAAGTCTATCCTGTCGCCCCCTCCCGCGTCTTGCATTAGAATTTTGTTCCGATGTGAAAACTTGCACAACGCAGCATGCCGGCGCGGCGTTGCCACGAGCCGTCGCCCCGGTGGAGGATTTTGTGCGCGGGTTGGAAATGGAAGGGGCTACGATCCCTCTGGGATCGGATCATTCGCGGGACGGTGTTCCGGGGGTTGAGCGAGGAACGAGCGACACCACCGGAAACCGGTCGAAAGCAATGGTGCATCCCGGAGGGATGCCAGCTGCGGTGGACGCTTTGCCATAGACGTGGCGCTCGAGGAGCGGCTGCACCATGCGCGCGAACTTGCTCCAGCCCGCAAGGGGGAGGTGGCCGCCGCTCGGCGGCCGCACGCCGAGCGTGGAGAGATTGCTGAGGTTTAGAACAGGTCCGGGAGCTGGCGCTGCTTCTCGCGGAGGCGGTCGCCCGCGCCGTCGCCACGTCCCAGCACGGAGCGAAGTCGGGCCCGTTCTCTTGGTCATTCATCGGCGACCGGGGAAGACCGGGATGGCGGGGCTCTCGTGGCTGCGTGACGGTGTGGGCATTTTCGCGCCAATGTCCCTCCGCCAGGCGATGAGCTGTTCCTGAAGTTGGCGCGCCCTCACCGGCTGGGACGACGCGAGATTTCCTGTCTCTCCGGGGGCGTCGCGCAAGTTGTAGAGTTCGAGACGCTCGTCCTCGAAGAATTCCAGCAACTTCCAGTCGCCACTGTGGATCGAGCCCGCCGGCGTCGTCCGCCAGGCGTCAGGGCCAGCGCCGAGGTGCCCGGGAAAATGCTGGAAGACGCCGGCGCGGGTCGGCTGGCAGTTGGGGCAGTGGTAGTAGCGCGTCAACGTGAGTCCCGGCGCCGCCAATCGGTCGAGATTGGGCGTTTCGTAAAACCTGCAGCCCGCGAAGACCTTCGTTGTTCGTCCCATCCGCCATCCACGTCGCATCGCACCCGGCAGACAGTTCGTCACCGAATCCGGACGATCCCGTAGACCAGGAACCTCGGGACCGTGAAGTGCAGGCGGCCGTGGGCGATGGAAAACACCACCGACACCGGTTCGGCTTGTTCAGGCGTCAGAAACTCGACCGCGGCTGGCGCGGGTCGCTCCGCCCATGTCAAATCCGCGCGGACCTCGGCGACAGCGATCGGCTTCTCATCCTGGATTCCGCTTCCTGGACTGCGTCTGGACACCGGTTCCTCTCGCTGATAGTTGACCAAATGCAGCGCGAATTCCCGGCGCCTGGGATGTTTCGACAGCGAGACCCGCACCGTTCGCGGCCCGTGGATGCGCGAGCGATCCGCGCGGAGTTCCGGGAGGCGGACATCCGTTGCGACCGAAAATATCTGCCGGTATCCCGCGGCAATTTCCGGCGTGATGCCGTCGTCCGGGCGCACGTCGAACAACAAATGTTCGTCGAGCAACCTCAGCCCTTCGCGACGAAAACGCTCCAGCGGGCGTAGATCGCCGTCCAGCACCGCTTTGCGAGGAAACAGCAACAGCGCTTCGTGGTGCGGCTGATGCTCGCGAAACAGATCCTGATGGCGACGGATGAACTGGTAGTAGCGAACGATCTCGGCGCGCGCGGCGGGGTCGGTGAACCGCGTATAAAAGCCCATGGGCGCGCCGCCGTTCGCCGCGAGTTCCGCGATGGCGACGCGAATTCGCGTGCCTTCGTATTTGCCGAGCGTGAATGGGCGATGGCCGAACGTGCCGCGAAGGAATCGCGCCTGCAGCGTCCCCTCGCCAAGCATCCCCTCCGCCAAGTCGGTGAAGTTGGCGGCGTCTCCCGTGCTATACCACAGGTAATTTTCCTCGCGCCCCCACATCTCCAGCGGCAGCAGGCATCGCTCGTCGCCATTGAGTTGATGGAAGTTGCCCAGGTGATTCCACTGCGCGACCATCAGATCGGGTTTCAGCGACCGGCCATAATCCACGAACACTTCGTCAAACGCCCGTTTGTTCGCGACCTGCGAGAAGCGGAGCATCTCGCGGCGCAGCGGCGTCGATTCCTCCGGCTTGTGCCAACTGACGATCTCGGGGAACCCGTGCGAGTCGAGATGGCCGATCGCGAATCGATTCCGCAACTCTTCGGCCGGGAACCGTTCGCGCAAATACGCCTTGAAGGCCGATTGGCAATGCCGGCAGAGGCAGTTGTGCCGGTAGAAGTAATTCGCGATGAAGCCATCGCACCCCAGGCCGATCCCGTGCTTGATCCACGCCTTCAGGACGGCCCGCCAATGCGGATTATTGAGGCAACCCCAATACTCTTTCATGCCGCCGATGCTGTAGCTGTTGTTCACGAGCGGCTGACCGGCAGCGTCCACTTCCAGCAAATCGACCGCCCTGACCGCCGGCTTCGGCCCCAGCCAGTTGGTATTCCAGTGGTCGGCGTAGAACTTGAAGAACCCTCGCGGCCCACCGGGCTCGGAATCCGTCTTCGGACTGTCGGGATCACCCACCAGGAACTTCACGTTCAGGTGACCCACAACCTTGATCCCATGGCGATGGATTTCGCGATTCAGGCCGACCAGCCAGTCGCGATTCTCCGCCAATCCCACCCTTGGAAAATGTGCGGGATACCCCTTCCCATGCGGCGTGTGAGCCAGGCTCCAGAAGTGCGCCCCATAAAATCCAACCTGCGCCACGTCGGGTTGCGCCGCCTCCAGAAAGGGCAAATAGCCGGGGTCGGCGTATTCCGCCCAGTGCGCCACGAGTGTCGAAAACTCCCGCCGCGGCTGCGACCCATCGATCGAAATTCGCGTCGGCGCTACGCGCGATCCACGGGCATCGCCCGGCTCATCGGCATTGGCGACCGCGCCGGTCGACAAGAGGACGGTCGCCACCACTGCCAGGACCGTGCGATAGGCTGCGAAGAGCGGCGAGCGGCACGGGTGGAGCGGTAAGGCCCGAACGCGGGCATCCCGCAGGCCCGGGACGCAGCGCCCTCGGGCCGCGGGAGCAACGCCGCCCAGGCGCCCGTGCCGCGCTGAGTTGGGTGGGATATTCCGCGGTCTGGGCCGTAGCAGAGATTTCCGATTCATAGGAGTTGTTTCAACACTTCGTGCATCACCCATTCGGCGACCAAACCGCCGGCGCGCGCGGAGAATTGCGCCCTACCCGCACGAACCATCGCCATGACTGATGAAGTCTTCCGGTCCATTTCTTCTGCCGGCGCAAAGCTCCCTCAGCGGTGTGCGGCAATGTCCACATCGCAAAAGGTGAGCGCGGCGAGGCCGTTGGCCCCGAGCAGAAGCGTGTCCTGATTCCACCTCGACTCCTTGAGGTAGGTGATGGTCTTCCCCTGCGCCGGTTCCCGCAGCTTCAGCGTGAGCACATTGCCGGTGACGCTGCCGCTGGCGACTTTGTCTTTGGCTTCGCCGAGATCAAACTGGCTGGCGAGCACGTCGGTCCAGACGACGGGTTGGTCGAACTCCAGCGCGACCGTGTCGCACGTGGCATTGGCGAAGGTGGCACGGCGCAGGTTCGGTGGAGTGAGCGGCGCGGTGGACACCTTGCCATAGACGTGGCGCTCGAGGAGCGGCTGCACCATGCGCGCGAACTCGCCCCAGCCCGCCAGCGGGAAGTGGCAGCCGCCCGGCGGCCGCACGCCGAGCGTGGAGAGGATGCTGAGGTTTGAGAACAGGTCCGGGAGCTGGCGCTGCTTCTCGCGGAGGCGGTCGCCTGCGCCGTCGCGTCCCCCCATCGCGCAGGAGTCGGGCCAGATTTGAAACACGTAGTAGTGCTGCACGTTCGGGAAGTCCTGTTTCCACGCGCCGGCCATCGCGATGAAGAGGCGGTGATAGCTCTCCCAGCCGAAGCCGCCGGTTGGGCCGTCCGCGCCCTGGTCGTTCTCGCCCTGATGCCAGAGGATGCCTCGAATGCCGTGGGTCAGCCGCGCCTGCCGCACGCGCCAAAGCATCCGGCCATACATGGTGTTCAAGTCGGCGTGGTCGGCGGGCGCGGCCTGATGCTCGTCGATGCGCGAGCCGCCAACCGCCGCTTGAATAATGCACACGGGCATCTGGTGGTTCGCCACCAGCCGTTTGGCCAACTCCATGCCCCACCAACCAAGCTCCGCCTGGTGCTCCGGCGCGCTGCGTTTCCAGACAGGACGGCACCAGAGATTCGGTCGCGCGAGTCCGGCGCGTTCGGCGGCTTGCTGGCGGTCACGCAGCCAAGCGACGCCATCCGCGCGGCCGGTCGGCCCGCCATAGCTGCGAATCCACTCGCTCGTCTCAGGCGGCGACTTCTCGTCGGTGTCGGTGGCGAGCGCGTTGGACTGGCCATCAATCAGGAACGCGTCGCCGCACACCAGGTCGCCGACCGCGTGCCGCCCTCTGTCACGTCCGCCGACGCGCGTGCCGAACTCGACGCGGTATTTGACCAGGCCGGGCTTGAGCTTCACCGCGAACGCGTAGCGCAAGTCCGCGCCGGGTTTCGCAGTCTCGGTCCTCACGAGCTGGTCGCCCGCGAAGAGTTTCAGGAAGACCGCCTCCGCCGGTTCGGCGAGCACGCCGCGATAGTGCAGCGTGCCTTCGTTGCGGTCGTCGCGCGCGTAAAACTGGCCTTCCTCCGGCTTCTCGTCCGGTGCGGGCGGGCGCTGAACCCACGCGTCCTGCGTCGGCTCCGTGACGGCGATGACGACCGATTGCGTGACCGCGCGTCCGCCGTTGTCGAGCGTGGCGGTGACGGTGAGCGGGCCGCTGCGTTGCGCGCGCAGGAGGCGGAGCCTGCCGGGCAAAACCTCTTGCGTGGCTGCAAACGGCCCGGCGCTCCACGTGAACTTCAGTTCGCCCGCGCCCGCCGACTGCATCGCCGCGAGGTTCGTAATGCGCGGCGTGACTTCAATCGCCGCGCGCCCGTCCCACGCCGCCGGCGCGGTCAGGGTGAAAAGCGGATCGGGAATGCTTTCCTTCACGGTGATCGGAATGTCCCGCGTCTTCACACCGTCGGGGAAAACCGCCTTGAGCCGCAGGGTCATCGCCGTGTCGCCCGCCACGCGCCCGGCGGCGAAGGTGAAGTTGAAGCGGTCCACCGCGACGACTTCCTCGCGTCCTTCCCGCCGCAGGAGCCAGTAGAGCTTCTCCACCCCGCCTGCCTGCACGGTGAAGCTCGCGCTCGCGCCCTCCGCGACGACAGCCATCTCCGGTGACACCGCGAACGCATGGCCCGCGCGCACCAGCGGACCAACGAGGGTTTGCTGCGGCTTCTGGTTTTCGTATTGCAGGCGCACCCAATCTGGCGAGCGAGTCACCTTCGAGACGCGGACTTCATCGAGTTCACCGACGAAGTTGTAGTCATCATACCACCCTCCAAGCCAGAGCCGGGCGGGCGTGCGGATGTTCAGCGGCGAGCCTTTGCTGGAGTTCGTGCCGGTGGGCTGGCCGTTCACGTAAATGATCGATTCGCCCCGCCGGTAAGTGTGAGCGACATGCGTCCAGTCGCCGAGGGGCAGGCGGGTGCTGCTCACGTCGCCGCCGGAGAAGTAGCAATCCATCCGAATGGATGGCGGGCTGCGAAGCTGCATCACGACCTTGCCCTGCCCCTGCTCGTTGCCCCAGCCAATGAGCGTGGAGTTGGCCGAGCGGGTGCGGAACCAGACTTCCGAGCTGTGCGGGCTGGCCCCGGACGGGTAGTGGGAAATGTTGTCGCCACCGAACACGCCGGCCTTGCCCGACAGATGCCGGGCCAGGCCGATGAGGCCATGGGTCAGCGATGTGCCGACGTCCTTCGATTCGAGTGTGCCGACTTCGTCGCGAACCGTGTCGCCCAAATGCCACACGCTGAGGTAGCCGTTCGATTCATTGAACACCGCCTTGCCGTCCGATGCGCTGGTCGCGTCGGCCTTACCCCAGTGCATTTGGAGCGTGAGCCTGTCGTTGCCCTTGATGACCGGCACGCGCACCCACACGCTCGCCGTGCCGTCCGTCGCGTCCCATTCGTCAATCTGGTGCGCGAGCAACGTTCCGTCGCTCGTCGTGAAGCGCACATCCGCCCCGTCCGCCATCGTTTGTGAAAAGTCGAACCCGTCGCGCGCCAACCGCACGAGCAGCGGAAACTCTTCTACCACCGTGCTGTCCGGCAGATTCGCGCCGTCGGGCGTAGTGAGCACGACGAAGGCGCCGCGGTGCTTCCAACCGTCCAGAGGAGCGGCCGTGCAAGGCTGTGACGGGAAGGTCAAAAGCAGCATAACCGCAGAAAGGAGAGCCATTTTGTCCGCCCTTCTCCTTCGACCTGCATCCCCGCACCCGGGAGAGGGGATCGGAAGGAACGACAAGAACGAATGACGCTTTGAGTTCATGGCCTGAGCCGGTGGAGCCTCAGCGATAGTGAGAGACGGGGCGCGGCTTGACGCCGAGCTTTTCGTAGTTGAAGCCGCAGTCGAGCGGTTGGTAGTGGCCCACGATGTCCACACTGCGAGTGGCGGTGATGGCCGATTCCATGCCCATGCCCCAGTAGGCGGCGTTGATGATCATGCGGCGCAGGCCGGCGGACTGGAGATCGTGCGCGCTGCCCATGGTGGTGTGAAAAACGCGAGCCTGCTTGCCGTCGCTGGTCTGCCAGTGCTTGAACCACGCGACGGGCAGCGGTTCCAGTTTGGGATTGGGCGGGTCGTCGTGGTTTCGCCCCAGCAGCGGCTGGCCCCAAACCAAGGCCGTGCAATTCGTCGGCAGGCTCGTGCCTTCCTTGTAGGTCCGATACACGTCCGACTTCCCCCAGATGTCGCTCACGCCGGTAAGAATCGGATGTTCCTTCTGCTCGGCGACAATGATGCCCCGCGTGGAGTCGGCCTGCCACTGGCCGTGGTGATTTAGGAAGGTGCCGCCCAGGACATCCTCGCCCCAGCGAACTTGCCTGCCGTTGATCTTGTAGGGCAGCGCGGCGTGAAAGCCGTGGTTGCCGGTCCGAATCGAGATAATGGGCCTGCCCGAATCGATATACTTCACGATGAGCTCGCGTTGCACCATGGGCAGCGTGAGGAGGCGGGGAAAGAAAATGACCAGGTCAGCGCTGGCGAGATGTTCGAGACCGGGGATGTGATGTTCTTTGAACTCCCTACCCTTCTCGGGATAGACCGGCATGGTGGGATCGACTTCACCCTTGTCGTTGACGACGAACAGCACCGTGCAGTCAAAGCCGTGATGCGTGCTGAGAATCTTCGCCATCATCGGCATCGATTCTTCGCTGCGATACTCCTGGTCGGCGGCGATGAGCACGATGCGCTTGCCTTTGCCGGGACCGTTGCCACCCGGGTAAGTCAGCCATTGCTCATGGGTCGCAGCATGGGAAACAGCACAGGCCGAAACGAGGGCGAGGAAACTGAAGAGGAAACGGAGTCTTCTTGTCATGGGCTGGTGCACAGGGCGTTAGTTTTTCGGAATCTCGTTGACCGTGTAGTAGGCCTTCTTGTGGAGCAGATGCTGGCCATCCGGTGTCGTGATCGGACCGAGATCAAAATCGTGAATGTGGTCCTCGGTGATCTTCTCCAGATGAACCATCACGGACAAGCCATCCGCCGACGGAACCGCGCGAGTCACGCGGGCCGTGGTCTGGTCCACCTCGGGACTGCCGTAGCCCGCGGAATAAACGTGGGTGTAGGTGGTGATGAGGTAGGACTTCGATTGGGCGGCGACCTCGCGGTCCACGGGCTTGGTGAAGCTGATGAGGAAACCGTCCTTCCGGATGTTGATCTCCTTGATCTCGAACGGCACGACGCCATTCCAATCGATGCGCTGGATGGCGAAGGGTTCCGTCCCACGCACGGGCCATTGCCGGCTGGTGGTGAAACCGCCCGCGAACAGTTGTCCCTTGGGCGAGAACTCCACGTTCATGATCCCGGTGGCCAGGCCTTCGCGGAAGGGATAACACGCGCCCTGCCACACGCCGTTGATCTGCTCGGTCGTGGCGCGCACGATCAGGCTCAGGCTGTAATCGCCCAGGAAGAGCTGATTCTCGAACGGACCGAACTTTCCGCCGGTTTGATCGAGCCGGAAGCCGGAGATGGAGCGGCCCATCTTGATGTAGGGGAACTTCACCGCCGGCGGCACGAGCTCCTTGACGCGTTTCTTTTCGACGCCCACGCGCGAGTCGCTTTTGGGTTCAACCTCAGGCGCTTTCATGCCGGGGACGAAGGGATACCAGTTGTAGCTCGCCGGATGTCCGAGGAAGCCGCCTTCTTTAAGGTGCTTGAGCGAACAGCATCCGTTCCACGGTCCCTGACTCTCAGTCACGAACATCGCTCCCGCCGCATTTGCGGCTACGCCGCCGGGGCTGCGCAGCCCGCTGCAGACGGGGATCATCTTTCCCTGCGGCGTGACCTTCACGGCCCAGCCGCGAAAGAGATTGTGCGACTCGTAGGAACTGCTCAGGCCCAACGCCACCCAGATGTTGCCTTCGGGATCGGGCTTGGAGCCGAAGGCGAACTCGTGATACTCGCCAAAGCCCCAGTTGCTGGTCAACGTGTCGTAGCGATCCGCGACGTCATCGCCGTTGGTGTCCGAGATGCGGGTGACTTCGCCCCAGGTGGTGGCCGTCATTGTGCCGTTCTTCCACGAGAGCGCGAAGATTTCGTCCTGGCCGCTGGCGAACAGATGATATTCAGGCTTCGGTGGCGTCTCGAAGGCGCCCTTGATGAAATAGATGTCGCCCCGCCGCGTACCGACCGCGAGCCGACCGTCGGGAAGAACTTCAAAACTGCCCGGGCGCATTGGCACCCCAGCGGGGATCGGGATATTGACGATCGGATAATACTTCGCTTCCTCCGCAGCCGTGCCCCACATCACGCCCAACTCCTCGTCGGCGGGGAGGATTGTTGTGAGAGACAAAGCCAGGAGTGAGAGGAACCAGGGAGGTGCACCGCAGAGGCGGGAAGAACGCAGAGGTTTCTCCAAGGAAGGACCGAAATGGCGTTTCGGCGCCATTCGCGTCTCTATGCCGGTCCCGGTCAATTGATTGTCATTCATCGCTTCGGAGCGAGGATTGCACCGCAGAGGCCGGAAATACGCAGAGGAAGTTCCGAACAAAACTGAACTTCTTCTCCGTGCCCTTGCCGTCTCTGCGGTGTAACCTCGGCGTTCTACCATTGGTATTCGAGTGTGAGAGTGGAGCGACCTTGCGGCACGGTCAGAGGAATCAACACCTCGCCGTTGTCGCCGTCGCGCACGACGGCCTTGTGATCGCTGGCGATGCGCAACTGTAGTTTATCGATGACGAGCTGGCGTTCAGATTGCGTGACAATCTTTTTGCCCGCCGCTGCGCGAAAATAGAATGGCGACTGCTCGACGGACGCGGTGAAACGGATCGTGCGCCTGAAGTAAGGCTTGCCGTCCCGGTCGCGGACGTCCTGAAAGAAATCTTCCACCGCGATGTCACCGTAGTCGTACAGCAACGTCGGACGGCGAGCGGCATCCAGATGATACCCACGGAATTGGTAGCCGTGGTCCTGAGGGAACAGATGGTTGGCTTTCCCTTTGTAGGGCCAATGGTCGTCGACAGACTTCAGCCGATGGAACGGAATGCCGGGCGGAAACGAAATGAAGTCCGTCCCGCGGGGGCGGAAGGAACCCGAGTCCACGCTGACGAACTCGCCCTTCCAAAGCTGGCGCAGCGCCATCTCGCCACCATCAAACGCGAGATGGATGCGCTCGGGATAACCGACGCCGATGCCGCGATAGCCGACGGGACTCTGGCCGCGGCAGATTTCCGTCATGTCGCCGACGCGAAGTTCATTCGACTGCCGCGACAATCCAAACGGCTTCTTCGCGCGGAGCCCGTCTTCCAGATACGTCCAGATCGCCTCGATTTGCTGACCGGCATCGCCGCCGAGAATATTAGCAAGCGAGGCCACGCCGTCCGGCCAATAGGTGGGCATGATGACGGTGGGATGAAAGCGCGAAGGCTCGCGGAGATAGAGGTGAAACCAGTTCTTCTTGAGACGACCCGTGAGCTGCGCGAGGTCGAGCGCACTTACTTCGCCCGGCTTCTGGCCGTTGAATTCATGGCAGGCGATGCAACTTAGTCCACCAGCGCCAACCATTTCGTGCCCGGCCTTTTTGGAATCCTCCGCACTGGCCACTTGTGGAATGCCCGCCGACTCGAGCGTGTCGACCTTGCCGAACAGCTCCACGAGGTGTCCGACATTCGCCTCCCCAAACTGCGGCATGGCGGAATCCATGTAATCCCGCTGCCGTTTCCCGCGTAAAAGCACTTCGGCGAGCCAATGAGACGTCAGCTTCGCTCCGACGTGCGTCAACGGCGGCGGCAACCGCCCCTGGTCCCCGAGCGACGGCTGAGTGCTGGTGAAGAGCGCGTGGCGATCGGGTGCGATCCCTCCGACCCCTGTGCGCTCGTGACACGCGATGCAGTTGAACGTGACGAGCGTCTTGTTGATCCGTTGTGAGTCGTCGAGCTGTGGGTGTTCAGCCCGAGGCAGCGCCTGGGTTATCCAGCTGCGTTGTTCGGCATTCAGATCGAAGCGCGGCCACGACCCGCTGGCTTCGCTCAAGCATCCGCGGCTGGTGTTGAGCTTCGCCAGAGCGAGACCGGGTTTGGCCGGCACTTTGAGGTCATCGTGGCAACTCGCACAGCCAAGCTGTCCAAATCGTTCCCTACCTCGCCCAGCCAGTCCTGAATCGACCGTGAGCGGCTCGAATGCCGGAATGGGTTCCTTGGAAACCGAGAGCATGTCGGCGGGAATCGGACCTCTCGGCA